>Ga0302325_10013044_pt1 | contig 17768 bp, 27 predicted proteins | sample Palsa_T0_2_FD_201948 | JGI IMG/M metagenome (GOLD analysis project Ga0302325, IMG submission 201948) | Peat permafrost microbial communities from Stordalen Mire near Abisko, Sweden - Palsa_T0_2 | ecosystem: Environmental > Terrestrial > Soil > Palsa > Peat permafrost | place: Sweden: Abisko...
ATTTCGTCTATTTTCTAGCATACAGCCATTTTACGAGAAGCAACAAAGATACATATTTTTAGCATTCCCTACTTAACAACTCAACTTGTTTCTCTAATTCAGACCTCCCTGTGAAAGCTAAATGGTCTTCTCCAACGTAAGGGACTTCGAATATTTATCAATAAAAGCCTGAAAGAATGGTGGCACGACCAAATGTTGAGCTTCAACTACCTCGATAGGTCCAGTTGTAAGCGTAGGCATAGCAATAGGGTCCTCCATACTCATGCTTTCGTCCGATCCTTGGGACATGTTGGAATCGTCGGAAAAGGAGATGTCATCGACGATACAGCGAAGCGTATTCGGATGCATGGAAACTTCCGCCTCAAGCGCAGGAAAAGTCTCCAAGTCCTCCATCTGATGATCAGATGTATCAGACTCTGCAGAAGAAGTGTACTCCGCAGAAGAAGTGTACTCTGCAGAAGAAGTGGACTCTGCAGAAGTGGACTCTGCAGAAGAAGTGGTGGTCCAAGGATCCAAACCACAAAGCTCTCTCCACAGGGCCCGCTGCTCAGGAGTCAACGTACCACCGTACATATCATCAGTTCCACTAGCTGCAAGTTGTTTGCCGACGCGTCTACGTTGACTCGAAGTATGGTTACGTGTCTTCGAATCAAGGCTTTGGTCGTTGTCCCGATAGTACTGGTGGAACAGTTTTGGATCACCCGTCAAAAGATGAAGAAAATCGTCAACGGCGGGGTCGTTAACGCCTGCGAATTCCGGGGACTCGCGTACGTATACATCCGGGGACTCATTTCTACCTTCTCCTCGACCTTTCTTCTTGATTGCATGTAAAAGCCGGTCGCGGTGTTCGCAAACAGCTCCGCGATGCCCCTGTATGCAGTTTTTACAACTCATCTCAAGGTTCTTGTAAATCATCGTGGATAGTAAGGCGCAGGTGCAGAAAGGACGGTAGTCAAACTGGAATGCGAGGATATACGTTAATAGAGCGAATGTTGCGTCCGGACTTCCGTGAAATGTTCGAAGAAGCAGTGTCGAGCGGAGTTAATGTCGATGAGACATATGGTTTTGATCAGATCAAAGATCTGTTGAAACCAAGGGTCCGAGAGTCAAACCAAAGGCCCAAGGGTGAAACCACGGCAACTTCCGATTTCTTAGCTTGATTGATTGACTCTTCGGTAGAGTTTTGAGAGTAGTTAAATCCCGTTCAAGCGTTTTCGGTCAGAATCTGAGGTCAAGTAATTAATATGAAATCAAGGTTCCTGTTGCCTCAGTTTTTCATCTGACCCCCTAGAGATGATAATATCAATTACTGTGCTTCTACAGTGTGTCTAAATCACCATGTTACATGATGAACCCCGTAACAACCAAACTCAAAACGAAATCATTTGACCTTGGGATGCCCTCCTTTCGGGAATCGACATCCAGTCCCATATTTGCGACAAACACCGTTATCATTCCAACGGCAGACCTACCATCAGCCTATGACGAAAGCGTCTTTACATGGCCGTAGATGCAATTATCGCCATGTTTGCAAGTATCCCATTCAGGACATGGAGAAGATTTGACGATCCAGGCCATAGCAGAAACCTGTTTCTCGGAAAATTCATATTCATGAGAATATTGGCAAGCAGAAAAAAGACACTGAGAAAGATAATATTTGTTGCAAGGTTTCTCGGGAAGATTGCGAATAAAGCTCAAGAATTCTAACAATCAGACCAGCAATAGATAGCCAACTTCTATCCGGTTCTTCACTTGGACAAGGAATTGTAGCTAGGAGACCGATATCAAGTTTTTTTGCCAAAGTGTCTTTCCTGCGCCCATCCATCCGTTTTTTCCTCTTTGAGGTTGAATGTGAGAGATCTGACGAGTAGTCGGAAATGACGCTCCCGAGGTCTTCCGGACTTCTGTTTTTGAGTATGTTGTCAAACATGTTGTCGCTTGGCCTCGGCTTTGTTTCCTCGACAGGGATGCACCAATCATCTTCTGCTTGTGTTGAAACGGTACTGGCGTTGGAAACTTTTCTTGTACCAAGTGAAGGAAACACAACCGATTTTTCGACTTTTCCCCCAGCACCAGTAGGAGGCTTCTGGACGATGTCCACATATGAAAGTCGATTGGAGTTCGTTCTGCTTCTGGAGACGAATACGCCCTCCAAAGAAATCTGTTCGAATTGACTACTGAGACAATCAACCTCTTGATCGGTGGAGTCCCCAGCCAAAGGTGACTGACGAATAAGATAGACTCCGCCAAAGGTGTCAGTTCGGCTCCTCAGAGCCTCAAGGGATGCCTCGTAGCTATCGGGGTGGTCTAGCCCCAAAATGAAGCAACAGCAGCTGGGTAATTTGGCGAACGCCGACATCTGGTCTATCACGCTCGTCAGATGAAACCCATTCATGGGTGATACCAGTAATTTTCGATCGTATGAGCTCTTCCTCATCCCCTACATCCACGAGATTCATCATACCACTGATTGAATTGAAGCCTCGGATGAAATGCCCGGCGAGTTCTGTCCTCCTAAGACTATCTCTTCCGACCGATTGTTCAAGTCGTTGAAAACTCGCGTATATGTGAGTGAGTATCACAGTACTGTTGGCAGTGGCCCTTAGATGGTCTGGCAGAACGTTTTCGAGATCCTTTTGAAGTTGCCTTGCAGCGTAGCATCCACCTGTATAACCCTGTTGGAGAAGGAGCGGGGAGAACTAGGTATTAGAGCACATAAAGCTCGCGACTCACATTGAATGTATCCCCGTCAATAAGAACAAGCACAATTTTTGTACAAACCTAGCTTGATAAGCTTTATAGAGGAAGACCATTTACCTCGATAGAAGATCGAGTCTGGTGTCCACTTTGTTCGGTCGTTGACTTGCAATGGTCGGAGACATTGTCGGAACCGGGCCCGACTTCTTTGTGGATCGCCTGAAGGTTCTGAAGAAGGAAAAGCTCCCTTTCAAGGCGATCGGTCTCTTGTCTGAAACGGTCATTCTCCTGTATGATTCCCTAAAGCGCGGTTGGCATGGCCAAAGCCGGGGCAGTACTTTTACAAAGTCATACTGAAACTCCAAATGACGTTTCCACTCTTCAAACAGCGATCTGGGGTCGTCGACCAAAGTGCCACTCAGGAAAGAAGAATTCAGCGCTGGAAGTTCCATTGCCGTATATATTGCGAAGCGAGTTTTGGTATCGATGTCAGGTCGTCGATCAGATCAATTTGGTTAATTACTCGTACATAATGGGATCAGATCTCATCGCTGAAAAAGGTCAGATTGCACTGTAACCCCGGAAACCGTATCAGATTATGCTACCAACTAAACGCAAGGCCCAACAGGGGAAACTGTATCCAGTTTATGTACCTCGCTAAAATCGATGAGTATCCCATCAACTACATTACAAATGTTGCGGCCGAGGTTTTCCAAGCCAGCCCAACTCACCAGGCAACTTGGGCACACGAATCCAACTGACGAGAAGTGCCAGAGCCAAACTTATAGTCCCCATGATCCAATACCCTTTGTGATAGTTTGTACCATTGAATCTGAACACCAGATTGAAAATGATACCGCCCAAGTTGCCTGAAGCACCCGTCAAACCCGAGACGATTCCGTTATTCGCAGGGAGAATATGAGGAACAACAGCAAAGTTCGCACCGTTACCGGCTTCAGTGAAGATTGCAACAACGGCAAGAGCTCCAATTAATGCCTGCACCTTGATTCCGGGAATAGCTCCGATGCAAATCAGAATAATTCCTTGAGATGCAGCACCTATTGAAGTCAGATGTATCTCTTCAAGGAAATCGTACAGAAGATCATCCAGAATTTCTTGCCTTCAACGCCTACTCGAGGATATAGCATATCTGCAATGTAACCGCCGGCCGGACGAGTGATGACATTCAACAATCCATACATTGCGGCCCAATTGGCTGCGAGTGTTTGGGACCAAGGGGGAGTTCCAGAGGCCTGAATGTAGAAAGAGGACAAATTAGAGTTGATGGCCAACTCCGCGCCAAAGGTGCAGAAATAACAGGCGCATTGCATGATCACAGGCAATGTCAACGCAGCTCTGAGGACATCTTTAATCGTAGGTTTCTTGACAAAACTCGCCTCTGCAAATTTGACATCTGCTTGATCGTAAACGTTACTGGAATGCGGATCGGGTTTGAACTCGTGCTTTTCGAGATCACCATCTTTCGAATCGTGGCTAGCGACTTTTTCGGATTGGGAAGCATCTTCCATCGCATACTTGTTGACATCGACAACTTGACCGGTGGACTCCGAAGTAGCGGTTGGACTATCTTCCGAGAGACCAACGGCGATGAGAGCGGCTTGATTTAAATGCCGATCTTTCCATGCACCGGTTGGCGTGTCGGGTGCAAAGAAAAGTATCATCAAGGCCACGACGACAACAATGACGAAAGGCACTGTAGCAAACGCCACGCGCCATGCGACATGGGCAGTCAAGCCTCGTCCCACAAGCGAATCGAAGGTACTTCAGGTCAGATGAAGCCAATAACGAAGACATACGCAGTCATAACGAAATAGGTGATTCCTCCTCCGGCATTACCCCAACCAGCGGCAAATGCATTAGCTCGACCAACGCAGTTCTTATCAAAGAATCCGGTGCACCAGACTTGGCATGGAACAAAGGTTCCACCAAGGATACCAACGAAGAATCGAATTGCAATGAGACCTCCACTGTTATGGGCAGTGCCTGCGAGAGCAGTTGGAAGTGCCCCCGCAAGCATGCAGGCTACCATACATTTCCTTGGTCCGAATCGATCACAGAGTGGACCGATGAACACACGAACGAGGAAAGTAGCGAGAAGTGCGACAATATTTCCGTTCGCAATATCATTGGTAGTGAGATTGAGATCGTTTTTGAGGGTGATTGGTGTGAGTGGTGGAAAGGCATACCACGAGAGGAAGGACACCATAAAGCCCAGCCACGAAAAGAAGAAGACCCGTCCATGAACAGAAAAGGGGTTCTATTACACAATTAGCCGCATTCGTGGGGTTGGCGGGGCTAGTGACATACCAAAAATGGAACCGACTTGGCCTTATTGTTGATGGGATTGACTTCGGGAACTGCCCAAAGCTTAGAGAAGAGCACCATTGCGCGCTGCTCAGCTTGAGTTGGGGTGGGATGGTGGGGTGGTGGATTGATGAAATTATGGAGATTCGTCTCTCTTTATATTCTGAATATCGCACGCGCCGACCCAGAGTTCGGTCGTGAACAGAGATCCGCAACTGCATCGATAATACTGACGTCCGGGAGCATCCTAGGCGAGGCACACTCACAGAGATAGTACGGCGGAACAAAGGGCGGGAAGGCTATAGAGATAATGAATCTCTCTGGCCATGGACGAGATACGCGCCAAAATTATCTTGCATAATCGTCGGCCTCGGGTTGGTGAAATCCTTATCAGGTACCCGAAAGATAAGAACCAGATTGGTTCCCATGGCCAGCTCAAATCATCCCGATGACAATGCACTTGGTAAAGTGGGCCTGGCTCTATTTACATCCGCTATTCACATAAGTATTCCGGATATCGCTTCGGGAAGAAGATTATGTCTTGGCCAGGCCGGGAAGGGATATCCCCATTGGCGGGCTATTGCGAAGCCCCTTTTTCTAGTTGTTCCCGGCAAGGACATCGGAAGCGGGCGCAGAGTGCAGTTTTTGTGAAGATTCTTTCTATTTAATGAGTATTGAAAGTCTTGGTGGAAAGTGACACCTCGGAAACGTTGCAAGTACAGGATGGGTCCGAGGATGGGGGTTGCCGTACGTGGGGTGCAGATCAATCATTTTGCAAACTAGTGACACAAGAACATTCAAAAGTCACAACGAGTTAGAATTACTTACTAGTCGTCGGGTGAAGACTAAATCGAGACCCTGCTTCCGAGCTTACTGCCCCCCGGACATTAGGTTTACATTCTTTTATCGCTCGTTCGCTTGTAGGGACTTCTCTTCCGGCTCCACACCAACTCTCCCGGTCCGCCATTCCGGAAATTATCTTCTGTAAATAGAAACCTTCACGTGCTAATCCTTCCCCCCAGAACCAGCAAAGAGAAATGAATAATTTCCGAAGGAAAACGCGTGAGTCTCGGGAGGCCTCTCTTCCGGATATTGTAAGCTTGAGCTTGTGGCGGTGAATTGGTCCCCTAGCTCGGTAATAGCTGTATCTCAAATCTCATGATCAATCTGACAAATCCCCGCGATCAAGGATATCTATTGAAGACGGTGATTGCATTGACAGTTCCTTTGCCCTTATTTGAGCAAAGTTAGGAATTTATGTATACTCGCTGGAAGCTTGACGTCTCCCGCGTCCGATCCCTTTTCCGCACTGCTCCCGTAGTCTGGTAGACCACAAGGACACTTTCCCAGATTTGTATATGGGCTTTGAGATGCCTCTTTGATTGATCTGCACTTATCATTTCAAAGAATTTGGTCCCGCTTCAAAGGCTATCTCATTCTCATATTACATTTACTGTGCGTGAGATAGCGGCGTTTTCTATACGATACCACATCGGACAGTTCTAATCTCTGACGGCCGCGGCTGGAGTCCGATGTGAAATATAGGGGAGCAGGGATGGTATTGCGAGCGACAGAGGTTTCAGTATGTAATCGCCTCGGACGGGTTTGTAAGATGATGGGAAGCTATGATCGAGGTTTCCTCTGCCTTGAGTTGGATTTGGGGCACGTAATCATGAATTTGTTGCGTTGAACGCACGGACAATCCAAAGCGAAGCTGGCTCTTGGCACATTGATATTACTATATCCGAGAGTAGAACGCGTTGTCTGTGTTGTACTTTGAAAAGCAGTTCAAGTCTGGGAGATGCGAAGAGATATCTTTACATTTTATTCATCTATAGATGGGGAGGAAACAACACCCTATTGTGCATGGTTATACTCCTCATCTGACACCGGCTCATGCCATTCCATCTTCCCATGAGTCGCCGCCGTATGGACCATATAACTGCCCTTATCAGCCCCGTGCCAATGAGTCGTTCCAGCGGGACACCAAACGATATCCCCCACACTCAATTTCTGGGGTTTCCCGCCCTTGTCACAGACCCAACCCGATCCAGCAGTGACAGTGAGCATCTGACCCTTCTCATGGGTATGCCAATGCGTGCGGGCGCCGGGTGTGAACATGACGTTGAGGATGTTGATTCCCTCGGTCGTCAAGACGGGGTCGGCCCAGACGTCGCCGGTGAAGGTGGGTCCGAGGTGGAGGGTTTGTTTCGCTTTGTCGCGCGAGTCGTGGGCGATGATACAAGGCATTGCGGCGGCGACGAGAATGAAACGAGGCTAGGTGGCTAGGTGCGGGCCTGTGTAGCTGGTTGTATGCTGTGTGAAGGAATTGGGCAATAGTCCGCTGTCTTTGTGTGTCTGGCTGCAGCTGCTGTGCCGGCTGTGGCGGCGCCTGCGGGCGGTTTATATACCGCACCCCGCAGCCCCTCTACCCCGCAAAGTGCCCGTCAGCATCTCTGTATCCGTATTTAATACACAGGGGCGTCGATCGAGGAACCGAACAGCCGACACACCAATGGTAAACGCTACAGCAGCTACAGCGCGGAGAGACGTCCCTGCGACCCTGAGCTTCATTCGGTCCGATTCGAAGCTCAATCGCAGATACATCGCCCCCATGGCCGAGATCAATACCGGTCTTTACGAAGACAAGACAGTGGTCATAAGAGATGCGCGTCCAGATCGAGAAAAGTTTACCCTTGACACAGGAGGGTTTGTTCTCCTGGACCATACCAGTAAGGTACCGCTGCAATCTCAGTCGTTGGGTAACATCTGTAGGTCACTGATTTCTATTCTCTTGAGAGCGATTTCACGGGTGTCGGTCATCATGATGACGTTTACGGGGCCGAAATCCGGGACCTCCTCGCCAACATCACAGGTGCCGACAAAGTCATTACCTTCGGCATAGTGGTGCGCCAGACCAAGCCCTCAGGCACAAATTTCCAACCCCCCGCCAGCGATGTACATGTTGACTGGACCCAACGACGGGCACATGAACTAGCCAAAGACATGCTCTCCAAGTCCGACACGCCAGATTTCAAGTACTCGCGGTTTATCTGCATCAATCTCTGGCGGGCTATTTCTCCGCCTCCGCAGGATTATCCATTAGCTGTATGTGATGGACGGAGTTTAACCTCCACCAATTGCACTCCTAACGCGATGATCAGCTGCGACAAGGTCCCGGATCTGACGAAACCGGAGACAATTCCCGATGGTCCTATTGTCTCTGAGGCGGATTTGTTTCCGTATAGCGAGGATCAGAAATGGTATTTTTTCTCAGATATGACGAAAGACGAAATCTTGGCGTTTACGCTGTATGATAGTCAAAAGGGGGAGAAGGAACGGTGTCCGCATACCGCCTTTTTTGACAGTACTAGAAAGGATGCAAAACCCAGGGAAAGCGTTGAGATTCGTAGCGTAGTATATTTCAAGTAATCAATGAAGCACCGGATAAATCAAGAGAACTGGTTTTCCCCAACTGCACACGATAGTACGAGAAGGTTGAAAAACCTGGGGGAAAGCGTTTGAAGTTGTTTTGGAGTATAAATTCCTCTAAGTAAGCACTGAAACACCAAACAATGGGAACAAGTATGGTGCTTGAATTCCTAAGAACGGCCTATATCTCACGATGGCCTCAGATGGGGTGTGATCGACACGGCCCGTTATCTTAGATCTAAGGGGCAACTATCAAAATCAAGTGAAATCTCCCAGAGAGTGCTTACATGATCCGCGGACAATCGCCTAAAGGCTGAGGACGTGTCCCCAAACTTTTCTTCGCACCGCCATTCGCGTCCACCATGTCGTCCTTCACGTTCAAGAAGACACCGCCAGCGGACCCTCCCAAACCCGCCAATGCCGCCTACGGTGTCCCGACAACGGCGTCTCCCGCCATCGCCAATGCGCCTCTCCCAGCGGAAGGAAGCAGCTCCCGATCTTTTGATAACCGTCTGCTGTTCTTCCTTCTTGCGGTCGTCCCATATTACATCAAATCCAAGGTCGGCGGCGGAAAATGGACCTTCCTGTTCTTTGCAACGCTGACGACGATTCCTATCCTCGTGAGCTTCTGGACTATCGTATCCACGATCGGAAACCGTATCAACGAAAAAGCGAAACTGCCCCAACGGGGAGTCGAATATTACCTTACCTTCCATGATGCGGCCGATGCTGAGACATACAAGGGCAACAGTAAGATCCCTATGGAAACGTTCCACGAAATGTATTTCGCCGGAAAAGTATCGTTCAAAGGCGATGCCTTGGAGGCTCTGGAATTCCGTCATGACTGGGCGTCGTTCCGGTTCACGCTATCGCTATTCAAGTATTTCTTGCTTCACATGATCCCGGAGGTCCTTGTGCATTCGCGCTCACAGGATGAAGAGCAGGTTCGCGATCATTACGATCGAGGCGATGACTTCTACGGATGGTTCCTTGGTGAACGGATGATTTATACCAGTGGGATAATCTCGGATATCAATCGCGAAGAATCGCTAGAGGAACTTCAGGATAACAAGTTACGTGTTGTGTGTGAGAAAATCGGATTAAAGGAGGGAGATACCATGCTTGATCTGGGTTGTGGATGGGGTACTCTGGCCGCCTATGCGTCAAGTCAGTATGGTGCGCATGTCACTGGGATCACATTGGGTCGAAATCAAACCGCTTGGGGCAACAAACAAATCCGCAATGCTCTTGAAGCATCATCCTTCAAAGATGTGAAATCCGAGATTCTATGTATGGATTATCGCGATACTCCTACCGTGAGAGGGGGATACAAGAAAATCACATGTCTTGAAATGGCAGAACACGTTGGAGTGAGACATTTCGGAACATTCCTGCGACAAGTCTATGATATGATGGATGATGATGGACTATTCTTCCTCCAGATCGCTGGATTGAGAAAAAGCTGGCAATTCGAGGATCTCATCTGGGTAACACAGCCTTCGGAAAGAGCTAACAGCAGGGTTTGTTCATGAATAAGTATATCTTCCCAGGTGCAGATGCTTCGACTCCATTAGGATGGTTCGTGGATTCACTTGAATCAGCTGGTTTCGAGATTAAAAGCATCGATACGATTGGCGTTCACTACTCCGCTACACTCTGGCGTTGGTACCGCAACTGGATGTCTAACAAATCCGAAATCACAGCCAAATACGGCGAGAGGTAATCAAAGCTCTCTAAGAACTCAGCTAATATAAGATGGTTCAAGATCTGGGAATACTTCTTGGCATACTCTACGATAACATCCCGACAGGGCGGTGCTTCTTGTTACCAAATTGTCCTGCACAAGGTATTGCCTCAGTAAATTCGGGACTGATTGTAGAATCTTAACGCCTTCCATCGCATCAATGGTGTTCCGACCCAGTACGGCCTCAAAGTCCCTAAACTCGGCGGTGCAAGCTGGACCGAATCGATCAAGAAACATTTCTAATTATAAACAGTTCGACCAGACATTCTAAGTAGACGTCTGCTAATTTAAACCAACTGGCGCGTTCTTTGACCCCTGTGAAATTGAGTCTGCACAATTATCACGCTGAATTTGACCATGGACTGTTATTCAAATGCTACAATACTTTTGTCCCCTGGCTAGACTCCCAATCTCGGCCACATTCGCTTGTATAAACTTAATCCCACAGTGTCCTGTTTGTCAATCTTCCCATCAAAGTTCGCCTTGAAATAACCTAAACGTCAGATCCGCTTCCCCAAACTAGTATGTGAATAGTACCATGAGTTCCAAGAGCTTCCTTAATCCATCCCCGTCTGCCCTGTTTCGAAACCAATTGCACAGGTTTATAAAACAGAACATCCTCCCTGTTGAAAAACATAAACCTCATGGTAATAACTTTCTTATGCACCCGATAAGGATGTCCCGTCAAAACAGCCCTCTTCACAATAATAGGCGGACTAGGGGCCATAGAACTTCCCGTCGCAACCAACTCCAGACCTACAAATCAGTCTCCAGTCCCTGCGTATGGGTGTTGAGGAAATACCTTGTGGTGTTTTTTTGAAGAAGAGAATAGGGACGTCTTTGCCAATGACGGTATTACCGATCCAGGAGGCTACGCTGGTTCGACCGGGTTGTAAATATCTTTCAAACTTGCGCACATTGTTTTCACTGGATCCAGAAAGGGGTTGACTGAAAAGAGGTCGACATTCGTAGCGTCGACTGGCATACTGCACAACCAAAATATCCTTACTCTTGATCACGGGTGCCGACTCATCTTCATCCGTCGGTATAGGCGTCAAGGAGAAATTCAACGTGGTCAATTTATTCTCGTGCATTAACAAAGAATAGACTGCACGAGGTGGACGAGAAAGAACGTCCCGAGGACATCCCCGTAGGTAGACTTGAACTCTGACCCCGGGATTTATTCCGGTTTGATGTGAGTCGGAGGTAATTCGGTTACATGTCCCGCGCCAGTTACTGAAGCGGACGAGACGGGACCAGTCACTAGGGGCGCGATCGTCTTCTGGCTCATCGACCTCCCAGGGCGAAGAACGGAAATTTTTGAGTGCTCGATAGCGTGCGAAACGTGTCCGTGCCGGGATGGTGGGGAGAAATTCTACTTCGTCTGGAAAATGGGCATCTGTTTCTCGTGCTTTAAAGAGTTCGTGTCTATAGTCAGTTTCAGTGAGTTCTTGGAGGGGAGTACTGTCTTGCTTCTTCCTCGGGGGAGAGATCGAGATGCATTTCACTTGCTGTGTCGCCAGCGTCACTTTGTTCTTCCTCGTCATGGTAGGAGCCATTGATTTGATCGGCATCATCGTCGCTGGGGTATTCCATCTCATCTTCATGCTCCATATCTTGGTCATCGCCGCTTTCATCGGAATCGCTTATGTGCCAGGCCTCTTGATAATCATTTGTGTTTTTACCATGCTTTCTTCGGACGGGTTGGGGATCTTCGTCCGGGAAGTAATAATGGTCGTCTATTCGGACACCTTTTTGAGATTGAGAGCGATGTGATATGATTGACTTTGTGTCGTCTTCCATGGTGACTTCGACATCGGCCAGAGGTGAAAGGCTGTCTTGATCGCCACTTGGAATGGCTAGAACAGTCGATACAGGATTGACATCCATGGAAGACCTATCGCCGTCGATGTCCATTGATCCTTTCGTTTTCTTATTTATCTCTGGCAGAGAACACACCTACTATTAGTAAATCCAAATCAAGAATATCACTTTATCAATTTGGAATTGCCCCCAAATGCCGAGATCAAGCAGCCTATCCACCTGCAACGCTTTCCCTCGAACAGTCCCCCAAAACACCACCTTGCCTTCCTCGTCATCCCATCTCCACCCCTCGGGAAGTACATAACTCCTCTGTTCACGCCAACGTATCCCATGAGGAATGCCGGTACATACCGTCCTCATGACAACTGCAGCCTCTCCACGGTCATCCGCAGCAAACACCCGTTCCGTTGTCGGGATGTATTGCTGAATATAAGTCAGTAGCGATTTCTTGACTTCTGCTCTTGTTTTTGGATGAGTGTGGTCCATGAGATTTGCGACGATGGGAATGATTGCAGGGGTCCCTTGAGAAAGAATGGAGCGAAGGGTGTTGAGGGAGGAGGGTTGGACTTCGACTGTCGAGGATAATAACAGGAGGATAAAGTCTGCGGGAAGACAGGCATCAAGTACATCTGCGGTAGACGATGACTCTGGAGTGATATACTGTAATGACTGCTTGAACTGCTCAATTCTGTAATCAGTTGTGACATTTTAAACGAGCGTACCCTACAGTCGTAAGATTTCCCTCGAAGTGAGTGTCTGCGCCTACGCTGGAATTCAACTCACTGATCGTTTTGTAAACATCGACATCAGGGCAAAGAGAAACCACAGTCTGCTCCTTAGCAAACACCTTCGCCGATAGACATACCACAATCTTGGCCGCACCCCTTGCGCCGCCAAAAAACTTTGCATTCCGTACCTGCTCCTCTTTCTTATTCTTCAAAATCTGTTTCTGCGTATTCCGTCTATCGATCTTGGAAGGAACATGGATATTCGATTTCTCACTCTTCGTCTTCTCTACTTTGCCTGTTTCACAATAAGAACACTAGCTTTCATCGGCAGGTACCTTTCGTGATAGTTTTAAGTGCAGATTTCGACTTGTGTCCATGACGTCCTTTGAACGGCTTATTCGGCTGAGTCGCTGATCTATGATGATTTGGATCATGGTACGACGACCCTGGCTTGGCCATACTGTAAACTGTCTCCTTCCTTGTCGATAACGAAAATTCTGCAGCCGTGCCCCTTGTCTTCTCGCTTCTCAATCAACCCAGTGCCGATCAACAAAAATTTCTGGCCCCCACAGCGAAAAAGTTGTGTCCCTGGCTTTCCTGCAGAAATTTACAAAAATCAAAAATTTTCGACGTCGATCTCTCCTGAGCTCGAAACCAATGCCCGACATTCACAAACTGTCGGGAAAAAAGGACAGCAAGGACAGTATGTCACTGAAACGGAAGTCGGCAGAGTTCAAGAGCAAGGCTGCTGTCTCTCCGACGGGCGGGAAGAAACGGAAACTGGAGGAAATCACACATGTTCCGAGTTTGGTTTCGTCGACGTTTAATCCGTTGGAAGAGGTGGATTTTCCGCGAGGAGGGTCCACTTTGACCCCATTAGAGAAGAAGGAAGCCGAGAATGAAGGGATTAGAGACGCTCTTTTCGAGGTATTTTTTATCTGTTGTTTTGGAAGGTGCTGAGAGTAGACTGCTGAGGAGGGAAGTTCAAGGAAGAAAATTAAGGGGAAGAAGGGGAGAGGTAATGAGTACGATATGGAGGCTGTTTTGAAGTATAATGGACCTAGGATAGAAGGATTGTCGTTTAAGGTCTGTGTTCTGCGGAGAATTGCGCTGATTGTAGCGGCTCGTTGAGGGTACTCTCGTCTTGGGGCAGGTTTCACAGATCAACCCCCATGATATCGCCATCGCATTGCCAAATAATCTCACTGGCTACGTTTCGTTGACGCGGATATCACCACAAATAACAAAAGCAATTGAGAGTGCTATTGGAGACGATGACAGCGACGACGATGAGAAGGTCGAGACCGAAACTAAACTGCCAGCACTGGACGAACTTTTCACCCCGGGACAATGGCTTAGGACTGTGGTGGTAGAGAACACGGCAATCTCAGGAGCAACAAACAAGTCCAAGAAGAAACATATCGAATTATCCATCGAACCAGAGATGGTCAACGCATCTATTGCCCAGGAGGATATTGTTCCCAAGACCCCACTTCAGGTCTCAATCAACAGTATCGAAGATCACGGGTTCGTAGTATCACTAGGACTCCCCAAATTGACCGGTTTTATCAAGAAAGCGGCATTAGGCGGTCGCGCTGTCGATAGTATTAAAGAAGGCCAAGTTCTCTTGGCATGTGTAGTACAAAAGCCGAAGAACGGCGTCGTTCAATTATCTCTGGATCTCAAAGCGAGTCAAACACCTATTGGCGATGTAGGCGATATGTCAAGTCTACTTCCCGGAGATACAGTTCAATGTCTCCTAACTGAAATCAGAGATGTGGGTGCTGGTGGAAAAATCCTTGGCATGCTTGATGCAACTATCGATCAATTACACATCGGCAATGCATCTGTTGCTGAAAATAAGAACGTATGCGCATATTTAGGACTTTTTTTAATGGCCAGATTACCGCTCGTATTACTGCGGTTTTTCCATCGGGAGATCCGCGAAGAGCGACTCTATCGATCTTGCCTCATATTGTCAAACTCGATGTGGCAAAGACGGCTTCCGGACAGGCACCTTTGGATGCCCTTCCAATCGGTTTTATTATTGAGGCTGCGAAGATTACCAAGATTGTTGAAAATCAAGGTGTCTACGTCGATATCGGTGTCGATGGAGTTCCCGGTTTTGTACACGTACAGCCTTCGCAATAATGTTGCTCACCGTAGATTTCTCGACTGTCAGATCAGAGAGTGGAGTCATTACTATCGAATGATAAAACATTCAAGGTATCTTCTGTCCATCAAGGAAGAGTCACAGGATATAATCCCGTCGATAATTTATACCTTGTATCATTCGAACAAAAAGTTCTCGACCAGAAATTCTTGAGACTAGAGGATGTGGAGCTGGGATCCACTTTAGAGGGTACAATTGAGAAGGCCGGCGATAGTGGGATTACGGTTACCTTGGCGGAAGGAATCACAGGATGGATCCCGATGCAGCATTCCTCTGATGTCCTCCCGGGAACCGATAAAAAGAAAGCCGGCAAAGAACTCCTAAAGTGGAATAAGAAATTCAAAGAGGGCTCAAAGATCAAATGCAAAGTGATCTCCACTTCTGATGTTCTCTGACTTTAGGTCCTGAATGTCGACTTGACGCGCCGTCGTATTCTCCTGACGGCTAAGAAGACTCTCCTCAACTCAACAATGCCTCTGTTGAGCTCTTACTCCGCCTCAAACATTGGCAAAGCGTTCCACGGGACGATCTTCTCTCTTACTCCCCACAGCGCAATTGTCGAATTCCACGCCGGTATACGAGGCTATCTCCCCGTCTCAGAAATGTCCGAAGCTTACATCAATGATGCGACCGAACATTTCCGTCTCGGCCAAACTGTCAAAGCATGGATTCTTAACGTCGAGGAAGCCGAAAAACGAATGCGGCTGAGTCTCAAGGATCAATCGTATTGGTCTCAAGGCGGTCAAGCGGCTTTTGAAGCTCTCGAGGAAGGGACTGTGGTAGAAGCAACGGTTTCGGCAAAACTTGTTGACAAGATTGTACTGGATATACCTTCCGGTGGGGTGGTTCTTCGGGGTTCCGTGAGTGTGGAGCATTTAAGTGATTCTCCAGGCAGTAAAGCGGAGAAAAAGTTGGCGAAAATGAGGGAGGGGACAAAAGTCAAGGAGGTATTGGTGTTGAGTAAAAATTTGCAGAACAGGGTGGTTGTGTGTTCTATGAAACCGGCTTTGATTGAGGCTGCGAAGGAAGGGACATTCCCGTCTAAGTACGATGAGCTCAGTCGAGGACGCAAAGTCACTGGATGGGTAAAGAACGTTGAGGATTTCGGCGCTTTCGTGGCGTTTGCGGGATCCGTCGAGGGTGTTGTATACAAGAAGGTATGCATGCTTTTTATATGTTATTAATATCTAGGATATCTCTGAAGCACATGTGGATGATGCTCGTACTGCTTTGGCCAAAGGACAAGTCGTTACGGCAACGGTTGTGACCGTCGACACTCAATTGCAAAGATCTCAGTTGTCGATCAAACCCCAAGCTGACAGAGGTCTAATCACAGCCGACGGACAAACAGAAGCTCTCAACCCTCTCGACCCTACCATCAAGTTCATCGAGGACTATACTCCTGGTCGTCTAACACTGGCAAAGGTTTTAGCCGTGAAGCAAACTCAAGCAAATGTTGCTTTAGCCGAGAATCTGCAAGGTCGTATCGACGTTTCTGAAATTGCCGATACCGTGCTATCAGATGAAGACTTACCTCTGAAATCACTCAAAAAAGATGCCGTTCTACAAGTCAGGATCCTAGGATTCCATGACGCAAAAACACATCGATACCTCCCTCTCACACATCGTAAGAGTAATACCCAGACAACTCTGGAATTGTCCTGTAAACCAAACGATATCAAAGTCAATCCACTCCCTTTGCCTACACTCGACGACATCAAGTCTGGATCTATTTTTCCTGCATATATCAATAAGTACACTGGAGAATACTTATGGCTTAATATTTCGCCTACAATCCGTGGAAGAATGCATATCCTCAGTTTGACCGATAAAGTCGAGAAATTGCAGAATTTGATGACGAATTATCCAATTGGTTTGGGTCTTTCGGTCACTGTTCTTGGTAAGACGGACGATGGGAAATACCTCAACTTTGCGGCCCGAAAGAACATTATCCGCACATTGGATGATGTCTCCGTTGGATCTATTCTTCCCGGACGGGTAGTAAAGGTCCATGATTCTGGGCTCATGATTCAAATTAGCGAGACGGTTATCGGAAAAGTTGGTCTCACCGACATCTCGGATACATACTCCGCCAAAGTCACCGAGGTATATCACGAGAACGCGATCGTGAGGGTTTGCGTTCTCGACGTCGACAAGTCAAATAACAAAATTGCATTGTCAACGAGGGCAAGCCGCACGTTAAGTTCTTCCTCAAAACAAACGGATCATGAGATTTCGTCTATTTCAGATATCAAGCTTGGCCAGATCATTCGCGGGTTTGTCACCAATGTCGCGGATTCTGGACTATTTGTGGGACTTGCGCGGAATGTTGTCGGCCGAGTGCTTATCAAAGATTTATCTGATCAGTTCCTCAAGGACTGGAAACCTCATTTCAAAGTAAATCAGTTGGTCAAGGCTAAAGTTCTCTCTGTGGATACATCCGCAAAGAAAGTTGGATTGAGCTTGAAAGTCAGTGTTGTGGAGGGAAAGGGCACAGAGAAGGGCATCGATGAGATCAATGAGGGTGATAAAGTTTCAGGATCAGTCTCGCGTGTGGAGGACTACGGATTATTTATCAGGCTCGATGGTTACAATCTGAGCGGACTATGTCACAAATCCGAGGTAATATTCATATCCGAGGCATGCTGATTATAGATTTCTGATTCTTCGCTGGGAGATTTCAAAAAGCTTTATGATGAGGGCGATAAAGTCAAGGCTATTGTATTAACTGTTGATCATGACAAGCGACGAGTTTCTTTGGGATTGAAAGCATCATACTTTGAAGATGATGATGAAGAGATGCCTGACGTCAACGAAGACGGAGATATGGACGATGCAGGCGACA
>Ga0302325_10013045_pt1 | contig 17767 bp, 15 predicted proteins | sample Palsa_T0_2_FD_201948 | JGI IMG/M metagenome (GOLD analysis project Ga0302325, IMG submission 201948) | Peat permafrost microbial communities from Stordalen Mire near Abisko, Sweden - Palsa_T0_2 | ecosystem: Environmental > Terrestrial > Soil > Palsa > Peat permafrost | place: Sweden: Abisko...
GTGGGCCTTGATGGTGCGAGCAGGCCGGCCCTGCTATGAAGCCCGCCCGTTATTGGGCGGCGACCTGACCGGACGGCGCCGTCAGAAGAGAAGGAAATTCAATTGGTTGCGTTCGGCGGTACCGCTTTGCCGGATCGACGTTACGAATCCGCAATTGTCGTGACGATCCTCGTGCTGGTCGGCGTGCGGCTCATCTGCGCGGCGGTCACGCCGCTGAGTTTTGATGAAGGCCTGTATTGGCTTTGGTCGAGGCACATCGCCGGCGGCTATTACGATCACCCGCCGGTCAATCCCATTCTGATCCGGCTTGGCACGACTCTGTTCGGCACCACTGAATTCGGCGTGCGTGTCTTTAACGTGCTGCTTGCCCTGCCGGCGAGCTGGGCGATTTCAATCTGACGCTCGTCATGGCCGTCGGATCGGCGATCGCGACGCCTGACAACGCGGTGGTGGTCGCGTCGGCATTCTTGCTCCTGACGCTGGCAAAGCTCTATGAGACCGGGCGCGCCGGTTGGTGGCTCGCCATTGGCGTGGCGTTCAGCCTTGGCATGCTGTCGAAATACACCACGATTTTCTTCGCTGCCAGTATCCTCGCCTGGCTGGTGCTGGTGCCGGAGCTGCGCAAATGGTTGCTCACGCCCTGGCCGTGGATCTCGGGCACTATCGCGCTTGTTTTGTTTTCACCAACACTGATCTGGAATGCCCAGCATCACTGGGCGTCGGTACTCTATCAGTACAACCGGCTGGTCGTTCACGAATGGTCGCTGCGCTATCTCGGCGAATTCTTTGCGACGCAGTTTGGACTGGCAACGCCGTCGATTTTCATTCTCGGTTCGATGGGTCTTGTCGGTCTCGTGCGGGGCGAGGGCGGATCGTATGGCGCGCGTGTCCTCGTCAACGCGATGATTTGGCCGATTGTGCTCTACTTCGTCTGGCATACATTGCACGGACGTGTTGAGGGCAATTGGCCCGAGCCGATCTATGTGGCATTCGTCATCGCCGCCGCCGTCGCCGTGGAACGGATCAAATGGCACGGCGTATGGGCGTCCATCGAGCGCTGGTCGCGGCGGCTCGCGGTGCCCGTCGGTCTTGGAATGGCGGCGATCATTTATCTGCAGGCGGTCTTTGGGATCATTTCGCTTGGGCCGGCCGATCCGACCGCGCAGAAATTGGGCGCGGGTTGGAAGGAATTGGGCGTCCAAATAGACGAGGTGCGTGCCAGGCTCGGCGCACCGATCGTCCTGACCACGGATTATGGCATCACCGGTTGGCTCGCCTTCTATCTGCCCACGCACCCGCCGGTCGAGCAGATCAACGGACGGATGCACTACGTCAACGCCCCGGATCCCGAGCCGGCGCTGTTCCGCGGCCCGATCATGTATGTCTGCACGGTCGAGTGCACCGACATTGCGATGTTGGCCCGGCGCTTCATGACGGTCGACATGGCCGCGAGCCTGATGCGCACCAGGCATGGCGTCGCGCTTCAGGATTATCGCATCTACAGCATGTCCGGGCCGATCGGGCCGCCGGTCGATCCGCCGTAATCCATTGACACCGCAACCACGGAATGCAAGGGCAGGCTTTACGATTGCCGGGTGGAGGAGGTCGATGCCGGTGCCTTTAGATGCGCGCGCCAGCCCGCGGCTTTCCATCGTCGCACCGTGCTTCAATGAGGAAGCGGGCCTCGAAGAATTTCACCGGCGCATCACGGCGGCGGCGCACGACACGGTCGGGTCCGACTACGAAGTTATTTTGCTCAACGACGGCTCGACCGATCGCACCTGGACGATCATGGCCGAGTTGGTGCGGCGCGACCCGAATTTGGTGGCGGTGAATCTGTCCCGCCGCCACGGTCATCAACTGGCGATGACGGCCGGCTTGTACACCTGCCGCGGCGACCGCATCCTCACAATCGATGCAGATTTGCAGGACCCGCCGGAACTTCTCGGCGAGATGTGGCGGCTGATGGAGCGTGTCGGGGCCGACGTGGTGTACGGCCTGCGCCGCGAACGGCAGGGTGAAACCATGCTCAAGCGCGGGACGGCGGCGCTGTTCTACCGGCTGATGCGGCGCGTCGGCTATGCCGACATGCCGGTCGACGCCGGCGATTTCCGCCTGATGACCCGGCGCGTGCTCGATATTCTCAACAGCATGCCGGAGCAGCATCGTTTCATTCGCGGCATGGTGAGCTGGATCGGTCTTCGCCAGGTGCCGTTCGCCTATGACCGCGCGCCGCGGCATTCGGGCACGAGCAATTACCCGCTCGCCAAGATGATGGGGCTGGCATTCGACGCGCTGACGTCGTTTTCGATCATGCCGCTGCGGCTGGCGTCCTATCTCGGGCTGCTGCTGGGCGGTCTGAGCCTGCTCATGGTCGGCTACACGCTGGGGAGCTGGGCGCTCGGCCATGTGGTCGAAGGCTGGACCAGCCTGCTGACCGTGGTCCTGATCCTCGGCTCAACGCAACTCATCATGTTTGGCCTGCTCGGCGAGTATGTCGGACGTCTCTATCTTGAGACCAAGCGCCGGCCGCTGTTCGTCATCGATCAGGTGCTCACGCAGAACGCGTCCGCCCCCGCGCCGTACCGCGCGTCGAGCGAGCACGCGACGGTTCCGGGCGACGTCGCATAGAAAGACGCGGCATAGAAAAAGGGCGCGGCTTACACCGCGCCCTCGTTCAGGTTGGCCTTGATGGACTTCCTTTAGAAGTCCATCCCGCCGCCACATCGAAGTCGGCTGCTGCCGACTTCGATCACTTCAAGAAGCAGGTGGCGGCTTTCGATGGACTTCCTTTAGAAGTCCATCCCGCCGCCACCGGGCGGCATCGAAGGCATGTTGTCCTTCTTCTTCGGCAGTTCGGCAACCATCGCCTCGGTAGTGATGAGCAAACCGGCAACCGAAGATGCGCCCTGCAATGCCTGACGCACGACCTTGGTCGGATCGATAATGCCCTTCTTCACCATGTCGACGTATTCGCCGCCCTGGGCGTCGAAACCGAAGCCGTAGGTGTGGTTTTCCAGGATTTTGCCGACGATGACGGAACCGTCCTCACCGGCGTTCATGGCGATCTGACGCGCCGGAGCGGACAGCGCCTTGCGCACGATCTCGACGCCATGCTTCTGGTCGTCGTTGCTGGTGCGCACTTTCTTGAGGGCCTCGCTGGCGCGCAACAGAGCGACACCGCCGCCCGGCAGAACGCCTTCCTCGACCGCGGCCCGGGTCGCGTGCATCGCGTCGTCGACGCGATCCTTGCGCTCCTTCACCTCGACTTCGGTAGCGCCGCCGACGCGGATCACGGCGACCCCGCCCGCGAGCTTGGCAAGCCGCTCTTGCAGCTTCTCGCGGTCGTAGTCCGAGGTGGTTTCCTCGATCTGCGCCTTGATCTGGGTGATGCGGTCCTCGATGTCTTTCTTCTTGCCGCCGCCGTTGACGATCGTGGTGTTTTCCTTGTCGATCATCACCTTCTTGGCTTTGCCAAGCATCGCCAGCGTGACGTTTTCGAGCTTGATGCCGAGGTCCTCGCTGATCGCCTGGCCGCCGGTCAGGACGGCGATGTCCTGCAGCATGGCCTTGCGGCGATCGCCGAAGCCCGGAGCCTTGACGGCTGCGACCTTCAGGCCGCCACGCAGCTTGTTGACGACGAGCGTGGCAAGCGCCTCGCCCTCGACGTCCTCGGCCACGATCAGAAGCGGCTTGCCGGTCTGCACGACGGCTTCGAGCAGCGGCAGGAGCTCGTTGAGCGCCGACAGCTTCTTTTCGTTGATGAGGATGTAGGGGTCTTCCATCTCAACGCGCATCTTGTCGGCGTTGGTGATGAAATAGGGCGAGATGTAGCCGCGGTCGAACTGCATGCCCTCGACGACGTCGAGCTCGGTCTCGAGGCTCTTGGCTTCTTCGACCGTGATCACGCCCTCGTTGCCGACCTTTTCCATCGCCTTGGCGAGGTAATCGCCGATTTCCTTGTCGCCGTTGGCGGAGATGGTGCCGACCTGGGCGATCTCGGCGTTCGACGTGACTTTCTTGGAGTTCTTCTTGAGCTCCTCGACCACGGTCTCGACCGCAAGGTCGATGCCGCGCTTGAGGTCCATCGGGTTCATGCCGGCGGCAACCGCCTTGGAACCTTCGCGCACGATGGCGGCGGCGAGAACCGTCGCGGTCGTGGTGCCGTCGCCGGCGATGTCGGAGGTCTTGGAGGCTACCTCGCGCACCATCTGCGCGCCCATGTTCTCGAACTTGTCCTCAAGCTCGATTTCCTTGGCGACGGTGACGCCGTCCTTGGTGATGCGCGGCGCGCCGAACGACTTGTCGAGCACGACGTTGCGGCCCTTGGGGCCGAGCGTCACTTTCACCGCGTTGGCGAGAATGTCGACGCCGCGCAACATCCTGTCGCGCGCGTCGACCGAGAATTTGACTTCCTTGGCAGCCATTTTGGATTCACTCCTGTTGGGTCGTCACCCTGAGGTGCGAGCGAAGCCCGCCTCGAAGGGTGATTGGTTCGGAGTCATCCTTCGAGGGCCGCCGCGCGGCCACCTCAGGATGACGGGGTTTGTTTGTCTACGCAGCCTTCTTCTTGGCCACTGGCTCGTCGATGACGCCCATGATGTCGGACTCCTTCATGATCAGGAGATCCTGGCCGTCGATCTTCACTTCAGTGCCCGACCACTTGCCGAACAGCACGCGGTCGCCGACGTGGATGTCGATGGGGATCAGCTTGCCGGCCTCGTCGCGGCCACCGGGGCCAACGGCGACGACCTGGCCCTGCGAGGGCTTTTCCTTGGCGGTGTCGGGAATGATGATGCCGCCGGTTGATTTTTCCTCGGCATCGATGCGCTTGACGACGACGCGATCGTGAAGCGGGCGAAACTTCATGGTGTCCTCCTAAGATATTGAACCGAATTAAGTTTATGGCGAGAACGGCCCGCGCGAAGATTTCGGCTGACCGCCTGGAAGCGGACATAGGGGCGTGATTTTCACCCGCAAGAGCCGCCTGCAAGTTTTTTAGCACTCATCGGAGCGGATTGCCAACAGGCCTCCCGGAGATAGTTAACGCTGCCGGAGGTCCCCAGCCCCGCCGGGCTGTTAGCACCGACCCAAGGATGCTGCTAGTGCCTTGAAAATAAACAACTTATTCAATGTTGCGGCTTGTAATGGAGGAGCGAGTCTCGGAACATTCCCCGTGATGGGACGGAGGGACAATATGGATTCGCAAGACTTTCGCCGGCAGCTCGAAGGCTACGGACTGACGACCGCCAACATCCTCTATCGTCGGCCCGATCACCCCTGGCTTCTTCAGACTTACGTCTGGCAGGACTACGACCTTTGCCCAAACTTCCCGCAGTTGAACAAATTTCTCAATTTCTGGCTGGAGAAGCTTGAGGGCCCGCTGCACTCGGTGACGGTGGCGCACGTGCGCCTGATCAAGCCGGCGGAAATCCGCGCCGTGGACGGCGAGTTCCGGCTGCATTGATCGCGCGTCCGGATGCGTTGCTCCGCGGCCACTCACGCCGCGGGTTGACGCCAGGCTTTGGACGCCGTGCCGGTGATCTCGCCTTCGGGCGTGGCGTTGAGCCACCGATAGATCATTCCGCCAAGCAGGCCGCGGTTCGGTCGTGCGCCAGGCCCGGGCGTCAGGGCATTCCCGTCAGGCGTATGAGGCCGTAGCTCATGATCCCGAGAACGATCAATGAAGCCGTCACCGCGAGTGTAACGCGCGCTCCGGTACGCGCCACGATACGCACGTCGACGCCCAGCCCGAGCGCGGCCATCGCCACCGTTGTCAGAAGGGACGCGGCGCGCGTGATCGGGTGCAGCAGGCCCTGCGGGATCAAGCCCAGCGAGCGGACGATCAGAACAACGAGAAAGCCGATGATGAACCAGGGGACCAACTCTTGCAGTCGTGGTGCCCGGCTTCCGGACCGGTCGCGAGCGGAGCCGGCCCGCAGGCTCCTCGCGAACAGCGAAATGCCGAGCACGACCGGCCCGAGCATGAGCACGCGCACGAGCTTGATGACTGTCCCGACCTGGTTGCTCAATTCGCCGATCGGCAAGGTGGCGGCGAGCACCTGCGGCACCGCGTAAACGGTCAAACCCGCCAGTACGCCGTATTGCGTCAGCGACAGGTGCAGGATCGGGACCAGAAGCGGCAAGCCAAGGACAACGACGACGCCGAGGACCGCCGTGAAGGAAATCGACGACGCGACATCGTCGCTGTCTGCGCCGATGACCGGAGCGACGGCCGCAATCGCGGAGTTGCCGCAAATTGAATTGCCGCAGGCAACCAGAATGGACATGCGCAGCGGCAAGCCGAGTGCGCGTGCGATCGTATAGCTGCTGCCGATCGCCATCGCGACGATACCGGCAATGCCGAAGATCAAAACCGGTCCAAGCGCCAGAATGGTCGTGACGCTCACCGACGCGCCGAGCATGACGATCGCCAATTCGAGGACAAATTTTGCGCTGAAAGCGACACCGGGTTGCCAGCGCGGCCCGGGATGCCAGGCGGTGCGTATGGCGACGCCGAGGAGGATCGCGAGCACCAGCGCCTCGAGATAGGGCTGTCCGGCGAAATGAACTTCGACCGTCTGCAACAGCATCGCGGCTGCCGTGACGCCAATGCAGACGACAATACCCGGCAGCAGATTTTTCAGATGATCGATCACCTTTGCCCGCCTGACCGTGCGCGCCACAAGCCGAGTTTCCGTTTTGCGACGTAACATAGCAGCCGGTCGGGCTGCAAAGCCGCCGCTCGGCGGGGGAGCCGCAAAAACCGCAGAAACTGGATTGCTTCGCCTTGGCTCGCAATGACGAGGTCCGGCCAGGCGCGCCGGATGGCGCCTCTGAATATTTGTCGCCGCAATTACAAGAAATTCCGCCTTCACGCCGCTCTAATTTCGCCTTTGCGCTTCGATCTAAAGCGCACGGTGTTGGGTAGCCGTTGAGAGGGGACAAATGCGAATGGTCATGGGGGTGTCGCCGGGCCGCCGGCGGTTAATCGGCATTTAACTAAAACCAAGTCTTAGTGGTTGCGCCGGTCTGCGGGGTCCTTGCGCAATCTTTCGCCGATCGGGGGCGCGCCCGCGCGCGTGTTCGATGCGCCAATCGCGGCCGTCGAACGCTCCGTGAACAATCAATCTCGTTGGGGATTCGAGGGGAATGACGGTCAGTACCGCGTGGGATAGTTTCGAGGCATACGATCACGGACATTTATCGGCGAATGCGCGCCCGCAAAGACTATTCGGCGGCGTCATTCTCGCCTGCGTCGCGTTGGCTTGCGCCTGGATTCTATGGGTCAATTCCGGCAATCCTGGCCCCAATCCTGGCGGCCCGGCTGCCGATCGGATCTCCTTCCTGCTGCCGCCGCCGTCGCTTGCCGCGGCCGCCTACGCGAAACTGTCGGTTGCGCTCAAGACCTACGCACGGCGGCCGGCGGCTTCGAACGGCCTGGCTCTCCTGTTCGATGCCAGCCATTCGCTCGGATTTGCACCGGGAAGGTTCTCAAAGAGCGCCGCTCTGCAAGAGGCAGCTCTTCAGGAGGATGTCTCCGCCACAGGCTCGACCGGCGATCAGGCCGCGCTGGGCGCGGCATCGCCGGCGGGACAGCTTCGAGCGCCGCCAAGCCGGACTGCGTCTCTGCGCGAGGCCACTCATGCGAACCTCGCCGGTTCAGACACGCCGGCCCGCAAGCCGACGATTTTCGAGCGGCTGTTCGGCAAGCCCGCCCCGGTGACGCTCGCCTACGCCGCGCCCGATGACGGCAATCTCGGCGGCCAGGGCGTCGCATCGGGCCGCTACGATCGCTCGACCGCCGTCTACGACATTTCCGCGCATACCGTTTACCTGCCGGACGGCACCAAGCTGGAAGCGCATTCGGGCCTCGGTGCGCGGCTCGACGATCCGCGCCACGCCGACGAGAGAATGCGCGGCGTCACGCCTCCCACCGTCTACGATCTCAAGCCGCGGGAATCGCTGTTCCACGGGGTGCGGGCGTTGCGGCTGATTCCGGTCGACGAAGACAAGGTCTTCGGCCGGAGCGGTCTCCTCGCGCACTCATACATGCTCGGCCCGAACGGTGATTCGAACGGCTGCGTGTCGTTCAAGAACTACAACGCGTTCCTCCACGCCTACGAGAGTCACCAGATCAAGCGGTTAGTGGTGGTGACGCGGCTGGAGTGAGGCAATCTCGTCATTGCGAGCGCAGCGAAGCAATCCAACTTTTGATTGGGAAGCTACAGCTCGAAGCTGGATTGCTTCGTCGCTACGCTCCTCACAATGACGCCCTCGGCCCCAATTGTCGATTGATCGTGCGAGCTCAAGCGAGCAACCTCCTATTGTCATAAATGGCGTGCCCCGAAAGAGCGCGCTGCCGCGCCGTTTACGCGCGGACAATGGTTGGCATGCGCCTTTCGGCGCTTCGCTCCCTCTTTTGCCGGGGGCGAATCTTTTTGGTGGTGGTTGGCAAAGCTCGCGCGCGTCAGGCGTCGCGAGAAGGATTTAGCTCGTCATTGCGAGCGGCAGCGAAGCAATCCAGCTCTTTGGCTCCGCATGAATTGCTTCGTCGCGGAGCTCGTCATCGGGCTAGCCAGTCGGGCCAGATCCGTTAGCTCCTCGCAATGACGAGAAGGCGTCCGCTCCCGCAGTCGTGGGGCAGGATGACCGCGGCGCTCAGGGGCGGTTGGAATTCGCCGACGATTGTCCCTCGGCGCGACGCCGCGCGAAAAACACGGTCAAATCCCAGGCGTTGCGGATGTTGATCAGCAGCAGAAGAATAAGCGCGCCGGCCAACAACGGCGGGCCGATGCTGGAATGATTGAAGAAGAACAAAGCCGCTGCAAGCGCGGCCGCGTAACCGGCCACCGGACTGGCGCCGTAGCCGAGGTGGTCGTCGATGTCAGTTACCGTACTGGTGCGCATGACGCGGCTCAGGATCAGGCTTGAATAGGCGAGGCCGGCGGCCGCGCTCAATCCGATAATGATGGCGAGCGATCGGTCGGTGTTCACGGGAACGAGCGCGACGAGGCTCAGGAACAGGACAAACGTGTAATGAAAGACGATCGGACTGGTGAAGGTGCGCGTCGGGCTCGCCCGTTCGGCGCTGAGAGTGCCGGCGCCGATCGACGCGGCGACGAACAGCAGCGCTACCAGTGCGGCGGCCGCCGTGCCGAGCAAGCCGTAAAATTCATGCCAGCCCTGAAGCATCGGTGTTACTCACTTGAGCATGATCTTATCCGAAAACCGGAAGCCACTTTTCGGGATCATGCCCTATCCTCTCCCGACATACGGCATCTTGTTCGCCATTACCGTTATGAACAGCACGTTGGCCTCGAGCGGCAGGCTCGCCATATAGGCCACCGCGCGGCCGACATCGTCGACGTTCATGCGCTCTTCCGGCATGGTGCGGCCGTCCGCCTGCAGCATGCCCTCGGCCATTTTTTCCGTGAGCGGGGTGGCGGCGTTGCCGATGTCGATCTGGCCGCAGCAGATGTCGTAGGCCCGGCAGTCGAGCGCGGTCTGCTTGGTCAGTCCGGTGACGGCATGTTTGGTCGCGGTGTACGGCGCGGTGCCCGGCCGCGGCGTGTGCGCCGAAATCGAGCCGTTGTTGATGATGCGGCCGCCGCGCGGATCCTGCGACTTCATGATTTTGATCGCTTGCTGGGTGCAGATGAAAAGGCCGGTGAGATTGGTCGCCACCACCGCCTGCCACCGCTCCAGCGGAATGTCCTCGATCGGCATGCCGCGCATGCTGACGCCGGCATTGTTGAAGAGGAGATCGAGCCGGCCATACGTTTCTTTGGTCTTGGCGAACAGCGCCAGGATCGACGCCGGCTCTTTGACGTCGGCCGGGACGACGAGCGTCGTGCCATCGGCCTCTTTCGCCACCTCGTGCAGCCGGTCGGCACGGCGTCCCGCGAGCACGACCGTAAAGCCGTCCCGGCACAGCGCCAGCGCGGCCGCCTTGCCGACGCCGCTGCCCGCTCCCGTCACGATCGCGATTTTCTGTCCGGCCATCGGCATTTCCTCGTCATCGTCATTCCGGAAGCCGCGTATCGCGGCTGTCCGGAATCCATAACCACGGATCGCGGTGTTTCGAAAGGGCGGTGATGATGTTTAAGGGCGGTGGTTATGGAGTCCAGGCTCGCGCTTTCAGCACGCCCCGGAATGACGGCGGGTCAGCTCGCGAGCGCGATTTCCTGGTCGGGATTGCCGCAGCGGTAGTCGTCCGGCGAATCGAGCCGCGTGCCGATGTCGGCGGCGGGTCCGGGCCGGCCAAAGCGATAGCCCTGCATCGAATGCACGCCGGCGGCGCGCAGGAACAAATGCTGCTCCGCGTTCTCCACGCCTTCGGCGGTGACCCGCATGCCCAGCCCGCGGCCGAGACTGACGACGGCGTGCACGATGGCGGCGGCGTCGGGCGCCGTCTCGATGCTGCGCACGAAACTGGAGTCGATCTTGAGCTTGTCGAATGGAAAACGACGCAGATAGAGCAGGCTCGAATAGCCGGTGCCGAAATCGTCGAGCGCGAAGCGCACGCCGATGGCCTTGAGGCGCAGCATCGACAGCTCGGCCGTTTCCAGGTTGCCAAGGAGCGTGCTCTCGGTGAGTTCGAGCTCCAGGCGGTTGGCGTCGAAATCGGTCTCCTTGAGGATGCGCTCGACCACGTCGACGAAGTCGGAGCGGCGGAATTGCAGCGGCGAGACGTTGACGGCGACCGTCAAGCCCGGCCAGTTGCGGCCGTCGATACAGGCGCGCCGCAGCATGTATTCGCCCAGCTCGACGATGAGGCCGGAATGTTCGGCGATCGGAATGAACACCGACGGCGGGATCACGCCGGCGGTCGGATGGGTCCAGCGCGCCAGCGCTTCCACGGCGACCATGGTATCGCCGGCGGCGTTGACGATCGGCTGATAGGCGGCGACCAGGTTGTCATTCCTGATCGCCTGCAGGAGGTCGCCTTCCAGGAGCTTGCGCTGCGACAGGTCGGCATCCATTGCCGCATCATAGATGCAGGCGCGGTTGCGGCCCTCGTTCTTGGCGCGATAGAGCGCCATGTCGGCGTAGCGCAGGATATCGCCGGCGTCGCGCGCCCGGCGGTCGATCACGGCGATGCCGATCGAGGCGCCGATAATGATGTTGTGTCCGTTGATCAAATAGGGCGCGCAAACGGCCGAGATGATTCGGCCGGCGATCGCCTGTAGCGAATAGGAATCGGAGGCGCAGGTGGTGATGATCGCGAACTCATCGCCGCCAAGGCGGGCGACGAGGTCGTCGCCGCGCATGACCCTGCTCAAACGTTGTGTGACGTTGAGAATGAGCTCATCGCCGATATGGTGTCCGAGCGTATCGTTGACGTCCTTGAAGTGATCGAGATCGATATAGAACACCGCCGCCGAAGAGCCGCCGCGGCGCACCTCGCCGATGACGGTCTCGAGCCGTTCGCTGAAATAGATGCGGTTGGGCAGGCCGCAGACCGGATCGTGCAAGGCGAGGTGCCGGAGCTGTGTCTCGCCGGTGGCAATCGCCTGCGTCGTGCGCCGCATGTGGCGCATCACCAGGCCGCCGAGCAGCGCGAAACCGGCAATCGCCACGGCGACGTACGGCAGCGCGCTGCCGGCTATCTGGCCGCCTGGCCTCGTCGGTTTCCAGGCCAGGCGGGCGATGGCGTTGCCCTCCGGATCGGCGATGACGGTGATGTGCTGGCCGCCGGCTTGATCGGCTGCCTGGGCCGGATCGTCGATGCTGCGCAGACCCGGCAGTTGCAGCCGGTCGCCGAGTTCGCGCAGCAGGTCGCCGTCGATGTATTTGATGGAGAAGACGATCGGCGCGGCGGCGTTGCCGAGCGCGAGATCGTCGTCGGAGCCGACGGCCACCGCGGCGACGATCGCCGGTCTGTCCATGACCCGCTCGATCACCGCCGCAGACCGGCCGGGCTTCAACGGATCCTGCGCGGCAACAACGGTGACGGCGCGGCCGGGCAGGGCGCCAAGCTTGCCGCGCAAAAAATCGAGGACGGCCGAAAGCTCTTCGGGCAGGTCGATCGTGCCGATGTCGCCGGAAGAGCGGGAGCGCGCGTATTGGACATGATCGGAATCATCGACCACCAATACGAGGTCATGGTCGAAGAAGGCTTGCAGCCAATTGCCGACGTGCCGCTCCACCCACCCCGCATCGTACTCTTCGCGGATTGCCTGCGTGCCGCCGTTGGTCGCGGCGACGCTCTCGACCTCGCGCAAAACGCGCGCGCCGCGCGCCGTAATCGCCTGCTGAATCAATTGCCGCTCGCGGTCGAGCGAAACGTCATCGGCCCGACGCGCGGACGTCAACACCGCGACGATGAGGCAAATGACGCCGACGGCAACGATCGCGCCAATGGGCACGATCAGGCGCAAGCGCGCCTGGTCCCATAGCGATCGTTTGCCTTCCTCGGCGATTTCCGGCCGCGCCGAAGTTTTCACGCTCCCACCTTTGGCGGTTTTTCTTGGTCGCCCGACCTTAGGACGAAAAAGATTGCAATTTTGCTTGCGGTCTGCGGCATTAGGCCGTTACCGCCCGCGGCGACCGGGAATCGGCCGCGGAAGTTAATGCTGCGTAAATTTCAACTTGGCGCTTTCCAGCGATTGAACCTGCGGCACGGTCGTATCGCCCCGTCCGAGCCATTTCAGGCATTTCGCGCCGTAACCGGCTTCGCCTAGCGCCGGTTGCTGTAAGGCGGGCGAGGAATGGCGATGTGGGCGGCGCGCAAGGCGGCCGACCAGCGCTCGCGCAGGTCGGTGAAATAAGGTTCCCCCGGCTCGATGCGGTAGATCAGCTCGGCATCGCAGGTGTCGCGCCGGACCACCATAAGATCGATCGGCATGCCGACGCTCAGGTTCGAGCGCATGGTGGAATCGATCGAAACGAGACCGACCTTGAGCGCGTCGTAGAGATCCATGCCGTAGCTGACCGCGCGGTCGAGAACCGGCTTGCCGTATTTGTGCTCGCCGATCTGCAGATACGGCGTGTCGGTGGTGCATTCGATGAAATTGCCGGCCGAATAGACCATAAACAGCCGCATGCGTTCGCCGGCGATCTGGCCGCCGAACAGGAAGGAGACTTCGAACGTCACATCGGAAGCTTGCAGCGCCTTGCTCTCGGTGGAGAGGATGTTGCGGATCACCTGTCCGACGCGCTGCGCGGCCTGGAACATGGTGGGGGCATTCATCAGCGTTTCGTGCTCGCCAGTCTCGGGATTGTCGTAGCCTTCGGTCAGGATGCTCACCACCGACTGGCTGATCGAAAGATTGCCCGCGGAAGCAAGCGCCATGATGCGCTTTCCGGGGCTGGTGAAGACGTGCAGCTTGCGGAAGGTCGCGATGTTGTCGAGGCCGGCATTGGTGCGCGTGTCGCCGAACATGACGAGCCCTTCGCGCACCAGAATTCCGCAGCAATAGGTCATCGATTCGGTTCGCTCCCCGCGAGGTTTATAGCGGCTGCGGCCGGTTTGCGGCAATGCCGGGCGGTCCGGGCGCCCCGCCTTTACTGATCGACTTTGATGGCGACCGCCAACGTCTCGGCGCCGGCGCCGAAACGTGTGCCGCGCACCGGTGCGGCGCCGAGCGCATCGAGCCCGATGGCGATACGGACATGGGCGTCGGTCGGGCAAACGCCATTTGCCGGGTCGAAACCGACCCAGCCGAGACCGGGCACAAAGGCTTCCGCCCAGGCGTGACCGACTTCCTGCTCGGCGTCGCCGTCGATGCACAGGTAGCCGGCGACATAACGGGCCGGGATCTGCAGGCTGCGCGCCGCGCCGATGAAGATATGCGTCAGCTCGCGGGTGCCGCCGCGTTTGCGCGCAAAGGCTTCCGCGGCGGTCGCCGCCGCAGGTTGCGCCGCATCGCTTTCGCGGATCGTCCCGTCGTGCAGCCGATCGAGCAGCGCATGCAGTTCGGCGAGAATATCGCCGTTGCTTGCCGCTCGAGCATCGAGAGCAAAATCCCGGATGCTCGCATCGGCCTGTGTCGACGGCGTGTCGCGCAGGAACAAGGTCGGCGGAAACCGCTCGACGGTGCCGTTTACAACCCCGTTGGTGCTTTGTGTCTCGACCTCGCCGTCGACCTTGAGGCTCAACTCCGCGAATGGACCGTCGGCGGTGAAGACGTGGATGAGGTTGCCGAAGGCGTCCTCATGGGCGTTAAGGCGTGCGTCCGCGGAGACGTCGATACGCCAGCCCATGATGTACTGGCCTTCGTGGTTGCGCGGGGTGAGGCGTAGCACCTGAATCACGCCCGTGGCCGGCGGATCGAAGCGATGGACGATGCTGTGGGCGATGCGAAGGCGCATAACGGATGACAGGGCCGGATGTCGGGTGAAGGATGATAGACGACCAAAAGCCGCTCTGTCCTGTGCGTTCTATCCTCCGCCGCCCTACATCAAATACTGCTGCGCTATGGCGGTTCCGAGCTGGTTGTTGTCCTCGACGAAATCGTCGATGAATTCGTGCAATCCGGTCTGGAATATCTCCTCGATGCGGCTGTTTTGCAGCCGCGCGCGGACCGCGCGGGCCTGCCGCTGCGCGTTGCCCTGGCGTCCATAGGCGCTGCCGAGGCGGTCGAGATTTTGCACGAGGTTCTCATAACAGCTGGCCAGCGAACGGGGCATTTCGTCCCTGAGCATGAGCAAATCGCCGACCAGCCACGGCTTGACGTTTTCGCGATAGACCCAGTGATAGGCGGTGAGCGCCGACACCGAACGCAAGATCGCGGCCCATTGAAAGTAATCGAGCGGGCCGCCCACTCTTTCGTCCGCCGGCAGCAATAAGTGATACTTGACGTCGAGAATGCGCGCGGTGTTGTCGGCGCGTTCGATGAAAACGCCGAGCCGCGAGAACCAGTAGGCGTCATTGCGCAGCATGGTGCGGTAGGCGGAGCCGTCGAAACGAAGCGACGATTCCTGCACCCAGCGCAGGAAGCGTGCGAACTCCTCGCGGGAGCGCGGACCGTTGCCCCACTTCTGGAGCTCGAGCCATGCCCCGTTGATGGTATCCCACATTTCGATGGTAAGTGCGGTACGCACCGAGCGCGCGTTTACCCGCGCCGTCTCGAAGCAGTTGCGGATCGAAGACGGATTGTCCGTCGAGAAGGCGAGAAATTCGGTGACGGTCTCTTCGTTCGCTTCCGAATTGGCCGCGAAGAAAGCGCTGGCGCAGCCGGCGGTGGCGACGGCGGATTCCCATTCGTTCGAAGTGCCGACATAGGTCAGCGGCAACGCCGTGAGCCGGTATGTCGTGTCGAGAATGCGCGCCAGGTATTCCGCGCGCTCGACGTAGCGGGCGAGCCAGTAGAGATTATCGGCCGTGCGCGACAGCATCGCTAGCGTACCCTCATCCGTCCAGCACCCAGGTGTCCTTGGTGCCGCCGCCCTGGCTCGAGTTGACGACGAGCGAACCCTTTTTCAGCGCTACACGCGTCAGCCCACCGGGCACGATACGGATGCGATCGCGGCCCGAGAGCACGAATGGACGCAGGTCGACGTGGCGCGGCGCGATACCTTCCTCGACGCAGGTCGGGCAGGTCGAGAGCGCGAGCGTCGGCTGGGCGATGAAATTCTTCGGATCCGATTTGAGTTTGGCGCGGAACGCGGCCAACAAATTCTTGTCAGCTTTCGGGCCGATCAGCATGCCGTAGCCGCCGGAGCCGTGCACCTCCTTCACCACCAGGTCCTCGATGTTGTCGAGCACGTAGGAGAGATGCTCGCTCTCCCGGCAGCGCCATGTCGGGACGTTCTTCAAGAGCGGTTCCTCGCCGAGATAGAACTTCACGATGTCCGGCATATAGCTGTAGACCGCCTTGTCATCGGCGATGCCGGTGCCCACGGCATTGGCGAGTGTAACGTTGCCGGCCTGGTAGGCCGACATCAGGCCGGGTACGCCGAGCGAGCTGTCAGGCCGGAACACCAGCGGATCGAGGAAATCGTCGTCGACGCGGCGATAGATCACGTCGACGCGTTTGAAGCCCTCGGTCGTGCGCATGTAGATAATGTCGCTCTTGGCCACGAGGTCGCGGCCCTCGACCAATTCGACGCCGAGCTTGTCGGCCAAAAACGAATGCTCGTAATAGGCTGAATTATAGACGCCGGGCGTGAGCAGCACGACCGTCGGCTCGGCGGACGCGGTCGGCGGTGCGATTGATTTGAGCGTCGCCAGGAGCTCGTCCGGGTAGTTCTCAACCGGCGCCACGCGATAGCGCGAGAACAATTCGGGAAAGAGCCGCAGCATGATCTCGCGGTTCTCCAGCATGTAGGAGACGCCGGAGGGTGTGCGGGCATTGTCTTCCAGCACATAGAAGTCTTCCGCGTCCACGCGCACGATATCGATGCCGGCGACGTGTACATAGATGTCGTGCGGTACTTTTTGGCCGTTCATCTCCGGGCGGAAAACCGGATTTTGAAACACCAAATCCTCGGGAACGATACCGGCCCGCAGAATCTCGCGGCGGCCGTAGACGTCCTTGATATAGGCATTGATAGCCTTGACGCGTTGTTCCAAACCACGGTGCAGGATTTGCCACTCGGAAGCTGCGAGAATGCGCGGAATGACGTCGAAGGGGATGAGGCGCTCCTGCGCCTCCGGGTCGCCGTAGACCGCGAAGGTGATGCCGATGCGGCGGAAGAAGTGCTCGGCCTCCCGTCGACGGAAATCGAGCACGTCGGGGGGAACCTCGCCCAGCCAATGCGACAATTCGGCATAGGCCGGCCGGACCGTGCCCTCGCTGCCCCTCATTTCGTCGAACATGTCGATCCCCGGCCCACTCGAGCGCGTACGCAAAATGCCTGCCGCATCAATGGCGGTAACATAAGTGTAGCAATGTTTGCGCCAATTCGACGGGCGACGGAAAGGCATCACGCGCAGGCCGACGCCCTCCCGCTGCTCATGTTTTAGGCGATTTGACCATCACGGGGGCGGCGATGTTTCTCCGCATGGTCAGGGGCTTAAGGCGGCGCCGTTCAACATCGAGGGCCGCGTTGCTCACGGCCGGCCGACCGCCACCATGAACACGCCACTGGCCCGCGCACACACGACGTCGTCCGCTGTTACGAGCGCTCGTGCAAAGCACAACGATCTGCCGGTCCTTATGACTTCGGGCCGAATTTCTACCCATTGACCGACCTGCGCGGATGCAACGAAGTCGAGGCTCAGACTGACGGTTACGAGGCCGGAAATATCCGCAAGCTTCTGGCCGCAGCTCAGTCCCATTGCATTGTCGGCGAGGGCTGAAATCAGACCGCCATGGACCAAGCCGCGACTGTTCGCGTGGGCCGCCGCTGCCCTGAATCCAAGACGAAATTCGCTCGCCGCGTGCCAGGCTAGATCGGCTCCCACGGGTCGGTGAGGCCGCTGCGGCGTGGATGGCGCTCGAACCCTTCAGGTACGCCGTCATCGCTCATTGTTGAAGCTCATCCCGCGTCGGAGAGCCGTCTGCCTTCCGCGACGATCCGTTCGAGAAGCGGCGCCGGTTTGAAGTCGTCGCCCATCGTTGCCTCGAACGCCTTCAGCTTGGCGAGGACTTTTTCGGGACCGATCAGATCGCCGTAAAACATCGGGCCGCCGCGATAGACCGGCCAACCGTAGCCGTTGATCCAGACGATATCGATGTCGGAAGCGCGCTGCGCCTTGCCTTCGTCGAGGATTTTGGCGCCCTCACTGATCATCGGGTAGATGCAGCGCTCGAGGATTTCTTCATCCGAGATCGCGCGCCGGTTGATGCCCTTCCTGGCGGCAAAATCGAGAATGATC
>Ga0302325_10013046_pt1 | contig 17767 bp, 19 predicted proteins | sample Palsa_T0_2_FD_201948 | JGI IMG/M metagenome (GOLD analysis project Ga0302325, IMG submission 201948) | Peat permafrost microbial communities from Stordalen Mire near Abisko, Sweden - Palsa_T0_2 | ecosystem: Environmental > Terrestrial > Soil > Palsa > Peat permafrost | place: Sweden: Abisko...
CAGCGCCTCGATACCGGCCTCCCTCGCGGCTCGGCGGGTCAGGGTGTTCTTGACGACGCTGAAGCGCGCCCCGTGCTCGAGCAGCCGCCCGCGCAGCGCGTCGATCTGCGGCATCGTCAAGCCCCTGTAGTCGGCGACGATCAGCGCGTCGGACGAACGCAGCCTCGCGGTCAGGCCGGCGACGACGCGCTCCTTCTCATCTTTGTGCATTCACACCCCCTGCTCGCAATCGGCCCCGCCAGATGGCGAGCCGATGGGCCAGGGGTTAGCCCCAGCGTCCGGCCCGCCTCGGATGGTCTTCCGCCCTCCCCTCGGATGGGCTGCCATCTGTCTTCGGCGAGATGGAACGGTCGAACGTCTAGCTCGCTGGAGTCCTCTCCTGCAGCCCGACCGCCGCCTGCGGCGAGGCTGCCCCCTGCAAGGTAGCTGTTTCCGCGGGCTCGGCCGCCTCGCGGGCGCCGGCATCGTCCGAGAGCTCCTCGCCGATGTCGCGTGTACGCGATGGGTCGACGTGGATCCCCGGGCCCATAGTGGTGGCGAGCGTAATCTTCTTGATATAGCGACCCTTCGCGACCGCGGGCTTCGCGCGCACGATCTCGTCCATCAGCGCTGCGTAGTTCTCGACAAGCGCGCGTTCGTCGAAGCTGCGCTTGCCGATCGGGATGTGGACGTTCGCGCCCCGGTCGGTGCGGTACTCGATCTTGCCGGCCTTCGCCTCACGGACGGCCTTGGCAACGTCCATCGTGACAGTTCCCGTCTTCGGGTTCGGCATCAGGCCGCGTGGGCCGAGCACACGCCCGAGCTTGCCGACATTGCCCATCTGATCCGGAGTCGCGATCGCGACGTCGAAGTCAGTGAACCCTTCCTCGACCCGCTTGGCGAGGTCCGCCGAGCCGACGATGTCCGCACCCGCCTCTTGGGCCTCGCGAGCCTTGTCCCCCTCGGCAAAGACAGCAACACGCGACTCGCGGCCCGTCCCGTGAGGAAGCATCATCGTCCCGCGCAGCTGCTCCTCGGCGTGGCGAACGTTCAGCCCGAGGTTCATGTGCACCTCGACCGTCTCGTCGAAGCGGGCGGGCTGGGTCGCCTTCAGGATGCGCACGGCCTCGACCGGCGAATAGACCTGCTCCCGGTCGATGGTTCCGCGCGCCTGGCTGTAACGCTTTCCGCGCACGGCCATCAGACCTCCACCTCCACGCCCATCGACCGGGCCGTCCCGGCGATCACCTTCATCGCCTCGTCGAGGTCCCGCGCATTCAGGTCGACAAGCTTGGTCTCCGCGATCCCGCGCACCTGGGCTCGCGTGAGACGCCCGACCTTGACCCGGTTTGGCTCGGCCGAGCCCTTCTCGATCCGCAGCGCCTCCTTGATGAGCACGGCAGCCGGCGGCGTCTTGGTGATGAAGGTAAAGCTCCGGTCCTCGTAGACCGTGATCTCGACAGGCGTGATGCGGCCGTTCTCCTGGGCGGTCTCGGCGTTGAAGGCCTTGCAGAACTCCATGATGTTGACCCCGTGCTGCCCGAGCGCGGGCCCGACCGGAGGCGCCGGATTGGCCTGGCCGCCTCGGATTTGGAGCTTGATCGTGGTGAGGATCTTCTTTGCCATCGCTAGTCGAGCTTCTTGACCTGGTCGAAACCGAGCTCGACCGGCACCTGGCGCTCGAAGATGTCTACCAGAACCTTGAGCTTCTGCTGGTCCGGGTTGACATCGACGATCTCCCCGTCGAAGTCCGAGAGCGGGCCGCTGGTCACCTTGACCGATTCGCCCAGCGAGAACTGGACCTGGGCGCGCGGCCGGTCGGCCGTCGCGACCCCGGTCTTCAGGATCCGGTCCACCTCACCCTGGCCGAGCGGCACCGGCTTCGAGCCGGCCCCGACGAAGCCGGTGACACCGGGGGTGTTCTTGACGACGGTCCAGGCCTCGTCGCTCAGGTCCATGTTGACGAGTACGTAGCCCGGGAGGACGCGCTTCTCGGTCTGGACCTTCTGACCGTCCTTGGTCTCGATGACCTGCTCGGTCGGCACGACGACCCGCCTGAAGCGGGGGCGCTGGCCCATCGACTCGATGCGGTGCTCGAGGTTGGCCTTGACCTTGTTCTCGTGGCCCGAATAGGTGTTGACGACATACCAGCGAAACATCTGCCACTACCTCAGGAGGACCCCGGAGACAAAATGCTTCCAGACCTGGTCGTTGAGCCAGAGGTAGACGCCCACGATGAGGCAGGCGACGAGGACGACGACCGTCCCCTGGACGACCTGGTTCTGCCCCGGCCACTCGACCTTCCTGAGCTCGGCAACCGACTCGTTGACGAAGCGCCAGATCTTCCCGAAGATGTTTCCGCCGCTGCGCTCGGGGATGTCGCCGCCGGCGAGCCGCGGCGCCCGGCCGAGGTCGGCCTCGCGTGCCATCTAGCGTGACTCCCGGTGGGGGGTGTGGTGCCCGCACCAGCGGCAGAATTTCTCGAACTCGATCCGGTCGGGCGTGTTCCGTTTCGATTTGGTCGTCTGGTAGTTGCGCCGCTTGCACTCTGTGCAGGCGAGCGTGATTGCTACGCGGACTCCGGACTTGGCCATGTGTGTGTGTTGATCTCCGGCAGGCTGACGCACTGCCCTCGGGCGAAGCAAAGTGTAGCGGGACCCGTCGCTCTCCCCGTCGGCACAGTAGCGGCGGGTGGGCTCGAACCACCGACCTCCGGGTTATGAGTCCGGCGCTCTGACCAGCTGAGCTACGCCGCCAAGCGCGCGTATCCTAGCCGTTGCTCGATCGCTGCCCCGGGGCGGGTCAACTGCCCGCCAGGGCGAATCGGACCGCCCAGCACATCAAGATGGGGGCCGTCGGGCGGCCCGGCGATGCGCCCGCCACCCTTTCGAGCTCTGTCGCCGCGAGGCCGCGCACCGGCTGAGCGGTCCAGAATCATCACTGCGGGATTCGGCCGTGCGCGCCTCGCTGGACCCGGAGGAGCACCCGATCGTTATAGGATCGAAGCGTCGTGAAGGATCCCGTCCTTGCAACTGAAGCTCAGATCGGTCTGAGGGCGGGCGAGCGTGACGTGCTCGAGCTGCTCGCCCGGGGTCTCCGCCACGAGCAGATCGCGGGACGGCTCGGCGTCCGGTCGGAAACGGTGCGCAGCCACGCGCAGAACGCCGTGGTCAGGCTCGGTGCCGCAAACAGCACCCAGGCTGTTGCGATCGCGATCCGGCGCGGACTCATCCAGAGCTAGCCAAGCCTGACCTTCGCGGACGTCACCGGAGCGATGCGGATGCGAGCGCGGCGCAGCGTGCGCGCCCGACGGGGCGGCGGCCGGAGCGGGCGCTGCGTCGCGGCGGCTGTTGCGACCATGCTCGCCGCAGCGCTTGCCGCTCCCGGCGGCGCGAGCCCCACGGCCTCCTCTCCCGAGGTCGGCGGCTGCCCGGTCTTCCCGCCCTCGAGCGTATGGAACCGGCCCGTTGACCGGCTCCCGGTGGCAAAGGACTCGACGACGCTGATCAGGTCGATCGGCCTCGATGACCCCTTGCACGCGGGCTTCGGCTCCGGACTCTACGACGGGCAGCGCATCGGAATCCCCTACATCGTCGTCTCGGGAACAAGCACACCGATGACGACGCCGCGATTCGAGTACGCCGGCGAGTCGGACGCCGGGCCCTACCCGATCCCTGCCGACGTGCCCATCGAGGGCGATCCGCACCCCGACGGTGGCGACCGCCACGCGCTGATCGTCGACTCAGATACCTGCACGCTCTACGAGCTCTACGACCTCCGCCGCGGCCCGACGGGCTGGCTGGCCGGCTCGGGGGCGATCTGGAACATGCGCTCGAACGCGCTGCGGCCGGCCGGATGGACATCGGCGGACGCCGCCGGGCTGCCGATCCTACCGGGGCTCGCCCGTTACGACGAGGTCGCGGCGGGAGCCATCGACCACGCGCTCCGCTTCACGGCTCCGCGCACGCGGCGGGCTTTCATCTATCCGGCGCGCCACTTCGCGAGCGACTCCACCGATCCCGCACTGCCTCCGATGGGCCTCCGTCTCAGGCTCAAGGCGAACTTCGATATCCGCGACTTCCCACCCCAGGCGCGCGTCGTGCTGGAGGCCCTCAAGCGCTACGGGATGATTCTCGCCGACAATGGCTCGCCCTGGTACGTCTCGGGCGCCCCGGACCCGGGCTGGTCGAACGAGGAGCTCCACAGCCTCGACCGCGTCACCGGCGCGGACTTCCAGGTGGTCGACACCACAGCTCTCCGACCCTGAGGGACGAAGGCCTGGCGCGGCTCGGTCGACCCCCCGTCCCCGTCAGGCCCGGACGGGAGGCTTGCGGTCGGCCCGGGGCAAATGCGCCGGCGTCGGCAGCCTCAGCGTGAAGATCGCGCCCTCGCCGGGTGCCGAGCTGACCGAGACGGTTCCCGCCATCGCCTCGGTGAGCTGCTTGACGATCGCGAGCCCCAGACCGCTCCCGACCGGCCGCTCGCGGCCGTACTTGTCATAGAGGAAAAAACGGTCGAACACGTGCGGCAGATCGTCGAGCTCGAGCCCCGGCCCGCTGTCGGCGACGCTGAGCGATGCCGGCGCCGAGGAGACGTTGACCACGCCCGAGGGAGGTGTCTCGCGCAGCGCGTTCTCGACGAGGTTCGAGGCCACCTGAAGCAACCGGTCGTGATCGCCCTCGACCCATGCCTCGTCGCCGTGCGCGGCAAGGACGACGCCGAACTCGCGGGCGCTTACCTCGTGGCGGGCGACCGCCTCCCGGGCGACCGCGGCAAGATCGACCGGCTCGCGTCTGACCGAGAACTCGTGACGATTCATGCGGGCGAGGTCGAGCAGGTCGCGAACCAGGCGCTCGAGGCGGTGCGACTCGAGCAGGATCGTCTGTGCGGCGTCCTCGGAGCTGAACGCGCCCTCCGAGAGTCCTTCCGCGTAGCCGCGAATCGCGGTCAGCGGCGTCTTCAGCTCGTGGCTCACCGAGAGGAGGAAGTTTCGCTCGCTCTCCCGCGAGGCGGCGAGTTGATCTGCCATCTCGTTGAAGGCGCGCGCCAGCGAGGCCAGCTCGCGCGAGCCCTCCTCCGGGAGCCGCAGCGGCTGCTCTCCTGCTGCGAGTGCGTTGCTCGCCTCGCCCACCCGCCTGATCGGGCGGACGATCGAGCGGGCGAGCTCGAACGAGAGAAGCGCCGCGAGGACCGCACCGGCGATCCCCGCGATCACCAGACCGCGCAGAAAGGGCTGCCAGGCGGTCGACTTGACGCTCGCGAGGCGAAGCAGCAGCAGCCCTCGTGATGGAAGTGTCCGGTAGGAGTAGATGTAGCGTTTGCCCTCGTAGGTCGTCGTGCCGTTGCTCGACCGGTTGACGTCAGGCACGGAGGCCTCGAACGTCGGGCGCGCGTAGATCATGATCCGAACCCCGCCCGCGACGGTCGTGCCGATCGTGTAGTTGACCGACGCCCGGCGCTCGAGGGCGAGCGAGTCGGCCTGGTACTCGAGCGCCCGCGCCTCGGTCTTGTCGACCTGCTGCTTGGTCAGGATCGCTCCGATCCCGATCGTGAGGACGAGCGTCAAGCCGAGGGCGGCGAGTGTCGTCACGAACAACCGGCCGCGCAGCGAGCTCACGGTACAACCGCCTTGTAGCCGCTCCCGCGAAGCGTCCGGATCAGCGCCGGACGGCCGAGCTTGCGCCGGAGCTGAGCCACGTGAACATCGACCGTGCGCGTGCCGCCGGGGTACTCGACCCCCCAGACGCGGTCGAGCAGAACGTCGCGCGAGAGCACCGAGCCAGGGTTGGAGAGAAAGAACGCGAGGAGATCGAACTCTTTCGCGGTGAGCTCGACGGAGCTGCCGGCAACCGTGACGTCGTGGGTCTCACGATTGAGCCTCACCTCCCCGAGCTCGAGCAGCTCCTGGGTCGGCGGAGGGTCGGTGCGGCGCAGGATGGCCTTCAGGCGGGCGGCGAGCTCCCGGGGGGAGAACGGCTTGGTGAGATAGTCGTCGGCGCCGACTTCGAGCCCGACGATGCGATCCGACTCCTCGTCTCGCGCCGTCAGCATCAGGATCGGGACGCGGGAGCGTGCACGCATCTCGCGGCAGACCTCGAAACCGTCGATGCCGGGCAGACCGAGATCGAGGATGACGATCCTGACCGGATGACGCCCGAGTTCGACCAGCGCCTCCTCGCCCGAGCGCACCCAGATCACGTGATAGCCGTCGCGGGTCAGGTAGCCACGCACGAGCTCGCCGACCGACGGCTCGTCCTCGACCAGCAGCACATTGCCCGTCATAGAACGAGCTTACGCCGGCTCGACGAACGCTCTTGCGGCCGGGCGGCCGTCCGCGGGTGCGAGCAGGAAGCTCGCGAGTGCGAGGAACGGCAAACCAATCACCCTCCCGCTCCGCCCTGCTGCTTGGCCTGGCGTGCCGCCTGCCTCGCCGCCCGCGCCTGCTGCCTTGCCTCCGCGGCGGCGATCGCGGCGGCGAGGGCCGGTGGAATCCGAACGGTGACGTTCGTCGCGCTCCCGCCGTCGACGATCAGCGTGACCGCCGTTTCTTGCGGCCGCACCTGGGCGATCGCCGCCGGCTGACCGTCGATCGTGATCTGGGTCGTGGGGGCGATGTCGATCACCCAGACGGTCCCGTCACGCTCCCTCAGCGTGAGCGAGGCGGCGCTGACGGCGGTGACCCGGCCACTGTCGTAGATCAGCGTGTGGGACGTACCCTTGATGACGACGTTGATCTCGGCATGCGACCAGCCAGGCGGAAGGCCCGGAACTGCCGGCACGGCGCCGGCCGTTGCGGCGAGCGCGCCAGCGAGGATAAGTGAGGCCGCGAGCGTCGCGGCAAAGCGCCTGGACATATGGCGAATCATCGCACCGACCGGTCATAAACGCGTCTGCCGAACGTAATGGCCACGTAAAAGGCCCGGCCTGCTCTCGCCCCCTGCCCGACAGTCGCTTGGAGGGCCGGCGAACACCCGCCTCGGCCAGACGACATTTCGTCTACGTCCATTTCTGCAACCGAGGTGTCGCGCGGCCGGCGCCTGTCGTGAGGGATGGCTTGGCACCTCACGGCCGCGCAGCGAGGTCTGCCTCGACGCCAGCGCCAGAGGCGCGTCTGTTTCGAATTTTCAGTACGCTCCCCCCGCCCCACGGCCGAGAATCGCGAGCGCGCGCAGGGGGACGCGTGCCAGTCCGTGCTGATCACCGGGGTCGGCAAGCTCGCCATCGATCATCCCGCGGATGCTCACCCAGAGGAGCTTGGTGCGCGCGACCTGCCACGTCGCTCGCGGCCAGCGGTCGAGGGCTTGCTTGAGCTTCCAGGACGCGCGATGAAGCCCAGAGAGCTCGGCGTCGACCGCGGACTCGTAGGGCGCGAGTGACTCCGCGCGGCCTGCCAGAAGGTCGAGGATCGCCACCGCGGCGAGGCGGGACGAAACGAAGCACTCGTACATTCCGTCGCCCGAGACCGGATCGATCAGGCCTGCGGCGTCGCCGACGAGCAGCGTGCGAGAACCCGCGAGGCGCGTACCCGGCCGCCGGAGCGGCAGGCGATGGCCGCGGAGGTCCTCGAGCGAGTCAACGTCGAGGCCATGGGCCTCGCACACCCGACGAAGATGCCCGCGGAGCTTCGGACCCTCACTCTGCCACCCGCCCACACCGACATTGGCGTGATCGCCCTTCGGGAACACCCAAGCGTAGCCCCCCGGGATGTCGGCGAGCTCGAGGACGAGCCGGCGCGCGTATCGCTCACGAGGCAGCGTCGGGTACGGCACGTTTCCTTCATAGGCAACGCCGTAGACGATTCCCGAGCCGAGCCCGAACGCCTTCGCGGTGATCCCGTTGGCCCCGTCCGCACCGATGATCGTGTCAGCGACGACGCGCTCTCCCGAGCCGAGCAGGACAACATTGTGGGGGTCGAACGCGACGCGTACTCCTTCACGGACCTCGACTCCCTTCTCGCGAGCCGCCTCGAGCAGGAATGCGTCGAGTCGCCTGCGCTGCGTCATCCAGACGACCGGCTCGCGCGTCTGACGAACGACCGCGGCTCGGTACCGAAATCGAAGCTCCACCAGATCGACCCACTCCTCGACCACGGGCGTCGGGTCGACCGGGCACTGGCGAACCGCCCGCAGGGTCATCCCGCCTCCGCATGGCTTGTCGCGCGGGAAAGTGGCCTTGTCAGCCAGCAGCACGCTGGCGCCCCGCTCCGCCAGCCGGTAGGCGGTCGTCGAGCCCGCCGGGCCGCCACCGATGACGATCGCGTCATAGCGCTTCACGTATGGGAGGCTACAATGCGGCGCACCGTTCACGGGGGTGTGCCCGAGCGGCCAAAGGGAACGGGCTGTAAACCCGTCGGCTCAGCCTACGGAGGTTCGAATCCTCCCGCCCCCACCAAAGCTTCGTCTTTCACGCCAACGCGACCTCGAGGTCGCTGGGTTTTGGCGCCCACGGCCACGTGGGCGCCTGCTTCGTCACAAGAGGACTCCCGGGCGGCCCGGTTGGGCGCGGTGATCGCTGGCGGCCCCAAAGGCGCCTGAGTGGCCAATTGGCGCCTCTGGGTGTCCAATTTGCCGTACCTCCAGGCCGAGGAGAAGGTTGAAGGCCGCAGCGAGATCGGCCGCGACCTCGCCGTCCCCGTCTACTCGGATCGGCCGTCACGCTCGCGCGGCGCCGATTCACGGGGCCCGCCCGGCGACCGTCGGGGCCGGGCCTGCGCGGCCGGCTCGCCGGTCGGGAAGCGTTCGTTCCCGGTGCGCGCGCTTCAGCTTTCGCTGGATCCAGGCGGCGACGGCCTCGCCACCGGGTCGACATAGGTCTCAAGGAAGAGGGCGTCGGAGCGTCGCTGTTGTTCTTCCTCCTCGGCGAGGACGCGAAGGAGATGCCAGGCGAAGGCGATGAAGAAGATGCTCGTCTGATCGGCGTTCATCAGGATCCCGGCGAGATTCTGGTCCTTGACCGCGGAGAGCCCCCACAGCCGCGGCGCGTGCTTGTAGAAGGAGTAGAACGGGCGCGACGAGAAGATGTAGGCGAGCGAGAGCCAGGGTGCGGAGAGAAATCCGAGTCCGAGGTAGGCGAGCACACCGAGCGCTTCGAGCCGCCGGGGCTGTTCGAACACTGGCCACCAGAAGACCAGGCCCGCGCAGATCAGCAGCAGGTGCTCGAGGTTGAGAGGCCATCCCTCGCGCAAAGCCCAGTCGTAGAAAGGGGGGACGTGAACGCCATACCAGATCGCGAGCCACGCGGGCAACGCGACCATCGGACGCGTCAGGAGTCGGAACGGCCGCCCACCTACCTCGGCGAGCTGACGCCGCATCGCGGGGGTGAGCCCGAGGATGAGCAGCGGCGGCCCCCAGTCGGCAATCAGCGCGTTCTGAAGGAGGTGCATGAGCAAGAGGTAGTGCGCCGAGAGCGTCTCGAGGGGCGAGTTGAGCGGCACTACGACAAGCGCCACGCCGAGGCCGAAGAGCCAGCGTCGAGGCCGGGTCGGCCGTTCGTCGGCAGCCGTCCCCCGGACAGCGCGCACGTAGGCGGTGCACGCGATCAGCGCGAGCACGAGAAACAGGGGCTCGAACCCGAAACGATAGGGCGAGCCGCTCACGCGAGCCGCTCGCGGCCGGCGACGAACTCGCGCTGGCGGCGGCGGTCGCGGAGCGCCGGTACCAGCAGAACCGCAGCGAACGTCCCGAGGGTCAGACCCTGCTCGACGCTCATCACCACACCCGCAAGCTGCTGGTCACGCAGGGCCGAGAGGGAGAAGATGCGCTCGGCCTGTTCGGCATAGACAGGGTAGAGCGGATGGAGGCTGAAGACGAGGATGTCCGAGATGACGGTGCCCATCGCAAAAACGGACGCCGCCACGGCGAGTCGCCGCCCGCGCGAAAGGTGGCTGCTTCCGGCAGGATCGATCAGGAGGCTCCAGACCAGGAACCCCGCCACGACGAAGCTCGCGTGCTCGAAATCGTGGACGACCTGGTGGGTCGTGGCATAGTCGTAGAGGACGGGAATATGCCAACCACCGTAGGCGAGCGCCCAGACGCCGAGCGCAACCCTCGGACGAAGCAGCCAGGCCGCGACCCGTCTGACCCAGGCAGTGTGGCCGAGAATGCGAAGGAGACGCCGGGGCAGCGTGAAGAAGAGGAGCGGTCCGCGCACCGACAGCAGGATCAGCGCCGGCCCGGCGTCGCCGATCAGGACGTGCTGGAGCATGTGTGCCGAGAGCAGGTAGTGATCTCCGATCGGATCGAGCGGCGAGACGAGCGGCCCCACCATGAAGCAGAGCCCGAGGGCGAAGAGCACCAGGCGACCAAAGGACGCGTGGTCGGCGCGGCGCCGGCGGCGCAGCCGTACGAACCCGTGCAGGAAGAGCGCGCTTCCCAGTCCCGCCATTGCGAGCACAACGGGTTCGAACAGCCATTCATCGAAGAGGTTCGGTGGGACGTACTCCGCCCCGAACGCCCCGAGCGGCCCGTCGACTTCGATCCGGTAGCCCAGCGAGCGCCAGCTGTCGGCGCTCGGTATCGGGACGTTGAGGAAGTAGATCCCGCCGTAGCCCGGGACACGGTAGATGCCGCGGAGCGAACCAGACCGATTCGAAACGGCGATGCGCATGGCGGCACCGGCGACGTCTGCGCCGCCGGCCCGTTCGCTGATCGTGCTTCGAAATGCGAGCGCCGAGCGCCTGCCCACCGCGACCGGCCCCGCCGAAATCACGATCCGGTAGGGACCGGCCTTTACGACGCTCCTCGGTTCCCCGGTGTGCGCCGAGGCGCCCGAAGCGGCGATCGCACCGAGGGCGAACGCCGCGCAGACAGCGACGGCCAGCCGCGAGGAACGGGCCGACCGGTGGACGGATATCGCGTGCACCTACTCCTGTAACCCGAGCGTGCGCAGGTCGTGCAGCACCTGCTCGGGGGTGACGGTCGCGTCGTAGATGACCTCCGGCGTCCCGCTCCGGTTGAGGAGGATCTCGATCGCCGTGTGTCCGACAACAACGTCGTTTCCGGTCTGGGTCGATGCAATGTGGTACTCCGCCCAGATTGGCTCGAGCGACTTGGCCGTCCCGGTCAGATACAGAAACTGCGGGAGCAAACGGTGGACCGCGATGAAGTGGGCCACCGCAGAGGGCGTGTCTCCCTTGGGATCGACGCTTACGGCGAGCACGCGGACGTCGTTACGGGCCGCCGGTGGGAGGGCGGTGAGCGCCCGGTTCAACTGCTGGGCGATCACCGGACAGACGTTTTTGCAGTGGACATAGAGGAAGGTGATCACGACGAACCGTCCACGCTCGGCGGAGAGCCTTATGAGCTGTCCGTGCTGGTCGTGGAGCGCGAAGTTCGGTGCGCTGTATCCCGCGGCGGGTATGCCGTCGAAACGAGACTGAGAGGCGCTTGCCAGCACCGTGTGCGACGAGCCACCGCATCCGCCGAGGACGAGACACAGGAGAACCAGCGCCAGAGCCGCCATACTGCGCGACGGGCGAGGACTCATCCGGCCCGCCGGTTCCGCCTCGCCGAATTCGATGCCTTGTTGGTCGCGATCGTTCACGCGGCCGGCCTCGCAGCTTGGTGCGACCGAGGCGTCGATCCTCTCCGCCGTCTCGAGATCTGATGCGATGGACACGTGACTCCTCCCTCTTGTTTACCCCGGGGACGCGCATCCGCCCACGCTGGACGTTGCGTTCAGGCGTACCCGCACGTGCGCGCATGGGACGCAGGGGTCCCCGACCGGAGCGTCCGGTCGGTCACGAAGCAGAACGGGGCGCCGAAAAGCGAGCCGAGAGACGCCTCGAGGCCGCCACGTCGGCGAGAGAGGCGGCCGCGCTGTCGACTCCCGGCTCCAACCCGACGCGCGGGGCGCCGGCGAACAGCACGCGCGGGACGTGGTAGGCGAGGAGGGCGAGGGGAAGCTGCCATGCACGCGTCGCCTGGAGCACCGGCTCGAAACCGAGGCGGATGCGCGCGTCACCACGGAGCATGCGCTCAACGGATTCCTGGAGATCGAAGGCGGGCGGCAGGAGTCCGGCAAAGCGCAAAGACCGCAGCGGACGCCGCACGCTCACCCGAAAGGCGCCTCCAACCGACCATCGACGAGGCGACCGTCGCGACGACACCGCCCGCGAGCATCCGCAGCCGCGCGAGGCAACCGTAAGCTGATGCCTCGGGTACCTGACCCCGCTCGGAGCCTTCCGGGTCGCCGAGTCGAGAAACCATCCAGCAGACGAACTCGGTTCCGCCGAGCATCAGCGCGACGGAAACCAACCAGGGGAGGACGCGCCGGCTCACCGCTCACCCCATCGTAGAGATTGGAGGGATGCGATGACCGACCCGACCGACGCGTAGACGCGGCTTCGAGCCGGCGCCCCATCCCACCGAACGCCGTTGGAAAACACGAACTTCACGATCGCACGACCAGCATGGCCCGCGCCGAGCCGGCTCGAACGACCGTCCCTTGAAGCCATCGGCGAGGCACAAGAGCGCGCAAGGACTCTGCTCGGCGGGCGGGCGGGTCCCTCGGCTCAATGCGTGCGCGTCGATCCGCGAGTTCCGCTCCCCGGTTCCATAGCGCTCGCGGGCGACCCTCTGAGACCGACGTGCGGCCACCGCCGGTGGCTTCCAAGTCCGCAGACCGAGAGCGAGCGGCGCCATCGTCGGCGCGAACAGTCACCCTGTCGGGTTGCTGACCCAGGCCGCCGCCGTTCCCCGGACCCGTATCGAAACGCGCGTCCCCGGCTCGGGCGCCACCGGACCCGGAAGGCGGGCAAAGAGCTCGAATCCGGTTCGGGTTGGGAAGGCGGGGGGAAGTCCCCAAACCGGCTCGTCAAGCCTGACCGCAACGAGCACGTCGTGACCGTGGAACTCGCGGCTCACCACAACGCCGCGGGGCAGCCGCTCGCCCGGCGCGGCGCCGTCGACCGCTGCAAGGTCGATCTGCTCGGGACGGACGAGGATGCCGACCGCGCAGCGTTCCGGTGCGGGGACGCCGAGCTCGACCGCGATCGCCCCGAGCACCGAATGGACGAAGCCGTTCTCGAGCCGGCCGAGAAGCAGGTTTCCGTGGCCGACGAAGCGCGCGACCTCGCCGTTGACCGGACGGCTATAGAGCGCCTCGGGTTCGTCGTACTGGACGATCCTTCCGTGCTGGAGGACGGCGACGCGGCGGGCGATCGAGAGCGCCTCATCCTGGTCGTGGGTGACAAGGATCGCGGTCGCCCCCGCCTTTGCGAGCACCGCGACAACCTCACGGCGCATGCTCGTCCGCAGCTCGACATCAAGCGAGGAGAACGGCTCGTCGAGCAGGACGAGCTCGGGGCGCGCGGCGAGTGCGCGAGCCAGAGCGACTCGCTGGCGTTCACCGCCCGAGAGCTGGTGTGGGAGGCGCCGCTCGAAACCGTCAAGTCCGACGAGCCCTAGCAACTCAGCCACCCGGGCCTCGAACGCCTTGCGATCCGGCCGGCGCGGCCCGGCACGCAGGCCGAAGCCCACGTTCGCGGCAACGTTGAGATGCGGGAAGAGCGCCCCTTCCTGGGGTACGTACCCAATGCGGCGCCGCTCAGGCGGGACGTAGACGCGCGGACCGTCGACAACACGGTCCGCCAGCCGGATCCTTCCGGCATCGGTGCGCTCGAAGCCCGCGATCAGCCGCAGAAGCGTCGTTTTTCCGCTCCCCGACGCGCCGAGGATCGCTGTCAGCGCCCCGCTTTCCACCTCGAGCGACACGTCGTCGAGGACAAGACGCTCGCCGAAGGACTTGCGCAGCCGCTCGACGGCGACCGACGTTGCCGGGCTTGCGCCGGACTCGCTCATGTGGGCCGACTTCCGGCGATCCGCTCGAACCAGCGACCGAGGAGCGCGCCGGGAATCACCGCGACGAGGACGAGCGCAAGCGCATAGGGGGCGGCGGCGCCGTAGGCGAAGTCCGACGTGTAATTCCAGAAGCCCGTCGCAAGCGTGGTCACGCCCGTCGGCACGAGAATCAGGGTTGCCGTGAGCTCGGTCGAGGCGCTGAGGAAAACGAGCGCAAAACCCGCCACGAGCGCGGGCGCGAGAATCGGCAGCGTGACCCGCAGAAGGACGGACGCACGCCCGTGACCAAGCGAGCGGGCAACCTCCTCGAGCCCGCGCGGGGCCTGCGCGACTCCCGCGCGGACGGCAATGAGCGCAAGGGGAAAGAACATGATCGCGTATGCGAAGACGAGCTCGAAGGTCGTGTGGTAAAGCTGGAAGAGGTAGTGCTCGGTGAAGTACACGAGCGAAAGCGCAACCACGAGCCCCGGGAGCGCTGGCACGAGATAGGTCGACCGTTCGAGAACGATCCCTACCCGAATGCGGTGGCGCTCGACGAGGAGCGCGACCGGTACCGCGGCCGCTGTCGCGACCGCCGCAGCAGTTGCGCTGAAGCCAACCGTCGAGATGGCGTCCCGGAAGACGGAGGTGGGCGGAAGCGTCGAGGAGCTTCCCTCGACGAACCAGTAGGCGAGCGCCGCCAGTGGGACTCCGATCGCCAAGCCGAGTAGTGTGAGAAGACCCAAGAGCGCCGGAGCAGCCCACGATCCCAGCGTCGCTCGTCCTGGAGGACGACCGAGCGCACCCCCGCGTGCAGCGGAGCGCTGGCCACGCGCACTCGCCTCGGCCGTCAGAATGACGAGTCCGAGCAGCACCAGGACGAGCGAGAGCGCACACGCCGCCGGGGTGTTGAAGCCGATCTGATTTTCGCTGTAGATCTCCGTCGTGAACGTTTGAAAGCCGAGGATCTCGAAGGTTCCAAACTCCGCGAGCAGGATCAGCGACACGAGCAGCGAGCCGCCAACGAGTGCGGGACGAATCTGGTGGAGCGTCACGCGCCAGAAGGCGCGAACTCGTCCGAGCCCGAGGCCCCGGGCGACGTCCTCGAGAGCCGGATCGGCCACGCGCATCGCCGCCGCGACCGGAAGGTAGACGAGCGGGTAGCTCCCGAGTGTCATCACGACTACCGACCCCCAGTAGCCGTGGAACGAGGGGTCGAGTGAGATCCAGCTATAGCCGAGGACGAAGTCGGGCATCGCAAGCGGGATAACGAGCGCAACCGTCCAAAACCGCCGCCAGGGAAGATCGGTCCGTTCGGTACACCAGGCCGCCGCTACGCCGATCAGGGCGCAGAGGACGGTGACCGCGAACGTCAATCGGACGCTGTTCCAAAGAAGCACCGCGGTCAGGTGTCGAAAGAGGACCGGGGAGAGCTCGCCCCAGCCGACCTGGGCCGCCTCGAGCACCAGGAAGGCAAGCGGTAGGGCAACTCCACCGGCAACGAGCAGCGCCGCCCCGAGCAGAACGACAGGCGGGGGCTGACGCCGCGCCTCGCCGCGTTCCGGGCCGAGCCCGGCGATCGTCACAGCGGCCTCTCTGAACCTCTAAAGGAGGCTTGCCTGACGCATGAGAGTAATTGCGTGTTGGCCGTCGCCGAGTTCGCTGATAGTGATGGGGTCGGGGTGAAGTTTGTCGAAGGGGTAGAGGGCTTTGGCCGTTTGGACACCAGAGCTAAGCGGGTATTCGTAGCTTTCGCTGTGGGCGAGGATCTCCTGTCCACGATGGCTGACGAGGAACGCGAGGAACATTTGGGCCGCGGCCCGGTGGCGGCTCGAGGCGAGGATCCCCGCGCCGGAGACGTCGATTACATACCCGGCATCCCCGTCGGCGAAGAGGTGTTCGGCCGAATGAATCTTCGCGGGGCCGATCTCGTCGCGGAGGCGATACCAGTAGTAATGGTTGATCACGCCAAGCTCGGCTTGGCCGCTGTTGACCTGCGCGACGATCGTCTCGTTGTCGGGGTAGATGTGGCCGGCGGCGTTCTTTCTTAGCGCCTCGAGCCACTTCACTGTCGCGGGATCTCCGTAGCGGGCTGCGACCGCGGTCACGATCGGCTGGAAGTCGGTCTCCGTCGGCGCGAGCGCGAGCTTGCCCCTCCACCTCGTGTCAGCCAAGTCCATCACCGACCCCGGCAGCTGGGAGGGCGTCAGATCTCGCGTGTTGTACACAAGCACGCTTACCCGCGCCGAGACTCCGACCCAGTCACGTTGCGGCGAGCTGTAGCGCGCCGGCGTCTTCGCGAGCGTCGAGGCGCGAACAGCGACCAGCAGACCACGCTGCTGGAGCTCCTCGAGTGGCGGAGAATTCTCCGTCAGGAACACGTCAGCCGGCGAACGCGCCCCCTCCTGCACAATCTGCGCCGCAAGCACGTCCTCATCGTCCGAGCGCACGGACACCTTGATTCCCGACTGCCGCTCGAATGCCGACACGAGCGCATTCACAGTCTCCGGATGCTGTCCGCTATACAACATCAACCCCGAGCCGCCCGAACCCTGGCTGAGCGCAAATGCCGCGGCCGCGGCTAGCAGCACAACCGGAACCACGACGAACGGCAACCGGCGCGCGCTCATCCCGTGACCCCTGAGGAGCGCACGCCAACCATGTAAGGCACACCTTACACGAGGCAATCCACGCGTCGATGTCCTGACCCGGTGCCGCCCGCGCGCCACGCTCGCAGCGTGACGCTGTATCGCCCAAAAGAGAGGTGCTCATAGAGAGCGGCTGCTGCCGGAGGATCTGGCGGCGATCGATGTGTTGCTGAGGGGCGAGCGGCTGTTGCCACCGATCGGCGCACGCTGGACAGGGAGGCGCAGGCGCGTGGCGTTTGGCGAATGGGCACGCGCGGCCGTCGGTCCCGATGCAGATGTCGCGGCTCGTGATCGGGAAGGCCGCGCGGGAGACGCGGTTCCGGGCACGGGCCGTGAGGGTCGACTCGACGGTGGTCGAGGCGGATGTGTGCTACCCGACCGACGCCGGGCTGGCCAGCGACGACGTGCGGACGCTCGACCGGGACGGCGGGCCGCTCGCCGCAACGTCGGAGGGCGCGACGGTGAGCGTGAGGGACCGCTCCCGCGCGGTCGGGAGGAGGATGGCGCTGACCGCCAGGCCGGAAAGCTCCTCGCGGCCTCGGCACGGGAAGCGCGCAAGCTCGCAGCGGAGGCACGCGAGCAAGCCAACAAGCCTCGGCGCTCCAAGAGCGCAAAGACAAGGCGGCGCGCAGAGAGAATCCTCACCGCGGCCGAACGGCTCGAGACGCTCACGGAGCGCAGCGCGAAGGTGGAAGCCCAGATCCACAATCGTGTCGCGGGCAAGCCTATCGGCGACCGACTCGTGTCGCTGTTCGCCCCGATGCGCGCCCGCTCGGGAAAAGGGCGCAGAGCGTTTTCGGCTACGTCGCCGAACTCGCGGAAGTGACGCCGAACACCACGCCTGGAGGGTACAGCTCCATCCTCCCTCCCGCCGCCACCCCGGGCATCCCCGTCGAGAACCAGACACTCCCCCAGACATTGGAAGACCGAAACCGCTCCGGCTCTCACCCCAGAGAGATCGCCGTCGACGGCGGCTTCCGGACCGAAGCCCACAACCGAGACGCTCCGCCCGCTCGCCACCAAACAGATCAACATCATCGGACACAAGACGCCGCTACGAAGACCGTATTTCCGACAGCACCTGATCTAAAAGCCACCGCGATACCGCGATACGAAGAAAAACGCGCGGCCTCGCGAAGACGCCGACCGAACCGACTAGCCGCCAGCGCCCGGCAAGCCAGCCCGCCGCGAACACAAGTACGAGCCCAGAATTGCCAGGCATGGCTCAGATCCGCAAAGCGCTACGCTAGACGTTTCGCCCTCTTAGCTCAGTTGGTAGAGCACCTCCATGGTAAGGAGGGGGTCAACGGTTCGAGTCCGTTAGAGGGCTTCAGAAAAGGCCAGCAAATGGCCTTTTTGTTG
>Ga0302325_10013047_pt1 | contig 17766 bp, 17 predicted proteins | sample Palsa_T0_2_FD_201948 | JGI IMG/M metagenome (GOLD analysis project Ga0302325, IMG submission 201948) | Peat permafrost microbial communities from Stordalen Mire near Abisko, Sweden - Palsa_T0_2 | ecosystem: Environmental > Terrestrial > Soil > Palsa > Peat permafrost | place: Sweden: Abisko...
TGATGGGGTTCAACCCGACGGCGACGAACAGGCCCAGCCCGATCAGGACCAGGACGCTGGCGATGTCGCCGATCGCGAGTGCGATCACGTAGGCGGTGCCCAACCCGAGGCCCCCGGTCAAGCCGACATAGAACGGCGCCCGGCGGTCCAAAGGGCGGCCGATCACCCCGAGGTTGTTGCCCGTCGTGCCGTCCTGGTCCTGCACCCCGGGGGGAAGGACCAGGCCGGCGGCGGTGAGCGCGGGGCCTGAGGGGTCGCCGTCCAAGACCAGCGCGGTCGGGGCGGAGGTGCCGTTGGCTGTATGGGTATCCATTTTTCGCCCTGTTGTCCGGTCCGCCAGGGGGTTAGATGAGCTCAGCCCGAGCCTGCTTGGCGCGAGCCGCACCGATGGCTGTCTTCACGTCTTTGCGCTCTTCGGGAGGCGGCAACACGGCTTTCATCCCCAGGGACTGGATCCATAGTTCCCGACCCCAGCCCATGCTGTGGTAGAGGTGCTCGTCCTCGTCCCCCTCCACTTCCTCGAAGGCGGCGCGCAGGACCTTGGACCGGTCTCCCTTGATGTTCTCGGCCAATTGCCCGATCAGCTCCCAGTTCAGATGGTCCTTGGTCTCGGCCAAAGTCACGCATTCAGCCGCGACCAACTGCGCGGCTTGAGGGGGCCCGCTGGCCAGGGCCTTTTGCATCGCGGCGACGAGCGCCGCCCCAATGTCATGGACAACCTCGCGGCCCACAGAACGGGTGTCCGGGTCGAGATCGAGGTCTTCGAAGATCCGTCTGACCACTTCGACGTGATGGGTCGTCTGCTCGAGGTACTTGTTCAGTTCCTCTTGCAAGTCGGTGTTTACTACGCACTTGAGAGCGGTCTTATAAACCTCTACCCCGCCCAGCTCAGTCTCCAATGCCTGCAGGAGCAGCTCTGTGACCTGTTCGTCTTTCATGCGCTGGTTTTCCTTTCCCTGAGGGTTGGCCAAAGGCCATCTGTCGTGCCTAGTACCCTCGGCAGGAGTAGCTGAAACGGCCGGTTGGAGCGACCGGTTCAGAGCTCGCGATGCTCTTTTTTGAGTGATCAACCAAGCTGGGCGAGCGCCCGCACGTCGTCTTTGGGCAGGTCCCCTTCGACGGTCGCAGTGACGCCCATCGCGACCAGGCTGACGGGAGCCCCGTAGCTGGAGAGGAACGCGGTGTCGGCGGCATCGCGGCCGGTGGCAATGCGGACCAACGATTGGCGCGGTGCAAGCAGGGTGGCGTCCACGACGTACCAGGCGCCAGCGATGCACGCCTCGGCTACTGCATGGAAGTCCATCGGGGCGAGGCCGGGGGCGTACACGGCCGCCAAACGGGCAGGGATCTCCATGGCCCGCAGGAGGGCGATGGCGAGGTGGGCATAATCTCTGCACACGCCCCGGGCGGCCAAGAGCGTTTCGACGGCGCCATCGGTGGGCCCGCTGCTGCCCGAGACGTACTGCAACTGAGTGCCAACCCAGGAAGACACAGCGGCGAGGACATCGTGCGGTTCGCTGATGTCACGGAAATTACGGGACGCGAACCCAATCAGCCGGTCGGACTCGCAGTACCGGCTGGGTCGTAGGTACAGCAGTTCGTCGACGGTGTCGGCCGCTGGGGCCACCGGCGAGGCCCTGAGGGTGGCCCGATAATCTACGTGGAACGAGCCGGGCCGGGCGTCGACGAGCCAGATCCGCCCGCCATGGGGTGCACGCAGCTCGCTCCACTGGCTCTCGACGCCGTCGAGGGTTACCGTGATCGTCTCTTCGGCTCGGTAGCCCTCGGGGTCGGCGACCGCCACCTGGACAGCTAGACGGGCCGGGGACGGGACATTGACCTCCAACGTGGCGGTCACGGTTCGGTTCATCCCCCCACTCTGCCCGCTAGCCGGCGGCTCATCTTGGGGCTGCGTCGGCTTGCCCGGAAATCAGGACGCAGGCGCCTTGGCTCTCGGTCAGGAACTACTCGACCGGAGTATCAGTTGGGAGCGCCAAAGCGCAACAGCTCCTCCAGGGAACCTGGGTCGTTCAGCGTCCGGGGATCGACGGGCCGGCCGTTTAACCACGCCGCGGGCGTTCCCTGTGGATCCTCCGACTTGAACCTCTCCTCGACTTCGAGGGCCCACGCTTCATACCGGCCCTCTTGGACTCCCGACACGTAGGCTCGGCTGGCGAGGCCCGCTCGATCACCTAGTTCCAATAGGTCCGAGGTGGTGAAGCCACCCGCTTGTTCTGGAGGTTGCTCGGCGAATAATTCCCTACGTAGCTCGTCAAAATGTCCAGCCTCCGCTGCCAGAGCGAGTGCGTTGTCTGCCCGCACGGACTCCGGTCCCAAGAAACATCGCATCCGGTACTCCACAGCCACTACGCCAGCGTCCAGCGCACTTCGTAGGAATGGCCCAACAGCAAGCTCGAACTGCCGACAATACGGGCATTGTGGATCCTCATACACGACAAGTCTCTTGTCTACGTCCGTTCTGCCTAAGAGGACACCTCCGTCCGCTGTGTGAGCCGAAGGTGACATTTTCTTCGAGGTCATAAAACCATTCCCTCCCGTTGGGTCTAGGTGCGACGGGATCAGGCCGGGCAGCTTCCGTCTTCGCAGCGCTCGCCCGCGTCGCCCGAGACGATGAGCGGGTGCGCCTTGGCCCACGCCTCGTCGAGCACCTGGAGGATCATCTCGGGGCGCTGTGCGCCCGAGATCCCATAGCGGCGGTCGATCACGAAGAATGGGACGCCGGTGACTCCGAGATCACGCGCCGCGGCCTCATCGGCTCGCACCTCGGTGGCGTACCGGCCGCTTTCGAGCACTTCGGCGCTCTTGTCCGCGTCGAGCCCGACCTCGGTTCCGAGCCTCACGAGCGTAGCGTGGTCGGCGATTGCCTCGCCCTCAGTGAAGTAGGCGCGGAATAGGCGCTCCTTCAAGGCGTCCTGTAAACCGACCTCATGCGCGTAGTGCAAGAGCCGGTGGGCGTCGAAGGTGTTTGCGCGCTTTGTCAGCTCGAAGTGGAACTCGAGCCCGTCGGCGGCCGCCAGCTCAGCCAGCTTCTCCTGGGAGGCGATCGCCTGCGCTCGCGACATGCCATATTTCTCTGCGATGTGACTCGCCACGTCGACGTCTGAGGACGGTGGGGCTGATGGGTCGAGCTCGAAGGCCCGCCAGTGGACGTCGACCTCCTCTCGGTGATCGAATCCCTCGAGCGCGGCTTCGAACCGCCTCTTCCCGATCGCGCACCACGGGCAGACAACGTCAGAAAAGATCTCAACCTTCATGTTCAGGTCAACCCGCCTCGTGTGCATTGTATTTCCGCACGCCATACCGCCCTAGGACGGGCCTCGGCGATGCTGGTCGTCGCCGGACCAGGCCTCCCGGCTTTCCATCGCCTGGTCCCCGCGAGGCTTGCCCCTCGTCACGGAGACAGGGTTCAGTCGGATTGCCCGCCGCGGTCGATCGGTGGCCAGTCGGCGGGCCACCAGTCTCCCTGTGGGTCGGTGGTTTGCCCGACCTCGATGATATAGCCGTCGGGATCGCGGATGTAGCAACGGATCTCGTACTGGTGCTGCTTCGGCGGCGTCAGGAACTGCGCGCCCCGGGCGCTCCATTCGGCGTACACGGCGTGGATGTCTGCGACCCGGATATTGAGGAAGCTGCTGACCCGGTCGGGGTCGCTTGGCGTCTCAAGAGTGACCGTGGGCTTGTCGTCGGTGGGGCCTCCGCCGACATTGATGATGATGAAGCCGTTGGCGAGCGCGATATTGGTCGGCCTTGGTCCGAAGACCACCGTACCGCCGAGCACCTCGGTATAGAAGCGCCGGGAGCGCTCGACGTCATCGGAGACGATGAAGTGGGCCACTACCATTCGCGCTGCGGGCTGCTTGGGTTCGACCACTGGCACCTCCACTCGTTTGGGGCTCACTCCCCGCTTACGCCGGGCTCTGAAGCGTTCAGTCAACCACGTCGGTGCACGCGAGAGGAACCGCTATGGCGGGTTCAAAACTACGACGCTAACGACGCCTGCAATGCGCCCTCCCCTATGAGGGGAGCTCCCCACCCTTCTGCTCGGCGATCATGTAGGTCGCATACCATTTCGGCCAGTTCGGGTCTGGCTGGCCGAGACGTCTCTCGTGCTCGCCGTGGGCCGCTGAGGCTCGCCGAAGCGCCCCCTCCAGGTCAGTTGCCGACGTGAAGGCCGTCGTAGTGGGGTCCAAACGGCCGGGGAACCGCTTAGTGATCTCTTGGACAAGCCAGGTATTGCCATCGGGATCGCTGAATGAGATGTACGAACCGTAGCTGCCGCGGTCGGCCGCCGGTCCGGCGACCCAGGCATTCTTGTGGAACCGATCTCCAAGGATCCCCTCGTGGAACACCTCGCTGACCTCGACACCACGCGCCACCAGGTCCTCGCGTGCACTCTCGATGTCCGAGACGACCAGGTATATCCATTGCGCCGAGCCCGGCGCGGCGGGCGTGATGTCCGTGCCGAACTGGACCGAACACTCCGAGCCCGGTGGCGTCAACTGGACGAGACGGAAGTCATCACGGTGGATGTCGGCGTCGACCCTCCAGTCGAGGTTGACGTAGAAGTCTCTGGCACGGTCAACGTCCGACACGGGGATGACGACCACCTCGAGCTTCATGTCCCCGCTAACAACGGATACGTCGTGAGTGGTCGGGTGGACGTCTGTCTCTGCGGTGCTCATTAGTTACCTCCTAGGTTCTGTAACTCCAGTTTTGCGCCGGGGAGGAAACGTTCGCACCAGGGGGACCCGCCAGTGGGCGCCACTGGCCCTGCGACCAGCAGTTTTGCGCCGGGGAGGAAACGTTCGCACCAGGGGGACCCGCCAGTGGGCGCCACTGGCCCTGCGACCAGCTCGGCCTGCCAGGGCCGCCCGACGGGGGCCGGGGGGCGGAGCAGGGTAAGTCGGCCGGCTGCCCACGTTGGGCGGGGCGCTTTGTCCATGCGGCCTACAGTCTGGTTGACTGAGCGAATTGAGCCAGGCCTGCCCACCGCCCAGAACGTTGGGACATTGTTATCAGTCAACGTCGGTTTGCCAAAGAACGTCCGCTGGCAAGGCAGGACCGTCTTTACGGGGGTCTTCAGGGACCCGGTGCCCGGTCCTCGCCGGGTAAGTCGCCTTAATGTTGACGGCGACGGCCAAGGGGATCTGGCGGGGCACGGTGGCGAGCAGCGCGCAGTGTTCGTTTACCAGATGGGCTCGTACCGCTACTGGGAAGGCGAGCTTGGACGGGACGACTTCGTGTACGGACAGTTCGGCGAGAACTTCACTGTGGAGGGATTAGGCGACGACGAGGTGTGCATTGGCGATCGCTACCGGATAGGCAGCGCCACCTTCGAGGTGACCCAACCGCGGGTGACCTGCTACCGCGTCGGTATCCGCATGAATGACCCACGGGTCCCTGCGCTGCTCGTCTCTCATCACCGTCCAGGCTTCTACTTCAGGGTGCTCGAGGAGGGCGAGGTACAGGCGGGAGACAGGATTACCAAGCTCGCATCGGGGCCCGAGCACATGACGGTCGCTGATGTCGACGCGCTGCTTTACCTCCCCGGGCACACACGCCAAGATCTGCTCCGCGCACTCCGGGTCCCCGCCCTCAGCCCCGGCTGGCAGGGCTCGTTCCGAGCTTTGCTGGACGAGGGGCCCGGTAGTGGCAACGCCGGCCTCGTGCTAACGAGCCCGCCTCCCGCCTGGCCGGGCTTTCGTCAGGTGATAGTCAAAGCGATCACTCATGAAAGCGATTCGGCTATCTCGGTACGCCTCGAGGACCCTACAGGTGCCCCGCTGCCGCCGGCCCGCCCGGGTCAGTACATCACTCTACGAGTCCAGCCCGACACGGCGCAGCCAGCTCTGTTGCGTAACTACTCGCTGTCTGGGCCACCCGGGGCGGCTTACTATCGGATCACCGTCAAGCGCGAAAAGGGCGGTTCCGTCAGCGGTTTTCTCCACACCCGTCTCGCGGTTGGCGACCAACTCGACAACGCAGCACCACGTGGTACGTTCATCCTCGACCAGACCCATGTGCCCGTGCTGCTGATCAGCGCCGGGATCGGCGCCACCCCCGTTCTCGCCATGCTGCAAGCCCTCGCGCAGGAGCGCTCCGACCGAGAGATCTGGTGCCTGCATGGCGCCCGCAACGGCCGCGAGCACCCGTTCGCGGCCGAGGCTCGCGCTCTCCTCCCCTCGTTGCCGAACGCCCACGCTCACGTGTACTACAGCCAACCTGGCCCGGCTGACCTCGGAGGCCGCGACTTCGACAGTGCAGGGCGCCTGACGGCCTCATCGCTGGCGGGACTGGGCTTACCCACCGACGCCCAGGCATACATGTGTGGCCCCACAGCCTTCATGGACGAAATCAGCGCGGGGTTGGCCGCCTTGGGCCTCGATCCCTCCCACATCCACACCGAAGTGTTTGGGCCGGCGGCGGGCATGACGCCGGGGATTGCAACGACGCCTGCGCGGGCGCCCCACCTACCCCCCGGCCAGCCCGGGAACGGTCCCAAGATCGCGTTCGCCCGCAGCGGCCTCACCATCTCATGGAGCGCTGACTACCAGAGCCTGCTCGAACTAGCCGAATCCTGCGACGTACCCGTCCGTTGGTCGTGCCGCACCGGCGTCTGTCAGACCTGCGAGACGACGCTTATCGCGGGGGACGTCGATTACGACCCCGACCCTGTTGAACCTCCCGCTCGTGGAAGTGTCCTGATCTGCTGCTCACAGCCCCGCGACGACATGGTTCTCGATCTGTGACCTGCCACGACGGCATGGCCAGGCAACCGGCTGTCGGACCAACCGCTGAGATGGTTTCCACCATCTTCGTGGGGCGTGGGGGCTCAGTTCAGCGCACCGACTACCCCCACCAGACGAGCTAGCTAGGTTGGCTTCGTCGAAGCCTCGCTAGGTAGCACGAACCGCTCGACCGCCTTGGCGAAACCCTCGTTCTCGTTGGTGTCGGTAACTCGACGTGCCGCCCGTTGCACCTGAACGTCAGCATTGCCCATTGCAATGCTGAGCCCTGAGTGGGCGAACATCAATACATCGTTGGGCATGTCACCAATGGTGGCAATCTCATCGGTCGCAAGCTGGTATTTCTGCGCGAGGTACTTTGCCACCTCTCCCTTGTTGGCTTGGGGGTGGGTGACGTCGAGGTAATACGGCTGCGATGCGGCCGCACTGACGTGGTCCCCGAAACGATCGTGTGCGGCCACTGCGGCCTTGGACACAGCTTCGTGGTCGTCGCTCACTCCCACGATTTTTGCGACGTTATCAGTGACGTCCTTTACGCTGCTCATGACCTTAGGTTGGAACTTTACGGTCCAGGCCTCGCGGTCGACATGGGGGCCCTTGAGATCAGGTACGTACCAATCCGCACCTTGGTAGATCCACACGCTTAAGGCGAACGAGGTCATGAGGTCGGCGATCGGGACGACCAGCTCCTCGGGTACGACACGCTGTTCGATCACGGTCATGTTGCGGTCGACCAGGAGACCTCCGTTGAAGGCGGCGATCGGCGTCTGCAGGTCAAGTGGCTCGATGAGCATGGCCATCCCGCGAGGAGGGCGACCACTGGTGATAGCGAAGCGGATGCCCGCGCCGTGAAGGCTGTGCACAGCCGCGATCGCTCTGTCAGTAAGGACCTTTTCCTGTGTCACCAGAGTGCCGTCGACATCGGCGAGCATTAATCGGGCCCCCGGTGGCGTCATTGCGGCGCGCCGTAGGTTAGTGCCATATCAGTTCTCCTCCGGTAAGTACCAGCGGTGAGGTGCGATCAGCTTGGCGATCGACGGGGGGCCCCACGATCCGGGCGCGTACGGCTCTACGGGAGGGGGGTTTTGTAATAGCGGGGTAGAGATCTCCCATAAGCGCTCGACCTGGCTCGCGCTTGTGAACAACGATTTGTCGCCCAACATGGCATCGAGGATGAGACGCTCGTAGCCCTCGAGCTCGTTCTTGGCGGAGAACGAATCCTCGTACCGGAAGACCATCTTTGCCTCACCGAGCCGCATTTCAGGGCCCGGCACCTTGGCCAGGAAACGCACAGATATCGAGCCCGGGTCGCTGAAGTCGATGTTGACCTCGTTCAGTCGGCCCGAAGAGCGCGGGCGAGCGTGGAACGCGAACATGCGAAGCGTCGGCTCCCTGAACCCGAGGGTGATCACTTGCCGACCTTGATTTAGGGACTTACCGGTGCGTAGGAAGAAGGGGACCCCGGCCCACCGCCAGTTCTCGATTTCGGCGCGTAGGGCAACAAATGTCTCTGTCTCTGAACCAGGCTGTACTCCCGGCTCCGAACGGTAGCCGGAGTATTGGCCTCGCACTACGTGACCGGGGTCGATGGGCTTCATGGAGTCGAAGACCTTCTGGCGTTCGTCGCCAAGTGTTTTGGCTGACACGGTGGTCGGGGGGTCCATCGCTACGAAGCCGAGTACCTGGAAGAGGTGGGTGACCACCATGTCGCGGAAAGCCCCGGTGCCCTCGTAGAAGCCGGCGCGGCCTTCGATCGACAGTTTCTCCGGGACATCGATCTGCACGTACTCGATGTGCTCCCGGTTCCATATCGGTTCGAATAGGCCGTTTGCGAAGCGTAGGGCCAAGATGTTGTCGATCGACTCCTTCCCCAGGAAGTGGTCGATCCGGAAGATCTGCGACTCGTCGAACACTTTGTGGACCGAGTTGTTCAAAGCCTGGGCAGAGGCCAAGTCGGTGCCGAAGGGTTTCTCGATGATCACACGCGACCCTTGTGCCAAGCCGGAGGCGCCCAGCATCTCCACCACGGACTGGAAAGCTACCGGGGGGACAGCTAAGTGGAACAGGCGCTGCGGGTTGCCGCCGACCTCCTTTTCGGCGGCTTGCACGGCCGAAACCAGGGCGGAGGGGTCGTCCGGGCTGGCAGCGGCAAACGACAGATTGTCCTCGAAATTGCGCCATGCCTTGCCTGTTGGCTTGCTTGTCCCGAATTGGGCGACAGCGTCGCGGGCACGTTCCTTGAAACCGTCCTCGGAAGGGGCGCTCGCAGGCGGCGAAGTGCCCACGACGCGGTAGTGCTGGGGGAGCAGGCCCGCTACGGCTAGGTGGAACAGCCCTGGGAGCAGCTTGCGCTTGGCGAGGTCACCGGTGGCACCGAAAAGGACGATCACGTGGTCCGGCGGGCGGCTGGGCGGCGAGCTAGCTCGAAGTTCTTGCGCCCTTCCGGGCCCGGTAGTCATTACTGGGCCTTGAGCTCGGCTTCGGGGGCCGCGGCCGCGTCTGCAAGGATCATGGAGAGCTTGGCCTCCACCCGTGCAGCCGGGATGGACTGGTCACCGGCCAGCAACTTGGCTAGCGCCTCACGTTTGTCCTTGCCATTTATTAGCCAGAGGACCTGATCGGCGCGCGCCAGGGCCGGGTAGGTGAGCGTCATACGCCTGTGCCCCTGGTAGGGCTGGGTAGCTGCAACTAGCCGGTCGGTCACCTCCAGGACTGGGTCGCCAGGCACGAGCGAGGCCGTGTGCCCGTCGGGGCCGAGCCCGAGGTGCATCAAGTCGAAGTGGTCCGGAAGACGCTTGCCGTATGCTGTCGCAGCCGCCTCGAGGTCCGCGTCCTCGACGGGCATCGCGATCACTTCGGGATCCGCGTGGCCCAGGCTCTGGCGCAGGTTGGTTAGGTTGCGGTCCGGGTCACCGTCTGGAGCGACTCGTTCGTCGACCTGGAAAATCTGGACCGCGCTCCAAGGGACCTGGTGGTTTGCCAGCTCAGCGAACATGGCCCAAGGTGTCTTCCCGCCACTGACTGCGAATGTGAACCCGCCGTGACCGGCCACTGAGGTGCGCGCCCGTTCGGCCACGAAGGCTGCTGCGCGGGCGGCAAGCGTCGTCGCGTCGGGCACCGTCTCGAGTTGGTGTTCCATCGCTAACCCTCCTCCTCGGCGTCGTCGTCGGGCTCCGAGCATTCTCGTCGTCCACGCGCCTTGAAGGCACGATAACAACGGATCACTGCGTTGGCGGACGAGTCGTGAGACAGTCAGGCCCTTCGGGGTGACGAGTTTGGGTTCCAGGCCTTGAAGAGGAAGAGAAGCGACCTCGGATATGTTGGCATGGCCATGAAGCACATTGGGTTTTTGTCGTTCGGCCACTGGACGCCTTCGCCGCACTCGGAGGCTCGCTCAGCCTCGGATGTCCTGCTGCAGTCCATTGAGCTAGCGGTCGCCGCCGAGGAGGTCGGCGCGGACGGGGCGTATTTCCGGGTGCACCACTTCGCCAATCAGCTTTCTTCGCCGTTCCCGTTGCTTGCGGCCGTCGGTGCGCGGACCAGCAGGATCGAAATCGGGACCGCAGTGATCGATATGCGCTACGAGAACCCGCTCTATATGGCCGAGGACGCAGGCTCCGCCGATCTCATATCGGGCGGGCGCCTGCAGCTCGGCATAAGCCGTGGGTCACCTGAGCAGGTCATCGACGGCTACCGGTACTTCGGCTACGCCCCAGCCGAGGGCGCGAGTTCGTCCGACATGGCTCGCGAGCACACGCGGGTCTTTCTCGAGGTCCTAAAGGGCGAGGGCTTCGCCGAACCGAACCCGCGACCGATGTTCCCCAACCCACCTGGTCTACTTCGGGTCGAGCCGCACTCCGAGGGTCTGCGCCAGCGGATCTGGTGGGGCGCCGGAAGCCGGCAGACCGCCGAGTGGGCCGGCGAACAGGGGATGAACCTGATGAGCTCAACGCTTCTCACCGAGGACACCGGCGTGCCGTTTCATCAGCTCCAGGCGGAGCAGATCGAGCGGTTCCGCAAGGCCTGGGCCGGCGCCGGCCATGCCCGCGAACCTCGTGTCTCGGTCAGCCGCAGCATCTTCCCGATCGTGAACGACCTCGATCGTGCGTACTTCGGCCGCGAAAGCAAATCGCAAGACCAGGTAGGCTTCATCGACGGCGGCAAGGCGCGCTTCGGCAAGACGTACGCCGGGGAACCCGAGCAGCTGATCGAGGAACTAGCGCAGGATGAGGCGATCGCCGCCGCCGACACTCTTCTGCTGACTATCCCCAATCAGCTCGGTGTCGAGTACTGCGCCCACATCCTCGAATCGCTTGTGAGCGACATCGCGCCGGAGCTTGGCTGGCGCTGAACTGCGCGACACACCAGCCGTAGAGCTGCTCAGATCGGTGGACTTTTCATGTTCACGATTCCCTTATCAGCTGGGGCCCGTCGTTGACAGCAGTGTTCACAGCGATGCCCACGCGGTGAGCTTCCAACAGGTCGTCTGGGGCTGGTGCCAGTAACTCATCCAGCTGGGCCCGACTGAGCGGCTCAGGTCGTAACCAGTCGTCCCAGGCACTCGGAGGGAGGACGACAGGCATCCGGTGATGGACCGGCGCCATCGTGTTGTTGGCGGCGGTGGTGATGATCGTGCAACTACGGATGGGCCGGCCTTCGGCATCGAGCCACAGGTCCCAGAGCCCGGCGAACACCAGAGGCTGGCCATCGGCCCGCCTGAAGTAGAAAGGCTGCTTTGGGGCGAGGGGGGAGGACGGCTCCGGTCGGTGCCATTCATAAAAGCCGGAGACAGGCAGTAGCGCCCGGCGGGTGCCGACGAGCGAGCGGAAAGCCGGTCTCTGCGCCAGGGTCTCCGAGCGGGCGTTGATCAGCTTCGCACCGATCCTCGGGCCCTCCGCCCAGCTCGGGATGAGGCCCCAGCGAAGGGCCCGCAGTTTCCGGGCCCCTTTCGAGCTGGTCGCCACGGCGTAAACGGGTTGGGTCGGTGCGACGTTCCAACTGATGGGCAGCTCAGGCGCATCCACCTCGTCGACGGCGAGAAATTGAGCGAGCGTGTCACGGGGCGTCGTCGAAGTTGCGCGACCGCACACGTCGCCAATCTAGTTGGCAAGGCCAAAAGATCACTGTCACGCAACCCGCCCGTATGATCGGACCTGAGCATGCTGCTCTGGTCGCCCCGCAGGAACGACGAGTGGCAGGACACCCTAGGAGACTGACATGGCAGAAACGCCAAAGTTGGACGCGCACCATCAGGCCACTGTGCAAAGAATTCTCAGCCATCCGACAAGCCACAACATTGAGTGGCATGATGTCCTTTCCCTGCTGGGCCAGGTGGGTTCGGTCATTGAGGAGAAGGATGGGGTCTATAAGGTGACGATCGGCCCGGAGACCGAGACGTTCCGTGCCCCGCGGTCTGGCGATATTGACGATCAGCAGGTAGTCGACCTGCGGCGGATGCTCAAGGGCGCGGGGATCAATGCGAAAGAGGGATGAGGAGCATCGTTGGATATCGCAGCCTTTGCCGGAAGTTTGCGGGCCGCCTCCTACAACAGAGGCCTTTTGCGCGCAGCCGCCGAACTTGCACCGGTTGACGTCACGATAGAGATCCTCGACCTCGCCGCAATCCCTCTGTTCAACCAAGACCTGGAACGGACGGGCCTTCCTGCAGCGGTAGCGGACCTCCGAAAGCGCGTACGCGACGCTGATGGTCTGCTCATCGCCACTCCTGAGTACAACCACACCATCCCTGGAGTGCTCGGTAACACAGTTGACTGGCTTACACGACGGACCCCGACGAGCCCGCTCCGTGATAAGCCAATTGCGATCATGGGTGCAGCACGTGGAGGTGGCTCAGTCCGCGCACAGGCGGCACTGCGCGTCCCTTTGGCGCATGCGCGCGCTGCTGTCCTAGATGGCCCTGTGGTTGCGCTTTACAACATCGACGAACTTGCTAACGAGACCGGCGAGCTTGTCGACCCAGTGGCGAGACACGGCGTGGCCAACTTGCTCAGCGCTCTCGCAAGTGCGGTACGGGCGACAGGTTCCTGAGAACTATGCGGTCAGGGCCGGGAAGACCTCTTGCTGAAGAAGGCGTAATGGCCCCAAGTCGAATGGGTGCCCGGCAGCGATCACGAAGTGGTTGATACCAACCGCCATGTAGCCGCGGAGGCCCTCCGTCACGTCGGCGGGCGTGCCGATCAACCAGTTGCCACGTTGGGAGTCGAGGTCCTGGGAGTTGACGGCGACGACGCTTTGGGCGAGCGCTTCTGCTTGGTCAGCGGTCGCCGCGACAGCGATGTTCGGGTGGAGCGACAGTTCGATGTCGTCGAAACCGCGGCCGGCATCGGCGCACAACTGTTCCAGCTTGGTTATCCGCTCCTCGCATTTCGCCGGCGGCCCGATCAGGTTCAGCCGGTCGGCATGAGCGGCGGCGATCCTGAGCGACCCGAGACCCGAACCACCGATCGTTATCGGTGGGCGGGGTGACTGCACAGGCTTGGGGTCGCAAGGGGCCTCCTCCACCTGGTAGAAGCGCCCCCGGTAGGTGGTCCGGTGCTGCGTCCAAAGAAGCTTTACCAGCTGCAACGCCTCATCCAGGCGGGCATAGCGCTCGGCCAACGGGGGAAAGTCCAGCCCGTAGGCCTTGAACTCCCGCTCTGCCCAGGCGGCGCCCAGCGAAAACTCGAGCCTGCCGCCGCTCATCTCGTCGACCTGGGCGGCGGCCTTGGCCAGGACCGCCGGGGACCGGTAGAGCACCCCGTTTACGAGTACCCCGATCCTGGCTTTCGAAGTAAGGACCGCCATGGCCGCCAGAGTCGTAAGCGTCTCGAAGCAAGGGCGGTCGTCCGCCCCGACAAACGGCAGGAGGTGATCGAAGGTCCACACCGACCCGAAACCCAGCTCCTCCACTGCCTGGATGCCGGCAGCATAGTCTGCCCAAGTCGTGCCCTGAGCCTGCAGCTGTACACCGAAATGCAGCGGGCGTCCTCGTACATTCATCGCGCTATCTCCCTTTTTGAGCGAGGCCAAGCCTAATCCTTTAGGCTCACCATGCTGCCTGGCTGACTTCCGTGCGGGCCGAGGTTGTCAGCCTGATGGTCCCACTGAGCGGCCCGTCCTCGGGCACCCTGGCGGGTGATAACCGTATGACCACTATGGCAATATCGTCCCTGGTCTGGTCGAGAGCATTGGCGACCAGCAAGGCTTCGCACAGCTCGTCCGCCGATGTCCCGTGGGGCAAGCGCCGGAGACAGGACCGGAGTTCGTCTATCGAGTCCGTGAGAGAAGTGCCTCGCCGCTCCACCAACCCGTCGGTGTACAGGACCAACGAGGAGCCCCGGGGCAGGAGGGTCTGACCCTGGCCCCGTGGCTCGATCGTGGGCGCGCCGATGACACCCGAGCGACCGCCGCCAAGCTCGTGGACCTGGCCATCAGCCACACTGAGCAAGGGCGGTAAGTGCCCGGCGTTAGCCCAGCGGAACGGGCGAGCGTCATCGCTGTTGGGCGGCCCTAGCACGCCGTATATGACAGTCACCAGCCCGGTGACGTCGAACGCGTCGACAAGGTGGGCCAAGCGTTCAAGCACTGCTGCGGGCTCGTCGTTCTCCAAGGCGTAGGCGCGCAGAGCAGCCCGGAGCTGCGCCATGGCGGCCGCCGCCTCAATGTCGTGGCCCATGACGTCACCGATGACGACGGCGGTCCGGCCGTCGCCGAGGTCGAACACATCGAACCAGTCCCCACCGACCTGCTGGCCGTCGGAAGCGGCCACGTAACGCGATGCGATATCCAGGCCAGGCACGGTGGCGAGCGTCGGCAGCAGCCTGTGCTGCAGCGTCTCGGCGACGCGGTGCTCGCTACGGTACAAAGCGACCGCCGCATCCCGGCGGCGGACGGCCTGCTCCAGGGTTGCCGCGATAAGCGCCGAGGCGGCGAGGCCCACGATCAGCGCGATCCACGGCGCCCAGGCGGCAACCGTCCCCACCAAAGGCTGGGCTGACGACACGGCCAGAAGCCAGTGGCTGGCGCCCACGGGGAACGCTAGATAGCGCACACGACCAGTCAGCGGCAGGTCTTGGGTCGTGGTCACGAGCACCTGCGCCGGGGCCGGTCGTGAGGAGTCGTAAAGTACGACCTTCAATTCCTCGAACGGCGCCGTGCTCGCCTCCCGGGGCGCCTTCACTGGACCGAGCGAACTCTGGCGGTACAGCACCATTCCCGGGGGTACAGAACCCCCTCCAAGCGCAAACCCCAGTAGCCGGTTCGCGCCCGAGCCGATCACCGGTGTGGCTACCAGGTCCCCCCCCTTCTGGGCGGCAGCCAAGACTGCTGCGACCGGCGCAGGTGCAATCTCGCCGACCGACAGCCCATGTCCTGCTTCGACGGTCACGACATACGAACCGCGAGCCGGGCGGAGCAGGGCAAATGTCAGCTCCCCCGGGCCAGCTGCCACGTCATCGGACGCTTCTTTGGTGAATAGGGCCGTACTGCCGTCTCGGGCTACACGGCCCAGGCCCGTCAGGGTCGACTCGAGGGAGGTGATCGAGGTCCCCAGGACGAGGCTGACCTCACTAGCCCGCTGCACGAGCAGGCGGTTGTCCTGGTCGTTTTCGACGGCCCGCGTCACAAGCGCCACTACCACGCTTAGCAATAAGAGCGCGACCAAAGCACCAGCCGGCAGTAGGTGCAGGAGTAGGGGGCGGCGACGTCTATCTCCTGCCGTCCTGTGCGGCCAATAGTTCGTCGCCTGGCCCTCCAGCGGTTTCATCCGGGCCACCGTGGTTTTCCCGCCAGCATTTCGAGCCTGAGTGTAGAGCTATCGTTTTCGAATGCGCAAGGATCGAGCAGAGATGTGGTTACGTCGACTCGATCACCGCGCGGGCCCGCGAGACCCGCGCCTCCACGTCCGCCAAGAACTCGTCGAGAGCAGCCTGCTTGGCTTTCACCGTGTCGCGCAGGTGTTCCTGGAGGGCGAGGCATTCGCGGGCGAGCTTCACCCGCTCTTCCGCCCCGGTGCGCTCGTCGTGGTAAACCTCTCGGATTTCTGCGATCCGGTCGTCGTTGCGCAGTACGACCGCGATCTCGTCGAGGTTGAGCCCTAGGAGAGACTGCAGCTCGCGGATACGAGATACCCGGGCGAGGTCGTCCTCTGAGTAGCGGCGCATCCCACCAGCTGTCCGCACACACGGCGTGATGAGGCCAAGCTGCTGGTAGTAACGAAGTGCCCGCTCCGAGACACCCAGGACCGATGCCGCTGCACCGATGTTGAGCAGCTCGCCCGCCTGCTCGGCGCCGCCTTGTTTCATCGGGCTGCCGCTCCAAGGGCCTCGTCTTCGACAAGGCCAGTTGCTGTTGCGCTGTCGGCGGCACCTTCGGCAAGTTCGGCGGCCACCGTTGCCGGCTTATGGAAATAGCGCTTGCCACGTAGGGCGCTGGATATAACGGCTATTAGCGTCGCGCCGGCGGCGAAGTCGAACGCCAGGTGTAGGCCGTGCGAGAACGGTTGAGAGATCAGCTTGGGGAAGAACGACCGGCCGGTCACGTAAGCTGCCTGGCTGGCGCTCAGGTGCGCAAGGGCACCGGTTGGACCGAGCAGTTCCTTCACTGGGTTGAACCCGAGGAAGGCCGAGAACAGGCTGCTTATTGGGGGTTGGTTGGCGACCAGGCGGGCGGGACCGCTGGGGACGCCCGCGGCGGTTAAACCCCGGAACAGGTGCGTCGGCAGGTCGGCGGCCAGGCCTAGCGTCACTATCGTGAAAAACAGGCCCATCGACAGCACTGTCGCGGAGTTCTGGAACGTGCTGAGCATCCCGGCTCCGGCACCGCGCTGGTCGGGTGGCAGGCTGTTCATCACCGAAGCCTGGTTGGGCGAGAAGAAAAGGCCCATCCCAACTGCGAACAGGAATATGAGCAAGGCGAACCAGATGTAGGTGAAGTTCATCGGCAACAGCTCGAGGAGCAAGAAGGTGGCCCCGCTGAGCACCAGGCCTCCAGTGGCCAGCCCTCGGGCCCCCAACCGGTCAGACAAGATGCCCGAGATCGGTCCCATCACGAGGAACCCGAGCGTGAGCGGCACCATCGAGATACCGGCCCACAAAGGCGTCTGATTGAAGCTGTAGCCGTGCTGGGGGAGCCAAATCCCCTGTAGCCAGATGATCAACATGAACTGCAGGCCGCCCCGCCCGAGAGCGCCGAGCAGACCGGCGATATTGCCTGCAGTGAAGGCCTTTATCTTGAACAAGCTGAGGCGGAACATCGGCTCGGGGGCCTTGGTCTCGATGTAGACGAACAAGCCGAGAATGGCAATGCCGCCGAAAACACCGAGGAGCACCCATGGGTTGGTCCACCCGGTCGGGTGGCCGCCATAGGGGAGCAATGAGTAAATGATGCCGGTCAGCAACGCGATCAGGCCCACGGCGAACGTCGCGTTGCCCAGCCAGTCGATCCGTGCGGGGATGCGGATGCCATTGTCCTTGAGCTTGAGGTACGCCCAGACCGTACCGAACAGCCCGAAGGGCACCGAAACCAGGAACACGAGGCGCCACTCGATCGGGGCGAGGACGCCACCCAGGACCAGGCCAATGAACGAGCCACTAATGGCGGCCATCCCGTTGATACCCATCGCCTTGCCGCGCTCGTTAGCCGGGAAGGCGTCGGTCAAGATGGCGCTCGAGTTGGCGAAAAGGAACGCCCCACCGACTCCTTGGAAGACCCGCATGATAATGATCCAAAGAGCCCCGTCCGCGCCGCTAAGCCAAGTCACCGAGAGCAGGATGGAAAACAAGGTGAAGACGGCGAACCCCAGGTTGTACATCTTGACCCGGCCGTAGATGTCGCCCACCCGGCCCAGGCTCACGACCAGGACTGCGGTCACGAGCAAGAAACCCATGAACACCCACAGGAAGTACGACGTGTTGGATGCGGTCAGGGGGTTGAGCTTGATGCCCCGGAAGATGTCAGGCAGCGAGATCAACAAGATGGACTGGTTGATGGTGACCATCAA
>Ga0302325_10013048_pt1 | contig 17766 bp, 16 predicted proteins | sample Palsa_T0_2_FD_201948 | JGI IMG/M metagenome (GOLD analysis project Ga0302325, IMG submission 201948) | Peat permafrost microbial communities from Stordalen Mire near Abisko, Sweden - Palsa_T0_2 | ecosystem: Environmental > Terrestrial > Soil > Palsa > Peat permafrost | place: Sweden: Abisko...
ACCGACAGGGCCCTCGGAATCCCCCGCGCGGTTTCCGCACCGACCGACCGTCGTTTCGCCTCGGAGCCGCCGCAGGAGCCGGGCTCGATCACGCGAACCTCGGCATGCGCTCGCCGGCCCGTATCGGGACCGAAAGACGGTTGGCAGCCGGTGCGAGCGGACAGATCCAGCGCGGGTCGTAGCAGCAGGACGGGTTGTAGGCGAAGTTGAAGTCGAGGAGGAGGCGCTCACCGTCGGCACCGAGGTCCGAGCCCTTGATCGTGTCGAGCAGGTACCGGCCGCCGCCGTAGCTCTCCGAGCCGCTCGTCGAGTCGCCGAAGGCGAGAAACAGTCCTCCTGCGTAGCCGATGAGCCAGTAGAGCTCGACTGCCTGCGCGGCGCCGCCGAGGGAGAAGCGGGCCTCGGCGAAGCGCTCCGCGGCGATCGAGCCGGGGCCGCTGCTGGCGATCTGGCGCGGCGCGACCGGCGCGGGAACCACCTCGGCGCTGACCCGCAGCGCCGGGTCGTAGGGGAAGTAGTCGAGCCCGTCGAACCCCGCGCGCGCGGCCGGCGGCAGCGGCGACTGCGGGTGGGTCGCGAAGAGCTCGTCGCGCCCGGAGCGCCAGCGCTCCCACGCTCTGACGGGGCTCTCAGCTCCGCGCACCTGCGCGTAGAGCGTGAAGACGCGCCGCCTCCAGTCGAGCAGCGCCAGCCGCTCGACCGCCGTGTCCGCCCGGACGGAAGGCATGTCGGGGAGCCTAGCCCGGTGCCTACGGCCATGTGCGGGAGAGCTCGAATGCGGCGCAGATCGATCCAGACGACGTCGGCTCCCGTCGCGGCGGCCCACCGGGAGGACGGGCGCGCGGGAGCCCTGGCCGGGGAGAAGCCCCGCAAAACCGCGGGGCCTGTCGCGCCACCTCGATAGCGCAGGCCGTTGTCCCGGGCACGAGTTAGGGTTGGCCGATGGGTCCCGGCGGGCTCCTCGCGCCTCCGTCGCGGCTCCCGTGGCGGCGGCCGTCCCACGAACTCCTGCTCCTCGTGCTCGTGGCACTGGTGGCGCTCTCCCCCGTCAACCACGCCTCGGATCCGGACGCGTCGCGTCTGTGCCTCTCGCGGGCGCTCGTGCACGGCCGCCTCACCATCTCTCCGTGTATCGGCGACTCGGTCGACTGGTCGCACCACGACGGCCGCATCTACTCCGACAAGGCTCCGGGCATGTCGGTGCTGTCGATCCCCTTCGTGCTGGCGGTGCGCCTGCGCGCGCCCGACCGCTGGGTGAGCAGCGGCGATCTGCGGGTTTGGGCCGTCCACGTGCTGACGACCGGGATCGCGTTCCTGCTCCTCGCCGCGGCGGTCGGCCGGGTCGCCGAGGGACTCGCCCCTGGCTGCGGCGGGTTCGCGCTGGTGGCCTTCGCGCTCGGCACACTGGCCGGGCCGCTCGCCGAGAGCGGCTTCGGTCACGTCCCTTCCGCCGCGCTCGCGTTCGGGGCCTTCCTGCTGATCGGCCGCGGCCGGCCTGCTCTGGCCGGCTGCGCCGCCGGCCTCGCGATCGCCGTGGAGTACCCGACCGCGGCGGTCGCAGTCATCCTCATGCTCTACGCGGCCCTCGCCGGCAGGCGCGTGGTCGTGCGCTACCTGGCCGGAATGCTGCCTGCGCTCGTTCTGCTCGGCGGCTACGACTGGGCCGCGTTCGGCTCGCCCTTCCATCTCTCCTACGAGTACCTCGGGAATCCCGCCGCCGCCGAGGGCCAGTCCTCGGGACTGCTCGGGGTCGGACTTCCTGTCTGGCATGCGGTCGACCAGGTCTTCATCGGCGACCGAGGGCTGCTCCTCGCCTCGCCGATCCTGCTCGCCGCGGCGGCCGGGCTCGTGCTCGTCGGTCGCCGCCACGGTCCCGAGGCGCTGGTCTGCGGGCTGGTCGCGGCTGTCTTCATCGCAGCGAACTGCAGCTACTACCTGCCCTACGGCGGCACCTCTCCCGGGCCGCGATTCCTCACGCCCATGCTGCCCTTCCTCGCCGTGGGCCTCGGGCCCGCGTTTGCACGCTGGCGCCTGCCGACAACGGCGCTCGCGGTCGTGTCGGTGGCTGCCACGACCGCACTCACACTGACCTGGGCCTCCGCGATGCCCTACCCCGGGACGGTCTGGCGCCAGATCATGGCGGTCATCTCCCAGGGTCGTGGCTCCCGGATCGCCCGGGAGCTGACGAACAACCTGCTCACCTGGGCCGGGCCGGGCCGGTCGCTCGCCGCGGAGCTCGTCGCGCTGACCGCTGCCGCGGCACTGGTCGTCTCGGCCGCAGGGCGGGGGACACGAGGGCCGTAGTGCGAGCGCCCGGTGCGTGTCCCCTCGCCGCGCCCAGCGGGGGAGGCTGACCGGCGCGGCTCTGACTGCCGGCGCTCCGGTTCCCGCCCTCGACGGTCCGCTTCCGGGGTCTATAGTTCAGGGCCGTCCACCCCGTCGACCCTCGTAGGAGTCACCATCCATGCCCGTCACACCCCAGGCGCTCCATGCCCATCAGAAGGCCAGCGGCCAGCCGGACAGCACGAAGGCGCTGCTGCAGCAGATCCTCGAGCAGCAGAAGGCGATTCTCGCGGCGCTGGAGAGGCTCGCACAGAAGTAGCGGCCGTCGTCCGCGTCAGATGCGCCGGGCCAGATGCTCCATGCGAGGCAGTGGGCCCGCGCCCCGCGCACGCATCGCCGTCCGCTCTCAGCTCGAGCCGCTCCTCGCGGGCACGAGCACCTCGTCGGGGAGTTCGTAGCGGCGGAAGACGAGGTATCCGGCCAGGATGAGCAGGCCCGCCGCCGGGCCGACGAGCCGGATCCCCAGGGTGTCCGAGGCGGTGTCGCCCAGCAGGAGCAGCCCGGCCAGGAAGGCGGGCGCGAGCGACGTCGAGACCTGCTCGACGAAGCCGTGGAGCTGGTAGTAGGTCGCCTCGCGGCGAAAGCCCGTCCGCAGACTGTCGTAGTCGATGATGTCGGCGGTGAGGGTGGCCGGAAACAGGTAGACGCCGGCGACCGGCAGCCCGGCGAGCACCATCACCGAGACGATCTGTACCGCAGCCGGCACCGCGGGGACAAGCCCGACCAGCGCGAGGAGCGGAAAGACGAAGACCGCGCCGAGCATCGCGCGGCGAAAGGCCTGCCGCTTCGAGCTGCGTCGGGCGAGGCGCGCCTGGACAGGGATGCAGAGCACGAACGTGACGATCAGAACAGCGGTCAGGATGGACACCCAGGTACCCGTCTTCGAGACGCCGAGGATCGCCTTGACGTAGTAGGGCAGGGCGGCTCGGGTCATCGTCAGCCCCACCTGGAAGAGCACGAAGCCGGGGAGGTAGAGGCGGAAGAAGCGATTCGAGGCGGCGGCCCGCAGTGCGTCCCGGAGCGAGATCTGCGCGGGCTTCTGCGTCCGGCTCGCCCGCCTCCAGATCCCGGCCATGCCGACGAAGCGGCAGATGAGCGCCAGGATCGCGATCGACAGCGCCATCGTCCGGAAGCCGAAGCGGTCGATGATCAGGCCGCTGCCGACGAGTCCGACGGCTCCGCCGGCGGCCCCGAAGTAGACGACGAAGCTGTTGACGCTCAGCCGCTCGGTGTTGCCGGTGGCGATCTCCGGCATGAGCGCCTGGTAGGGGCCACCGCTGGCGGTGCTCGTCAACGAGTAGAGGACGAGGCTGAGCCCCAGGTAGATGGCGATGAGCGTCTCGCCGGCGTGGCGGGGGGGAGTGAAGGCCAGGAATCCGCAGATCGCCCACAGCGGTGTCGCCCCGAGGACGAAGGGCAGCCGGCGACCCATCCGCGAGGAGGTGCGATCGCTCCAGTAGCCGATCAGGGGATTCCCCAGGGCGCTGAAGAGCGGCAGTGCGGCGAACACCACCCCGGCGAGGCCGATCGTGAGCAACGGCGCCGTCCTGGCGTGCGCGGGAGGCGCGTAGTAGTAGAGCAGCCACAGCCCGCGCGACTCCAGCAGCGCCTCGCTTCCGAGGCTGTCGGAGGCGTAGAGGAGCTTGGTCTGGAGCGGGAGAGACGGACCTTTCACGCTCGCCGTGCCGCCGCGATCGTTCGCGCCACCCAGCCCTCGAAACGAAGGAGGCCGCCCAGGTCGCCGCGCGCCGGCCTCGTGTCGGCGTGGCGCAGCGCCGAGGTCACCGTGACGCGGACGCAGGTCCCCGTCGCGGCGGGGATGAGCGAGCGCGCCTCGGCCAGCGGCAAATACGTGTCCCTCGGCCCGAGCGCGATCTCGACGGGGGCACGAAGCGCCGCTGCGCGCGTCAGGGGAGAGAGGTGCGCGAGCCCCGCTCTCATGTCGACCGGAAGCGCCTGGTAGAGGTCGTCGAATCGGTCTGGGTCGCGGTTGCCGAGCAGCGCCGCGAGCGCGCGCGCATCCTCCGGTTCGACGCCTGCCGCGCGGAAGCGCCCGAGCGGGTCGGGAGCGTCGTCGGGTACGAGCTCGAGCTCGGCGAGGAGCGTGTCGCGGGCCGCGCCCGAGGGCAGCGCGGCGACGAGCGAGCGAGCGACGACCAAGCCCAGGAAGGCGGTCGGCTCGAAGGGAACGAGCCTTCCCGCCACGAGCGCGTGAGCCGTCGTCGCGAGCCGCACGGCGTTGACGAAGTCGGCGTACGGGGCGATGGCCGCGACGACCGTCACCCGGGCGGCGAGGCGCACGTCCTCCGCCGCGACGAGGGCCAACGTCGCGCCGATCGAGACCCCGGCCAGACCGACCCGTCCGCCCTTCACGTCGGGGCGGTCGGCGACCGCCGAGGCGACCGCTACCGCCGCGGCGACCGTCTCCCCGTCGATGCGGCCGCTCGAGAGCCCGGGCAGATCGGGAACCACGACCAGGAACCCGACGCGCGCGAGCGCCCGGGACAGACGCCGTACATCGGGATGATGGCGCCCGCGCGCGGTGACACCGTTGAAGAACACGAGCGCCGGCCGGCCGCGGCCCCGCCCGGAGCCGTACACGGACGCCGCCACCCCGCCGGGCTCCTCCTCGACCACCCGCCCCGTTCCCACCCATGGCGCCCGGGGGCCGATCGTCGGCCTGCGCGCCACCGCCGCGACGACCACGAGCGCCCGCGCCTGCGCGCTCGCCCACGACCGGAAACCGATCATCCTCCGATGCAGCATGCGACCATCTCGCAGACGACTACGAACCGGCCTCCCCGAGGCTTCGCGACGGTGCTGCCGCCGCCGAGCCCTGCCGGCAGCATACGAGCGTGCGCCCGGGCGAGGTGGGACGTCCTTCCCGGGCGCGCCCGACCGTCGCCGTAGGTCGCAGCGAACGGGCGCTCCCGGGAAGGGGCGGACCCTGACCCGAGCCGAGCTCTCGGGTGGCGCGGGACGGGAATGTCACGCGGTCAGGCATCCGTTCCTGTCGGGGGAGTCAGCCCGGGGCGAGCGCGGCAGGCTCGGCGCGCGGAGTCGGCGCGTTCGGCCGGGCCGCGTCGCGTGCATCGTCTCCGGACTTCACGCCGACGCGGCCGCGTCGCCCGCGGCCGGCGACCCACCGCGTCTGCTCGCCGGGCGCTGGCGGCGACGCGCGGAGGAGGAGGCGGTTCCGAGCTCCGGATGAGGGTCGCGGCACCGGAAGGGCCGGGCGCCTACTCTTCACGGGCCGAGCGGCGATCATCGGCCGGAACGATCCCGAGTGACCCCGAACCCCGAAGGAGAGTCCGACATGCGCGAAGCCCTGCCCGTCGCGGTCAGCGCGCTGCCCCGCGGCGCCCTCGCCCACCCGGCCGACCCTCCCGTGTCGATGCCCGCAGTGCTCGGGGGGACGCCCCGGGAGCGGAGTCATCGCACACCGGCCCGGGCGCCCTCGAAGCGGTCGAGCGGGTAAGGGGATGGGAGGGGCGGAGACGGCGGCCGCGGCGGCGATCGCCGCTCTCGCGGCTGCCTGGCTCGTGTACCGACTCGAGCGGGCGGCGGCGCGCCGCAGACAGGTCAGCTCGGCGCGCGCGGTGCTCCTTGGCGTCTGGCGCGGCATGGTGGAAGGGCACGCCGGCGGGCCGGGTTGGGGAGAGCTGTACGTGATGACGAACGACGCGGAGGGGGCCGCGACAGCGGCCGCGAGCATTGCGCAGGATGCTCCACCGGCGAGGTACGCGCGGGTGCCGGTCCTGCCCACCGCGCCGCTGGCGGCGCTCATCTCGAGTGCTCACGCCGGTGATCTCGTCTCCGCCGAGACGATCTACTTCGCGAACATCGGGCTCTGGCACCTCGAGGTGTTCAACCAGCTCGTCGTGCAGCAGTCGCACCTCGTCGCGCAGTACGACGCCAAGGTCTTCGAGAAGAAGCTCGGCGAGCGGAGGCGATCCCTCATCGCGCGGGCGATCGGCTCACAGGCGAGCGTCTCGAACCGGGCTGGCGTGGGGGAGCCGTTCGCGGATGGGAGCTGGTACCGGCAGCTGAGGGAATCGCTCGAGGTCGACATCGCCCGGCTCGATGCGGAACGCGGGAAACGCTGGTACCCCGCCGGAGAGCGTCGCTTGGCCTTCGGCGACGCCGCGGCCGCGCTCGCCGTCCTGGCGCTCGCGGGCGTTCTCCTGGCGACGAACATCGGCGGCGGAGCGCGCGTTCCGCATCCTCAGCAGTTGCCGACCCTCACGGATCCCTACCGCTGATCCGCGTCGCCCGGCCGCAGCGGGCCTGCCCGGGCAGGCAGCCGCGGAGCGGTGGGAGGAACGGTACTCGGGCGCGCGCTCGCCGAGGCGGCAGGTGGCGGCTCCGCGCTCCTGCGAGTGCAGGAACGACGGCTTTCGCACTCGCGTGAGCACCGCATCTCCGTCTCGCGGCGTCTGCGGGCGAGGCTCGCTGCGCGCGGCTGCGAGCTCCGCGCGGGCTCGGTGCGCTCGAGGGCGACCGACGCCGTCGATACTCCTCTGGGCCTGATCAGCCGAGACGGATCGCCGGGCGCGGCGCTCGGGAACGCCCGCCGGCCCCGGCGTCCGCGTGGCTCGAGCCCGCACACGGCCGAGGCATACTGGGGCGCATGCTGACCGTCTACGGCGCCGTCGCGGTGACCTCGATGATGTTGATGTACGCGCTCGAGCGGCGCGGTCGCGGCTTCATCCTCGCGTTTTCGTGCGGCTGCGTGCTGTCAAGCGTCTACGGCTTCCTGGCGGGGACGTGGCCCTTCGGTGTCGTCGAGGCGATCTGGGCCGTGGTCGCGGCGTACCGCTACCGGGGCGCGCGCACCGCGTGAGGCGTGTCGCTCGGGGCCGCGGCTCGCCCGGGGGCGCACCCGCGTGGAGGCCACTGCGCCGACCACGGCGCCGCGAGGGCTTGCGGCACCTCAGGAGCACACCGACGGCGCCCGGCGTGGATTGAGGCGCGCCTGATCGACGCGGGGCGCCCTGCCGCAGCGGGGTGCATCGCGGCGGTCTCGTTCGCGACGATCTCCCCCTGCCTGCGCCTGCCCACGGCTCCGCGCGGGCGCAATGACCCTCCGGGCCGCGCACGCGGGCAACAGCGGGAAGCCGCTTGCTAGTACTACCGGGCATGATCGGCGGCCACAGCGCGCACGCAGTCGACGAGCGCTTCCTCCACGAGATCATCTCGACCGTCGGTTCCTCGCTCGATCTCGAGGAGGTGCTCGCCGGTGTCGTCACCCTCCTCTCGGACGCGAGCGCCGTCCACGCCTGCTTCGTGTACCTCCTCGAACGGGACCGGAAGCGCCTCGTGCTGCGCGCCGCCTCCGACCCCTACGCCGGGCTCGCGGGCGAGATCGTCCTGAACCGCGGTGAGGGCCTCGCCTGGTGGGCGCTCGAACGTCGTGAGGCCGCGTTCATTCGCGAGAACGCCCTCGAGGACCCGCGCATGAAGTACGTCCCCGAGCTCGAGGAGGAGAGGTTCCAGTCCCTCGTCGCGATCCCCGTGCTCGGCAAGCGCGGCGATCCGATCGGCGTCTTCACGCTCCAGACCGTTGCCCCGCGGGAGTTCACCGACGCCGAGGTCGGATTCCTGATCTCGAGCGCCTCGCTCGTCGCGGGAGCGATCGAGAACGCCCGCCTCTTCGACGAGACGCGCAAGCGCGTCGCCGAGCTCGAGCACCTCACCGACTTCGCCGAGGCGGTCGCCGCTGCCAACACGCTCGAGGTGCTGGGCCCCGAGGTCGTGGCGCGCAGCCAGGACCTGCTCGGCGCCGACCACGTGCATCTGTACCTGCTCGAGGCGACCGCAGAGCGCCTCCACCTCCGCTGGTCCGCGCCGGCCGGCGCCGCCGCCCCAGCCACGCTCGGACTGACGGGGCTCGGCCCGGAACTCGCGCGCAGCGACCGCGCCTCGAGAGTGGCCGTCACGCTCGTCGCCGACGGCGAACTGCTCGGCGCGCTCGTGGCCGCGGGCACGCGCGAGCTCGATCTCGCCCGCACGGTCGCCAACCAGACGGCGGTGGCGATCAAGAAGATCCAGGTGCTCGACCGGCTGACCGAGACGAACCTCATCAAGGACTTCTTCGATGACCTCTCCGACCGCCGGCTCGGCGCCGCGCTCGAGGGGCGAGCTGCGCGGCTCGGCTGCCGCCTCGACCAGCCACATCTCGTCCTCGCGGCCGTCCGCGTCGACGAGCGGCTCGAGCAGGCGCTCGTCACCCTCCTGCCCGGCTCTATTTTCGACGCGCGCGAGAGCACGCTGCGCGCGCTCATCCGGGTCGCGACGGGCAGCGCGGCGCGCGTCGTCGGGGACGTCAAGCGAACCTGCAGCGAGCTCGGCACGACCGCCGCGGTCGGCCTGTCGAGCGTGTGCGTCGGCGCCGAGGCGCTCGCGCACGGGTTCGAGGAGGCACGCCACGCGCTCCTCAGCGAGGCCGTGCTTCCGCGGAGAAGCGGCGCCATCAGCTACGACGAACTCGGCCCGTACAAGTACCTGCTCCGGGTGGCGTTCGCGCCCGGCGCACGCGACACGACCATCGACGCGGTCGCGAAGCTCGCCGAGTACGACCGGGAGCGCAGCAGCTCGCTGCTCATGACGCTCGAGCAGTTCCTCGGGCGGCGCGGCAACATCAGCGCGACCTCCGAGGCGCTCTTCGTGCACCCGAACACGCTGCGTCAGCGACTGCGGCGGATCGCCGATCTCACCGGGATCGATCTTCGCGCCGACGACTGGCTGATGATCGAGATCGCCGTGAAGCTCGTCCGCCTGCGGACGGCACTCGAGACGGTGAGGCCGTACACCTGAGAGGTGTCGAGGTGTGGAGGAATCCGCCATCGCGCCCGTGAGCCGCCGAGTGATACAACCGGACGGCCACCGACAAGGGAGGACGGCATGGTCGCCGCTAGCGACCCCAGGCTGGAGGGGATCCAGGAGACGGTCAAGGCGCGCGGGGTGGAGTTCTTCTTCGCGCAGTTCGTCGACATGTACGGTCGCCCGAGCGCGAAGCTCGTTCCCGCCGCGAATCTCGAGAGCCTCGTGCGCGAAGGGGCGGGGTTCGCAGGCTTCGCCGCGGGTGAGATCGGACAGATGCCGAGCGACCCCGACATCGCCGCCATCCCCGATCTCGACAGCCTGACGTTCGTCCCCTGGGAGCCGAGCCTCGCGCGCTTTGCCTGCGACATCACCGTCGAGGGCGAGGCGTGGCCCTACTGTCCGCGCACGATCCTGCGCAGGCAGCTCGCGCGGGCGAGGGATCTCGGATACGAGTTCAACCTCGGCATCGAACTCGAGTACTTCCTGCTCAGGCGCGGCGACGACGGCCGCATCGAGATCGCCGACGCGGCCGACACGCTCGAGAAGCCCTGCTACGACATCGCGGGGCTGACGCGGCGGTACGACTTCCTCACCACCGTCTCGAGGTACTGCAACGAGATGGGCTGGGGGAACTACGCCAATGACCACGAGGACGCGAACGGCCAGTTCGAGCAGAACTTCGAGTACGCGGACGCGCTCACGAGCTGCGACCGCGCCATCTTCTTCCGCTACATGGTGCATACCCTCGCCGAGCGCCACGGGATGATCGCCACCTTCATGCCGAAGCCGTTCACGAACCTCACGGGCAACGGCTGCCACTTCCACATGTCGCTGTCGCGCGAGGGCGAGAACGTCTTTCTCGACGAGGCCGACCCGCGGGGTCTCGGGCTCTCCGAGACCGCCTACCGCTTCATCGGCGGCCTGAAGAAGCACGCACGCGCCTACAGCGGCCTGACCGCGCCGACGGTCAACTCCTACAAACGTCTGAAGATGGGCCTCACGACGAGCGGTGCGACCTGGTCGCCCGTGTGGATCTCCTACGGCTACAACAACCGGACGCAGATGCTCCGCATTCCCGCGCCCGGCCGGATCGAGGACCGGACGGTCGACGGCTCGGCGAATCCATATCTCGCCGCGGCGGCCGTCCTCGCCTCCGGCCTCGACGGGATCGAGGAGGAGCTCGATGCCGGCGAGCCGAACTCTGAAAACCTCTACACGAAGTCCCCCCAGGAGCTGACGGCCCGCGGCCTCAGCTCGCTCCCCGGAAACCTTCTCGAGGCGATCGGCGAGCTCGAACGGGACGCGGTTCTGCGCAGGGCGCTCGGGCAGGGCCGCGGCGAGGACTACGTCGACTACTACGGCCGCGTGAAGCGCGACGAGTGGTTTCGCTTCCACGAGCAGGTCACCGACTGGGAGATCAGGGAGTACCTGACCCGGTTCTGAGCTCCACGCTGTGGAAGCATGTTCCATAGCGACACGGCCAAGAATGGCGTTCGGGACGGGATACCTCGGTCTACCCTTGGTAAAGCCGGTCACACGCGTGCGGGAGGGAAACTGATGTGCGGGATCGTCGGGTTGTTCTGCAAGTCGCCGCGCATCGAGCCACGACTCGGCGAGTACCTCTCGGCGATGCTCGTGCAGCTGGACGAGCGCGGACCCGACAGCGCCGGCGTCGCCGTGTACCGCAACCCGGCTCCTGACGGATGGAGCAAGCTCACGCTCTATTCCTCCGATCCGGGCATGGAGTGGGACCGGCTCTGGGGCGAGCTCGCGGAGGCGTTCGGCGGCGTCGAGGCCGTCGACCGACGCGCCCGGCACGCGGTCGTGCTCGTCGAGGGCGACGCGCAGGAGATCGAGGCCTGGGTCCGTGGGCGCGACGCCGAGCTGCGCGTGATCAGCGCCGGCAGCGTCATCGAGATCTACAAGGAGGTCGGGCGGCCGCGGGTCTTCGCCGCTACCTTCGAGCTCGGCGACTTCCAGGGCACGCACGCTCTCGGTCACACGCGGATGGCGACCGAGAGCCGCGTGACGACGCAGGGCTCGCATCCGTTTTCGACCGGCCATGACCTCTGCCTCGTGCACAACGGCTCGCTCTCGAACCACAACCGTCTGCGCGCCTCGCTGCGGCGGCAGGGGATGGAGTTCCAGACCGAGAACGACACGGAGGTCGCCGCGGCGTACCTCACCTGGCGGCTGCGCGAAGGCGCGTCCCTCGAGCAGGCGCTCGAGGGCTGCCTCGACGATCTCGACGGCTTCTACACCTTTCTGGTCGGCACGGCGGACGGGTTCGCCGTGCTGCGCGACCCGATCGCCTGCAAGCCCGCGGTGATCGCCGAGACCGACGACTGGGTCGCGATGGCGTCGGAGTATCGTGCGATCGCGGTGCTGCCGGGAGCGCCGGAGGCTCGCATCTGGGAGCCGGAGCCGGGCGTCGTCTACACGTGGGAGAAGGCGCTCGTCTAGATGGCCGTCGAGGCGACAACCGGGGTCGAGCTCGTCGACCTCGAGGAGACCTCTCTGCGCGAGCTGAATCGGCGACTCCACGAGCTCGCCGCCGACGACCCGCAGCCGCGGCGCTGGAGGGTCGTGAACTCGAACGGTGCGCACGCCGTCGCGTGCGGGCTGAACGCTCCGGTGGAGGTCGAGGTCGCGGGCCACGTCGGCTACTACTGCGCCGGCATGAACCAGCGGGCGACGGTGCGCATCTCCGGCAACGCCGGCACGGGAGTGGCCGAGAACATGATGTCCGGGATCGTCGTCGTCGACGGAAACGCGAGCCAGTCGGCGGGCTCGAGCGGGCGCGGGGGGCTGCTCGTCGTCCACGGTGACGCGGGCGCTCGCTGTGGCATCTCGATGAAGGGGGTCGACATCGTCGTGCGCGGCTCGATCGGGCACCTGAGTGCGTTCATGGCGCAGCGCGGAAGCCTCGTGGTCTGCGGAGACGCCGGCGAGGCGCTCGGCGACTCGATCTACGAGACCCACGTCTACGTGCGCGGCGAGGTCGCCGGGCTCGGTGCCGACTGTGTCGAGAAGGAGCTTCGCGCCCATCACCGGGCCGAGCTGCGTTCGCTGCTCGACCAGGCGGGCTTCGACGACGTCGACCCGGGCGGGTTTCGCCGCTACGGCTCGGCGCGGACGCTCTACAGCTTCAGGATCGACAACGCCGGGGCGTACTGATGTCGGCGGTCGGGGCCGGCGGCTGGCGGCCGGGGCTGCGCGAGTCGCACCTCTACGACCGCAACGTCATCGCGGAGATCCAGCGCGCCGCACGCGAGGGGATCTACGACATCCGGGGCTTCGGGGCCAAGCGGCGCGTCCCCCACTTCGACGATCTCCTGCTGCTCGGTGCGAGCATCTCACGCTATCCGCTCGAGGGCTATCGCGAGCGCTGCGGCACCGACGTCGTGCTCGGGACGCGCTTCGCCAAGAAGCCGCTCGAGCTGAAGATCCCGGTGACGATCGCCGGGATGAGCTTCGGCGCGCTGTCGGCGCCCGCGAAGGAAGCGCTCGGCCGGGCCGCGACCGAGGCCGGAACCTCGACCACGACGGGCGACGGCGGCATGACGCCGGAGGAGCGGCAGCACTCGAAGCTCCTCGTCTACCAGGTGCTTCCGTCACGCTACGGGATGAATCCCGACGATCTCCGCCGTGCCGACGCGATCGAGATCGTCGTCGGCCAGGGCGCGAAGCCCGGCGGCGGCGGCATGCTGCTCGGCCACAAGATCTCGGATCGCGTCGCCGAGATGCGCGACCTGCCGAAGGGCATCGACCAGCGCAGCGCGTCGCGCCACCCGGACTGGACGGGCCCCGACGACCTCGAGATCAAGATCATCGAGCTGCGCGAGATCACCGACTGGGAGAAGCCGGTTTTCGTCAAGGTCGGTGCGACGCGCACCTACTACGACGTGCAGCTCGCCGTCAAGGCAGGCGCCGACGTGATCGTCGTCGACGGAATGCAGGGCGGAACCGCGGCGACCCAGGACGTCTTCATCGAGCACGTCGGCATCCCGACGCTTCCCGCCGTCCGCCTCGCGGTGCAGGCGCTGACCGAGCTCGGGATGCACAGGCGCGTCCAGCTGATCGTGTCGGGTGGTATCCGCACCGGCGCGGACGTCGCGAAGGCGCTCGCGCTCGGCGCGGACGCGACCTCGATCGGGACGGCCGCGCTGATCGCGATGGGCGACAACAGCCCGGAGTACGACGAGCAGTACCGGGCGATCGGGAGCGCAGCGGGCTACTACGACGGCTGGCAGGCGGGTCTCGACCCGGTCGGCATCTCGACGCAGGACGACGAGCTGGCCGGGCGGTTCGATCCCGTTCTCGGTGCGCGCAGGCTCGCGAATTACCTGCGTGTGCTCACGCTGGAAGCGCAGACACTCGCGCGCGCCTGCGGGAAGTCGCACCTGCACAACCTCGAGCCGGAGGATCTCGTCGCGCTGACGCTCGAGGCCGCGGCGATGGCCGGGGTGCCGCTCGCAGGCACGAACTGGATTCCCGGGGCCGGCGACGCACGCTAGCCGGCTGCCGCGCCTCGGGCGGGCGGCGGACGACCAGGGCCCGTCTCGACGGGGGCCGGTTCAGAGGCCGAGCGGCACGTACACCGACAGCCGCTTCTGGGCGTGGGCAACCACGCGGAAGGCCTCGCGGAGCTGGGCCCGTGTGAGCGGCGAGAGGCCCCCGGGCTCGATGACGTTGTCGGGCGGGAGACCCGCGTTGATGCGTTCGGCGTGGTGTGCGAGTCGGATACGCGTGACGATCTCGAACGCCTCCCGGAGCGCGGAGGCCGTCTCGGCGTCGAGCACGCCCATCTCCTCCACGGCGACGAGGCGGTCGTGGGTGGAGGAGATCGTGACGCCGTTGCTGAGGGCGTGGAAGCGTGCGAGGTTCGTGATCGGGATCGTGCCGCCCACCTTCAGGTCGAGCCCCTTGCCTTCCGTGTCGGTCGCGCTGGTCACGAGCGCGCCGCGAAAGCCGAGCGGCGGCTTGAAGTCGGTCGCGGCACGGGCGAAGCGGCGCAGGAAGTCCGGATGGGCCTTCGCCTCGCGCAGCACGCTGACGAGCGGGGGGACGACGTTCAGGGCGCCCGCGGCGTGGCGGAAGTCGAACGCGACGTTCGCGCGCATGAGGTGCGACCGATCGGGCGACTCGAGGCATTCCCGGAAGACCCCCACCCAGCGTGGCTCCGACATGCGCCAGAGCGGGTTCCCGGCCACGACCTCGTTGGGGTCGGGATGCACGCCGCAGCGGACGAGACCCCGGGTCACCGCCTCGCCGAGCGCGGCGAAGTAGCGGTCGCTCGCGGGCTCGTCGCCGCCGGGGGCGTAGGCCACGGCGTTCTCCTGATCGGATCCGAGCGTGAACTCGCGCCGCGCGACACTGCCGAGCGTCAGCCAGGCCCACGGGACGGGCGGGGTGCCGAGGCGCGCGATCGCGAGGTCGATCAGGCGTTGGCTGATCGAGTCGATCTGCAGCGAGAGTATGCGGCCGACCCCGGCCGGCGCCACGTTCGCGTCGAGCAGCGCGAGGAAGAACGGCTGCAGCTTCGCCGCGGCGCGGACGAGCTCATCCTCGTCCTCGGCGCGCAGGAGCGCGTGGCGCATCGCGAACGGGCTCCGCGTCTCGAGCCCCACGAGGTCGGCGGCCGAGAGGATGCCGAGCACGCGCCGGGCGGGATCCACGACGACGAGGTGGTCGGCGCCGGCGTCGAGCATCTCGACGACGGCATCGACGGCGATGCGATCCGCACCGACCTCGAGCGCCGGGGTGGCGATCGATGCGGCCGCGGCGTCGGCACCGAGGTCAGCGGCGACGACCCTCGCGCGGAGCGTGGCATCGGTGAGGATGCGGAGGGCGTCGCCGTCGCGGACGAGGATCGCCGAGGCCTCCTTCTCGGTCATCAGCGCCGCCGCGGCCCGGATCGGGTCGCTCCCCGCGCAGAAGAGCGGCGGCCGGGCGATCAGCTCACCGACGGGGGTCGTGCCGAGCTCGGGAAGCGCGTGCACGACGTGGCCGGTGCGGACGAGGAGCTCACGCAGCGTCGCCGCGACGTAGCCCGCGCCGGCGGGATTTCCGAGCACCGACAGCGCGGCCTCGCGCGGGATCAGCAGCACGCTCGCCGCGTCGGCGCTCGCGCGAGCGGTGAATGCCGGCGCCAGGCCCGTCAGGAGCGACGGGTGCCCGAAGCTCTCGCCGCCGTAGAGGACATCCACCACCTCACCCTGGTGGACGAGCTCGATCGACCCTTCCCGCACGACGAAGAGGTGCTCGGCCGGCTCCCCGTCCTCGACGAGGACGACCGTCCCCGCGGCGTAGCGCTCCTCGCGTGCGTTCGCCGCCACGTGCGCGAGTTTTTCGGGGCTCAGCGTGTCGAAGGGCACGTTGCGGGCGAGAAATGCTCCCGTTGCCGCAGTGTCCATGGTCTCCAATGTTCGGCGTGCATTCCTGTTGTCCATGACACTTGTAGCCATCCGCGCTTTCTGCCACTGTTGCTCAACTCGGAGACTAGTAAATCAGTCCGTCCAGAGCCCAAAAATCACAGCGAGGAGGCCATATGGCTGCGGTCGGAGACGAGCTCGACTACCAGGGCGGTGGTCTGAAGCAGGAGACGAACTGGTGGGGTGCCTTCGTGATCGGCCTCGCGGGGACGATCCTCGTCACGGGCATCGCTCCGGTGATGGTCACCGCTCTCGGCGCGTCGGCGATCCCGATCATCATCATCGTCACCGTCTCGGGATACATCCTCTGCCTGCTCCTCGCGGAGCTCTCGGCGATGATGCCCGAGCGAACCGGCGGCTCGCCGTCCTACGCCTACCCCGCCTACAGGGACCGCTGGCCGAGGGCCGCAAAGCACATCAACGGCCTCACCGCGTGGGGGTACTGGCTGGGCTGGTTTCCGGTGGCGCCGCTGAACATGATCCTCGCCTCGGCCTACCTCGCGGATCGCTTTCACCTGAACACGACGAGCGGCTTCACGCCGATCCACACCTTCATCGCGTGGTCGACGCTCGGGATCTCGATCGTGGGCATCCTGATCTTCTTCATCCCCGCATACCTCGGGATCCGCTTCGGCACCGTCTTCGCGACGGTGCTGGCGGTGCTCTCGATGATCCCGCTGACGTTCATCGCCATCGCGTGGGTCTTCAAGCCGTCGGTCGCCCACTGGAGCGAGCTCTCGGGGTTCCACCATCTCGACGGCTCGAGCTTCTTCTCGAGCATCTCCGGCCACGGCTGGCTGACGGTGTACATCGCCTACGCGTTCCTGCTCAGCTGGAACGTCATCGCGATGGAGGCGGCCGCCTGCTACATCGGCGAGTGCAAGGATCCCGAGCGTGACGCGAAGATCGCCATGAACCTCGAGGGCGGCTACGGGCTCTTCATCTACACGCTGATCCCGATCGCGTTCATCATCGTCATCGGTGCAAAGGCGCTCTCCAACGCGGCGCTCGTCGATCCGAAGACGATCTTCGTCACCTTCGCCGGGAAGATCTTCGGCGGCTCGGGCGGGTCGGTGCTCAACTGGCTGGTCGCGTTCATGCTCATCGTCGCCCTGGCGCTCTCGGCGCTGAACGCGATCATGGGCTGCGCACGCTCGCTGCACCAGATGTCGATCGACGGGCAGTTCCCCCGCTGGTTCCAGCGCATCAACCATCACGGCGTGCCCGACCGCGCGATGTTCTTCAACGTTCTGTGCTCGCTCGTGGTCGTGCTCGCCGGTGGGGCGGTGCAGATCTACTCGTTCTCGAACGTCGGCTACACGTTCTCGTTCGTGCCCGTGCTCGTCGGCTACTACCTGCTGCGCAAGTACAAGCCGAACGCGCGCCGCCCGGTGCGGCTCCCGGAGTTCATGAAGTACGTCGCCCTCGGCATGGCGGTCTTCTACGCCGTGATCTGGCTCTACGGCGGCATCTACTACTCGAAGATCGGACATACGCTCGTCTACTACCTGGCCGGGTGGGGCGTTCTCATCGCCTACCTGCCCCTCTACTGGTACCGGATCAAGGTCGACGACAGGAAGGGCTCCGACGCCGAGCTGCCCGCCACCGCGGTGGGAACCTCGAGCGCATGACGACCGCGACGGGGCGCCGGTTCCGGCCGGCGCCCTTCCTCGCCCGCAGAGGCCGGGCCGCCGTCGCTCCGGACCCCGGGACGCTCCAGGTGCGTCGCGTGCTGCTCGCGTCGGAGGGCCGGCCGATCCCCGCCTCGGCGGTCGATTTCGCGGTGCGGCTCGCCAAGGGCGGCGGGGGCGGTGTGCATGTCTTCTCGGTCGCGCGCGTCTGGGGCTCGGGTCTCGGCCTCCCGAACCCCGGCCTGATGCCGAGCAAGGGCGAGTGGGACGCCCAGCGCGCACTCGTCGCCGAGGCGGTCGCCGCGCTGAAGCGTGCCGGGGTCGACGCCTCCGGTCACGTGCTCGCGACCCGCAAGGCAGCCAAGCGGATCGTCGACGAGGCCGAGCGGCTCGGTTGCGGCGCGATCGTGATGTCCGCCGACCCGCCCCGGAACGCCCTGCTCGCCGACCTGATGTGGTCGCAGGAGCCGCAGCGCGTCGCTCGCCGCTCGCCGCTTCCGGTCTACCTCGTGCCGGTCGGGTAGCGCGACCGG
>Ga0302325_10013049_pt1 | contig 17765 bp, 13 predicted proteins | sample Palsa_T0_2_FD_201948 | JGI IMG/M metagenome (GOLD analysis project Ga0302325, IMG submission 201948) | Peat permafrost microbial communities from Stordalen Mire near Abisko, Sweden - Palsa_T0_2 | ecosystem: Environmental > Terrestrial > Soil > Palsa > Peat permafrost | place: Sweden: Abisko...
CGGCGCGCTGGTCAGCTACGAGCTGTCGGCCGAGGATCAGTTCCAGGAGCAGGCCGAGCGGTGGGTGGACGGGCCGGCGCGCTGCCTCCTCCCGCCTGCCCTCGCCGAGCGGCTTTCCCGTGCTGCCGCCGACCGGCATGACGCACCGGGGCCGCCCGCCGGTGATGCCCCCGGCGGCGACCTGCTGGCTGCTGTCGCCGAGGCACACCGGCTGATCGACGCGGACGCCGGCGCCCGCCGCGAGGTGCTGTCCGCCCAGGTCCGCGACGCGCACGAGGCGGAACGCGACCGCGCCGCCGCCTACTACGCGGACGCGATCGCCGGGATCGAACGACGGCTGGCCACGGCTCCCGGCGACCGGAAGCCCGTGCTCGAGCAGCGGCTGCGCAGCACCAGGGAGGAAGAGGCCCGGCGTCTCGCCGAGATAGCGGAGAAATACGAGGGGCGCCACTCCATCCGCCCGTACCGGCTGCACGTGATCGAGGTGCCGGCGCTGCGGGTGCCGGCCGATGTGCGTCGCGGCGATCGCCGGTACCCGATGGCCTTCGACTGGCTGCTGCCGGCCGGGGCCTTCTCCCCGGTACGCTGCCCGTCCTGCGGCGGCGACGCGCCGCTGGTGGCGGGCAAGCAGAGACTCGCCTGCGAGCGGTGCCTGCCCCGCACCCCCCGGCCTTCGGTTCCGGCCTCGGCGGCGAGGACGGCCCCGGCGGCCAGGGCGGCCCCGGCGGCCCCGGCGGCCAAAGCGCATCCTCCCGCGCCTCCACCCGCGACGGCCAAGGCGCCTCCCGCGGCGGGGAGCCCCCGGCCGGCCAGCGTGCCCCCCGCGGCCAGGCGCCAGCCGCGCCCCGTCCCGCCGCATGTCCGGAAGGAACGGCGCGCGGCGCCGGGCAAGCTCGCGGAACGGCTGTGGAATGCCGTGGCCGCCGGGCCCGCCGGAGACGCGGGCGCCGTCCTGGCCCCGGGATCACCGGCGGCCGCGCTGCACGGAGTGCTGGGTGCCCCGGGGCTCACCCGCGTCCTTGGCCTGCCAGCCGGCGAGGCGCCGGCCCGGTTCAGCGCGCAGCCCGCGGGCGCTGCGGGCTACGGTGACCTCATCGCCGGCCTGCTGCTCGGCGACGGCGGGACCCAGTGCCACTACTGCCTGTGCTGCCAGGATGCACTGGTGGTCGAGGTGCTGCCCTGCCCCGTGACCGCGGGCGGAGAATTCCTGGCCGGCTACTGGTGGGAGCGGCGCCTTGCCGGGACGGGGGAGCCGCGCCTTGCCGGGACGGGGGGAAGGTCACCCGGTCGGGTCCCGGCGCGCTCCGGGCTCGATCCCGTCGGGAAGGCCCTCCTCAGCGCGGGGCCTGGATGGAACGGCCTGCCGGTAACGGCGCGTGCCCTGGCTGCCTGGGCGCGGATACGGGCCGGGCAGCCGCCGCTGCTGGCGGCGCACGAGGCGCCGGTGCTGGCCGCCGCCGTTGACCGCCTCGTCGCTTACCGTGCGGGTGGAAGAGCCATGTTCGCGGACGCCGCCGCGGTCTATGCGGTGGACGAGAAGGCGATCCGGCTGGCTGACCGCGCGGTACGCGCCCTGCTTGCCCTCGGCCCCGGCCAGCCCTGGTAGGCCGGGGCGGTATCGCGGCGATAGCGTCTGGCCTGCCTGCCGTGATCGTTACCGGCCAGGCCAGCCGGCTGGCCTGGCCGGTAACGGTCGTCTCTAGACCGGCTCTACGTTTCCCTGAGCCTGACCCGACGGTTCTGGCCAGCCCCAGGAGGGGAAGGTTCCGGCCCGGCCAGTTGCAGTGCGTCGGCGGTGGCCTGGTCGGCCGGGAGGAAGGCTTCCAGCTTCAGCTCGGCCAGCGTCACGTCGACGGCGGTCGCGAAGGTCGTCACGGTCGTTATGAGGCGCAGTTCCCCGCGCGAGGTCCGCAGCCGGAGCGGGACCGAGAAGCCGAGGTGGCCGGCGGACGGCTCCAGCTCGGGGACGTACTGGGTGAGTTCGGCATGCAGGTCCCCCAGCTGGCTTGTGCGTTCCAGGATGTGGCGCGCCCATTCGGCGAAGTTGAGGATGCGAGGTGCCATGCCAAGGGGATGGAGCGCGAGGCGGTAGGCGTTGGTGCCCGGGCCGATCAGCCCGGGGTCCGCGCCTTCGGTGATCAGGTCGAGCGCTTCGTTGGCGGCGACTATGTCGCCGTTTCGGTCCACGACGAGCGCTGGGTAGGGCAGATGACCCTCGAGGATGTGGTCGATCGCGGTGCGCACCGGGGCCAGGGCCGGGTCATCGAGGGAGCTCTCCGGATAGGCGGGTGCGTACCCGCCGGCCAGCAGCAGCTCGTTACGCTCCCGCAACGGAAGTTCGAGCGACTCGGCCAGGCGCACGATCATGTTCCGGCCTGGAGCGGACCGCCCGGACTCGATGAAGCTGAGATGCCGCTGTGTCGTGCCCGCCCGCAAGGCGAGATCGAGCTGGCTGAGATGACGGCGGGTGCGGCGTTCGCGCAGCGCGTGAGGGAAGTCCACGTGCCCGTTCTAACCCGCGGGGCGGCTTCCGGCCATTCCCCCGAGGGAATTGTGAATATTAGCGCCGGTGGTGAGGATCACCGCCATGGACATTGGTGTGCTCCTCCCGACCGGCAAGGCCCAGTGGGGCGCGGACGGCGACCCTCGCGAGCTGGTCGCCTTCGCCGTCCGGGCCGAACAGCTGGGTTTCTCCTCGCTCTTCGTCAATGACTCCCTGATCAGCCCGCGCATCGAAGCCCTCACGATGCTGGCCGCACTCGCCCCGGTAACCGAACGGGCGACGCTGGGCACCGGCGCGCTGCTGCCCTTCCTGCGCCGGCCGATCCAGGCCGCCCAGTCCCTGGCCTCGGTCGATCTGCTGTCGGGCGGCCGGCTCGCGGTCGCGGTCGGCGCAGGCTTCCCCGGCCGCTTCGGGCAGCCGTTCTACACGCTGTCCGAGGTGCCGTGGGGGCGCCGTTTCGCCCGCCTGGATGAGACGGTTGCGTTGTGGCGTTCGCTGTGGAGCGGCGCTACCGCCTTCCACGGGGAGATCCTGAACTTCGACGACATCCCGCCCGCGACGCTGCCTTTCCGCGCCGGTGGCCCGCCGATCTGGCTCGGCGGCGCGACCCCGGCCGCACTCGCCCGCACCGGGCGACTTTACGACGGCTGGCTGCCTTACCCCCCCGACCCCGCCGACTATGAATCCGGTTGGCTGGACATACAGAACGCCGCGGCCTAGGCCGGACGCTCCCCAGCCGGCATCACCCCCGCGCTCTTCGTATCGGTGCGAGTGGACAGCAGCCTCCAGAGCGGCCGCCGGGCCCTCGACGACTATGCCCACGCCAACTACGGCATGCCGCTGGAGGAGCTGGAGAAGATCCAGGCGATCATCACCGGCACCCCCCGAGCGCGTCACAGCGGGCCTGCGCCGCTACATCGCGGCCGGAGCGCGGCACGTCGTCGTCCGCCTCGGCGCCCTCGATCTCCGCTCGCAACGCGATCAACTCGAACGGCTCGCCTCCCTGATCCCCGCCTTCCGCGGCGCGAACGCGCGCCCTTCGCCCGGCGACGCCAATGGTGGACCGCCTGCCAGTCTCCCCGGCACTCCGGCAGATCCCGCCAGGCACACCCTGCCCGGGAGCGCAAAAATCACCCATTGATCATTGTCCGCTCTGGAAACCGGCCATCCATGACCACTGAGGGCGGGCTGGGCGAAGGTACCGGTAAACAATTCCTGTCGTGGGCGATCCGGGGCCGGTCGAGCGACGGCTCGGCAGAACGGGGAGGATGGCCGGGCGCCGGTTCGGTCGGCGGCTGCCACCAGCCGGTTTAACGCTCTGATATCAACGTGCGGACGGTGCCCGGTCCTTTGGCTGCTGCCTTTCCTTGCTCAGCACCACCTAATGATGTCATTAGGTGCTAGGCGAGCGTCCCACCTACGGTGAGGTCAGCGCGCTGTGGCCCACGCTGCGGGACCTGCGCGACCAGATCGAGGTGGTGCTCGCGCGCAAGGCCTATGCCGGCGAGATGTACCAGAACATGGGCGCGGCCCTCTGCTCGCGGCTTGACAGCCTGATGGCCGGCGTCAAGGGCGACGCCCTGGCCTTGGCGCGCAGTATCCCGGCCGCCGAGCTGTTCGGGTACCCATGCGTCATCGAGCTGAAGGACCTGGCCGATGACGAGGAAAAGTCGTTCGTCATGGGCCTTCTGCTCAGCATGCTGTACGAGTACGCCGAATCACGCCAGCCCGACCCGGAACTGACCGCACACGGCTTGCAGCATGTCACGCTGATCGAGGAGGCACACCGGCTGCTCCGGGCTCCGCGAGGTGGCGCCGGGACGGAGACCGGCGAGGCGCAGGCGAAGGCCGTGACGATGTTCACCGAGATGATGGCCGAGATGGGCGCGTACGGCGAGGCGTTCATCGTGGCGGACCAGATCCCGGTGAAACTGGCCCCGGAGGTGCTGAAGAACTCCAACGTCAAGATCATCCACCGGTTGACCGCCCCGGACGACCGCGCCGCCGTGGCGGCCTCGATGAACTTGTCCGAGGCGCAGAGCCGCTACCTCATCGGGCTGCGGCCCGGCATCGCGGTTGTGCACGACGACGCCATCGGCTCGGCGGTGCTGACGCGCATATCGCGATCAGCTGGCTCACCCCCCGGGACAAACGCGCGTCCAGCCCGCCAGCTCGACCGGCGATACCTGCGCCGCAACGGCGGCTGCACCGAGTGCGCGCGCCCGTGCACGTTCGTTGACATCACCCGGCAGCTCGGCGCGGAACGGATCGATGCCGACCTTGAACCGATCTTCCAGATGCTCTTGGCGGCAGACCCGGATCAGATCTGGCCGTCGTTCGCGGCCTGGCGCGAGCAATGGCTGGCCGAAGTCGCCTTCCTGCCCGCCGACGAACGCGAGGGCAGCGCCTACTGCGCGGCGAGTCAGTCGGGCTACCGGTGGATCGGCCGCATTCTCACCGAGCGGACTGGTGCGGAAAATGCTCATTCCGGGCCGATGAGCGCGCCAGGACGGCGGCTGCTCGCCCGGGATCAGGGCGCCCGGCACATCGCGCACCTGATTGCCGCACTGCTGCGCGACGGCCAGACCGGGGACGGCGAGCCGATTCAGAGCGCCATCACCAGGCTGGGTGAATTGCTGGCAGCTCCCCCTGCGGTTGCGGAGTAACTGGCGACTCACGCACCCGCCAATCTGCCCGGTATCTTCCCGCCCTGCGACGCGCCTGGCCCGGCTTTCGTGTCCGTCAGGGGCCGCCTTATAGAGAGGCGGCTTCCCAGGCCCGGCAGAGCGCGTTGGCCAGGTACATCTGCCGCGGCGTCCGGCAGGCCACCCGGATCAGGTCGGTGCTGGCCACCACGACCGCCAGCGCCCGGGCCCGGGATGTCGCCACGTTCAGCCGGTGCGGGTCGTACAGGAACTCCAGCCCCCGTGGCGCATCGTCCGCGGACGACGTAGCCATCGAGTAGATCGCCACCGGGGCCTCGCGGCCCTGGAACTTGTCGACCGTCCCGACCATCACCCCGCCCGAACATCCCGCCCGCGCCAGCGCGTCCTCAATCGCCCTGATCTGCGCGTTGTACGGCGTGACGACGAGCACCTCGTCCGGCCCAATGACCCGCCGTACTCCTTCCTTGTCCTGCCACTCCCGCCCCATCAGCCCACACACGAGCCGTGCCACTACATCAGCCTCTTCCGGCGATGCGTTCGTGTTCCCCTCGTGCGTAACCTCGACCACCTGCAGCCCCGAGCCCCGCGGCCCCGAGCCCCGCGGCCCCGAGCCCCGCGGCCCCGAGCCCCGCGGCCCCGAGCCCCGCGGCCCCGAGCCCCCGAGCCCGGATCCCCGGAGCGCCCCATCGCCCAGGACCTCCTGCCGCTCCAGCCCGTCGACCCAGGTCAGCTTGCCGTCGTAGAACGTCTCCGACGTGTACCGGCACAACCGCGGATGCATCCGCCACGTCTGGTCCAGCAGCAGGCCCGCGTCCGGGGGCACGGTCGCGTGGTCACCGAGGATGTGCTCCAGCGCGGACGCGCCCGCCCCTGGCGGATGTACCGCGTGGCTCGGCTGAGCCAGTTGCCGCGGGTCGCCCAGCAGGACGAGGTTCCGGGCCGCGCCGGCCACGGCCAGGATGTTGGCCAGTGGCATCTGGCCTGCCTCGTCGACGAACAGCGTGTCGACGCTGCCCTGGAACTGCTCGCGGGCCCAGACCCAGACCGTACCCGCGGCTACGTCCAGATCCCCGTCCCGTAGCCCGCATTGCAAAGCCCCATGCTCCAGGCCGGCCGCGTCCGCATGCAGGCACGACGTGTCCTGACCAGGATGCTGGCCGATGCGCGGCCGGACAACTCCCAGCTCATCGGCCCGCGAGATGACCTCGCCGATCAGGTTGTGTATGACGGCGTGGGAAGGGCCGGTGATACCAACGGTGCGCCCGGCCTTGATGAGTTCGAGGATCTGCAGGGCGGCGGTGAACGTCTTCCCGGTTCCGGGTGGTCCCTGGATCGGCAGGTAGGAGCCCCGGAGCGCCAGCACGAGCCGGACCGCCGCATCGGCGGCCGGCTCGCCGTCGCCGCGCAACGGCCCCGCCGGGCCGCCACCGCCGTCGGGGCGCAGGCGCAGCAGCAGCGCGGTCCCGGCGTCCTGTCCGGTCACGCCCTCGCGCACGACCCGGTCGCCAAGGTCGCGGAGCCGCTCCGCCAGCACCTTGGTCTTGACCGGGTTGTCCTCGACCAGCGCCGCGGGCCACGGTCCCGGATAGGCCCGCCCAGCCTTCAGGTCGATGGTCCCGTGCTCGTCGTCCACGCCCCACACCAGAAAGCCCCGCCCAGAACCCGGATCGACGGCGGTATCACCGCGCTTGAACCGGTGCTCCTGCGGCGGGAACGGGAACCGGCGCAGCACCGACCTCTTCACCTGCCCGACGACCTCGCCGCCGGTCAGGCCGCCCAGCGCGTCCGGCTCGTCGATCAGCTCGGCGGCGCTCAGCGTGCGGACATAGAAGTACCGCCACCACTCAGGCTTGGCGTCGCGCCGGTGCCAGTCGAGCAGATCAGCCAGCAGCGCCTTGGCCTTCTGCTCCCGCGTCCGCGCGGAACCAGCCGCGGGCAGGCTGGCCAGCAGCGCGGACCGGATCCGGGTGAGCTCCGGGTCCTCGGTGACCTCCGGCTCCGCCACGGCGGCGGGGCGCGGCAGGTCCGCACCCAGCCGCCCGGCCAGTTCGGCCCGCAGCTGCTCCAGCCAGTCCCGCAGCGCCAGCGTGGCCCGGCAGTCGTCCTCGTTGTAGGCGGCCACGACCGCTTTCGTGTCCCCGGCGTCCCGCGCGGTGCCGTCCTCCAGCGCGGCCTCGAACGCGATGAGGTTCTCGGTTGCCTGCCGCAGGTCCATCTGCCGGGTGTAGCCGCACAGTGGTTCCAGCCGCTTGATCGAGTAGCTCTCCACGCCCGCCCGGACGCCCTGCCGCACCACCCGGTACAGGTCGACGAACACGCCGCGGCGGAAAAGGTCGTCCACCTCGTTCTCGCGGGTGGCGAAGCGGCCCATCAGCCAGCCGACCGCCTCCTGGCGGGTTCCGTGCAGCTCGGTGAGGTGGTCGACCGACGTCGGCTCGTAGTGGTTGTAGTGGTAGACACGCAGCCCCGGGTGACGGCGCCGCCGCTCGGTGATGAAGTCGATCAGCTCCTCGAAGGCTCGCTTCTCGTCCTGCCGGTCGAAGGCCCAGATCTGCGTGTACCGGGGCCTGCCGCGGGCGTCGGTGTCGGCCGTGTCGACGATGCCGAAGAGGTACTGCAGGCCGAACTCCTTGTTGTCCTCGGAGTAGTACCGCGCACCCTCGATGTCGAAGAACAGGTCGCCGTCCGCGGGCTCGGGCAGGGCCAGGAGCCCCCGGTTGGCCAGCAGGGCACCCGCCTGGTCCCGCTCGGGGTCCAGAAGCTGGTAACGGATACGCCCCTCGTCTTCGCTCGCCACCTGCAGCTGGGCCTGCAGCCGGGCGCCGGCCAGGGAATCCCGGCTCGCCTGGGTGCGGCCGGGCAGCACGACCAGTGAAGCCAGCCCGCAGCGGGTTGATACCCCGCTGGCCTTCAGCGCCCGCCGCTGATCCTTGGTGATCCCGGCGACCAGCGACAGGTCGTCGTCGCGCCGCCTGCGGTCCTGGCACAGGTCGTCCCAGCGGCAGATCACGCAGTGCTCCACCGGCTCCGGGTAGGGATCGGCAGGCGGGTTGTGGCCTGGGTCGGCGGCGATGAACGCGCCCAGGGCCCGCCGGGCCTGCCGCTCATAGGCCGCGTAATCGCTGACCTTCAGCGGGACCAGGTCGCCCTGGCCGAGCGCCAGGTGCATCCAGCGCGGCCGGACCTCCTGCAGCTCCGCCAGCAGGTGGGAGTAGAACGCGGTCTGCGCGACCGCGCGGGCCTTGGCGGTCCGGGCGAGCTTGGCGTCCACGACCTCGTAGTGCGGCCCGCCCGGGCGCGGCTCCCCGTCCGGCGCGGCGAGCAGGTCGGCGCGGACCAGGAAGTCCGGCCGCCCCAGCAGCGCCGTCCCGCCGTCCCGGCTGCCGCCCAGCAGCACGCCCTGATAAATGACGTCAGCGCCGCCGCGGATAGCCTCCCGCGTGGCCTGCGCCGCCGCTGTCTCCGCGCTCGGCGACGGGTTGATCTCCACGACCTGGCGGCCGTCCGCACGGAAGTGGTCCAGCACGATCCGCTCGTGCTCCTCGCCCCGTTGCACCAGGTCCTCGAACCCGACGTCGAACCTCCGTGGCCGGTGCAGCCTTCCCCGGGCTTCCAGCAGATCCAGCCGGGTCGTGTGCTGGCACGCCACGAAGTTCGCCACATCGCTCGCGGACAGCCGGAGCCGGTCCTCAGCAAACTTCATGCGGCCCCCCGGTTGCCGTGGCAGGTTCGTTACGCTCCGTATCTTTCCCGCAAGCGTAGCCTGGGTGGATGGTCGCCTTGCTGAGCGATATCTGCGGTGTGGAAGTTCTTGGCCACTACCGGCTGGGTGCCCATGCCCGAGAGGGCATACGAGCGCGCAGGACAGGTCCAGCAGATGCTTACTGAAGGTGGAATGCACCGGTCGGCCGGCCCGGTCGATTTGCTCATCGCCGCTACCGCGGAGCGTGAGCGGCTCACGGTGCTCTGCGATGATCGTGACTTTCAGACGATCGCGAGGCTGACCGGCCAGCCGGTCAAATTGGTCGCCGACATCTGAGGTGGCTTCGACATGACGGCGCCTCCCGCTAGGAGTTGTTACCGAGTTTGAGCAGGAAGGCCGGGACTCTGCCGGTCCCGAAGTCGTAGAAGCGGGCCCAGTGCGGGGTGACCGCGATGCGCGACATCTGCTTGTAGACCGACCGGACGTTTGCTTCGAAGTCCTGGAGCTGCGCCCCGCCCATCGCCTTGGCCGACGCCTTGAGGTACTCGTCGGGGACGCCTTCGACGGTTTCGATCGCTGCCGTGCCGCGGATCAGCAGGGCCTTGTTCGGCACGGTGTCAGTGTCGATCGTCAGCGCGACCTGAGGCCGGGCCGTCAGGGCGGCCACCTTCGGGGAGATCGGGGCCGTGCACACGATGATGTGCTCCTCGTCCCAGTAGAACCCGATCGGGATCACTCTCGGGAAGCCGTCCCGGCCGGTGTATGCCAGCCGGGCCAAGGCCGCCGCGTGCAGTAGCTCCTGGGCGCCGGGATCGTTGAGCTCCCGGGCCATTTCCTGGGTGTTCATCTGATTCCCTTCCGGTCAGTACTCGTCGTGCGGGCGAAGCCAGGACATCGTCGGGTCCTGCGGCCAGCCTTCGGGGGAGTCCTCCCACTGCTCCTGTCGGCCGTAGGGGGTCAGGTCGAGCAGGTTGAAGTCCAGGCGCAGCCGGTCCACGCCGCGAGCGGTGCTGAAGTAGCTGCGGAATACCTCGTCGCCATCGCGCAGCAGCACGCTGAGCCCGAAGGCGGCCAGCCCCATGTCGTCGTTGAACGATGTGCCGCAGGACGAGTACCACGGCACGGACCAGCCAAATCGTGTCCGCAGAACCTCGATCTCCGGCTGCGGCGCCCTGGCCATCAGTATCAGCCGGGTGTGCCGCGCGTTCAGGTGCGGCTGGGACTGGTTGTCCAGGTTGTCGGTGAGCGTGGCGCAGCCGCCGCAGACATGGTCCTCGCCGGGCTCCAGCATGAAGTGGTAGATCACCAGCTGCCGGTGGCCGTCGAACAGGTCGGCGAGCGACGCCGCGCTGCCGTCGGGCGCGGTGAACGTGTACTTGGCGGGGTCCAGCTTCACCATGGGAAGCCGGCGCCGTTCCGCGGCGAGCGCGTCCAGTGCCCTGGTGCACTCCTTTTCCTTGATCAGGAGCGCGTCTCGTGCGGCCTGCCACTCCTGCTCCGAGACCACCTGCGGCCGGTTCATGCCTTCTCCTTCCATGGTTCCTTCAGGGAACTATCTACGCTGACCTTAGCACTCGATAGTTCCCTTAGGGAACCCAATTGGGTAAGATGACCGTATGCAGCGCACCCCGTTTGGCGAGATGGCCTGCTCGATCGCGCGCACCGCGGACGTCATCGGCGAACCCTGGTCACCGCTTATCGTGCGGAACATCTACATTGGCATGACCCGGTTCGATCAGCTCCAGCAGAGCCTGGGCATCTCCCGCAAGGTCCTCGCCGAGCGGCTGCGCTGGCTGACCGGGAACGGCGTACTCGAGCGGCGGGAGTACTCGGCCAAGCCGCCCCGATATGAGTACGTGCTCACCGTCAAGGGGCTTGAGCTATTCGAGGTGCTCATGGTGATGGTCCGCTGGGGAGACAAATGGCTGGCCGGCGAGGCCGGCCCGCCGGCGCTCTACCGGCACCACGCGTGCGGTCAGATCAGCCACGTCGAACTGCACTGCTCCGAATGCGGCAAGCCGATGTCCGCCACCGATATCGACGTGCTTCCAGGCCCCGGATCCCCTGCTAGCACACCAAATCCGGCCTGGCTGTTACCTGACCAGGTGCACGGAACGCTGCCTGGACCACCGGCGGCGCGGCCGGTGGATTGAGGCTGGACCGTCGCCGGACCTAACGCGGTCACGACGCTTTTCGCATCCATTCGTCGACAGTGGCCCAGTTGTTGGTGTCGGGGATTGTCTGCCAGGCACCGGTGTCCGGGCTGGTCGCCTTTTCAAAGCCGAGGCTGGCCACTAGAGCGCTTGCGTACAGGTCGAAGGCCGATTCTATCAAGTCGGCGAGCGTGTCCATGCTAGCCCGGCCTTTCCGCCAGGCGAGCACGACGATGAACAGCCCGGCCGCGGCGGCGGGCCACCATTCGATGCCGAGGACCATATAGAGCAGGCCCCATCCCTGAAGGAAGGCGGCGCGGTCGAATGAGTCCCGCGCGTCTTTGACCTCCGTGCGGACTAGGTCGGGAAGGATCAGCCACAGCCGGGGCCAGGCGAAATCCAGGCTGAGGGCATACTGGTTGTGAACGCGCGAGTAGACGGCCGCTATGCGGTCCCCGATCCATGTGGGGCGGACAGGTGGAGCCAGCGCGATGCGGTTGCGTTTGTCAGCCAATTCGGCCAGCTGCTCGTTGCGCTCTGCGTCCGCGTTATTATCGCCGCCAGCGCCAGGTGCCGGAGCAGGCAATTTCTGGTAGTCCCGGTAAGCCTTATCGGCATCCTGCCAATCCTCACGGCGCTCCTTCACTATGTGCCGGACAACGGCATCGAATGGGCCGGGAAGCCGGTCCACCAGCCACAGGCTTCGCGCCGCGGTGCCGAGTCCCTGGGCGAACAAGGCCACCGCCGCCGCGCCGAGAGCGATTCCGGCTACGGTCAGTACCGCCGTGACAGCACGGCCGTCGAACTGCGCGGCCAGTTGCTTCGCCGAATGGAGCAGCAGAGCTATGTCGTAAAAGTGCGCCTGTCCCAGCACGTGTCCGGCCACGGCGATCGTGAGGAACACCAGACCGGGCAGGACGAGGACCGTGGCCCACCGCTGAGCGAGCTGCTTGCCGATCTCGGCCAGGAATCCGCTCAAGGCCGGAAAACCATAGACTCGCGGTACACCGGGCAGAATGGCATCGGACCTCCCGACCCGCGATCCGCGCGGCGGTTGCATACCTGCCGCGGACAACCGTAACTACCCTGCGGAGGCGTTGACGGAACCTTGGGTATATCGACCGTGCGCAGGCTTTCGGACAGGCCAAGAGCCTGCCAAAAAGCGTCCACGACCGCCGGGGGCGATTCCTGCGAGTCGCGCAGCCGCTCCAGGGCGGCGTTCAGGGCCGACCGAACTGCCTGATCCCCATCGGCCTCCAGTTCCGGCAGGCTCGCACAGAACTCCCCTACGAGCGCGCCGTTCCCTGCTGTCATTCAATCCCCTCCTGAATCCCCGGCCCCAGGCGCCGGCCTGCAGCGGAACGGTCCTCGACCGGACGTAGAACCAAGTGTCCTGCATGAGTGGATTGCGTGCACGGCAATGGTTGGTTAGCGTCAGTCCGGGGGTGGGAAGATGGACGACGTTTCCTGGCCGGAATACCGCGACCGGGTGCGACACGAGCATCCGATAAGCCGGCAATTGGAGCTGAGCCAGCAAGTCCAGGACCTGCTGAAAATGGCCGTCGAGCTCGATGCGGCGGCGAGGCGTCTGGTGAGGTCCCTGAGCGCGGCGGACTACGGCACCCTGATCCCGGTCATTGCGAAGATGTGGTCCGCGCAGTTCACGCAGGTGCGCGGTCCGGAGACTGACTACGGCAAATGGCTGGAGGCATTCCGCGGCGAACTGAGTGCCGGGAAGGTATCGCCGGAGCGGTGGGTGGCGGCCGCGCAAGTTCTCTATCTCCAGAACCTCGCCGAGACCGCCCCGCTGCTGCGGCAGCTGGCACCCGAGCTTGACCCCGCTCCAGACCAGCCTCGCACCGAGCCTTCTCCTGAAGTACGCAGTTCAGTTCAGCCCCTGTCGGGACGGCTGACGGCCTTGCGGCCCCGGATCGCACCCCAACTGGCCGATGCGCAGCTGGACGGTGAGCTAAGCGCGCTGCTCGAAGGACTCCAGCAGGCCCGTGATCGGCTTCCCCGGCAGCAGGACGTGAGCCGGGCGGCGGATCCGGACTGGCGTTATGTGCAGTGGTGGTGCGCGCAGGCGGTGGGCGCGCTGGCGCGTAGCTCCGCTGCGCAGGACAACACCGTGAACGCTGTTCGCTGGTTTGATCAGGCTGCCGAGGCCTGGCGGGAAGTGGGGGAGAACCGCGAAGTCGACGACTGCGAGATCCAGGCCGCCCAGGCCCGTTTCGCCGGCGATGGCGATGCTGACCGGGCCATCGAGTCTCTCCTGGCCCGGGCCGACGAAGCCGGATCGGCGGCACGTCCGGTCGCGCAGGCCCGGCTCCTGACCCAGGCCGCGGACATCCTTCTCCAGGCCCGCGATATCTATGGCGCCAGCCGGCGGGCCGAGGAGGCCGCGGAAATCCTCGTCGGGCTCGGATTCACCGACCCGACGGCAGACGTCGAGTCCGCCTTCGGCACCTGGGTCGGTATCCAGCACCGGGAAGACATCGCGCCGCCCACCGCCAGCCTCACCCAGGCCGTGCTCACGGCCGTGGCCTTGGCCTGGCAGAAGGTGATTCAGGTGCGAAGGGAGTCGATTGAGCCCAGCCACGACGCCGAGGCGGCAGAATTGTTTAAACAGCTCGAGCAGTTGCGGCTGCTGATCCGGAAGCTAGGCGAGCAGGCCCGGCAAGCGCAGGCCGAGATCGTCCGGGAGGCTGCCGCCGCCGGGCTGACGCCCGGTGCGACGTGACGCAGGCCGACGACGCGATTCGCGCGGCCGCCGCTCAGCAGGAGCGTATCGCGCAAACGTCCCAGACCCTCGCTGACCTGCGGCAGAGGTTCGTCAGTGCGCAGTCCGCGTCCGTTGCGGCGGTGCTCGCCCTGCTGCCCGCCATCGAGAAACTCGAACGCGGCGCCCACGGCCATATACCCGCCGGGCTGGCGGCATCGACGAGCGAACTGCATGCCGACGCGTTGACCGAGCTAAGGCGGCTCGACGAGGCCGCGAAGGTCATCGCCAGAGCCAAACGGGACCTTCGCGATTCGTTGCAGCTCACCGCGGAAGGCCGATCCCACCTGGTGGCCCTGGCCCAGCAGGAGATGGTCGTGCAAGCCTTTCGCCGCGATTTCGAGCAGATGTCGGTGGCCTGCGCGGAAGGGATCGAGGAGTCCGAGCAGGACCGGTACCAGACGCATTCCCCGTATCTGCAGGACAGCTACCTACGCGACCGTCGGCGGCTGTACGACGGCGGCGTGTTTGCCGCCTACCAGCTCAACAAGCGCGAGCTGATGCTGGCCCGCTGCGAGCTGGCCAAGGCCCGCGGGGTGCTGGGCTGGGCGGTGGCCAGACACGCGGGTGATCACGTCCCGCAGGTGGATCAGGCCGAACGTCAACTACGACGGCTTGATGATGACCTGGCGAGCTCCCGCTCCCCGGACGTCACGGTGATCCGACGGCGCCGGCTGCTGTGGGAACGCCTGATGATGGCGCGCGGGCGAGCGCTTCAGCCGGGTGAGCCTCCCGCCTTCGACCTCGCCGCGATCCAAGGCAGCCTCGCGGAAGATGAAGCCGTCATCTACCACTACTGGCTCTCCCGGACCACGCTGCTGACCGTCACCCTCGACCGCAAGCACGTGGTCGCGGACAAGACGGCTCTTGGCCCTGACCAGAGAGCCCTGCTTGACTCGCTCCTGTCGCAGCTTGACGAGATATCGCAGCTGGGCGAGACCCGACGCAAGCTTGCCGTCCTTCGGCTCAACTCGCGAATCCTTGAGGACCGGGACCTGCTCACCAAGCTGTTCCCCATCAGGGGACGAGAATTGCTGGCCGGCAAGAAACGTCTGGTCCTGTCGCCCCACGGCCTGCTGCACCAACTGCCGCTGCACGCCTTCTGCCTGGATGATGTGCCGCTGATTGAGGACTACGCGATCCGCTACGTACCGAACCTGACCAGCCTGCTGCTGCCGGCTAGACCGCACCGCCCACCGGACGTCCTTGTCATGGCCACCTCTGACCTGCCGGAGATGACCGGCGAGGCTACCGCGATCGCCGGTATGTACCGTAGCGCCGGAATCGCCGAGGAATGCCTGACCGACGGCCAAGCTACCGCCGAACACCTCAACAACCTGAGCCGAGACTGCTCAATCGGCAGGTTCACCATGCTCCATCTGGTGGCCCACGGTTCCGATCCGCCTGCCGACGAGCCTTTCGAGGCCTGCCTGCGGCTGGCCGACCGCAAGCTCGACGGCCTGGAAATCAGCCGATGGCAGCTGCAGGCGGATCTGGTCGTGCTGGCCGCCTGCCACTCCGCGCGCCGGACGGTCACCAGCCGTGGGACGACCATCAGCGAGGACCTGTTCGGCGATGAAGTCTTCGGCCTGCAAGCCGCGTTCTTCAGCGCCGGCGCCCGGCAGGTACTCGGCGCCATGTGGCCGGCTCAAGACGATGTCGCAGCACAGGCGATGACCGCCTTCCACCGGCACCTCGCCGACTCGCAGCCGGCGGACATCGCACTGCGGAAAGCGGTCCTGCCCCTCCTCGGCGGTGCCCAATTGATCTACAGGTGGGCGCCTTTCAAGCTCATTTGCCTCGGCCCGGTCGCGAACCTCTCGCCGGCTGACCTCAGCGCCGAGTCTGTCACCGACACTCAGCGGACGACGACAACAGCGAGCTCCGTGGCTGGCTGAAGTCCCGCCCCGGGGATAATGCCGGCCGCCTTTCCAGCCGTCCTTCGCGGAACGCGGGGGTGTCGACGTCGTCGAGGGTGGTGACCACGAGATCGGCGTCGGCCGCGGTGAGCAGGTCGGCGTCGTCGGCTCGTGCGATGCCGATCGCGGCCATTCCGCCGGCTTTGGCCGCTTCAACGCCGGCGGACGCGTCCTCGATCACAATCGCGAAGCGTGGCTCGACGCCGAGTTCGTGCGCGGCGGTCAGGAAGATCTCCGGGTCGGGCTTGCCGTGGGCGAAATCGCGCCCGGAGACGTCGACGTCGAAGTACTCCAGCAGCGTCAGGCCGGGCCGCAGCGTCGGCGAGGAGATCCCGTGTTCCTCCGCGAACGTGTCGAGCCGGATCTGGCGCAGGAACAATCCCGCGTTCTTCGACGAGGACGCGTCCGCGATGAGTATCCCGGCGTCTTTTGCCGCGATGACGAGCCGCAGCGCGTCGGGATAGGCGGTGAAGTCACCGGCCTGGATGAGGCGCACGACCAGCTCCTGCTTGAGCTGGGCGTACTCGACGACACGCTTGTCGGCGTCGGGCACCTCGAAGTAGTCGAGGGCGGCGCGGGCGCCGTTCATGCGCGGCTTGCCGGAGACGTACTGCTGGTAGACGAGGGCGGTGAACGCATCCGGGGACCACGTGGTGCGGCCGCGGATGCCGCTCCAGCTGGACTCCATCAGCTCCTGCAGTGACTGGCGCCACGCCTTCTCGTGCGGCGAGTCCACCAGTACCCCATCGACGTCGAAAATCGCTCCCTGGAACTTCGGCATGTGGTCTCCTAACGGGCCCCGGATGACGGCCCGGCGGTCGCCGGGTCGCGGCTAAGCTCAAACACGGTTGTCTCGCCCGGGCGCAGCTCGCGGACGTCGTCGGCTGCTCCGACCCGGACGGGACGGCTGGCGCCCTCGGGGTGGACGGCTAGTGTCAGTCGATCGCCGGTGAGTGTCACCTGGATTGGGGTTCCCCGGAACTGCATCGGGAACGACAGGCCGTCGAGCTGGCCCGGGAGCCGGGGCTCGAAGTACAGGACTCCGTCGCGGACGAAGGTGCCGGCGTAATTGGCCTGCACGAGGTCGAGCGTCCCGGCCATGACACCCATGTGGATGCCTTCCTTGGTCGTGCCGCCTTGGATGTCATCGGCATCGCTGTGCAGCGCGACCAGGAACCGGTCCCATGAGCTGTCCGGGTCGATGGCGGCCAGCACCCCGGCATGGGTGACAAAGCTCAGCGTCGAACCGTGCGACGTGCGCCGGTCGTAGTACGCGACGTTCCGCGCCACCGTGTCGGCAGGGTAGATGTACCCGAGCCGCCCGAAGATCTCGCCGAGCTCCTCGTCCCTGAACAGGAAGAACAGCATCACCGTGTCGGCCTGCTTGGTGACCTTGTACCGGTTGGGGTCCTTGCCCTCCGCGCGCAAGATCCGGTCGAGCCGCTGGATGTTTCCGTACTCCGCCCGGTAGGCATCCCAATCCAGCTCCTCGAGGTCTTCATACCCCTCGAACTGGCTTATGATCCCGTCGCCCTGGAACGGGACGAACATCCGGCGGCTCATGTCCCGCCATACCGCCAGCTCGTCGTCGCCGATGCCCAGCCGCTCGCGTACTTCCGCCGTACGGCTCGAGGGCAGCAGCGCCGGCAGCCGGCCGGCGATGTCGCACAGCCACGCCACCAGGACGTTGGTGTAGGCGTTGTTGCGCAGCCCGCCCTGCGGCGCATCCGGGTACTTTTCATGGAACTCGTCCGGGCCCATCACGCCATGGATCTCATAGCGCTCCCGCTCGGGATTGAAGCGGGCCATCGACGCCCACAAGCGCGCGATCTCGAGCATCATCTCCGCGCCATAATCGCGCAGGAACGCCTGGTCGCCGGTGGTCTGGTAGTAGTGCCAGATGTTGTAGAAGATCGCCGCGTTGACATGTCGCTGGTTGCGGCTGAGGTCCGGCTCCCAGTAGCCAGAAACCGGGTTGAGGTGGACCCGCTGGGTCTCCTCGACCCCCTCGCTCCCGCTCTGCCACGGGAACATTGCACCCC
>Ga0302325_10013050_pt1 | contig 17763 bp, 15 predicted proteins | sample Palsa_T0_2_FD_201948 | JGI IMG/M metagenome (GOLD analysis project Ga0302325, IMG submission 201948) | Peat permafrost microbial communities from Stordalen Mire near Abisko, Sweden - Palsa_T0_2 | ecosystem: Environmental > Terrestrial > Soil > Palsa > Peat permafrost | place: Sweden: Abisko...
GCGGCGACGATCACGGCCGAGGACTGGCCGATTTAGCTTTTTGCAGCGAACGACGTTCTCAGCAGCGCCGGATAGCGCAGCGCCTGCAGTCCGCCGCGCGCGGCATAGAACACCAGCAATGAGCCCCACAGCCCGGCATTGCCGAACGACCGCAGCGCAAGCCAGGCGGCAAAGAACATCAGCATCGACAGCACCATCAGGTTGCGCATGTCGCGCGCCCAGGTCGCGCCGATGAAGATCCCGTCATAGGCGAAGGCGAATACCGCCAGGATCGGCGACAGCACCACGAACCACAGCGTGTCGCGCGCCTGTTGCCGGACGTCCGCGCTGACGGTCATGGCGTCGATCAGCGAGGGGCCGAACAGGGCGAACACGGCGGTCACCGCGAGCGCGAACCCGGATCCCCACAGGATCACCAGCCGGACCGCGCCCGAGAACGCGGCGCGGTCGCGCGCGCCATAGGCGCGGCCACAGAGCTGTTCGGCGGCGTTGGCGAGGCCGTCGAGGAAGAACGCGCTGATCATCAGGAAATTGTTCAACACTGCATTGGCGGCGAGGATCACGTCGCCCGAGCGTGCGCCCTGCGCCGTGAAAAACAGAAACGCCGCGATCAGGGCCGCGGTGCGGATCATGATGTCGCGGTTGACGGCCAGCATCCGGATCAGCTTGCTTCGATCGAGCAGCGTCGCGCGGGGAATACCAAGCGCGCCCTGCGTGAGGCGCCGTGCAATGAGAACGCCGAGCAGCAGCCCGGTCGCTTCCGCGACCACGGCGGCGATCGCGGCACCGGCGATACCGGTATGCGCGACCAGCACCAATAAGATCGTCGCCGCCACATTGATCAGGTTGATCGCGATCTGCACCGCGAGTGCCAGCTTCGCGCGCGCCTGTCCGATCAGCCAGCCGAGCACGACATAATTGGCGAGCGCCAGCGGCGCCGACCAGATGCGGATCGCGAAGTAGACTTTGGCGGCGCGGGTGACGCCCTCGCTGCCGCCCATCCCCTCCACCAGCACGGCGCCGAGCGGTACCTGCAGCGCGATCAGGCCCGCGCCGATCAATGCCGCGACCGCAAGGCCGCGCACCAACAGCGCGGCTATTTCCCGGGTTTCCCCCGCGCCCAGCGCCTGTGCGGTGAAGGCGACCGTACTCATGCGCAGGAATGCGAACAGCCAGAACAGGCTGTCGAAAATCACCGATGATATCGCGACCCCGCCGAGCAGCGTCGCGTCGACGAGCCGCCCGATCGCGATGGTGGCGACGACGCCGATCAGAGGCGTGGTCAGGTTGGCGACCATCGCCGGCCCGGCGATGGCGAAGACCTGCGCGGTCGTAACCTTGGTTGTGGGAGCTAACAAACCTGGCCTGCGCGGGTCTATCGCCCGCGCTGTGCGCCGAACATCCGCGACAGCAGCCAGATCGGGATCACGATCACGGCACCGAGCAGGAAGTAGCGCCACAATCCGTTGATGGCGTCGAAGCCGAGATCCCAGATCCGCTGGAACAACAGCCGGATGCTGTTGACGATATTCCAGGGATCGAAGCCGATCGCCGCCAGCACCACGCCGACCAGAATGGACAGCAGGATCAGCCGAAACGCCACCGTCAGCGGCGAGCCTCCGAGAAAGCGGGAGATGCCGTCATTGGCCGCCGGCAATTCCCTGGTGTCGTTTGGCATCGGTGGTCTCCCGCGCGGATGTGTCCGCTCATTCTAGTACAGAGCAGGGCAGATGGGGAACCCGCCTGTTGGCGTCAATGGCCGGCGGCGGTGCGGGTATTCGATTTTATCATCCGCTCCAGCGTTTCCAGCCGGTCGGCCTCGCGCGGCGGCTTGTCCCAGCGCAGCCGGTTGATGCGCGGAAACCGCATGGCGACGCCGGATTTATGCCGCGGCGAGCGTTGCAGGCCTTCGAACGCGACTTCCAGCACCAGTCCCTGATCCGGTTCATGCACCACATGCCGCACGGGTCCGAATTTCTCGGTGGTGTTGCGGCGCACGAAGCGGTCGATCTGCAGCAGTTCTTCGTCGGTGAAGCCGAAATAGGCCTTGCCGACCGGCACCAATTGCTCGCCGTCCTCGCCCGAAGTCCAGACCCCGAAGGTGTAGTCCGAATAATACGACGAGCGCTTGCCGTGGCCACGCTGCGCATACATCAGCACCGCATCGATCAGATGCGGATCGCGCTTCCACTTCCACCATTGGCCCCTGGGGCGTCCCGGCAGATAAAGCGCGTCGCGGCGCTTGAGCATCACGCCTTCGACCGCCTCGGCATCTTTGCCGGCGCCGGCGCTGGCGGGATCGGCCCGTGCCGCCGTCAACGCGTCCCAGCTGTCGAAGGGGATCGTCGGCGACAGGTCAATTCGCGCATCGTCAAGCCGGCTGACAAAAGCCTCAAGCCGGGCGCGGCGCTCGACAAATGGCAGCGTGCGCAAATCGGTCTCGGCTTCACCGAGCAGATCGTAGGCGCGCAGATGGATCGGATAGTCCTTGATCAGTTTGGGCGAGACGATTTTACGATTGAGGCGTTGCTGCAGCACGTTGAAACTCTGCACCCGGCCGTCGCGCACCACCAGCAGTTCGCCATCGATGGCGAACGAAGCATGATGCCGAAAAGTGTGAAGCGGTTTTCGGGAATCATCATGCTTCAGATTTGAAGAATCTTGCAGATGCAAGGACGGCAGCAGGTCCGGGAAGCTTTTGGTGATGTCCTCGCCGCTGCGCGAATAGAGTCGCGTCAGTATGTGGCCGCGCCCGTCATCGCCGCAGACGGCCTGGACGCGGATGCCGTCCCATTTCCATTCCGCGATGAAAGCCGCCGCGTCGAGATGAGCGAAGTCGCCATCCTCGATCGCATGCGCCAGCATCACCGGCCGGAATGGCGCGGGATCGAGATTGACCGGTCTGTCGGCGCGGCCTTCCAGCCACGCGAACAGATCGAGATAGGGCGGGGTGAGTCCGGGCCACATCAATTCAATCTCGTGCGGGTCCTTGCCGCCGAGTTCCGCCGCGGCGGTTTTCGCCAGCCGCGCCGAAATCCCGATCCGCATCGCACCGGTGACAAGCTTCAGCAGCGCCCAGCGGCCGGTCTCGTCCAGCTCGTCGAGCCAGCGCGTGAGCTGTTTCGGCAGTTCGGTCTTGCCGAGCGTGCGCAGCGTGGTGACGACCGCGGTCAGGGTGGGAGGAGGGGGATTGTTGTGGAGAGGCGGGGTGGCTGCTTTCGGCCACATCAGCGCCACCGTCTCGGAGAGATCGCCGACATAATCATAGGACAGCGCGAACAGCACCGGATCGGCGCGCTCGGCGATCAGGTCGCGGATCAGCCCGGGCTTGGCGTGCTTGAACGACAGCGCCCCGGTGAGGGCCGCCAGCGCGTAGCCGCGGTCGGGGTCCTCGACCTCGCGGAAATAACGCGTGAGCAGCCGCAGCTTGTTGTTGCGGCCGGGTTCGTAGGCCAGACGATCCAGCAGTTCGGCGAAGCGGTTCATGTCTCGATGTTCTCGCCGGCCGCGACACCTTCGCCTTCATCCTCATCGCCGTAGCCGACCAGATCGAGCGGCCGCGCGGCGAGACCCTTTGTTTGGCACCAGTGCACCAGCGCGTCCTCCTGGCCATGGGTGACCCAGATTTCGCCAGCGCCAGTCGCCTCGATGGTCGCGGTCAGGCCGTCCCAGTCGGCGTGATCCGAAATCACCAGCGGCAATTCGACGCCGCCCTGGCGCGCGCGGGCGCGCACCCGCATCCAGCCCGAGGCGAATGCGGTCACCGGATCGGGAAAGCGTCTGGTCCAGATATCGGAGGTGGCCGAAGGCGGCGCCAGCGTGATGGTGCCGGCGAGATCGGCCTTTCTGACGCCCTTGACCGCGCGCAATTCGCCGAGCGCGACGCCGCGGCTCTGGTAATAGCGCGTGATCTTTTCCATAGCGCCGTGCAAATAGATAGGCGCGTCGTAGCCGGCCTTGCGAAGCAGCGCGATCACGCGCTGGGCCTTGCCGAGCGAATAGGCGCCGACCAGATGCGCCCGCTCCGGAAACAATGCGACCGAGGCCAAGAGCTTCCTGATCTGGTCGCCGGCGGGACCGTGACGAAACACCGGCAGCCCGAAGGTGGCCTCGGTGATGAAGACATCGCAGGGCACCACTTCGAACGGCGCGCAGGTGGGGTCAGCCGCGTCCTTGTAGTCGCCGGAGGCGACGATGCGGGTGTCCTGGCAGGTCACCGCGATCTGCGCCGAGCCCAGCACATGGCCGGCGGGGTGAAATTTGAGGGTGACATCACCGAGTTTTATCGTTTCGCCATAGGTGATGGCCTGGGTGCTGCGGGCAAAATGGTCGCCGTAGCGCAGCCGCATCATGTCGAGCGTTTCTTGGGTGGCCAGCACCGCGCCATGGCCGGGCCGGGCGTGGTCGGAATGGCCGTGGGTGATCACGGCGCGCTCGACCGGCCGCACCGGATCGATATGAAAGCCGCCGGGCTTGCAGCACAGACCGGCGGGGACGGGCATCAGGATGTCTTGCGGGCGCATCCCGGTTATATAGTCCAGCCCAAGGCTCATTCGAGTCTTGTCCTCCGCCTGTCCTTAACCTTGCCCAACCCCCACCGGAATCGGTTTCGACCATGCCCGCGCGATTGTTCCTGTCCTCCGGCGATCTGATGGCCGACCGGCGGTTCGATTTCGCCCGCGATCTGCAGCTCAAGGGCGACCTGGTCGCCGCCGCCGATCTGCTGCTGCAGGCCACGGAGCTCGCGCCCTCCTTTGCCTCCGCCTGGTTCACTTTGGGCGAAATCCGCGAACGGCTCGGCGAGCGCGAAGCGGCGATTGCGGCCTTTCGCAGGGCGCAGGTCTCGGATGCCGACGACCGGCACGGCGCGGGCCTGCGGTTGATTCTGCTCCGGGCCGAGCCATTGTCGGCGATGCCGCCGGCCTATGTGCGGGCGCTGTTCGACCAATATGCGCCGCGGTTCGAGGCGGCTCTGGTCGGCGATCTCGGCTATCGCGGGCCTTCATTGTTGTTCAAGGCCGTGCTGTCGGCCCGCGCCGCGATCCGCAAACCCGCCTTCTTCAGGCGCGCGATCGATCTCGGCTGCGGCACCGGGCTGGCCGCGGCCGCGTTCGCCCGCGAGGTCGATCATTTCACCGGCATCGATCTGTCGCCGCGCATGATCGAGCGGGCGCGCCTGACCGGGCTCTATGCGGAGCTGGAGGTCGCCGACATGGCGCAGGGCCTGTGCGGCAAGCCCGATGCCGGCGCCGATCTCATTCTCGCCGCCGACGCGATGGTCTATGTGGCCGATCTCGCGCCGGTGCTGCGCGAGGTGAGCCGGGTGCTGGTGCGGGGCGGCCTGCTGGCATTCACGCTCGAAACCCATGGCGGCGACGGTGTCATTCTCGGCCATGGGCTGCGCTACGCCCATGGCGCGGCCCATGTGCGCGCCGCCGTCGCCGCCGCCGGCCTGACGCTGTCGCGGCTCGACGAGCTGTCGGCCCGCAACGAGGACAACATGCCGGTGCCCGGCCTGGTCGTGGTCGCGGAAAAGTCCTGAACTTTCCGTGACGCCTCGATTGGAACGGCCCGGTTTTAAGTGCTCGACCGGCGCGGCCGGACCGGCTTAACCTGCCGCCGTGAATACTGCCGAACCCAATCTTTTTGCATCTTCGCTGTTGCCCGAAACCTTTCTGCGCTGGTTCGAAAGCCGCGGATGGTCGCCGCGCGAGCATCAGCTGGCGCTGCTGCGGAAAACCCGCGACGACCGCTCGGCCTTGCTGATCGCGCCGACCGGCGCCGGCAAGACGCTGGCCGGGTTTTTGCCGACGCTGGTGGAGCTGAGTGCGGTCGCGGCACCGCTACTCGCTTCCACCGGGCGGGGCGTGCAGCGTTCCCGCGGTCTCCACACGCTCTACATCTCGCCGCTGAAGGCGCTGGCGGTCGATATCGCGCGCAATCTGGAAACGCCGATCGCGCAAATGAACCTGCCGATCAAGGTCGAGACCCGCACCGGCGACACGCCGGTATCGCGGCGGCAGCGGCAGCGGCGCTATCCGCCGGATATCCTGCTCACCACGCCCGAACAGCTGGCGCTGCTGCTGTCGTCCGACGACGCGCCGTTTCTGTTCGGCTCGCTCTCGCGTATCGTGCTCGACGAGTTGCATGCGCTGGTGACCTCCAAGCGCGGCGACCTGTTGTCGCTCGGCCTGGCGCGGCTGTGGCGGCTGGCGCCGCATATCCGCGCGATCGGGCTGTCGGCGACGGTGGCCGAACCGGAATCGCTGGCGCGGTTCCTGGTGCCGCAACGCGACGGCAAGCGCGAAGCCGCCGACATCGTGATCGCCGGGGGCGCGGCCGCGCCTGTGGTCGAGATGCTCGACACCCGCGAGAGGTTGCCATGGGCCGGGCACAGCGCGCGTCATGCGCTCGGCGAAATCTACGAGCTGATCAAGCGCAACAACACCACCTTGGTGTTCGTCAATACCCGCAGCCAGGCCGAGATGCTGTTTCAGGACCTGTGGCGCATGAACGATGATGGCCTCGCGATCGCGCTGCATCACGGCTCGCTGGACGTCGCCCAGCGCCGCAAGGTCGAGGACGCGATGGCGGCGGGCAAATTGCGCGGCGTGGTCTGCACGTCCTCGCTCGATCTCGGCGTCGACTGGGGCGATGTCGATCTGGTGATCAATGTCGGCGCTCCCAAGGGCGCCTCGCGGCTGATGCAGCGGATCGGCCGCGCCAATCACCGCATCGATGAAGCCTCGCGCGCGGTGCTGGTGCCGGCCAATCGCTTCGAGGTCTTGGAATGCGCAGTCGCGATCGACGCGGTCAACGAAAATGCCCAGGACACGCCGCCGCTGCGCATCGGCGCGCTCGATGTGCTGGCGCAGCATGTGCTCGGCTGCGCCTGCGGCGAACCGTTCCTGTCCGACCAGCTTTATGGCGAAGTCCTGACCGCGGCGCCCTATGCCGGCCTGACCCGGACCGATTTCGACGACGTGGTCGATTTTGTCGCCACCGGCGGCTATGCGCTGAAAACCTATGAGCGCTTCGCGCGCATCAAGCAGGACAAGGCAAATAATCCAGACTCGCGCTGGCGCGTGACCAACCCGCGGGTGCGGCAAAGCTACCGGCTCAATGTCGGCACCATCGTCGAGGAGGCGATGCTGAAGGTGCGCCTGGTGCGCTCGCGCGGTGGCGGATCAGGCTCGACCGGCGCGCTGGGGCGCGGCGGCCGGATGCTCGGCGAGATCGAGGAGTATTTCATCGAGGGGCTGGTGGTCGGCGACACCTTTGTGTTCGGCGGCGAAGTCGTGCGCTACGAAGCACTGGCCGAAGACCAGGTCTACGTCTCGCGCGCCAATGACAGGGATGCCAAAGTGCCGTCCTATATGGGCGGCAAGTTTCCGCTCTCGACCTATCTGGCCGAGCGAGTGCGCAAGCTCCTGGCCGACAAGCGCGCCTGGAGCGCGCTGCCGGATCAAGTGCGCGAATGGCTGTCGCTGCAGGCCCATCTGTCGCGCGTCCCCGGCGTGCGCGAACTGGTGGTGGAAAGCTTTCCGCGCGCCAACAAATTTTATCTGGTTTGCTATCCCTTCGAAGGCCGGTTGGCGCACCAGACGCTCGGCATGCTCCTGACGCGGCGCCTGGAGCGCGCCCGTGCCCGGCCGCTCGGCTTTGTCGCCAACGAATACGCGCTGGCGATCTGGGGGCTCGGCGACGTCTCCTCGATGATCCGCAAAGGCCAACTCGATCTTGACGCACTGTTCGATCCGGACATGCTCGGTGACGACCTCGAGGCGTGGCTGGCGGAATCGGCGCTGATGAAGCGCACCTTCCGCACCTGCGCGATCATCTCGGGCCTGATCGCGCGGCGCTTTACCGGCGAGGAAAAAACCCGCCGCCAGGTGCTGTTTTCGACCGACCTGATCTATGATGTGCTGCGCAAGCACCAGCCCGACCACGTGTTGCTGCGCGCGGCGCGGGCCGACGCCGCCACCGGACTGCTCGATCTTCGCAGGCTCAGTGATATGCTGTTGCGGATCAAGGGGCGAATCACCCATAGGGAACTCGACCGGGTTTCGCCGCTGGCGGTGCCGGTGATGCTGGAAATCGGCCGCGAAGCGGTCTATGGCGAAGCCTCCGACGAGCTACTGGCGGAAGCCGCCGATGAACTGGTCAAGGAAGCGACTGGTTAGAATAGAAGATGAATTTGTTCAGCTCCGAAACATCAACATCGTCATGCCCGGGCTCGTCCCGGGCATCCACGTCTTTTTTCCTTGTAAGGCCAAGACGTGGATGGCCGGGCATAGGCGAGCGGAAGCGACGCCGTCCTTCGAACGGCTATGCCCGGCCATGACGAGAACAGCTATTGAGATCGTTGATCGCTCTTCGTTGAATGTCGCTGGCGTGGATTTAATCGCCGATCTCTCCGGCGCGCTGTTCTGGGAAGACGAGCGCCTGCTGGTGGTCTCCGATCTGCATCTGGAAAAAGGCTCCAGCTTTGCGACCCGCGGCGTGCTGCTGCCGCCCTATGACACCGTGGCCACGCTCGGCCGGCTCGCGGCCGTGATCGCGCGGCACGATCCGCGCACGGTGATCGCGCTCGGCGACAGTTTTCATGACCGTGAGGCGCATGAGCGGCTGTCGGCGCCGGACCGCGAGGCCATCGCGGCGTTGCAGACGCGGCGCGACTGGATCTGGATTTCGGGCAATCACGATCCGGCATTGTCGTCCGATCTCGGCGGCGTCGTGGCCAGCGAAGTCGCGGTGGGTCCCATCGCGTTTCGTCATGAGCCGACCGGGGCCTCCGGTGAAATCGCCGGACATCTGCATCCCAAGGCGCGGGTGTCGACCCGTGGCCGGTCGATGGAGCGGCGGTGTTTTGCCTGCGACGGCGAGCGGGCCGTGATGCCGGCGTTCGGCGCCTATACAGGCGGTCTCAGCATCCGCGACGCGGCCTTCGCGAAGATTTTCCAGACCCCGGGCTTGATGGCGCATGTGCTGGGTGATCGCAAGCTGCACACCATCGCCGCCTCGCGCTGCTATTGAGTTGTATGAAAAATGGTGTCGCGTTCAGCGGCACCTCTCCCTTTGGGAGAGGTCGGCGCGCAGCGCCGGGTGAGGGGTTACGGCCCAACGATAGACCGTAACCCCTCACCCCAACCCTCTCCCTACGGGAGAGGGAGCGCACCTCCTCTGTTGCTGGTGCGTCGTCCGCTCCATCTTGTCAGTGCCCGCGACCGCGGGCAAACTGGCCCGAACAAGACACTTTCGGATGGGGAACGCCGGCATGCATTCAATCACCCGTCGTCAGACGCTTGCAGATTTGCTGCATCGGAGCGCCGCGCGGACGCCTAACAAACTGGCCGTGGTGTGCGGCGAAACCAGCTGGACCTACGCGGAATTCGACCGCATCAGCGCGCGGGTGGCCGCGGGCCTCGCCGAACGAGGTGTCACCAAGGGCACGCGTATCGCGATGCTGGCGCGCAACTCGCACGCCTTTGTGGCGGTGCGGTTTGCGCTGGCGCGGCTCGGCGCGGTGCTGGTGCCGATCAATTTCATGCTCAAGCCCGAGGAAGTCGCCTACATCCTGCGCCACGCCGGCGCCACCATGCTGGCCACCGACAGCGGCCTCGCCGCGCTGGCGCGCGCCGCGGTCGCGCGCGACACCGCCGTGCGCGATCTGATCTGGTTGCCCTCCGAGCACGCCAGCGAGCCGCAGGCCGACATGATCGGCTTCGATCTGCTCGCCGGCTGCGAAGGGACCGCACCGGAGACGGAACTCGGCGGCAGTGATCTGGCCCAGATCGTCTATACCAGCGGCACCGAATCGTCCCCGAAGGGCGCGATGCTGACCCATGACGCCGTGATCTGGCAGTATGTCAGTTGCATCGTCGACGCCGGAATCGCCGAGGACGACCTGACCCTGCATGCGCTGCCGCTGTATCATTGCGCGCAGCTCGACGTGTTCTTCGGTCCGTCGATTTATGTCGGCGCCACCAACGTCATCACGGCGTTCCCGACGCCGGACAATCTGCTGCCGCTGATCGAACGCTATCGCATCAGTTCGTTCTTTGCGCCGCCGACGGTCTGGATCTCGCTGCTGCGCTCGCCGCGCTTCGAATCCACCGATCTCACCAGCCTGCGCAAGGGCTATTACGGCGCCTCCATCATGCCGGTCGAGGTGCTGCGCGAACTGGCGCAGCGGTTGCCGAAGGTGCGGCTGTGGAATCTGTATGGCCAGACCGAGATCGCGCCGCTGGCGACCATGCTCGGTCCCGAGGATCAATTGCGAAAACCAGGTTCATGCGGACGCGCCGTGCTCAATGTCGAGACGCGCGTGGTCGATGATCGCATGCGCGACGTGGCGCCCGGTGAGATCGGCGAGATCGTGCACCGCTCGCCGCATCTGATGATCGGCTATTTCCACGACGACGCCCGCACCGCGGCCGCGTTCGAGGGCGACTGGTTCCACTCCGGCGATCTCGCTGTTATCGACGAGGAGGGCTACATCACGGTGGTCGATCGCAAGAAGGACATGATCAAGACCGGCGGCGAGAATGTCGCCAGCCGCGAAGTCGAGGAAGCGCTTTATAAGTTGCCGCAGGTCTCGGAAGTCGCCGTGATCGGGATTCCGCACCCGCGCTGGGTCGAGGCCGTGGTCGCGGTGATCGTGGTCAAGTCGGGCCAGTCGCTGAGCGAGGCGCAAGTGCTGGCGCATTCCCACGCCATCCTGGCGGGGTTCAAGACCCCGAAGCGGATTGTATTCGCCGACGCCTTGCCCAAGAACCCGAGCGGAAAGCTGCTGAAGCGGCAGCTGCGCGATGACCACGCGCAATTGTTTGTGGCCGGTTAGGGCATTTCCACCGCAAGGCTTCATCCTTCGAGCCCGCGCGCGTTCGGCTCGCTCCGGTCGATCAGCGGCCGTCGGGCGTCCGCACGCCAAACCAGTTGTCGCGGACCTGCTGATAATGAACGCTCGGATCGTAGCTGGTGGTCGGCAGGTTGAGCACCTGCGGCGACAGCCGGCCCACCGCGCTGAGCACCGCGTATGACGCGACCACGCGGTCGTGCTGTGCCGTCACCAGCGCGATGCGGGCGTTGACCAGCGCCTGCTGGGCGTTGAGCACGTCGAGCGTGGTCCGTTGTCCGACGCCGGCCTCCTGGCGAACGCCGGTCAGCGCGATCTCGGACGCCGTCACCTGCGACTGCGCCGACGCCACCTGCGCCCTGCCTGCCACCAATTGCCCCCATGCCGTCACGGTGTCGGCGCGGCTCTGGTCGCGGGTCTGCTGGAGCACGAGACGCTGCTGGGCGAGGGTTTCCTTGGACTGGCGGATCAGCGAATATTCCGCACCACCCTGAAATACCGGGACCGCGACCTGCGCGATCGCCGAGGCGCCAAAGGTCCGGAAGGTCGTCAGGGTCTGTTCGTAGGCTTGCTGCGCGGCGGCCTGCACGGTCACCGTCGGCAACAGCGCGCCTTCATTGACCTTGACCTGCAGGAAGTTGACGTCGATGCCGAACATCGCCGCCGTCACGTTCGGATTCTGGATCTGGCTGAGATCGACCGCGCCGGGCAGCGTTGACGGCAGCAGGCGATCCACCGGAGAGCCCGGTGCGAGCGCCTCGGGTTCGTTGCCGATGATGCGGCGGAAATTCGATCGCGTCGTCACCAGATTGGATTCGGCGGTCAGCTCCTGGGTCTTGCCGGCGGCAAGCTGGGCTTCGGCCTGCGCGACATCGGTGGGCGTGACGATGCCGACGTTGAAGCGATCGCGGGTATATTTCAGCGTCGTTTCGAGCACGCGGGTATTGCTCTTCTGAACCTCGACGATGGCGGCATCGCGCAGATAATCCATGTAGATGGTGGCGGCCGACAGCAGCACCGTCTGTTCGAGCACCCGCAGCGCCTCGCGCGCGCCGGAGACCTGGCTCTCCGCCGCCCGGGTCTTGTTGGCGGTCTGATTGCCGTTATAGAGCGTCTGCGTGACCGTGACGCCGGCGCTGCGCGGCGCGTCGGTGCCATTATACTCCCTGCGGAGGATCGCGGTCGGCGTGCCGCCCGAGGTATTGTTGAAATCGGTGTACTGATAGCCGGCGCTGGCGGTGAGGGCGGCCTTGGGCCGATAGCCCGACAGCGCCTGCGACACGTTCTCGTCGGTGGAGCGCACCAGCGCGCGCTGCGCGTTGAGCTGCGGGTTGTTCCGATAGGCGCGCACCAGCGCCGCCTCGATGGTATCGGCCAGGGCAGGCGCCGGCCCCGCAAGCGCCATCAGGAGAACCGTAGCTGCAACTCCGTGAAGGCTTCTCACAAACATTTACGCCGTCTTTGTGCACCACAACGCGCGGTACGCCTAGTTGATCGTCCTGACGGGAGCCCGATTAGCCATTCTTTGCCGCCGGCGAAAATTCATCCGCCCCGGTCGAGCTTTCAGCAGGTCCCCGGAGGACGCTAGCCTCGCGCCCTGTCCAAATCAACCGGGCCGTTGGCGACAGGGGATAAGGCCCGGTCTTTACGTCCGTTGATGGCAAATACCGTTGCAAACTCGAAATTCGAACGAGCCCGAAAATCCCGCGAAAGTCGATCAGCGCCCTCAATTTTGATGGCTGGAAAAGTCGATCGGCAACACGTTCACAATCCGGATCGGCTGGCTGAAAACCTGTTCGGCCGCGGCGGCCAGATCGTCGGAATAGCTGGCTTCGATTTTTGCGGCGCAGTCCTCGTTCGGCACGAACACATACAGAATACCGTCGTCAAGGCGTTCCACCCGCATCCCGTGACAAAATCTGTCAAATTCGCCCGGGCCTATCAGAGTGTTTAACATGGCTCTGATCGCAAGCTGCTGGTTCGGTGTGGGATGCATATCGGCCTCCTGCCGGGGCCAACTTATGCCGGCGGAAACGACGTGGATGTGATCCGGTTCACACGCCAGGTCTATTTCGAGATATGCGGTTATAGCTCGAGCTATATCTCGCCCTGCCGCGCAAATTCGCCGAATGAGGCGGCCCTCGACGTGCCCGAAGGCGCAAGGCGATCCCCGGTCGACCTTGATCAGCCGCGGCGACTGGAGGACCCGGTCCATCCACCCTGACCCGGTGCGAGGACGACGACGGTCGCGCCTTGCTTCACGCGATCGAACAGATCGATGACATCCTCGTTGGTCATGCGGATGCAGCCGGATGATATCGCCTGGCCGATATATTCCGGCTGGTTGGTGCCGTGGATGCGATACAGGGTGTCCTTGTTGCCCTCGTAGAGGTAGAGCGCCCGCGCGCCCAGCGGATTGGCCGGCCCTCCCGGAATGCGCGGCGGGTAAGGGCCGAGACGCGCCTGAATCTCCGGCGTCGGGATCCAGTCAGGCCATTCGGCCATCCGGCCAACCTTGGCGACGCCGGAAAAGGCCAGCGCTTCCTCGCCCACCGCCACGCCGTAACGGATCGCCTTGCCGTCCGGCAGCACGTAATAAAGATAACGCGCGTCGGTATCGACCAGGATCGTTCCCGGCGGCTCCTTGTAGGGGTATTCGACAATATGCCGGCGGTATTGATCCGGAATGCTCGCCTGCGCATAAGGCGCCTGGGCCAGCAACTGGCGGTCCCTCGACGTAAAGCTCGCATCCGACGATGGCTAGAGCGTCGACTGCCCGCAGCCGGCGAGCATCAGCCCGAGCAGCCCCACGAGCAACCACGCGAGCCTGGAACCCGGCACCGCCCGCCCTCCAAAGCCTGACTTCGTGTTATCTGCTCCTCGAATAGTGCAGAAATCAAGGCGGACCGGCGCGCCCTTCGGTTCAGAGAATCCTGGCGCGGACGAACAACGCCCGCACGGCGTTGGTCGCCTGCACCGTTAACATCGCATTCCCGGCCGCACTCTGAAGACAGCCTACCGCATCCTCATGAAGCGATCTGAACTCCATCCACTCAACTGAATTTAGATTTGTTATGAACCGATAGGCCTGGCCGACGGTAGCAATGGATACCGACTGGCCGTTCAGGATGAGCTTGAACGTGGTCCGCAGCGGCGTTTCAGAGTTTGAAACTTCGCTCATGATCCGGTCGTCGAACAAAGGCCGCGAAAGCAAAGGCTTCCGCGAGCGTTGGTGATTTCATGTGAGACCAGCGTCATGCTGTCAGGCCGACTGCCGCGACGCTGACTTCTCATTCCCAAGCCTTTTCAGCCTCAAGCCTTCTCATGCTCAAGCCTTCTCATTCAGCTTTGGAACGACAACGAGGCGCTTGATCGCACCGTCCGAGTATGCCTTCAGAAACTTCTCATAATTCCTGATCGACACGCAGCCGTTTGAATCGCCGTTGGGACCAAGCATGTAACTGTGCACCAGCAGTCCGGACCGCCCGAGCATGTCGTTATCACCCACGGAGATCATGCGGAGCGCCTGGACCCCGTGAAACAGCGTTTCCCGCGGTTTCAGATCATAGACATTCGGCGGCGTCGCACCGACATTCTGTTCGTTCACATGGGCCGGATCGTCCATCAGGCTGCCATAGCCCGAATGCGCTTCGAGCTTTGAACCGTCCGGCATGTAAACGGCATGCGCCGAGATGTCATAGACCGCGGTAACGTCGTCGTAGCCAAGCGATGCGAGGTCCGGCTTCCTGGCGAAGATACCGCCATCGGGCGCGAGCGAGGCAAGCGTCACGCGCCCCGGCAATAGGTCGGAAAACTTCTGCAGCAAGCTGCGATTGTCCGCGCGCACCATGGGAGCTTCGTTCCTTGGTTCCGCGTTCGCCTCAACCGGGCGAGACCTTGGCAGCGGCACACTGGAAAGCGGTGCGATGGCAAGCGGCGCGCCGGGAAGTGGAACGCCAGCGAGGTTCGACGGCCTTGGATCCTCGATAACTTGTTTTGGTTCCTCCACCAGAGCCAGTCGCAAATCCTGAGACTGCAGTTTCTGGGCGAGACGATCCTTGGCCTGTCTGATTTTGATATCGAGTTCCGAAGACCAGGATCGAACCAGCGAACGCGAGGAGTTATCGGCGGCAGGCCTGGACGCCGAACGCGGCGCGAAGCGGTCATCAAACGACGGCGTATTGGGATCGTTCGCAGCAGCGGCGCCGGAGACCCGCGCAACCGGATCGGCACCCTCAGTCCACAGGGCCACCGCCGTTGCCAGCGCGAATGCACCCACGCCCATTGCAACGGCGCCGGACAACGAAAAGCCGCGCGCCGCCGACGAGACCTTGTCAGCTCTCCGTGTGACGTAGGCCATCCATTCCCCCGGGGTTCGACGCCTTGAACCACCTGCTTCCCAACAAGGACTCGCCAGGAAACGCCGCATCATGGGAGCCAAAGTACGGCATAATCGAGACAAACGACAGCAGCCGGGCATCCTTTACCGGCATCGAGGCGTCGAAATCTTAACTCAAATAGCGTCGAACCGGCAACTGCCGACGTCCGCCCCCCGGCAGGTTAACGTCATTTCGCGGCGCCGCATCATTGGGGCGCCGCCGCTATCATAGCGCGTCAACGCGTTCCTACGCCGCCTTCGCCTGCACGTTGTTGCAGAACTCGGCGAGGCGATCGGCGAGCCGGAGTGTTGCGGGGCTGGCGTCGGGAGAGGCCACCAGCGCCACTTCCGTTCTGTCGATCGGCTTGAACCCATCTTTGGCGGTCAAGACGCGATGGTCGGACTGGATCGCGATCTCGGCAAGAATGCTCAAGCCGAGGCCGGCGGCGACCGCGGCCTGAATGCCGGCGAGGTTGGAACTGGTATAGGCCATGTGCCAGGTCCGTCCGGCGCTTTCGAGCGCGTGGATCGCACCGGCCCGGTACAGACAGCCGGTGGGAAAACCGATCAACGGCACCGAGCCTTCATTGGTATGACGCGGATGGCTCTTGCTGGTGACCCAATGCACCCGCTCCGGCCACACCGCGATGCCGCCTTTTTCGCCGGCGGCGCGCTTGAACAGCGCCAGATCGAGATCGCCGCGGTCGAGATCGCGCTTGAGATAGGTGCTTTGATCGGCGCGCACATCGAGCCGCAAGCCCGGCTGCGCGCGCGAGAACGCCGCCAGCAATTTCGCCAGCCGATAGGCGGCAAAATCCTCCGGCACCCCGAGCCTGACCGCGCCTTCATGGCCGGGCCGTACCATCACGTCGCGGGCTTCTTCCGCCAGCGACAGCAGCCGCCGCGCATAGGGCAACAGCCGCTCGCCGGCCTCGGTCGGCGTCACGTCCTTGCCGCTGCGGTTCAAGAGCGGCTGGCCGACATCGTCTTCCAGCCGCTTGATCTGCTGGCTGACGGTGGATTGGGTGCGGTGGACACGCTCACCGGCGCGGGTGAAGCCGCCGGAATCGACCACCGAGATGAAACTGCGCAGCAGTTCGAGATCGAGCATCTGGGGCACCTGTTTGTCGCATCATTTACTTTTCCACTGACAATCAGTCTATCATTTAATTTCTAAATATCAAGGTGCCGGCCTATATTGAAGGCCAAGGAGAATTCCCATGTCGCTTGCGCCATCCGTCGCGGTTCCCCGCACCAGCTTCAATCCGCTGCCGCTCTATATCGGCCTGTTCTGCCTGCTCTGGAGCTTTGCCTTCGTCGCCGGAAAGATCGGCGTCACCGATTGTCCGCCGCTGATCCTGCTCACCGCGCGGTTTTCGCTGGCGGGCGTGCTGATTCTTGGCATTTCCGCGCTGCGCCGCGATTCCTGGTCGCTGTCCTGGCGCGACACAATGGTGTTCGCGATTCTCGGCGTCGCCAACAACGCGCTCTATCTCGGCCTCGGCTATACCGGCCTGCAAACCGTATCGGCCGGCCTCGGCGCCCTGATCGTCAGCGCCAATCCGGTATTCACGGCGGTGCTGGCGGCGCTGTTTCTCGGCGAGCCGCTGACCTGGCGCAAGGTGGCGGGACTGTTGCTCGGCATCACCGGCGTCAGCTTCATCGTCTGGCACCGCATGTCGGTCGGGTCAGACAGTCTTCACGGCATCCTGTTCACGCTGGCGTCGCTGGCGTCGATCGTGGTCGGCACCATCCTGTTCAAGGTGCTGGCGCCGAAGGGCAGCCTGTGGATCGGCAACGGCGTCCAGAATCTCGCCGCCGGTGTGGTGCTGCTGCCGTTTGCGTTCACGCTGGCCGATGTCGGCGACATCGTGCCGAGCGCGCGCCTGTTGGAAGCCTTCGCGTTTCTGACGCTGGGCGGATCGATCCTGGCTTATCTCCTGTGGTTTCACCTGCTCAAAGTGTGCGGAGCCACGGCAGCCAGCGCCTATCACTTCCTGATGCCGCCGCTCGGCATGCTGTTCGCCTGGATGGTGCTCGGCGAGCATGTCGAAACCAGGGATCTGATGGGGATCGTTCCGGTCGCGCTCGGTATTTATCTGGTGACACGTCCGGCCGCGGCCAGGTCGGCTGCAATCTCACGGTAGGAGAGTTCGATGTCTTCGCTCACCATCACGCTTGTCGGCGGCCCGACCGCGCTCATTGAAATCGACGGCTTTCGGCTGCTCACCGATCCGACCTTCGATGCGCCGGGGGCCTATCAATTGCCGCATGTGAAACTTGAGAAGCTGTCGGGTCCGGCGCTCAGCGCCGAGGCGATCGGCCAGGTCGATGCGGTGCTGCTCAGTCACGATCAGCATGCGGACAATCTCGATCATTCCGGCAAGGATTTCCTGACCAAGGCCAGGCGGGTGCTGACGACGCTTGCCGGCGCCAAGCGGCTCGGTCATCACGCCGAAGGCCTGGCGCCCTGGGCCAGCACCGAACTGACCGGCAGTGACGGGCGTTCGCTGACCATCACCGCGAC
>Ga0302325_10013053_pt1 | contig 17761 bp, 12 predicted proteins | sample Palsa_T0_2_FD_201948 | JGI IMG/M metagenome (GOLD analysis project Ga0302325, IMG submission 201948) | Peat permafrost microbial communities from Stordalen Mire near Abisko, Sweden - Palsa_T0_2 | ecosystem: Environmental > Terrestrial > Soil > Palsa > Peat permafrost | place: Sweden: Abisko...
GGTCTGAGTCCGGGGGAATCAGGACCTGGGTGCCGCCCGTGACGATCTTCTCCATTTGCAGTTTGTGCCAGTAGCCGGCGTCGGCGACCACGACTGCGGGGCGGTCGCTGACCCCGGCCAGCTCGAGATCACGCAGCGCAGCCTCGAAGACGCGCTCGAGGTGCCCGAAATCCGGCGCCTCGGTCGTGATCTCAGCCGCGACGATGATCTGCTCAGCGGTGACTGCGGCCTGGGCGTTGTAGCCCTGGACCGTCGGCTGGCCCTGCGTGCGCATCACCCGCGAGTCAGGATCGGTGATGTTCACACGACCGTCCGGGACCGCGGGCGGCGTGTAGGGGTCCGGCTGTTTGCTGAACCGCCGACCGTCTTTCATCACGCCGCGCGCCCGATATGCCTCATAGGCCGCGTTCGCCGCGACCTCGACCGCGAGCTGCTCCTCCAAGCGGCGCTTCGCCTCGGAGAGCCGCTCTGTGCGTGACCGAGCGACCGGCCGCGCGTTCTGTTCGCGCTGCTCATCCAGCTGGCGGCGCGCGTTCTTAAACCACCCGCGCCGACCCTCAACGTGCTCGCCCAGCCGCTCAACATCGAGCTCAACCGCCTGCTCAACGACTCGTGCGGCCGCTGCGTCGCGCTCAGCGGCCTTCTTGTCATCCAGGCGCTGCTTGGCCTCGGCCAGCGCCTGGCGGCGGCTCTCGCGCGAGCGAAACCGCTCCGGCAACTCATCACCACGAGCGTCACCGTGAAGCTCGTCCTCCTCGCGATCAATCCGCGCCGCCTCCTCGAGAATCTCCGCAACGATCCCGTGATAGGAGCGGTTCTGATCACGCGACGCGCTCGCCCGGACCTTCGTCCCATCGATCGCGATCACCCCGACCGACACCAACCCCGCCTCCTGGCAGAGCACCAGCACCTCGACGAACAACTCGCTGATCGCCGCCTCATGGCGCCGTCGAAACTCCGCGATCGTCGAATGATCAGGCACCCGCAACGCCGTGACCAGCTTGTACGTGACGTCCTCCCGGCACGCACGCTCGATCCCCCTCGAGGAGCGGTTCCCGCGCGCGTACGCGTACATCAACAGCCCCACCATCATCTCCGGGTCATACGACGCGCGACCCTGCCCGTTCGCGCGATAAGCCCCATAAAAGCTGGTCAGATCCATCTTCTCGACCGCCTCCAACACAGTCCACACCAGATGGTCGTCATCGACCCAATCCGCCAGCGACGGCGGCAACAACAGCACCTGCCCGCGATCACACCCGACGAAGTTCTGGCTCATCCAGAGATCGTCTTAAACCCGCCCGACGGCACCCGTAAACCCGACAGCCTCGGGCGAAACCGGCAGCGCAACATGGAAACGGTCGCCCGGCACCAGGTCGCCGAGCTGCCGGAGCCCCTGCGCACGGAGTGACGCGACGGCGATCTGATCGGTAGGGATGCGAGGCGTGGCGGCCGGAGACGGGGGCATAGTCGACGAACCAAACGTCGGTCCATACAATTGGTCGGTGCTACCCGTGGTCTACCGGTCGCTATCCGACTGCGTTCCAACGTCGTCTTCGGGGATCCGGGGCACCACCGAATGCGGACGCAGAAACGTGGCCGACGGACTCTATGGGATCTCGAGATGTCGGCTCGCCCCCCCCGTCTGATAGACGTCGCTCTCGCCGCGGGCGTTCATTCGTCGACGGCTTCAAGGGTCTTGACCGGGGATGCGAGTGTCAGCATTCGGGACGACACCAAGATCCGAGTCATCGAGGCGGCGGAGCGTTTGCGGTATCGACCCAGCGCGCTAGGGCGGGGTCTGAGGACGTCTGCGACCGGCTCATTTGGGATGCTCGTGCCTTCGCTCCGCAATCCGTTGTATGCGGAGCTCGTCCGGGGAGCGTTCGACCGCGCTTGGGAGCGCGGATACGTGGTCGTACTCTTCGAGGACACTGGCGCGAAGGCTGCCACCATGGCCTACGAGCGCCTTGTCGATGAGGGACGAATCGACGGGGTACTCGTGGCGAGCGCTTATGCGGGGAGCCCGACGGTCGCCCTCTTCAGCCAAGGAGATCTTCCGTGTGTGTTCGTAGGTCGGCAGGTTCCGGGCACCTTGCGGAACGTGACGTTGAGGGAGGAGGACGCGGGCGCTCAGGCGGCGGCGCACTTTGTCTCCCTTGGCCACACCCGGCTGGGTCATCTCGCGGGTCCGCAGCTACTTGACACGGCCGTCCGCATGGCTCGTGGCTTCGAGCGGGTGTGTGGGGATGCCGGCGTCGAACACACGACGATCTACGCATCGGGTGACGAACGGTCAGGATTTGCCGCGATGCGCCGGCTTCTGGTTGGAGAGCGGTCGCCGACGGCGATTTTCGTCTCCCACCTCAGCCTCGCGGTCGGCGCGCTAGCGGCTGCTCGGTCGGTGGGGCGGGCAGTCCCCAACGAGTTGTCAATCGTTTGCTACGACGATCCGATACTGGAATATCTTGATCCAGCGGTGACGGCCGTGCGGATGCCGTTGCACGAACTCGGTTCGGCCGCAGTCGACCGATTGGTCGCATCAACAAAGGGTTCGCCGATTGCAGATGTCGAGGTCAAGACGAGTCCGCAGCTGATCGTTCGGAGTTCGACGGCGTCGCCAAACGATCGGAGACCCTGACCGGGAGACCCTGACGGCTTTGAGCGTCAGGTTTCGCCTGCGATGCGGTGGCCGACTTCTTCAGGCTCGTCATACCATCGCACGCGCTCGCCGACGCGGGCGCGTGACCGCCATTTGAGCGACTTTGGCGATGCGTCTATGACCGACCGGAGTTGCTCTATCCTCGTCGCGATGATAGTGCGATGCTCGGGCTGGAGTCCTATGGCGTCCAGCTGCGCGCTGGCTTGTGCGAGTGTTCCGGTCGATGTGCGCCACAGCCCCCAGTCGGCGCTAAGCAGCTTTGCGATGTACTCCGCATTGATTACTTCGTCATCGCCTCCACCAACCTCGTGCTCTAGCAGCAGGGTGTAGATGTCCTTGACGTCCTTTTGGTTCACGCGTGCAATCTGCAGCTTCGTGAGTAGAAGCTCGGCGAGCGGTGCGGTCGACGAGCTGATGTGGAGGCGCTCAGCGATCGGCAGACGATGGCACATCCGAAACTCGCCGACGAACACGTCGACCTGCCGAGCATGCTGGAGGTCATAGAACACTAGCCGTTCGTGGCCGTTCACGGCGTTGAAACGCTCGTTGGACTCGTACTCGAGATCCACCATGAGGGCGATCGTTTGTTTCGCAGCCTTTGGACCTGTCACGAGATCCACGTCGCCATATGACCGTGCGAGGGAGGCAGGAATCGTCTCTTGGGCATGGAGCCCGATGGCTACTCCGCCGATCAACCGAATCGTCACGTCGGCCTTGTGCCCGGCCTCAACAATTCGCATGCCTTCTCGGAGTATGTCGGCCTCAATCGGCACGCGTGCAAACGTTAGCGTTCCGCCGTGGTCGCTTCAAACGAGCGACGATGTCACACCCGTGAGGAGTTTTGGACGATCGTCCCTTGACACAGGTGAAGACGGCGGGTAGGGTTCGGCGCGCCGGTAATGCAAACGTTTGCACGATTCGAGAGATCGAGCAGACAAAGTCAGCTCCGCACGAGAAATGGTGCCGACTGCAGATGCTGTCGCGACGACGTCAAGGATCCCGTTCAGTAGCTCGGACCTACGCGCTTTACTACGCCTCGGACGTACATGGATCCGAGCGCTGCTGGAAGAAGTTTCTGCGTGCGGCGCCCTTCTATCAGGCGGAGGCCTCGATCATGGGAGGCGACCTCACCGGCAAAGCCATCGTACCGATCGCTCAAGGCGACGACGGCGGCTTTGAGGCGGAGTTTCTCGGAGAGCGTCGCGCGGGACAGTCGGCTAGCGACCTCGACGACCTCATTGGCGCCATCCGTTACAACGGAATGTACCCGTGGCTGGCTCCGCGGGAGGAGATCGATCGCGTTCGCGACGACGCTGGTGCGCGCGACGCGCTGTTCGAAGAGGTCATCGTCGATGAACTCCAGCGGTGGATCGACCTTGCGGACGATCGTATCGGCGAACAAGATGTTGCCCTATTTGTGATGGCCGGCAACGATGACCCATGGTCATGCGACGCCGTGCTACGAGCAGCTCGCCGGGTTGTCTTTTGCGACGACCGCGTGGTGCACGCAGGGCCCCACGAGATGATCTCGTGCGCTTACGCCAATCCTACGCCGTGGCATAGCCCTCGTGAACTCAACGAAGACGAACTGTACTCGCGCATCCGCCGCCTAGCCGAGCAACTCGAAAATCCGCACAGCGCGATTTTCAATCTTCACGTGCCACCTTTTGATTCCGGACTGGATCGCGCAAACGAGATTCGCGAAGACCTCAGCGTGGTGTTCGTGGGTGGACAGCCACACGAAATCCCGGTCGGGTCGACAGCGGTCCGCGAGATCATCGAGGAGTACCAGCCCCTCCTGTCGCTGCACGGTCATATCCACGAGTCCCGTGGGGCAGCTCAGATCGGGCGGACGCTCGCGATCAATTCAGGATCCGAGTACAACAGCGGCCGGATTCACGGAGTCACCGTGAAGCTGACCACCGAACGCGTGGTATCGCACCAGTTTGTAGTTGGCTGACGGAAACCATCACCACCTAAAGGAGGCAAGACGTGAGGAGCGAACAAGCAGCAGCTACTGGTCCTCCGCCAACAACCACGCACACCTCAACGGGCCTGTTTGCGCGTAACGCCACTGGACTCGTTCGCGGCGTCACGCCAAAGTCGGCATTTATCATCAATTTCATTGCTGGCCATCCTGCCTTTTCGCTCGCTACCAGCTTTTTTATCGTCTTCTCGCTATTCCCGGGTGGCAACTTTCCACTTGCGCTTTTGCTCGTGCTGCCACTCGTTCTCGGGTTCGCATATTCATACGGGCTTCTAACCCAGATGATTCCCCGCTCGGGAGGGGACTACATGATGGTCTCCCGAGTCATTCACCCGTCCGTTGGCCTGATCTCGTCGTTCTGCATGACCCTCGCCGGCCTGCTCGGGAACGCGTTCTCGGCCTTTGCTCTGATTACGGTCGGCATCGGGCCAGGGCTCGCTGCCGTCGGCTTGCTGGCCAAAGACCCTTCGTTGGTGCACGCCGGTGCCGTTGTACAAAGCGACAAATGGTACAAGCTTCTCGCTGGCGTCATCATGATGGCCATCGCATCAGGCATGCTGCTCGCCGGGTGGCGCTGGACCTTGCGAATTCAAAACACGCTCTTCTGGCTGGTGACGGGCAGCCTAGTAGTGGGCGTCTTGGTCGCGCTTTTCACGTCACCGCACGCGTTTGCTGGGGACTTCAACAGCTTTGCACAGCCATACACACACAGCAAGGACTCCTATCACGAAATCATCCGCACCGCTACAAAGGCTGGAGTCAACGTCAGTCCCGGGTTCTCTGTGAGCGCCACGATCCCGGTGGTCGGCTTCTTCGCGACGTTCTCGATTTTTAGCTACTTTTCGAGCTACGTCGGCGGTGAGTTGCGGCAGGGTTCCACGATGAAGACGTCCAACGTCATGGCTGGCGCCGGGGTAGCATGTCTGGTGATTTTCTTCATCTGTGCGCTCATCTTTTTGCACACGTTTGGCCACAACTTCATGATTGCAAGCGGCTCGGCGAGTGGGCTCGGTACAGCACTGCCGACCTCCGCAACATGGTTTGTGCTAACCGGCGTGGCAGTCGGCTCCCCTGTCTTTATGGCGGTCATTACGATCTGTGCCGCCGTTTTGTTCTGGCCGCTGATCTGTTACGTGGCCTTCCTGCAGCCGACACGCATGATATTTGCGTACTCATTTGATGGGATCCTTCCCAAGGGCGTAACCAAGCTTTCACGCACAAACGCGCCGTACGTAGCCGTAATCATCACGTTCCTTCTCTCGGTCGCCGTGCTGTTCTGGGCGATCAATTCAACCAGCTTCATTCAGATCATCGTGTACTCCACCCTCGTGCAGCTCATATCGATGGCACTGGTGGGCCTGTCAGCGGTCGTGGTCCCTTGGCGGAGGCCCGAAATGTATCGAGCGTCGAGCTCGAACAAAACCATCCTCGGCGTTCCGCTCGTCACGATCGCTGGCGCGATCGCATTTGGTGCGTGCGCGTTCATCTGGTTTGTCTATTTTCACTACAAGGCTCAGTTCGGCCTCACAAACGTCGGTCGCATGTTTGCGATTTTCGGCGCGACAATCGCTCTTGCCGTCATCTACTACCTTGTGGCGAAGGCGATTAGACTCCGGCGGAGCGGCATTAATATTGATCTCGCGTATGCGGAGATTCCGCCTGAGTAGACGGACTCGCCCGACGAGACGGCGACCCGAGCTTCGCGTTTTGGGTTGGCGTCGTCAGCAACTCACGCGGTCGTGCCAAGGACGGGCCGCGTGAGTTGCTGAGGGGCCGTGTGGGCGCCTCGCGACGAACGAGAGAGGACGGCCAGACCGAATGCTCCGAGAGCACAACCCGAGGAGTGTGAAGTGGACTTAGCTCGCCGCATTGCAGCAGCCCGAAGCGAAATGGGCGACTGTGACGTGTTGATCGCAGCGGAGGCCAGCAATGTGCGGTATCTCACTGGGATCGCTGGAATGATGCACGTGCTCTACGGACGTGTTCCAGTGTGTGCCGTTGTCGGGCCAAGCGGCACCGCGCAGGTTGTGATCTCGGCTGGCGATTGGCCGGACACCGATGGCCGAGAGGAGGATGCTCATGTGTACGGGACGTTCTTCGTTGTTGGCGAGGATGGCTCCTACCGACCGTTCACAGATCGAGCATTCGCAGACGCAATAGCTGACGCGGTGACCGTCACTGACCCTGATGCGGCGATAGTAGGCATAGACTTTGGTTTGGATCCAGATGCGATGGGGCAGCTGAGAAAGGCGCTGGCTCCCCGCGAGCTGAGGCTTTCACGGCAGTCGTTTCTGAGAGGCCGGCAAACGAAGGACGAGGACGAACTCGACCTCATGCGACGTGCCAACCGGATTGCGGAGGAGGCACTTTTCGCTTCAGTGGCGACGCTGGATATTGGTGTGAGCGAGCGTGAGGTCATGGAGACGCTGCAGGTCGAAATGGTGGCGCGTGGCGCGCGACCGATGCTTGGCGCGATCGGCTTCGGCTCGGGCTCGGCCCGCGGCGACAGTTGGCCGAGCGATCGGACGCTGAGGGAGGGCGAGCCGATTCGGATCGATGTCGGCTGCACTGTCGATGGCTACCACTCGGATTTAGCACGCACATGTGTCCTGGGTCGTCCGTCGGACTGGCTCGCCGAAACCTACGCGGCGCTGCTTCACGGTGAGGAGGCTGCAATCGCGGCGCTGGGTCCGGGCGTGCCCGCGCGCGAAGTCTTTTCCATAGCGGTGGACGCTGTTCGCGCGGCCGGATTGCAACAGTACAGGCGTACTCACTGCGGTCACGGCATCGGTCTCGATATCTACGAGGAGCCGCTTATCGCGCCTCGGACAACACAAACGCTCGCTCAAGGAATGACAATTTGCGTCGAGACACCGTTCTACGACGAACGTTACGGAGGCGTCCAGGTAGAGGACGCCTTTGTCATCACGGCGAGTGGCGCCGAGCGGCTCGGCTCGTCGTCCCGTGAGCTGATCGTGCTCACATGACGATTGAGCTGCGGTGCATTCGATGCTCCCGCGAGCTGGCGGTTCCTCATGGCGAATGCCCCACATGCGCTGAGGAGGGCTACAACGCCGGCGCTACAACTCGCTATCCAATATCGGGGCTGCGCGGCGCGGTGACCATCAATGACCTGCTGTCTGGGTCGCTCTTACTCCCGATCGATGGACTCGATGCAGACGCGCCGACTCCTCTTGTCGAGCTGCGAAGGCTCAGCGGCACCCGAAACATACGACTCCTGATGAAGGATGAATCTGGCGGTCCCACTTGGTCATACAAGGACAGGCTCGCTCGCGTAATCGCGGCCCATGCCGAACGAACACAATCGGGTCCCGTGCTCGCCGCGTCAACAGGCAACCACGGTGCTGCGCTGGCAGCAGCATGCACTGCCCTGGGCATCCCGTGCATCGTCTTGACTGCAGCCGACCTTCCCGACGAACGCCGACGATTCATCGTGAGATGCGGCGGCACACTCGTCGCAGTCCCTACCGCCGATGAGCGGTGGGGAGTGCTACGCGACGCCGTCCAACGCCTCGGCTGGTATCCCGGTAGCAACTACACCTTGCCTCCGAGTGGCGGCAATGCGTTCGGCATCGACGGCTACAAGCCCATTGCATGGGAAATTCTGGCTCAGCTTGGGACGACGCCGGACTGGGTGGTCGTGCCCACCGGACACGGAGATGGTCTCTACGGTGTTTATAAGGGATTCAAGGAAGCAATGGCCCTGGATCTCATCGATCGTGTCCCTCGCATGCTTGCGGCCGTCACATCGGCCTCACTGCCCAACGCCCTGAGGGACGGGTCTGACCGGCTATTCCCGTGCGAACCGGGGGACTCTGAACTGCTCTCGATCCGCGGCTCTACAAGTGCCTATCACGCCCTCGTGGCCCTCCGCGAATCTGGGGGTGCAGCCTGGCAGGTGAGCGCGCGGGGATCGACTGAAGCGCGTCGCACGCTGGGGGCTTTGGAAGGCCGCTTCCTAGAGCTGTCATCAGCCGCGGCCCTTGAGGCCGTTGACGGAGCCTTAGGCGCGGGTCTCGTCGCCGACAATGACCGCGTTGTCATCGTACAAACGTCGACAGGCCTGAAGGATCCGCTGGCCGAGAGCCGTGACGTGATTGAGCCGCGCACACTGGGTGCGGACTACGTTCGCGAGCTGGGGTTGGCTGAGGCCCTCGCATGACCAAGGCATCACGACAGTCAGCGACCGATCCTGTCCGGGATACCGGTGGCGCACCATGAAACTGAGCAATCGCGTCGCCATCATCACAGGTGCAAGCCAAGGCATCGGCGCCGCGATCGCGCGGCGCTTTGCCGAAGAGGGCGCCAGGGTAATGCTCGCTGACATTCTCGACGACGACGGCAAAAGCCTCGCAGGGGAGCTATCTGCTTCGGGTCACGACGTCCGTTACGTCAGAGCTAACGTCAGCAGCGAATCAGACGCGAAAGCGTTGGTCGAGCAGGCCATGTCAGCGCACGGACAAGTCGACATCCTCGTTAACAATGCCGGCATCCTCCGTCGCACTAGCTGGCCGGATATCGATATCGCCAACTGGAACGAGGTCTTAGCAGTGAACCTAACCGGGGTCATGCTCGTGACGAAATATGTCGCAGAGCAAATGCGTGCGCGCCAGAGAGGCTCTATCGTCAATATCGCCTCGATCCACGCCGAGCTCACGGGGCCTGGCGTGGCGGCGTACGCGGCGTCAAAGGCGGGAGTTCAGATCCTCACGAGAAGCATGGCGATTGAACTCGGGCCGGACGGCATCCGCGCGAACGCAATCCTGCCCGGCTACATCAGAACGCCGCTCTACATGAACGATGCCAACCGCGCGACCGGCGGTAACCCCGGTCCTTTCATCGATGCTGCAGCGGCGCGCGTGCCGAGTCGCCGAGTCGGCGAGCCGGACGACGTCAGCGGCCCAGCATTGTTCCTCGCAAGCGACGAATCCCTCTACGTCAACGGCATTTCGCTCGCTGTTGACGGTGGCCTAGCGATCCAACAGGCCGGAACCAACCCTGCCGGATGACACGCCACGTACCCGTTGCGTCGGTCGAGTTACCGCCTGGTCGGTTAGCCACCCGTTGTCAGCTAGACCAATCCAAGCGCCTGGGTCGACCGAGCGCGCCTCCAGCCCCAGCGCGGCGTGACCGCTTGAAACATCGTCGCGTAAGCCTTGAGTCCGCCCCTACGCCAGATCGGACCGTTTCGCAGGATCAGGCCTTTGCCGCCAGCGATGCTTCGAGCAGCGGACTCACCGCAAGAAGCGCTCCAACCTCACGGCAGCGGACCTAGCGTCTCGTCATGTCCCAGCCACGCCTCTACATGTTTCAGTGCGGCGTCATCTCGCAACACTGGCACGACCTCATGCTCGGCCAGCGGCTTGGCGAGCCAGTAGACGTACCGGTGCCGTGGTATCTCGTCACGCACACCGACGGCCACACACTCGTAGATGGCGGTAACCCGGCGATTTGCGCCGTCGACGCCCACCGACACTGGGGCGAGATTGCCGACCGGTGCACGCCGCGTATGACGCCGGAGCAGGCCTGTACCGTCGAGCTCGAAGCGGTTGGCATAGCTCCAGCCGACGTCCGCTACATCGTCCAGTCTCACCTTCATCTAGACCACACGGGCGCCCTGTCGGCCATCGCTGCGTTTCCCAATGCGACCGTCGTCGCTACTCGAGCCGAGTTTGAGTACGCGCACGCACCGGACTGGTTCAGCCGCGCGCTGTACGTTCGCGCTGACTTCACCGACCCCGCAATCGCTTGGACCCTCCTGGAGAAGCACGAAGACGGCTACGACGTCTACGGTGACGGCGTAGTCCGACTCTGGCAATCGCCCGGCCACTCCCCAGGTCACCTTGCAATTGAGGTGACGCTCGCGGCGTCCGGCTCGATCCTCCTTGCCGTAGACGCCGTAGCTACCCTCCACCATTGGGACGAGCGGGCGTTGCCAGGCTTTGCGACGTCGCATCTGGAGGCTGTGCGCTCGGTTCGCACCCTCCGTCGTATCGCGCACCGCTCCCAGTCAACCGTTGTTCCCGGCCACGACCCAGACGCATGGCCAACCTTCAAGCACTCCCCTCACTACTACGAATAGTCGTGCGTGTCGCCACCAAGCGTATGTTGACGGTCACAAGTTGAGCGGGACGCTGCACCACATCACGGGTGGTCCAGGTGTGCCGCCTCCAGGGGCGCCCTACTCCGCAGCGGTCGTTGCCAATGAGACATGCTATGTCAGCGGGCAAATAGCGCTAGACGCTGCGGGACAATTGAGCAGTGGTTCGATCGAGCACGAAGCGCCGATCGCGCTGCGGAACTTGTTCGCCGTTTTGACAAGCGCAGGGTTCGCCAGCACCGACGTGGTGTCAGTAACAGTGCTGCTGGCTGACATCGCGGACTTCGCCGCGTTTAACTTAATATATGAGCCTTTTTGGCCGTCGGGTAAATTTCCGGCGCGCATCGCTTACCAGGCGGCCGGGCTCCCATTGGGTGCTCGGGTCGAGGTGCAAGCCGTCGCGGTGCGTCCTACGCCCCGCTAGAGCTCGTCGTCCCGGCAGACGCCAGCCCGATCACCTTGACAATCAGCCAGCCGGCGAAATCCGAAGGAAAGGAAGCTCATGGCACGGGATCCGAGGTACGACATTCTTTTCGAGCCAATCAAGCTCGGGCCGAAGGTCGCACGGAACCGGATGTTTCAGGCCTCACATTGCACGGGCGCAGGCTCTGAGCGTCCAGGCTTCCAGGCACATCATCGCGCGATCAAGGCCGACGGCGGGTGGGCGGTAGTTGGCACTGAGTACTGCGCTGTCGCCCCAGAGGCAGAGACCACTCCATACATCAGCGCTCGACTTTGGGACGAGGGGGACGTCCGCAATCTGACCCTGTTGACCGAGATGGCCCATGACCGCGGCGCACTTGCTCGCGTACAGCTGTACTACTCCGCCCTCAATAATGGGGGGCTTGAGAGCAGAATGCATGGCGTTCGTAAGTCACCGTCGCATTCCGGTGCGGACTCGGGGATGCTGCTCGCCGGTCGTGAGATGTCCACGCAAGAGATTCGTGAGGTACAGGGCTACTTCGTCCGCGCCGCGAGACTTGCCCGAGACGCAGGCTTCGACATCGTCGAGATCAACATTACGATCAACTCGCTCCCACATCAGTTCCTGCTCCCCGCGTTCAACCTCCGGACGGACGAATACGGTGGCAGCCTCGAGAACCGCGCTCGCTTCTCAATCGAGCTACTTGAGCAGGTGCGAGAGGCCGTCGGACACGACACGGCTGTCACAGCCCGCTACGCCGTAGACACTCTCGACGCACCGTACGGCCTTGGGGATCTTGGTATCCGTGTCGAGGGCGACGGCGGTGGATTCATGCAACTGGCCGATTACCTCGTGGACATGTGGGACCTGGTCGTGGGCTGGACGGACGGGGGAGATCGAGTGGGACCGGCGCGCACGCATCCTGAGAATTGGGCTGCCGACGTAGTGAGACGCGCCCGCAAGTTCAGCGAGAAGCCGATCGGCTGCGTCGGTCGGCTCACAAACCCCGACACAATGGTTGAGATGATCCGCAGCGGTCAGTGCGACGTCATCTCGGCTGCGCGGCCCACAATTGCCGATCCGTTTATCCCAAACAAGATAGAGGAAGGCCGGATCCAGGACATTCGCGAGTGCATCGGGTGCAACATCTGTCTCGCGCGGTTCGAGATCGGAGGAGCACCGATCGTGTGCACCCAAAACGCTACCGTCGGAGAGGAATTCCGACGCGGCTGGCACCCGGAGAAATTCTCGAAAGCGCGGAACGCTGACAGCAGCGTTCTTATCGTTGGAGCGGGTCCGGCTGGAATGGAATGCGCGCGCGTCCTCGGCGAACGCGGTATGAGTAGCGTGCATCTCGTCGACAGCAGCCGGGCCATTGGTGGACACGTGCGGCACGTTTCAGAGCTGCCCGGGCTCCGAGAGTGGGCCCGCGTTATCGATTACCGCCAGATCCAGCTCGACAAGCTAAAGAACGTCGAGGTCATCAGCGGGAGGCATCTCACGAAGCAGACGGTGCTCGAGTACGGCGCCGACATCGTGATAGTAGCTACGGGCTCGGCGTGGAGCCCGGTCGGAATGAACAGCCTTACGCACGCGCCTGTCGACGACGCCGACGCTACGACTCAGTCCCACGTCCTTACGCCCGATCAGGTGTTCGCTGGAAAGCAATTAGGCAAGAAAGTGGTGGTGTACGACCTCGACGGCTACTTCATGGCCGCCAGTCTAGCCGAGCGCTTTGCCGACGAGGATCGCACCGTAACGCTCGTGACGAGATTTGCTGCGACTGCTCCGTACACGGAGTACACGCTCGAACAGTCACGGCTCGTGCGACGACTCCGTGAATCTGGGGTTGGGATTCTAAACAACAAAGTGATAACCACTGTCAGTCCGAGCTTCGCCACGCTCGTAGACGTATGGGATGACAGCAGCACTGCACTCGAGAGCGACAGCGTGGTCCTTGTGACCCAACGCTTTCCCGAGGAGTCGCTGTTCGTGGACCTGCGCGACGACCCTGCCGCACTGAGGCGCGCGAGGATCGGTGCCGTCTATCGTACTGGAGACTGCGCCGTTCCGGGCCAAATCGCAGACGCAGTGTTCGAGGGGCACCGATTGGCGCGCGAAATCGACTCACCGCATCCGGAGCACCCATTGCCCTACATCCGCGAGCGGCGTCTGATCAACGCCACCGAGAGTGATTACACCCTCGACAGCGCCACGATAGCGATTGAGGGGTAGCCCGTGAGGCTGCCCGCTGCCTCTTGAATTACGCGGCGCGGTGCTCTGCCCAACGGTCGAGCCCACGGGCGTCGAGCGCGGCGTCGAGGCCGAGCGTTGCTGCGCCGCGCAGGGCGCCGTCTTCGTCCCAGGTAGCGTCGCGGATGACGGGGGGTGTGGCTCGTCGGAACTCCATCATGCCGTTGGTCAGGGCTGCGTCAAAGGCGTTTGGTGCTGCCTGTCGGAGCGGCGCGGCGAGGCCTCCGAGGGTGACGATTTCGGGGTCGAGGGCGTTGATGAGCCCGGCCACGCCGGCTCCGAAGGCGGCGGCACAGCGTTGCGTGGCGCGGCGGGACGGTACATCCTCGGAGCTGGCGGCGATCACCTCCTCGGCGAACCGGCGCGGGTCATCCGGTGCCGGCTTGGCGAGGTGGCGCGCCATGGCGCGCCCGTCGAGCTCGAGCTCCCAGCAGCCGCGCGCGCCACATGGGCACTGCAGGCGCCGGTCGCCGAATGGTAGGTGCCCGAACTCGCCGCCGGTGCCTGTGGCTCCGGTGAGTGGTTCACCGTCGATGATCAAAACTCCGCCCGCGCCAACCTCGATCACCAGGTGCAGCAAAATGCGGGTCCCGATCAGGTCGGGTGTTCGCGCTTCGGCGACGCCTGCCAGGGTCGCGTTGTTGCCGATCAACACCGGGAGGCCGGTTCCTTCTGCGATCGATGCGACTTCGACGGTCCGCCAGGAGAGTGCTGACGCGTGGACCAGTTCGCGCCCGCGAGTCGCAGCGGGCACGGCGATCGACACGACCCGCAGTCGATCCCCGTGGAGCGACTGCAGTTCGGTGAGGGCGGCGCGAAGCCGCTTCAACACTGCGGCAGCGCTGCGGCCGGCGGTGCGTCCGCGTTGGATGATTGCTGGCACGCCGTCGACTCCGGCGAGTGCGATGCGCCAGTCGGCGTGGCGAATGTCGATTGCCACCACCAGTGGCCCGAACGCATGGGGCCGCAGCTCCGTCGTTGGTCGCCCGCGGCCGCGGGCAGCCGCAGGCTGCTCGTCGATCAGCGAGAGCTCGCGAAGGCGTCCGATCAGCTCGGTTGCCGTGCCACTGTTGAGGCCCAGCCGCCGAGCCGCAGCTGCCCGAGTGATCTCCGGCTCGCGGCGCAGGAGAGCGAGGAGCTGCTCAGCGCCACGCCAACGAGCCTCGATCCGACGCGCTGGTGGCGCTGGTGGGGATGATCGTGTCATGTACGCCGCTCCATGCAACCGTGGCTGAGTAGACCGCATGAGATGGCCGTTTCGGTTCGGGCGCTCTCTCCTCGACGCTGTTCTACGGCTTTGGAAGGCTACGGCGCGCGACTCGTCCGCTCCCTAGTGCAACGGCTAGTCGCGCTTCGGATCTAGACAGTCGTCAGGTGGTTCAGCATGTGGCGGCGCGCGGCCTCGGGGTCCACGTCGTCGATCGCACGGACCATGAGCTCGAGTTCCTCGGCGGCAATGCGCAGTCGATCTCGGTGGGTGGTGGCGGCGAGCGCCTCGGTAGTGCGCTGCGTCGCCTGGCCAATCCCAATCATGATGGCGATACGCACCTCGTTATGCGACGCGATCGCCACAGCCTCGTGGAGAGCAAAGTCGGCGCTGGCAATCACAACCTCGTCACGGTCGTCGGCGATTGCGGACGTTAGCGCTCCGACGCTTGTGTAGAGCGCGTCGAGGTTCACGTCGGTAGCGCGCAGAGCGGCAAGCGCGGCGTTTTCGGGCTCGAACGCTCGTCGGAACTCCTGGAGATCCCATCTGCTGGCATCGCGAATGTGCATGAGCGACTCGAGTGCGGAGCCGATGAGCTGACCGTCGGGAGCCGAGGCATAAATCCCACCGGACCCACCCAAGCGGATCTCGATGAGGCCCGCGGCCTCGAGAGCGCGCAGACCTTCACGCAGCGTCGGCCGACTGACCCCGAGTTGCAGAGCTAGCTCGCGCTCGCTCGGTAGGCGCTCGCCGGGGGGCACCCGCCCGTTTAGGACGGCATCTCGAATCTGCCGGACCACGTCGTCGAAGGAGCGCACGCGCCGTACGGCGGCGAACAACTCCCCCGGTTTTGCGAGGTTCTCGGTGTCCACGCTTCCACGCCTTTCCGTGCTCGCTTGCAGTGAGAACGCTTCGATCGAGTTGGATCTTGACATGGGTCCTAGATCGTGGGTATTGTAGCCCAGCAGATGGTCTGACCATCTTAGAGACATACCCAACCGCCTCGGCCTGACCGCCTCGGCCTGACCGCCTCGGCCTGACGAGGTGTGAGGTCGGCTCGGGCCAGGCGGGTCTCTTCCAAGCTTGGGAACCACGAGAGGAGGGGCTGATTCCATGCCTTACAGCGTCATGCACGACTTCCCCGTGAGCGAGTTTCACGACCGTGTGCGGAGGACCCGGGAAGCCATGGCCGCCGACGGTCTCGATCTGCTTCTAGCGTGGTCTGACTCGTACCGGATGAGCAACGTCCGCTGGCTTTCCAACTACCGGGCGTTCGACGGAGTCTTTCCGTACCCCGCGATGGTCGCACTGCCCCTCAAGGGCGAGCCGATCCTGTTCGCCGAGGGGAGTCTCGTTTCGACTGCCGTCGGCTGGACCTGGATGTCCGATGTCCGCGGAATCCGCCAGGAACTCGGCAATGTACTCACCGAGTACGCCGCCTCAGGCGACGTCAAGCGAATCGGTATCGCAGGTTACAAGTATCTCGCAGCTGAATTCCTCGACACCATCCGAGGTGCCGTGCCAGACACAATCGAAGTCGGACGCACGAGGATTCTTGACTACCTGAAGTCGATCAAGTCCGAGATCGAGATCCGGAATATGAAGGTTGCAGGCCGGCTCGCTGACATCGGGATCGAGGCCGTCCGCCTCAACGCCTACGAAGGCGTGACTGAGCGAGAACTAGTACGCGCAGCCTACACATCAATGTTTGCAAACGGCGCGGATACTGCGTCATTCGACATTATGGTCCAAACCGGCGAGAACTCGGCGAATTACTTCCTGGCTCGACCAACAGACCGCAAGCTCCAGCGCGGCGACACGATCCTCATTGACATGGGGTGCCGCTACAACGGCTACTCGTCGGACATGGCTCGTGGCGTAGCTTTTGGCGAAGTCTCGGCTGACGCACAGCGGATGCTCGACACGTGTCTTGAGGCGTGGGAGTCGGGAATGAAGGCACTACGGCCTGGGATGACCGGCGCTGAAGCCGACGTCGCGGCAAACGAAGTACTCAGCGCCGCCGGTTACACACACGACTCTGGTGAGGGGCGCGGCTGCGCCCACGGGACGGGCATGGATCCCGAGGAAGAGGTGCCCGTGATTGGTCCTGGAAGCGAGTGGGTGCTGACCGTCAATCAGTCGTTCGCCTTTGAAATCACGCTGCTCATTCCCGGCGTGGGAGGAACGCGGATCGAAGACACGGTCATCCTGCGCAGTGACGGTCCGGAGTCGCTAACCAACTATCGGTACACAAACGCCTGGGACTGGGTAGCGCGACCAAACACATTTCCAGCCATAGCGGGCGGTGAGGAACGGCGATGACGCAGCGCCTCGGAGCGCCGCCATGTCAGCCATGTCACCCCGCGAAGTTGATCTAGAAATTCGCTGCAAAACGAGTCAGGCGGGCTTTATGACCAGCCGCGACACACAATGACGCTAGCGGAGACCCATGAGGAGGCAGTGGTTCAGGTGAGCCATATCTCGAAACGCTTTCCCGGGGTGCTCGCACTGGACGATGTGACATTTGCAATTGAGCACGGAGAGGTTCTCGCATTGGTTGGCGAAAACGGCGCCGGGAAGTCGACGCTGGTCAAGATCCTGTCAGGGATATATCGACCAGACAGCGGTGTGGTGTCGCTAAATGGAGTCGAAACGCACCTAGCGAGTGCTCATGATGCGCAAATGCGCGGGATCACCACCATCTTTCAGGAAACGACACTGATCCCGGACTTCGACGCTATGGAGAACATCTTTCTCGGACGTGAGCTCAGGATGAAGTTGGGTCGGACCCGCGGACCGTTTCTCGCCGAGCGTGAAATGAGAGATGCGGTTCGTATTCTGTATCGCGATTTCGTTTCCGACGAAGCGGATCTTGACCGTCCAGTGCGGGAAATTGGCGCGCTCAGACAGAAGGTAGTCGAGGTTTTGCGCGGTTTGGCGTTTGAGTCGTCGGTAGTAATTATGGACGAGCCGACGGCTCCGCTCAGCGACCGCGAGCGAAATGCGCTGTTTGTAAGCATTCGCGCGTTGAAAGCACGCGGTGTCGCCGTGCTGCTCGTGACACATCGGCTAGAGGAGCTGCTTGAGATCGCAGATCGCGCTGTCGT
>Ga0302325_10013054_pt1 | contig 17761 bp, 15 predicted proteins | sample Palsa_T0_2_FD_201948 | JGI IMG/M metagenome (GOLD analysis project Ga0302325, IMG submission 201948) | Peat permafrost microbial communities from Stordalen Mire near Abisko, Sweden - Palsa_T0_2 | ecosystem: Environmental > Terrestrial > Soil > Palsa > Peat permafrost | place: Sweden: Abisko...
CGATATCGCAAGCATCGCACCCTGTGTGTCCAGCAGCGACTTGTTCATCTTTCCCTGCTCATCGTTGAAAATCCGGAGATTCACAGTCTTCTCAGCCATGGACACCGCCGTCGCCGAAACGTCATTTCGCCCCACGCCAACCAGCACCGCGAGTCCCGGCCCGATTTCACCGCTGACCTGCCCGTCAACAACCACGCGCGCTCGCGTAACCCTTTGAATCACTGCCCGCATCGCCTGCCTCGCTGCGAAGTTCCCTTCGTTCCGATTCTATGCGGTTCGCGGCAAATCGCACAATTGGCGCCCGTCTGTACCCGCGGAGGGGGGCTATGGTATCCTTGGTCGTTCACGAAGGTCATTCACACCGGAAGGCACACACACCGAACGTTACGTTAGCCGCAAGGTCACCGCGATGGGCAGCAACTTTTTGGCATGCCGGGCCCACGTGCAGCGCGTATAGCTTTCTGTGAGTGGCAGGAACGGCGAAAAAATGTCTACACAAGCAACGAGCCCTAAGATCGACACACTGCGCCTGGCGCATTCGCCCGATAGCGACGACGCCTTCATGTTTTACGCGCTGGCCACGGGCAAAGTCCGCCTTCCCGGCGTGAAGTTTACGCACATTCTTTCCGACATCGAATCCTTGAACCGCGCGGCGCGCGAAGAAACGTACGACGTTACCGCCCTGAGCTTTTACGGCTACACCTTCGTGGCCGATAAGTACGTCCTGCTCGATTGCGGCGCGAGCTTCGGTGAAGGCTATGGTCCCATCGTTGTTGCCTCGCATCCGATCAAGAAAACGGAACTTGCCGGACGGAAAGTCGCCATACCGGGCGAATGGACTACCTCCTATCTCGCGCTGAAGCTTTTCGAGCCGAATGTTGAGACGGTTACGATGCCCTTCGACAAGATTCTCGGCGCCGTGCAGGCCAAGGAAGTCGAAGCCGGCCTACTGATTCATGAAGGCCAGCTCCTTTTCTCCGAGGTCGGGTTGCACCGCGTGGTTGATCTTGGCCAGTGGTGGCAGGAGTCAACCGGACTGCCGTTGCCCCTTGGCGGAAACGCCATCCGGCGCAGTCTTGGGCCGGAGTTGGGGATGCAGGTAGCGCGCATCATCCGCGAGAGCGTCTCCTATGCCTTGGATCATCGCGAGCCGGCGATGGCTTACGCGCTGCAGTTCGCGCGCGACATGGACCCGCAACTGGCGGACAAATTCGTGGGAATGTACGTGAATCGTTGGACGCTCGATTATGGAGAGGAAGGCCGGCGTGCCGTGCGCGAGCTTCTGGCCCATGGCGCTGCCGCAGGATTCGTGCCCTCCTCCTTTAAGGTCGAGTTTCTGTCCGACGCTGCTTAAGCCTCGGAGAATCATCAGGCTAGGCATAAGGCACGGCAGGTGAACCGCTTTCTCGTTCTACGCGCACAATTCGCCAGTCTCTAGCAGCGGTTCGTTTACCGCCAGGTCGCAGCGGTCCCACGTAATTCCCCATTCCGGCAATTCCCACGGGATAATCCTAAGGACATGAGAAATCTTATCGAACAGGGCCTGGCCCTCCGCGAACTCCTACGCGAACGCATCCTCGTCCTGGATGGCGCCATGGGCACCATGCTGCAACAGGTGAACCTGACGGCGGCAGACTTCGGCGGCCCGCATCTGGAAGGTTGCAACGAGAACCTTGTAATCACCCGGCCCGACGTGGTGCTGGGAATCCACCGCAAGTATCTGGAAGCCGGCTCTGACATCATCGAAACGAACTCTTTCGGCAGCACGCCCGTAGTCCTCGCCGAGTATGGATTGGGCGAACACGCGCACGAGATCAGCCGCCGCGCTGCGGCGCTCGCGAGACAAGCCGCTGACGAATTCTCCACGCCGGGCAAACCTCGGTTCGTCGCCGGATCCATGGGTCCCACAACGAAGGCCATCAGCGTCACCGGTGGAATCACCTTCGAGCAGCTTCGCAATAACTTCCGGGACCAGGCTCGCGGTCTCGTGGAAGGCGGCGCGGATCTGCTTCTGCTCGAGACCTGCCAGGACACGCGCAACATCAAAGCGGGAGTGCTCGCGATCGACGAGCTCAGCCGCGAACTCGGGCAGCCCATCCCCGTGATGATCTCCGTCACGATCGAACCGATGGGAACCATGCTCGCCGGGCAGAACATCGAGGCGCTCTGGGCCTCCCTCGACCACGCTGACGTGCTGTCCCTCGGGTTGAATTGCGCCACCGGCCCCGAATTCATGACCGACCACGTCCGCACCCTGCAGTCCCTGACAAACCGGTTCGTCTCCTGCTATCCGAATGCCGGTCTTCCGAACGAAGAGGGGCTATACCAGGAAACTCCCACCACTCTCGCCGAGCAGCTCGATCGTTTCGTCGAGCGCGGCTGGCTGAATATCGTCGGCGGCTGCTGCGGAACCACGGAAAAACACATTCGCGCCATCGCTCAGATGGCGGAAAAGAAAGTCCCGCGCCATCCGGCCGGCGCAAGCCATCGGGCGGTCTACTCCGGCATCGACGTGATCGAAGCCGAGGAGAGCACGCGGCCCTTGATTGTCGGCGAACGCACCAACGTGATCGGCTCGCGTGAGTTCAAAAAACTCATCGCCGCGGAACAATGGGAGGAAGCCACCGAGATCGCCCGCCGGCAGGTGAAAAGCGGGGCGCACATCGTGGACGTATGCCTGCAGAGCACGGACCGCGACGAGATCAAGGATATTCCGCCCTTTTACGACCAGCTGATCCGCAAGATCAAAGCGCCGATCATGATCGACACCACCGACGCCCGGTCGATCGAGCTGTCGCTCACCTATTGCCAGGGCAAGAGCATCATCAATTCGATCAATCTCGAGGATGGCGAAGAGAAGTTCGAGCGCGTCTGCCCGCTGGCCCGCTCCTACGGCGCCGCCCTGATTGTCGGCTGCATCGATGAAGACCCGCAGCAGGCACAGGCCTTCACGCGCGAGCGCAAATTGGAAATAGCGGAGCGCTCCAACAAGCTGCTGACGGGAAAATACGGCATCCACGCCGAAAACATTATTTTCGATCCCCTGGTCTTTCCCTGCGCCACAGGCGATGAAAACTATATCGGCGGCGCGGTGGAAACAATCGAGGGAATCCGGCTGATCAAGAAGGCTATTCCGTACGTTCGCACCGTGCTCGGCATTTCGAACGTCTCGTTCGGCCTGCCCGCCGGTGCCCGCGAAGTAGTCAATTCCGTTTTCCTATACCACTGCACCAAGGCCGGCCTCGACCTCGCTATCGTCAACGCGGAGCGTATCGAGCGCTTTGCGCAGATCCCGGATGCCGAACGCAAGCTCGCCGAAGACCTCCTGTTCAATAACGTCCCGGAGTCTGTTCCCGGCGATCACCCGCAGGTTTCGCTTCTCCGCGGCGCCCCGGCGGATTGGCGCCAACAAAGCCGCGAACAGAAAGCCGCCATCAACCAGTTCCACATTGCGGCAATTTCGGCCCATTTCCGCGGCTCCGGCGGCCGCAAGAAAGCGCGCGCGCAGGATCTGCCGCTCGATCAACGCCTCCCGAACTATATTCTCGAAGGCTCAAAAGACGGCCTCATCGACGACCTCAATCGCAAGCGCGAAGAAGGTGTGTCTCCGCTCGATATTATCAACGGCCCGCTCATGGCCGGCATGGCCGAGGTGGGCAGGCTCTTCAACAACAACGAATTGATCGTGGCCGAGGTGCTTCAATCCGCCGAAGCCATGAAGGCGGCCGTGAGCCATCTCGAGCAGTTCATGGAGAAGGCCGACACTGAGAAGCGCGCCAAGGTGATCCTCGCCACCGTGAAGGGTGACGTTCACGATATCGGCAAAAATCTCGTCGAAATCATTCTGAAGAACAACGGCTATGACGTGATCAACCTCGGCATCAAGGTCCCGCCGGAAGACCTGATCCGCGCGCATGAAAAACACAAGCCGGACGCTATCGGTCTCTCCGGCCTGCTGGTGAAAAGCGCGCAGCAAATGGTGACCACGGCCGGTGATCTGCGCGACGCGGGCATTCGCGTTCCGCTCTTGGTGGGCGGCGCGGCTCTTTCGGACAAATTCACGCGGTTAAAGATCGCGCCGCAGTATCAGACCGCCGTCTGCTACGCAAAAGACGCCATGACCGGTCTGCGCCTGATGAACGAATTGAGCGATCCAAAACGCCGCGCCTCGGTGCTTCAGGAGCACACATTTACCGCGACCGCCGCCGTGGAAGACGCCGCGCCGCGCCCGCAAGCCCCTGCCGGAGAAGAGCGCGTGGCGAAAATCCGCACCGATATCTCAATCCCTTCCCCCGCATATCTCGACCGGAAAGTGCGCGCGGTCCCCGACTTGAACGATATTTGGAGTTACATAAATCCTTACATGCTTTTTGGACGTCACCTGGGTTTTCGCGGGAACTTCGAAAAAGCCCTGGGCGAACGCGACGCGCGGGCCCTCGAACTCTTCAACAGCATGGAAGAAATCAAGCGCCAGGCCAGAAGCTTCATGAAAATTGGCGCGGTCTGGCAATTCTTCGAAGCCGAGCGCCACGGAAACTCCATCGCCCTGTTCGCTCCCGGCGGCGCCTCGCCCATCCATACCTTCCACTTCCAACGCCAGCGGATCGGCGAAAAGCTTTGCCTGAGCGATTACATTCTCCCGTCGGCGGAAGGCAAGCGGGATCACATGGCTCTCTTTGTCGTCACAGCCGGCGAGGGTATCCGCGCGAAATCCGAGGAAGCGAAAGCCGCCGGTGAATATCTCTACTCCCATGGGCTGCAGGCGCTCGCGCTCGAAACGGCGGAGGCCTGCGCCGAATGGCTGCATCGCCGCATCCGGGAAGATTGGGGTTTCCCCGATCCTCCCAATCTCACCATGGCCGAACGCTTCACGTCGCGTTACCGCGGCAAGCGCTATAGCTTCGGCTATCCCGCATGCCCCAACCTTGAGGATCAAGCCGGCATCTGGATGCTGCTCCATCCCGAGGATGTCGGCGTTCACCTCACCGAAGGCATGATGATGGACCCTGAAGCCAGCGTCAGCGCGCTCGCCTTCCATCATCCCGATTGCACCTATTTCTCCGTCGGCGACCAGCCCGCCGAATCCCCGTCGGAATCCTGAGCGCGCCTCGTACGCAGCACCCACCTATGGCACTATTGTTGTCATCGTGCTCGTTGGAATTCTTGAATGCGCTATCTGATTTTGAGCGACGTCCACGCGAACCTTACCGCCCTGGATGCCGCACTCGCAGCCGCGGAAGGCCGGTGGCAAAAAGCCGCCTGCCTGGGCGATCTCGTCGGCTACGGCCCGCAGCCGAACGAAGTCATTGACCGTATTCGCTCCCTCGGCGGCGCCGTAATCCGCGGTAATCACGACAAGGCGGTAAGCGGTCTCGTGGACGCCGAGGATTTCAATCCCCTCGCTCGCGCCGTCACACTCTGGACGCGGGCTCAGCTTCTTCCCGCCAATCTTGATTACCTCGAAAACCTGCGGCACGGGCCTGTCACGCTCGACGGCTTGTCGATCATCCATGGCGCTGTTCACGACGAAGACGAATACGTCTTCGGTCCCGCGCAAGCGGTCGAAGGGCTGCTTGACTCTCCTTCGCCGGTCACTTTCTTTGGGCACACCCACATCCAGGGCGGCTTTACGCTCCGCGACGACCAGGTGGTCGTACAGCATCTGAAACCAGCGGCCGGGAACCTGTTCACCAGCCTGCCGATTGAAAAAGGAACTTCGTATCTGCTGAATCCCGGGTCCGTCGGCCAACCCCGCGACGGCGACCCGCGCGCCGCCTTCGCGATTGCGGACCTCGATCAGCAGTCGGTGGAGTTCTGGCGTGTCGCGTATGATATTGAAGCCGTGCAGAACCGCATGACGCAGGCAGGCCTGCCGGAGCCCCTGATTCTGCGTCTCTCTTTCGGGCGTTAGGGAAAAAGGAAACATGCTGCCAGGCGATAATTACGAAGAGAAGGGCCGCTTCCCGGTCGCTTTCATAGCCGGAGCCGTAATTGTGCTGATCCTGGGCGCAGGCGCCACATGGCTGATCCGCCGGTCGCAACCTACCGGCATTGCAGCCGCAACCAAACTGCCTTTCGGCCAGCAAGAGCAGTCCTACGCGCCCCGGATTCAGTTTCAAGGCATTCAGATGGCGCATTCGACGAATTTCCTCAACCAGGAATTCACCTTCGTAGCCGGCACCATCGTAAACAATGGCGACCGCGCGGTTGTGGGACTTCAGGTCGTCATCGAATTTCGCGACCAATTTAACCAGACAGTCCTGCGCGATTCCGAGATCATCCTTCCGCCCACAGCCCTTCCTCTCCCAGCGGGCCAGATGCGCGACTTCCAGGTGATCCTCGAACGTATTCCCTCCGATTGGAATCGGCAGTATCCTTCCATACGCGTCACGGGCCTTGTCCTCAAGTAGGGTAGTCGCCGGTCCCCTGTTTCTAAACGATTGGGTGGTTTGTCTATGGACGATTGGGCCGAGCTCGACCGCGCTTTGGGCATCATCGCCGCATCCGGCCGCGCCGAAGTTCGCGAGGACGGCGAATGGCTCGCGGACTTCCACCCTTTGCACGTGGAAATTCGCCGCCAGGGACAACACGCGCTCGTCCACTTGTGGTCGGACCAGCGAAACCTCACCCGCCGCATCCTCTGCATCAAAGAACGATCCGACGATCATGCTCTGCTCGAAGTCCAAAGGTTCGGCCGGGCAAAGCCAGGCCGCCTGGAATTTTTACGCGCCGATGCGGCGCGTCCCGCGAGCCGTGTCTTACGGGAGCAATTCCGCGCAAGAATCTACCGCATTCTTTCGGACGCTTTCCCCGATGCAGTGATCGACTCGCTCACAGTTGCACAGGACCTCAAAAAATCCTTCTCGGGCCTCTACGTCCGGGGCCAGATGCACGAAGGATCCGGCACCTGGGCGTTGCTGGCCGTCCCCCCAGCCGACGAGATTTCTTCGGTGGAAGCAAGCCTCGCTTTCGGAGTTCTCTGGCTCACTGGCTGCGAAGCCGCGCGCAGCGCCGCGGAGTGGAAGGCTTGCGCCTCTTCGTACCTGAAAATACGGGTCTCCACCTGAGGGAACGCATCCTGGCTCTCTCCCCTTCGACCCGCGCCGAAATTTTCGAGTTTTCGCACCGGGATGGAGGGGTGCGCAAGCTCGATCCGGCGGATGTGGGCAATCTGCAGAGCCGCCTTCTGCCTCGGCCGGAAATGGACTCGTTACTGATGGCCGGGCGCGAAGCTGCCTCCCGAATTCCCGTCCTGGCGTCCAGGGCCTTCGAAAAAAACACTCCGATCGAGCAACACCTGATGCCCGGTGTCTGCGAGTCCTCGTTCTCTTTTCGCGGCCTCGACTTTGCCCGCTGGTCGATCGAAGGCCTGTCTTTCGGCCTCGACGATTCCCGGCTCCCGCTCACCAAAGCCACCGAACCCGCGCTGGAAAAACTCCTCCGCCAGCTCGAGTTGTATCGCAACCCCCTCGCCGAGCAGACCAGCCATGCGCTGTACCGCAAAGCCCCGGAGCGCTGGATCGAAACGATGATTCGCGAGGACCCCACAAAGCTCGATGCGAGGCTCGACGCGCGCTACCTCTACTCCCAGCTCCCCGCCTTCACCGCCGGAAGCCGGGGCATTCTTGACCTGCTCGGCGTCACTCGCCGCGGCCAGCTTGTAGTCATCGAACTGAAGGCGTCCGAAGATATTCAGCTGTCAATCCAGGCAGTCGATTACTGGCTCCGCGTCCGGCGGCATCAACGTGAGGGAGACTTCGAGCGCTACGGCTACTTCCCCGGAATCGAACTCGATTCGCAGCCCCCGCAGGTATGGCTGGTTGCGCCGGGATTCCAGTTCCATTCAGCCACCGAAATTTTGCTGAAATATCTCTCGCCTGAAATCCACGTCACGCGCATCGGTCTCAACGAAAACTGGCGCCGGGGGTTGAAGGTGGTCTTCCGTCAGTAGACCTGTTTCGGCTTGGTCAAAAATGCGGGCAAAAAATTTGGGAAGCGGACTGTCGAAACAGCCTCGCTTCCCGGGGTGTGTCCTAGAAGTATTACTAGCTTAGACGCGGGTGTTTTAAAAAGGTTTCCAAACTCAATAAAAAAGATATTTGCGCCATTTTTCGTCCCGGTGCCCGATCAGGCGCATCAGCTGGCGCGAAGTGTGCAGCGTAAACGGCCGTGGCCGGCGCTGCAGCTTGATCCCGGCTTCTTCCGGCGTTCGGTCGCCCTTGCGGTTGTTGCAGGTATAGCAGCAAGCCACCAGGTTCTCCCAGGAGGAGCGTCCGCCCCTCGATCGCGGCATTACATGGTCAAGGGTCAGTTCGGAAGCGGGAAGCGCCGTTCCGCAGAACTGGCAGGTATTCCGGTCGCGCAGCAGGATGTTCTTCCGCGAAAGCGCCCGGCTCTGCTGGGGAATATGCCGGTAGCTTAAAAGCCGGATAACTGACGGCACCTGAACGGCTTTCGAAGTGGAATGAACCTCAGTGTGGTTGGTCTCTTCCGCCTGGGTAACGCCCTTCAGCATCAGAACCAGCGCCCGCCGCACAGCAGTAACGTTAATCGGCTCAAATGTGGCGTTCAAAACAAGGACGGGAGCCTGCATCACCGAAGGACGGCTGGCGGAGGAAGTGCTCGCAGCCCGGGGCGCGCCTGAACTCAAGCCTAGTGCAGGACGGGGACGTAAACCGGTTTTCAGCCGATTGTCCATAGCTGCCCTTTTGCGCCGACAAAAACCCTAGCCTTCTAAGATGCTCCTGAAGCCTTACGGGATTCTTTCGTCTGTGTTAATTTTTGGGTCTGGTAGCTGTTTGCCAACCCGGAACCAGCCTGGCCACCGTAAGCCCCACCACCCTTGAAGCACCAGCCTTTTTGAGCGCCCTCGCGCAGGCATCCAGCGTCGCGCCGGTGGTCATTACATCATCTACCAGTAGAATGCGCAGGTTGTCAACCTTTGCGCCGTCCAGGGTCGCGTAGGCGCCACGCACGGACTTCCATCTCTCGCTGCGCGAAAGAAGTAGCTGAGCAGGCCTGGGCTTGGTCCGCGTCAAAAGCCGGGTATCTACCCGGGCACCCAGGCGCTTCGCCAAGGGCTGCGCAATCAATTCCGCCTGGTTATACCCTCGTTCGCGCTGCCTTCCCGGGTGGAGCGGAATTGGCACCACCGCATCGACGCGCCATGCGTCCAGTTCCTGAGCGATGCATCCGGCAATTCGCTCCGCGAACCAGTGGCCCAGCCGCGTCACTTCCTCATACTTCATAAGGACAATTGCATCGAACAGAGTGTCGTTATAAATCGCAAAGCTGCGCGCCCGGTCAAACGCAAAAAACTCCAGCCGGCAAAGCCTGCACAGCGGCCGGGTCGCTTGAATGGCTACGGGAGAAGCAAACGGGCGCCCGCAGCATTCGCAGAGCGGCGGTACGATCGCCTCAAAGGAGTCGAGGCACCGGTTGCAGATGGGAATCCGGCTGGCATTGGTGAGAATCTGGTCGCAGATACGGCAGGGCGCCGGACACAGCACCGACGTCACCGCGTCGAGCGCGCTTCTTAAGATCACCGATGCGTTGTTAACGAAAGAGCTACCGGGACAACCTATCTCAAAATGAAGGCGAATGGAAGGGGCCGGGCGCGGGTTACAGCAGCTGCGAGGTTCGTTCCCGAATTGAAACCGGCTGCGGGCTGATCAGGGTTTGGGCGGTTCAGACTGTTGATCCGGACTAAAGCAGACCTTGTTCTTTTTTCTCTTGGCAAGTGATGCAGTAGCGCGTCCACGGTACCGCTTCGAGCCGCTTTTGTTGCAACTCCTGATGGCAGGCGGCGCACTCTCCGAACGATTCGCCCTCTATCCGCGCCAGGGCGTCATCGACCAACTGCAAAAGCGACCGGTTCTCGTGCGTCAGCCCGAACAGAAATTCCTTCGTGTAGGAATTGGCTGCCTTATCGGCAAGATCCACTGTGGGGTCTTCGTCCGCTTCGCGGCCTTCCTGCTCGGTGCGGGCGATTCCCCGGAGCAATTCCGCCCGCCGTGTAACGAGTTTCTTTTTGTAATACTCGAGCCTTTTCTTGTCCATAGTTAGTCCCATAGAGGGCTCCGGTAACCCATCAAAAAACTAGCCATAGTATCGGTACCGCCGCCGCTTGTCAAATTGCGCGAAACACCGAATTTCCTGACGCAAAGTAACGCAGCGGGGCGTTTTCCATAGATGCGCGATGATAGATGCGTGCTGCGTCCAAAAGGATTCCAAAAGGGTCCGCTGCAACCTTTCCATCAACATGTACCGTGGCTTGTTGCGAAGGCTAAGTGCGGCTGTTAAGATTGTAGGTCCGCGCGCCTGGAAGACGCGAGTCGTACACAACCTTCCATCATGCACGTGTTGGTTCCATTTAAAACCAAGAACGCAAAGGGGAAACGGGATTGGCAAAATATGACCTTGTGATCGTTGGCAGCGGACCAGGCGGCTACGTGGCCGCGATCCGCGCCTCGCAGTGGGGATTGAAAACCGCCGTCGTGGAAAAGGATCCGTTTCTGGGCGGTACCTGCCTGCACGTAGGCTGCATCCCAACAAAGGTCTTTTTGCACCATGCCGATATCTACGACAACTTCAAGCGCGCCGCCGAATTCGGCTTCGAGGTGAAAGACGTCAAGGTGAACTGGCCCGCGATGCTCACGCGCAAAGACAAAATTGTCAAGAAACATGCCGGCGGCATCGCCGCTCTCTTCAAAAAGAACAAAGTGGATTCTATCAGCGGGTGGGGACGCGTCGCGGGCCCCGGACGCGTTTCCGTGGAAAAAGACGGCAAGACCACCGAACTCGAAACCACCTACACCATGCTCGCAACCGGTTCCGAAGCCCGCTCTCTGCCGGGAGTCGGAATCGACAACACCACCATCCTCACCAACCGGGAAATTCTCGCTTTGCAAAGCATCCCTAAATCGCTCGTCGTGGTCGGATGCGGCGCGGTGGGCGTTGAATTTGCCTCGGTGTTTCACACGTTCGGCTCGGAAGTCACCCTTCTTGAAACCCTGCCGCGCGTTGTTCCGCTCGAGGACGAGGAAATTTCCGCCGAACTCGAAAAGAGCTTCCGCAAAAAGGGCATCAAGATCGAACTGGAGGCCAAAGTCTCCTCCGTCATCAAGGATGCCAACGGAGCGACGGTCTCCTACACGGACAAGTCTGGAAGCCCCAAGACCATCTCCGCGGAAAAGGTTCTCATCGCCGTCGGACGGCGCCCGCTTACCGAAAACATCGGTCTCGAAAAGACCAAGGCGAAAGTGGAGCGTGGCTTCGTGCACACCGATGCCTTCCTGGAAACCGCCGAGCCGCATCTGTACGCCATCGGCGACATCGTCGCCGGACTGCCGCAACTCGCCCACGCCGCCTCCATGGAAGGCATCATCGCCGTGGGACGCATGGCGGGCAAACCTGTGCAACCCTTCGACCGCAAACGCTGCCCCAACGCCACCTACTGCGAGCCGCAGATTGGCTCCATCGGCCTGACGGAAAAGCAGGCGCGCGACGCCGGGCTGGAGGTCAAGACCGGAAAGTTTCCCTTCCTTGCCAACAGCAAGGCCACGATTCTCGGCAATCACGAAGGCTTCATTAAAGTGGTCGCCGAAGCGAAATACGGCGAAATTCTGGGCGTCCACGCCATCGGGCCACTGGCCACGGAAATTATCGCCGAGCCGGTCGCGGCCATCGGTTTGGAAGCCACACTGGACGACATGGCATCCACCATTCACGCTCATCCCACTGTCTGGGAGGCAATGGGCGACGCATTCAACGCTGTCCGCGGGCTCACCATCAATTACTGACGCGGGAGTTTCTCCTAAGTCCAGGAAGCGGCAAGCTTAAAACAATGAAGAAGTGGCACCCGGTAACCTCGTGAAGCAAGTAGAGAAAATCGCCTGGGTAGTGGACCTCGGGATCATCCCGTACGGCCCCGCGTGCGACTTGCAGCACGCGCTGGTAGAAGCGCGTAAAGCGCATGAAGTCCCCGACGTGCTGCTCCTCTGCGAGCACCCTCACGTGATCACCCTTGGCCGCAACGGCAAACGCGAACATCTGCGCGCCGGATCGAACGTACTCGGCCAGATGCATGTGGAATTTCATCCCAGCGACCGCGGAGGCGACATCACCTATCATGGCCCCGGGCAGATCGTGGGTTATCCGATCCTGGACTTGGCGGAGCACCGCCGCGACGTCCGCTGGTACGTCGAGCAACTGGAAGAAGTAATGTTGCGCGCCACGGCCGAGTTTGGCATCGCAGCCAAGAGAGTGGAGGGCAAACACGGCGTTTGGGTGGACGTCCCGGCGGGAGAAGAAAAACTCGCCGCGCTGGGCGTGCATCTGAGCCGCTGGGTCACCTCCCACGGTTTCGCTTACAATGTCTCGACCGACCTGCGCTTCTTCGATCTCATCGTGCCCTGCGGCATCCCGGATAAGCGCGCCACCTCGCTCGAACGTTTGCTCGCGCGCGAAGTTTCCACCGGCGAAGTTCGTCCGCGTCTCATCTCGCACTTTGGAAATGCATTCGAACGCACCATGATCCAAACGCCCAGCCGCGACTTGGAAGCCGCCCTTCACACGCACACTGCGATGGCCGGAATGCCTCGGTCTCAGCACGCTGGCCAGGTTTCTCTTGGGGAGGGTGCTTCATGAACCATCCCGTGATGCCACCTTCGAACAAGCCTTTGAACGGATCCGTGCAACTCTCGCTGAGCACCGCCCAGCAGCTCGATCTCTATTACTACATGCAGTTAAACCGGCAGCTCGAAGAGCGCATGGTTCGCCTGTTCCGCCAGAACAAGATTGTGGGCGGCCTTTACTCGAGCCTCGGACAGGAAGCGGTCTCCGTCGGCAGCGCGTTTGCCCTCGAGCCGCGGGATTGGCTGGCGCCCATGATCCGCAACATCGGCGCCCTTCTCGTAAAGGGCTTCCCGCCGCGCGACATTTTCACGCAGCACATGGCCAAGTACACCTCGCCCACGCAGGGCAAGGACGGCACGAGCCACTTCGGCGATCTGAAGCAGCGCCACGTCGTTTCGCCCATTTCCATGCTCGGTGACCTGATTCCCGTGATGGCAGGCGTAGCCATGGCCGGCCGTTATCTGGGGCAGAAGATCGTCGCCATGACGTGGATTGGCGACGGCGGCAGTTCCACCGGGGCTTTCCACGAAGGAATGAACCTCGCCGCCTCCCAAAACGCGCCGCTCGTCGTGGTCCTTGAGAATAATCAGTGGGCCTATTCAACGCCGGTTTCCCGCCAGGTTCCCGTTCGCGATCTCGCCAACCGCGCCCACGCCTACGGCGTTCGCGGCATGGTTGCCGACGGCAACGACGTGCTCGCGGTCTACAAAGCCGCCAAGGAAGCGGTCGGCGAATGCCGCGCGGGGCGCGGTCCGGTTCTTCTCGAAGTCAAAACGATGCGGATGAAGGGACACGCGCAGCACGATCCCGCCGAGTACGTGCCCAAAGCTATGTTCGATTACTGGAAGGCCCGCGATCCCATCGCGCTCTTTGAAAAATACCTCACCGAGAACCATATTTGGGATCCCGGCAAGAAGGCTGAAATCGACGCGCGCATCGAGCAGGAGCTCGATGCCGACCAGAAGTTCGCGGAGGAGTCGCCGCTTCCGCCGCCCGAACTCGCGGAACAGGGCGTCTATTGCGAAGGATGCCACACCATCACGGCGGAGTGGCACCGTCCCCAGGAAGAGGTCATGCCTCCCAACTCCAGCGTGCAAGGGGTTTGGACCATTTCCGATTTCGGTGCGGCGCAGCCGCCCGCCGCCCTTCCCCGGCCGGCCATTTCGGTGGCGCCTCACCTGAAGCCGGCGCCGGGGCATCCGGCTAAACATGGCGGAAAACATGCGCCGAAACACCCAGCGAAACCGCATCCCAAACCACCGCCCGCTGCCATCGATACTCAACCCGATTTAGCCACCGCTCCCGCCCTGCGCGTCCCCTTCGGGCGCGGCCCGAAAGACAAGGCCTTCCGCCAGGAACAGCAGAATGCCAAGGACGCGCGCCGCAACGACAAGCGGGGAAGGCACCGCTGATGGCCGACGTCACCATGCTCGAAGCCATCCGCGAGGCGCTCTTCGAAGAGATGGAGCGCGACCCCTGCGTTGTCACCCTAGGTGAGGATATCGGCGTCTATGGCGGCGCGTTCAAGGCCACCGAAGGTCTCTTCGCGAGGTTCGGGCCCGAGCGTGTGATCGATACTCCCATCAGCGAAACCGCCATCGTCGGCGCGGCCTGCGGCATGAGCTATCTGGGCCTTCGCCCAATCGCGGAAATGCAATTCATCGACTTCATCGCCTGCTGCTTCAACCAGGTCACCAACTTTGCCGCCAAATCCCACTACCTTTGGGGCGCTCCCGCGCCGATCGTCATCCGCGGCCCCTCGGGCGGCGGCGTCCACGGCGGCCCGTTTCATTCGGCGAACCCCGAGATGTATTTCGTGCATACGCCGGGACTCAAGGTGGTTTATCCTTCCACGGCCTACGACGCGAAGGGTCTGCTGAAATCCGCCGTGCGCGACAATAACCCAGTGCTCTTTTTCGAACACAAGTTCCTCTACCGGCGGATCAAGGAAGAGATCCCCGCGGGCGACTACACCGTCCCCATCGGCAAGGCCGTGATCCGGCGCCCGGGAACGGATCTCACCATCGTCAGCTACGCCGCCATGGCGCATACTTCGCTCGAAGCCGCGCGGGAACTCGCCAACGAAGGCATCGAGGCTGAGGTGATCGACCTGCGCACCCTGCTTCCGCTTGACCGCGAAACGATTCTCGATTCGGTGAAGAAAACGAACCGGCTGCTCGTGGTGCACGAAGACACGCGTACCGGCGGGATCGCCGGCGAAATCGCCGCCGTCGTCTGCGAAGGCGCCTTTGCCGACCTGGACGGCCCGGTAATTCGCGTCACCGGCCTCGACACCCCGGTTCCTTACGCCCCCTCTCTCGAACAACATTTCCTCCCGAACGTCGAAAAAGTTGCCGCGGCGGCGCGGGAATTGGCAAAATACTAACGCGGACGAAAGTGAGCTAGCGCAAGTGGGAAAAACGAAAGGTCTCAACAACGTGGAATTCGCAGTCGGATCCGAGGTGCGCATCGCGGATCGCCCCTTTCTCGAGAGCTTCCTCGAAGCGGGGCAGTACCACAATGAACTGGAGCCGGAGCAGCTGGATTTCGCCGGCCGCGTGGCAAAGGTAAAGGAAGTCACGTTCTTTCACGGCGGCGACGAAATCTACGCCCTCGAAGGAATTCCGGGCGTCTGGCACGAGGAATGCCTCAGCGCCGTTTGAGTTTCTACCCTAGGAGATAACCATGGCTGTCGACGTCATCATGCCCCAGATGGGCGAAAGCATTTTTGAAGGTACGATCACCAAGTGGCTGAAGAAGCCCGGCGACAAGATCGACCGCGACGAACCTCTTTTTGAAATCTCCACCGACAAGGTCGATGCCGAAATTCCCTCCCCTTCCGCTGGGGTACTCAAGGAGATCAAGGTCACCGAAGGCCAGACGGTGCCCATCCAGACCATCGTGGCCGTAATTGACGCCGATGGCGCAGCCGCGTCCGCCGCGCCTGCCGCTCCGTCGAAAAGCGAAGCTACCAAGGCAGCACCCACGCCGACCCAACCGCAGGCCAAGCCCGCTGCAGCCGCGCCGTCAGCACCACCGGCCCCGGCGCAGTCTTTGCCGGCCCCCTCCGCGGCCAATCCTCCCGAGACCGCCAGCTCGAAAGTACGCAGCTCTCCGCTCGTCCGCCGCGTCGCCCGGGAGAACAACGTCGATCTCTCGCAGGTCGCCGGAACCGGCGCAGGAGGCCGCGTCAGCAAGCGCGACATTATGGCCGCCGTCGAGTCCGGTACGGGCGCCGCACCATCGGGCGATGCGTCTCCCCGTCCCGCGCCGCCGCAGGCGCCTCCCCCCTCGGGAGGAGCCTCCGCCTCCGCTGTGCTCGAAAACGCCGTGCCGCGCGAGAAGATGTATTTCGGTCACTACGAAGTGCAACCCATGTCCATCATGCGGCAACGCATCGCGGAACACATGGTGCTCTCGAAGCGCGTCTCCCCGCATGTATATTCGGTCGAGGAAGTCGACGTCACCGGCATCGCGGCGCTGCGCGCAAAGATGAAGGCCAAGTTCGAAGAGCAGGCCGGCACCAAGCTCACCTTCATGCCTTTCTTTATCCGGGCCGCCGTCGAGGCTCTCCGCGCCTTTCCCACGGTAAACGCCTCCGCGGACGGAACCAACGTCGTTCTCCACAAGGAATGCAACATCGGCGTAGCCGTAGCGCTGGACTGGGGCTTGATCGTCCCGGTAATCAAGGAAGCCGAGGAAAAGAATTTTCTGGGGCTGGCGCGAGCGCTCAACGATCTCGCGGTCCGCGCCCGCACGAAAAAACTCAAACCCGAGGAAGTTACCGAGAGCACCTTCAGTATTACCAACCCCGGCGTTTTCGGGGGCCTCTTCGGCCTCCCGGTGATTAACCAGCCCAACGTTGCCATCCTCGGCCTCGGCGCCATCGAAAAGCGCCCGGTTGTAATCGACGACGCGATCGCCATCCGCTCGATGGTCTATCTCACGCTTTCCTACGACCACCGCGTGGTGGACGGTGCCGTGTCTCATCAGTTTATGGCCCACATCAAGCACACGCTCGAGAACTGGACCGAAAGCATCCTGTAGCCGGCGGTTGATTCCGCCAAAGACCAAGCCGGGAACTCGTGGGTTCCCGGCTTCCAATCCGTGGCCCTCTTCCGGCCCTCTCTTCCAGTTGTCGCGTGCACTTGCCTCATCGAAATTTGTTGCGTGTAATTGTCGCGTGCTCTATGCGCTCTGATCCCAATCCGTCTCCTCCCTGGGGCTCGCCGCCCTGGACGATCGATTTTAGCCCTCCCTCTCAGCCGCTTCCCCGTACGGTGGACATAGCGATCGTGGGCGCCGGTTTCACAGGCTTGGCGGCAGCCGCGTGGCTGCGCCTGCACGACCCCGGAAAATCGGTCGCCGTCTTTGAGGCCGGCTCCATCGGCGAAGGCGCCAGCGGACGCACGGGCGGCATGGCTTTGGCAGAGACGGCTGCGGGCGATCTTCCCGGCTTGGGAGACGTTCTAAGGGGCCTGCAGGACATCCTGGCAAGGCTTAAAGTCGATTGCGGCCTCGCACTGCCCGGTGCCCGTGAAATCGGCCGGAGCGGAGGCCGCACGGACTCGTCCATCTTGTGGAATGACTCGGGCACCCTGCGCGTCGTTCGCGAGGTTCCCGGCGGCACTCTCGATCCAGGTAAACTCGTCGGCGGACTGGCTCGGGCTGCCGACAGGCTGGGTGCGATGATCTTCGAGCACCGCCGGGTTACCAGCGCTCGCTGGACAGCTCCCGTTGAACTCGAGCTTGCGCGGCTCGACGGACAGGCAGCGCCGGAACACCTTTCCGCCGAAAAGGTCCTTTTCGCCACAAACGCGCTGTCGCTTGCGCTCTCCGGCCTCGATTCAGGGACCCATCCCAAACTCACACTGGCCGCTCTCACCGCGCCGGTCTCGCCGGAAGTCCTGAGAGCAATCGGCCTGGCCGACGGAAAACCTTTCTATACCGTGGATTTCCCCTATCTCTGGGGCCGCCTCCGCGAGGACAACTCCATCGTCTGGGGTGCAGGCCTGGCGGATCCCGCGCCGTCGGGCCGCCTGGAAGACGTGCGGATCGACGCCGGAGAGCCCGCGCGCATGTTCGCCAGCCTGGAAAGGCGCATACGCGGCCTGCATCCGGCATT
>Ga0302325_10013055_pt1 | contig 17760 bp, 12 predicted proteins | sample Palsa_T0_2_FD_201948 | JGI IMG/M metagenome (GOLD analysis project Ga0302325, IMG submission 201948) | Peat permafrost microbial communities from Stordalen Mire near Abisko, Sweden - Palsa_T0_2 | ecosystem: Environmental > Terrestrial > Soil > Palsa > Peat permafrost | place: Sweden: Abisko...
CTGACCGCCACCCCGATTTCCGCCGCGACGATCGACTTAGCCTGGTCTCCACCGCAAAACACGACCGGATTGTCTAACTATATAGTGTACGGCGGAACTTCGAACACAACTCTGGTCCAAATCGCGACGGTTTCGGCCTCGGATACGACTTACAACGACGAATCCCTGAAACCTAACACTTACTATTACTATGAAGTGGCCGCAGTGGAGTCCGGGGTTACCTCGCCGGCGTCGGAGATGGCCTGGACGAGCACTGTAGCGCTGCCCGACACGCCAGGCAGTGTGGTGGCCACCGCGTCCAGCTCGACTTCAATCTCACTGACCTGGCAGGAGGCAACGGCGCACAATGGACTCCCGATCGCCGGATACCAGATCTTCCAGGGGACTGTATCCGGCCAACTAACCGACATCGGCACGGTTACGGGCACCGCGGACACGCGCCGTTACCTGGCTCCCAGCACTACTTATTACTACCAGATCGTGGCGGTGGACACCGCCCAGGACGTGTCGGCGCCGTCCACCGAGGTATCGGCAACCACTCTGCCATAACGACACACGACTCCATGCTCGCCCGACATGCTATTGCCAGCGAGAATGAGGATGAAGCCGGCTTCGGTTCACCTCGAAACGTTGCCGGCTCTCCCCGCAGTTCCCTCCCGTACGCCCCCCTACCGATCTCTCCGGGACCACCCCTGGCAAGTAAACTATCGATAATTAATCGGATATCATCCGCTAGATATTACTATCCACCGGCATCGCTCATGCGACTGCTAACTCCTTCTATCGACTACATGTTCACGCGCTTACCGAAGCAAGTATTGACTGTACTTCTAAGGGCACCTAACATCGATTTTCGGAGTCTATTATGGTATCCCGACCAACTACCGAAGTCACAATGTTCGAGCGCTCCAAGCGGGGCGCTTACCCATCTCCGGCGGCGTATGCGTGTGCGCCGGCGGCACGCCCGGCTAAGTTTTCCGGGCTACGCTTTTCTCATTTATTGGCGGCGGCGTTACTCGTGACGCCGCTTTTGAAGGCCGACGTTCCCGCACCGCCGTCGGCTCCGCCGACGCCCGCGGGGTTTTGCAGCACGATCTATAATGAGCTGTACCCCGATCTGCAGGCATTTAACACCTTGCTGACGGTCCCCCCCACGTGGGTCCCCATACCGGGAGGTCCTACGCTGTTTGCCGGCAACCTGCAGGTGGCCGACGGCAATACCGGACCGCAACTGATAGGTCCCAACTATATGCCCGCGGTTCTCACCCAACTGCAGGAGGAGAAGGCTCTGGGCGTCCAGGCAATTATGATCCAGCTCGGCTTTCCTCTGCTGTACGAGCCGTACTGGGGCAGCTCGACTGCCATGGCGCCCTATGTGACCTTCTATCAAAACGTGGCGACGGCCGTGCACACCGCCGGATTGAAGCTCATCATAGAATACGATGTGCTGTTATCCAACGATATCGAAGCCGGCTGGCCTAACATCACGGCGTATTACAGCACGTTGAACTGGCCGGAATACATGGCGGGCCGCGCCACCATGGCCGCCACGGTGGCCCAAACCATGCAGCCGGATTACCTGCTGCTGGCGGAGGAACCCGACAGCGAAGCTACGCAAGCCGGCCAGCCGAACCTGAATATCCCAGCCGATGCCGCGCAGATGATCTCCGGAGAGATCTCGGCCGTGCGCGCGTCCACCTTCCCGAACGAGCAATTGGGCGCGGGGTTTGGGAGTTGGCTGAACGCTAGCGGGTCGAGTTCCCTGGTGGACTATATCGAAGCCTACGTGGCCCTGCCGCTCGACTATATCGACATGCACCTCTATCCGATCAACACCGAGAACGGGGTCAGTTTCATCGATAACACGCTGCTGATCGCCGAAATGGCCGCGGCCGCAGGCAAGCCGGTGGCGATCAGCGAAACGTGGCTGTGGAAGATGGAGAACAGCGAGTGGGATGTGGTCAGCGACGACACCTACCGGGCCCGGTTCCCGTTCAGCTTCTGGGCTCCGATCGACGCCTACTTCCTGCAGACCGTGCAGGCCCTCGCACAATACACCAATATGCTGTATGTAGCGCCGGACGGCCCGGACTACTTCTTCGCCTACCAGACCTATGGCGGCACGACCGCTAATGGCGGGGCCGCTAATTGCACGTGCACGACCACTTATTGCGCCAACTACGACATCGTGAACACCGAGACGCAGTTGGCGGCCGCCGCCAATTCGGTAGCCGATTTCAGCAGCACCGGGCTGAGTTACTACAATCAACTGGTGCCGCCCGACACCAGCGCGCCTTCCACTCCGACAAACCTAACGGGTACGGCCGGCTACACCGGCACCACGTTCTCGTGGAGCGCCTCCAACGATAACGTGGGGGTAGCCGGTTACAACATCTTCCGCTGCTCGCCGCCCGCGCAAGGCCAGCCATGCACCGGAGTCTATCTCGCCCAGACCAGCTCCACTTCGTACGCCGACTCGGGGCTGACGTCGAACACTCCGTATAATTATCAAATCCAGGCCTTCGATGTGGCCAACAACATCTCGGGGCTTTCGCAGACGCTCAGCTTACTGACGAACAGAACTACATCCGACTCACCCACGAGCCTGACGGCCACCGCTGTTTCCCCGAAGGAAATCGACTTGGCCTGGACTCCGCCGCAAAACACCACCGGCTTGGGCGACTACCTGATATACAGCGGGCCCTCTCCCTCGAACCTTACCCAAATCATGAAGGTAGGAGCCACGACCACTACGTACCGAAACATGTCGCTGGCCGCCTCTACGACTTATTACTATGCGGTGGCGGCATCGGAATCCGGTATCACCTCACCCATGTCGCCGGGGGCCTCGGCCACGACGCTTCCGCTACCCAATCCGCCCGTCTTGACCGCCAGCGCGTCTTCGCCGACTATGGTCGTTCTGAACTGGAAGGAGACCATACCGACGGGTGGCCTTGCGATCGCCAACTACCAGGTCTTCCAGGGGATGGCGTCGGGACAACTCACCAAGATTGCCACGGTAACCGGCACCACGTATACGGCCAGATCGCTGACCGGCAATACGACGTACTACTACGAAGTGGTTGCGGTCGACTCCAGCTACGACGATTCGCAGCCGTCGAACCAGGCAGCCGTGACCACGCTGCCGATGCCGGTCCCGCCGACAAACCTGGGAGCGAGCATGCCGGCCGCCACCCAGATCGCGCTGACATGGCAGTGGGCCCCGCTACCCGGCGGCCTGCCCATCGCCAGATATCTAATCGACTGCGGTACTTCGCCCACCGATCCGCCGCAGGTTGGGATCGTCGTCAGCGGCACGTCGTACACGTACCGGAGCGCAACCGCCTCCACGAAATACTACTGTGACGTGGTGGCGGTAGACTCGGCCAACGACGATTCGGCGCCGTCCACCCAGATCTCCGTCACCACGCCGCCGATGCCCAACGCGCCGTCCGACGTAGCGGCTACACCAAACTCCAGTACTAAAGCCACGGTAACCTGGACCGAAATCTTGCCGCAAAACGGTTTGCCGATTTCGAACTACACAATATTCCGGGGCACAGCGCCGAGTTGTACACTGGCGCAGGTTGCCATCCGGACGACGCCATCGTATATCGACACTTCCGTGGTTGAGGGGACCACTTACTGCTACGCAATCGAGGCGACGGACACCGGCAGGGACGTCTCGCCAATGTCCGCTATGGCGCAAGTGACTCTGCAGTAGGCGCCAGGCTGAGATTACTCCCAAACGCGGCGACATTGGCGGCCGCGTTTGGGAGTCAGGCGCCGATGGAGGGCGGGATTTATCCCGTAGTGGGCTTTAGCCCAGCATTCCATCGGCCGGGTGTGTTTGCTGGTTCCACAGGCGGCGCTCCTCTGACGGCGATCTGCTAGCCTCTTATTTTCTTGGTGCCCGGGGTGGGAATCGAACCCACACTCCCGTTGCCGGGAAAAGGATTTTAAGTCCTTTGCGTCTGCCGGTTTCGCCACCCGGGCACGTATTCTGAGCTTACCATCGATCTGAGATCCCGCGGATCTAACTCACCCCTCCCCCGCCGCACGCCCCGCCAAAGCCTTCATCGCCTCCGCATACGCATCGTACGCCTTCCGGTCGTAGAGCACGAAGATGGCCTCCCACACAGCGCCGTCCGCGCGTTCCAGGTGCCGGGCTACCTCGCCCACGGCGATGGCCGCCGCTTCGCGCACCGGATATCCATAGATGCCTGTGCTGATGGCCGGAAAACTGACCGAGCGCGCCTTGTGCCGCTCCGCGAGTTCCAGGCACTTGCGATAACACGAAGCCAACTCTTCCGGCTCGCCCTCGCTGCCATCCTCGTAGATCGGGCCCACGGCGTGGAACACATGGCGCGCCGGCAACGCGCCCGCCGTAGTGGCCACCGCGCTGCCGGTGGGGCAGCCGCCAGTCCGCGCGCGGATCTCGTTCAGTTCCGCCATAATGGAAGGCCCGCCAGCACGGTGGATTGCCCCATCCACGCCACCTCCACCCGCCAACGCGGAATTCGCCGCGTTCACGATGGCATCCGCCGGCACACGCGTGATGTCTCCCACTAGCAACCTGAGCGTCTTGCCGGTAACGGCGGTCCATTCCATCGCAACCCCACCTCCCTGCCCTGCTATTATCTTCCTATATGAGCTACGAGCCCGGCGACCGCCCCACGATTCTCAGCAAGCAGTTCCTGCTGACGTTCGGTATTGGGCTAGTCGTAATCCTGATCGCCGTCGTCGTCATTCTGTATCTGCAGCGAGGCGCGCACGTGGAACTGAAGGGCGCCATCCTGAAGGTGCGCACCATGGGCATGGACGACAACAGTTCGCTGGCCGTGGTGGATTTCCGCTTCGCCAACTCCTCCGATTATCCTTTTATCGTGCGATCCGTGGATGTGACCGCGACGGGCGCGGCCGGTCAGGATTACTCCAGCACGCCCGTTTCGGAGGTGGATGCCAAGCGCATCTTCGACTACTACCCCGTGCTGGGCCAGAAGTTCAACCCGTCGCTGCTGACTCGCGACAGGATTCCCGGAAAACAAACCCAAGACCGTATGATCGTCGCGCGCTTCGAAGTGCCTGTCGCACAATTGGATGCGCGCAAAAACCTAAAGGTTCGCATTGAGGATGTCGATGGCCCCGTATCCGAACTGGCTGAGAAATAACCTGCTGGTCGCCTGCTCGCTGGCACTCCCGGCGTTTGCCCTGGAGGTGCCTGTGGGCACCGCGATGCAGGTTCGCTTGAAGACCAAAATCGCCTCGAATACGTCCAAGCCGGACGACCCGGTGGAGACCACCGTGATCGCGCCGGTTACGGTGAATGGCGCAACGGCCATCCCCCTGGGCGCCACGCTGCGCGGGGTGGTGACCACGGCCACCGCCGCTACCGATCCCACCGTGCGCGCGGTGCTCGCATTGGATTTGCGCGAGCTAGAAGTAGGGGGCCGGCGGGTGCCGGTGCACACTCTGCTGACCGCCGTCGAAAATGCGCGCGAGAGCGTCAACGACAAGGGCGAGATCGAAGGCATTCTGGCGAATGAGACGCTTTCCTCGCGCATGGATTCGGGTATCGGCAAAGTATCCCAGAAGTACTCGGGCCTTGGAGGGTTTCTGGAAGCCGCCAAAGGCGCGGTTTTCAAAGAGACCGCCGGCGATATTATTTACGACGCGGGCGTGGAGATGGATCTGAAACTCACCGCGGCCCTGACCCTGCGGAACGCGCCGCCACCCGGACCCGAGGCCGCGCTGCAACCCATCGCCGACCGGCAAGCGCTGATCGATCTGGTGAACCGGCAGCCGTTCCAGACGCGCGCGCAAAACCCTCCCAAGTCCTCCGACATCACCACCCTGATGTTCATCGGCACCCAGGAGCAAGTGGAGGGTGCGTTCGCCGCTGCCGGCTGGAGCCAGGCGGCCAAACTGGGCGAGAAATCGAAACTGGAAACTCTGCGCGCCATCGCCGAAGACCGCGGATACAGTGAAGCGCCGGTCTCGATTCTCTACCTGGACGGGAGGTCGCCCAACATGGTCTTCGAGAAGCTGAACAACACATTCTCCAAACGCCATCACCTGCGCATCTGGCTGCGGCCCGATACTTACCACGGCCTGCCCGTGTGGGTCTGCGCGGCCACCCACGACACGGGCATCGACTTTTCGGCCAAGGATCGCACGTTCATCCACAAGATCGACCCGCAGATCGATATGGAACGATCCAAGGTGGTGAACGACCTGCTGTTGTCGGGGAAGGTGCAGTCCATGCTGTTCGTGGATCGCCCGAATGTGCCGCAGCACGGGCAGAACGCCACGGGCGACAACCTGGATACGGACGCCAAAATGGCGGTGATGATCCTTAGGCCTTAAGCAATTTGAAGAAGACGGCGTTGCGCGGAGAGTTGGATTCTACGTGGCCGCGCCTGTCGCCGTCGGCACGGCGAACGCCGGATCGCACGAATGCGTGGATCCCTTTGACGCATGCGCTGTCTCCGGCGAGATGGACGCGCGTTCCGCCCACGACATATAGTTTCAGTTTGAAAACCAAACCGTTGACTGTTCGCTGAAGAAACGTTGTTCAACACGGCTTCTTCATCTATTGTTGGGCGGGCGCAATCCAATATGAGTTTGAAATCGAGATTGGCAGCCAGGTTTGTTCTTGCGTTACCCGGATGTCGGCGGTGCTGTTTCTCCCCGCTGGCTCGCTCCGGTTCTGGCAGGGCTGGCTCTACATGATTCTCTTCTTTTCCGCCAGCCCGTTCCTCGCGATATATTCCCCGCGGCACGATCCTCGGTTGCTGCAGCGAACCTGTTCTTTCGTGTCCAGCCTGCGCTCGCAGCCCGCAGCCGCGCCATAAGCCGCTGGAATAAGGGCTGCTACGGATAGTGATCGCTGTAGCTGACACCTACGGTTCCCGCGTGGCGCCGGATGCGCGCTGCCAGAAACGGGAACCGCAACCGGGCCGTGGCCAAGGTAATACGGCCCAGTTGCCCGGCTTGGAGCCGGATAACTTGAAGTCCGCCGTCACTCGTCCCAGCTACTGCGAGCCGGATCTGAACCCTGCCTATCGGGACCTGGGGGAGCGCTTACCAGCCAGCCGCTTTGCGGCTGCGTTCATAGTTGGCGTCGGCTCGGGCGCCGGTAGTACGCTCGCAAGACGGCATCGGAGCTTGGGTAAGCCGCGCCGTGTCGGCAAGAATTTCGGACGGTTTCGCCTCCGGGAAGCTGTCCGGCACCGCGAAGAGGCGGGCATCCGGTTCACTGCGGGAGACCGAGGTGGCTTCCTCGACGGAATGTGAGACCACCTGACCTTGCTTCACCAGATAGTGGTCTGTAATGGTCTTTACCGCGAGGCAACCCAACTCCGGTACCCGCCAGGACTCTGTCCGCATCTTCAGCTTCCCGGAGTCCAGATCGCGCTCTTTCGACAGATGTATCGCCTTGTACCCAAGGACCGCCTCCGTGCTCTTAGTGCCGCCCTCCATCTCTTGAGACATGCAGTCGGCGGGCACGCCAGTTTGGTCTGCAAAGAAACCGCTGCGTATCGGTACCGTGACCTTCTTGCCGACGAGCGGATAGATTCCCGTTTCAAGACCGGTCTGCCGATCCCAGACATGCCTCCGCTCGATAAATCCGGAGGGTGAGCTATTGTCCACGGTTCGAACGAATTCCGCGCGGGATCCGTCCCGCCGAAGTGCGGCGACGGTGGTGCGCTGAATCTGGGGGTCGTCCTCCCGCAGCGTGGCGTAGATCCGCGCATTGAAGGTGACGGTATAGGGCTGCCGTAGGCTCTCAGCGTAGACCTTCTCGACAGCGATGAAGGAGCGAGATGCGATGGCGCCCAGCGCCCCGGCCAACACCGTGAATGTTATCGACAGGATGATTCTTTTCCGCATTGTGTTCGTCCTTATTTCAGCCACTTAACAGCGGCACCAGCACCCACTGTACAGGCAGTCGCACGCATAGCCGGGGGCAATACAGAAGCTGGCCGTTCCGTGCTCCCCGTCCGTGCAGTTGCCGCCGGGCGTGCAATCGTCAAATTCGCAGTAGTTGGGGCTATTACACTGATAGACGAGCGTATAACAGCCCGTCCTAATCCCACTCAGCCCAGATATCAGCCGCAGCTTGCTGTCGCCGGACGAGGCGCAGCGATTAGCGCGGCGAATGTGAACACCGTCGCGAGCCAAATCTCGACCGTGACCCGTTTGAGTTTTGTTGTCGCGTCTTCTCCTTTCACCACTTCCCGGAGAAGGCCCCAGCCAAAGCCGGAAAGCGCAAACAACACCTGGTCGTTACCTTACAATATTAATCGCGTCTCGTCAAGCCATATTATTGAATTATTGCCGTATTTTTGAGTTATTTGGAATTAAAGTCACGCGATTAGAGTGCAGATGGTCTCGTATTAGCAGAACGGTAGCATGGGCTGGTGGCCGGATGTGGAGCCCGGGCATCCCGCCATTTGGAACGCCCCTCACTTCGTTCGCTATTGCTTTTCGTAAACTTGTACCGAGCCTGCCATTTACCTACACCCTCGCTTACGACAGCTCGGTGTGGTATCCCGCCGGCTCGGGAGGCAACACGGTTTGGACCTCCGTCCCTAGCTCGGGGTGGCATGCCGTCACCGCTGCCGGGAGGGGTTACTTCTCCTGGGAAGCTCAAAACAACTCGTGCACATGCAAGGGATGGTGGCAATCATCCCTTCCCGCGCGGTCACGCTGGTACTGTAGACTTGAAAGAGCTTCATGTACTTCATCCCCGTCCTTTTGTTGGTGCTCATTTTTCAGGTGGCGTCCGTAACCGCCGAGGCCACCCTTTCCAGGCATACCGTAAGCATGATCTTTCTTATTGGGAGATGGTTCGTCTTCTGGGCTGTGGCAATCCGACGTCTAATTACCCGCGCACGACAAGTGGTCCAGCCTCAGTTCACAGCCGAGGAGATTTTCGGCATTCACGACCGTGGGTCATTCGCAATCGTTCGGGAAGCGGGATTTGCCAACTCGTCAATCGGCATTCTGGGAATATGCAGCATATTTCGTATCGGCTGGATCGTTCCTGCTGCAGCATCGTTCGGCTCGAGAAGGAGCAGAAAGTCATCTCATCTGTTCCCTACCGTCTGGTTCGCCACCCAATGTATTCCGCGATTCTCATCCTGGTCCTCTTTACACCAACAGCGCTCGAGCTATCCGGCTACTGCGGTTACTGCTTGCGAACGCGCTTCCGCATCGTTCCATTGCTCTTCTAAGTGCATGTCATGAAATAACTGCGCGAGTTCGGCTTTCAGGCGGGCCAAGCCGCCTGGCCTGTGGCTGGCAGCCAAGGTCTTTGTTTTCAATAACGGCCCATTCTGCCAGCCACAGGATATTCCATCCGGCTCCGCCGGGGGCCGGGGCTGAAAGGCGGCTGCGGGCAATATTGCCCGCCCTCCACCCCGCTCTCGTTACTGTCCCGATCCCTAGGCCTTGAGCAATTTGTAGAAGACGGCGTTGCGCGGGGAGTTGGACTCTACGTGGTCCGCGCCCGCCGCGGTAAGTGTGTAGTCCGAGTTGTCTCCCATCTGCACAAAACCCTTATCCCGCAGATACCAGATGGCGAACGCGATATATTCGCGCGGAAACGACATCAGCCGTTCCAGGTCGAGCAGCGAGAGACCCGGATGATCCATGTCGGCGCGGCGCCGGTTGTAAAGCAGGCATAAGACGCCCAGCCGGCGATTTTGTTCGCCCTCGATGCCGTCCACGAATTCCTTCAGTTCGAAGGCCGGAAGCGGCTGGCATTCTCCCACGCGGCGGGCAGTATCGTAGATGGCTCGCCGCCCCGGGTCGGCGAGCACCTCGTAAGCCTCGTTGAGCAGCAGGAAACGTTCCGAATCGCCGGTCTGCGGATTGTCCGGGTGGAACCGCGCAGCCATAATGCGATACACGCGGTGAATGGTTTCCGGGTCGGCATTCGCGCTCACCTGCAGCACTTCGTAGAAGTCCACCGCGTCCACCAACGGCAGCCGCAGGGTCCGCTTGGTTTCTTCGGAAAACTCCAGCCCAACCAGGAACCCCGAGCCCCGCTTCGTGCAGTTGCGCACCGTGGCTTTGCCGCTGAGCTCATGCCGCTCCGCCTGCAAGCTTACCGGCACGCCCGCATGCATCTCTTCGCTGGACTCGATGCGCATGCCGGACTTGGAGACATTCAGGCCCCGGACCCTTATAGAGCGGCTCTGGCCGCGCGCGTCCTCCCACACCACCGCAAACATGGCGTTGGTGAAGCGCCGCTGTTCCTTTCGCTTGTCCGTCATTCCCTCTCCATAGTATTGGATACCCTTACGGGAGGCCGCGGGGCAAGATGCCAAAAGTACTTGTGGTAAGGTTAGCAACCCTGCTTAGTAAAACTCAGCTAACCAAAGATAATGGCCTATTTGCCCGCCCAACAAGGCGCGCGCTTTTCCAGAAACGCGGAGATACCCTCCTGCGCATCGGCCGCCAGGGAATTCATGGACATCACTTCTTTGGCGTAGGCGTAAGCCTTGGGCTGGTCCAAATCGATCTGGGTGTAATACGCCTGCTTGCCCAACGACACCGTGAGCGTGCTGGCATCGGCGATGCGCGCCGCCAGCTTGCGCGTTTCGGCCTGCAGTTCCGCGGCGGGCGCCACGGCGTTGACGAGTCCCCAGTCCGCGGCCGTTGCGGCATCCACCATCTCGCCGGTCAGCAGCATCTGTAGCGCGCGTTTGCGGCCCACCGCGCGGCTCAGCGCCACCATGGGGGTGGTGCAGAATAGGCCGATGCGTACGCCGGGAGTGGCGAAGGCGGCCTGGTCCGAGGCGATGGCCAGGTCGCAGGTGGCCACCAATTGGCAACCGGCCGCGGTGGCGATGCCTTGCACCTCCGCGATCACCGGCTGCGGAATCGACTGGATCTTCATCATGAGCTCGCTGCAAACGTCAAACAGGCGCCGGTATTCGTTGATATCGCGGCCCACCATTTCGGAGAGATCGTGGCCGGAGCTGTAGACCTTGCCCGCGGCTGCCAGGATCACCGCGCGTAGCGACCGGTCCCGCCCGATGGCGTCCAGGCAATCGATCAGTTCCAGCATCAGATCGAGCGATAAGGCGTTGCGCCGCTGCGGACGATTCAGCGTGACCACTGCCGTAGGTCCCTCATGCTGTAAGCAAAGATTCTGATAGCTCATAGTCAGTCCCTCTTCCTCAAGTAGACCACGAGCCCGGCGGGGGGGACGCGGGGACGCGGGGACGCGGTGCGGGCGAGGGGGCGAGGGGGCGAGGGGGTGACGTGGGGACGCGGGGACGCGGTGCGGCTGAGCGGGCGAAGGGGTGAGCGGGCGAGGGGCGAAGGGGGACTCGGAGACGCGGGGACACGGAGACGCGGGGACTCGGGGACGCGGTGCGGCTGAGCGGGTGAGCGGGTGAGCGGGCGAAGCGGTGAGCGGGCGAAGGGGCGAGCGGGCGAAGGGGCGAAGGGGGACTCGGAGACGAGGGGACACGGAGACGCGGAGACGCGGTGCGGGCGAGCGGGCGAGGGCGGACGTGCTAACTTCGATATTAGAATGAGGTTCCATCGCTTTGCAGTTTTCCTGCTGCCCCTGCTGCTGGCCGCGCAGAGCCTGCAGGAATTTGAGAAGAAAGTCACAGAGTTTACGCTGCCCAACGGCCTGCACTTCATCGTCGTGGAACGCCACGAAGCGCCCGTCGTATCGTTTCACACCTATGTGAACGCCGGCTCGGTGGACGATCCGTCGGGCACCACGGGTATTGCCCACATGTTCGAACACATGGCGTTCAAGGGCACCGAGAGCATCGGCAGCAAAGATTGGCCCGCGGAAAAGCAGGCCATCGACGCCGAAGAGGCCGTCTACGACCGGCTGGACGCCGAGCGGAACAAGGGCGTCAAGGCGGATCCGCAGAAGGTCGCAGCGCTCGAAGCGGAACTGAAGGCTGCGGGCGAGAAGGCCAACTCGCTGGTGGAGCCGAACCTCTACCCGCGCATCATCGAGCAGAACGGTGGTGAAAACATGAACGCCCAAACCGCCTGGGACGATACGGAGTACTTCTACAGCCTGCCATCCAATCGCCTGGAGTTGTGGTTTCTGCTGGAGTCGCAGCGCTTTATCCAGCCCGTGTTCCGCGAGTTTTACAAGGAGCGCGACGTGGTGATGGAGGAATACCGCATGCGCGTGGAATCGGAGCCGCAGGGAAAGTTAATGCAGGCATTCCTGGCCACCGCGTTCGCGGCCTTCCCTTATCGCGTCATGGGCGCGGGATGGCCCAGCGATGTGTCGCACCTGCGGCGAGCCGATGCCTGGCGTTTCTTCCACGAGTATTATGTCCCCGGCAACATCACTATGGGGATCGTGGGCGACGTAGACCCCGGCGAAGCGCGCCGCCTGGCGGAAAAGTACTTCGGTCCGTTCGAGACGCGTCCCTTGCCGCCGCTGCTGCACACTCAGGAGCCTCCTCAGGAAGGCCCCAAGCAGGTTGAAGTGGAGTCGCCCAGCCAGCCACTGCTGTTCGTGGGCTACAAGCGGCCGGACCAGTACAGCAAAGACGATCCGGTGTTCGATGTCATCAGCGGCGCCTTATCGGGCGGACGCACCGGCCTGCTCTACAAGGAATTGGTGCGCGACAAGCAGATCGCGCTGGAAGTGGAGGCGGACGACACCTTTCCCGGCGGCAAGTATCCGAACCTGTTCCTGTTCTTCCTGGCGCCCGCCGCCGGACATACTATTGCCGACAACGAAAAGGCGCTTTACGACGTGTTGGACAAGTTCAAGTCTCAGAAGGTAGATGCGGTGACTCTCGCGCGCGTGAAAACGAAAACCAGGGCCAGCCTGATTCAACGGTTGGATAGCAACCCCGGCCTTGCCAGCTTACTCACGACTTATCGTGCGATCTACGGCGATTGGAGAAAGTTATTCACTTCGCTGGACGAACTGGACCGGGTTACCGCGGACGATGTCCAGCGCGTAGCCCAAGAATGCTTCGTACCCGAAAAACGCACGGTGGCCTACCTGGTAGCGCCGAAGCAAGCGGGAGGTGCAAAATGAGAAGTGTAAATTGTAGGGCGGGCAATCCTGCCCGCAGCCGGCTTTTAGCCGGCCTCATTCTTTCCGCCACCGCCATCTACCCCCAGACTGTAGCCCCGGCGCCGATCCCGCACACTCCAGCCGCCTACCGCGATCTGAAGTTCCCCCCGCTGAAGCACATCCCCATACCAAAGGTATCCACTTACACGCTTCCCAACGGGATGAAGCTCTACTTACTCGAAGATCACGAGCTGCCTATCGTGAGCGGAGCGGTCCGCATCCGCACCGGTAACCTGCTGGAGCCGGCGGATCAAGTGGGCCTGGCATCGGTGACGGGCACCGTGATGCGGTCCGGCGGCACCAGGAACAAGACCGGCGACCAGCTCGACGAGGAATTGGAGAATATGGCCGCCTCGGTGGAGGCCAGCATCGGCGAATCCAGTGGCTCGGTCTCCTTCTCCTCGCTTAAGGAAAACGCGGACCAGGTTCTGGCTATTTTCAAAGATGTGCTCACCGAGCCGGAGTTCCGCCAGGAGAAGATCGACCTGGCCAAAGCCGAGCTGCGCAGCGGAATCGCCCGGCGAAACGACGACGCCCACGGCGTTGCGGAGCGCGAGTTCGCCGACATCGTCTACGGCAAGGACACGCCCTATGGCTGGCAAATCGAATATGCCACGCTCGACCAGATCACGCGCGCCGGTGCGATCGCCTTGTACAAGCGCTACTTCTTCCCGTCCAACATGCTGATGGCCGTGTGGGGCGATTTTTCGACGGCGGAGATGCAGGCGAAACTGACCAGCCTGTTCGGCAATTGGAACTACACACAGCCCAACGTGCCGCCGTTTCCACCAGTCCAAGAAAAAGCCCGGCCTGGAATCTACCTGGCGGAAAAAGACGATGTCACACAAACTTTCTTCACCGAGGGACATCTAGGTGGAGAGCTCAAGGACAAGGACTTCCCCGCCCTGGAAATCATGGGCGATATCCTGGGCAGCGGCTTCCAGAGCCGCCTGATGCAGCGCGTGCGCACGCAACTCGGGCTGGCTTACGACATCTCGGCGGATTGGGGCGCTAACTACGATCACCCCGGACTCTTTGAGATTGCCGGCAGCACCAAGTCAGCTTCCACCGCGGATACTCTGAAAGCTGTCCAGGAGCAAGTCGAGCGCATCCGTTCGGCGGAGGTATCGGACGATGAACTGGAGAGCGCCCGGCAGTCGGCCTTGAACAGCCTGGTGTTTGCCTTCGACACCAAATCCAAAACGCTGGCCCGCGTGCTCAACTACGAGTATTACGGCTATCCGAGCGACTTCATCGACCGTTATCAGAAGGGCCTGGAAGCCGTCACCCGCGGCGACGTGTTGCGCGTGGCGCGCGAGCATGTGCATCCGGACGGCATGACCATCGTGGCGGTGGGCAAGACCAATGAATTCCGGAAGTCTCTCGCAACGCTGGGGCTGCCGGTTTCGTCCATCGATTTAACCATCCCCGAAGGTAAGCCGGCCGCGGCATCTAAGACTGCGCTTCAGGACGATGGCGCCGCCAAGGCCCTGCAACTGCTGCAACGCGCGCAACAGGCCGTGGGAGGCGCCGATAAGCTGGCGGCCGTGAAGGATATGTTGGAAGTGGCCGAGTTTCGCGTGGACCCTTCGGCGGGTGGCATGACGATGCAGCGCACCGATCAGTGGATAGCGCCCTCGATTTTTCGTGAAGATACCAAACTGCCGTTTGGCACAGTTACCACTTACGCGGATGGCAAGACCGGATGGATGGCCAGCCCCCAAGGCCAGGTGCCACTGCCGCCGGCACAGTTAAAGCCCGTGCAGGATAAACTCCTGCGCTTGTTTTTTCCGATGCTGCTCAGCGATCGTCTGCCCGGCCGCACGTTGACCTGGGCCGCCGAGGGCACGCTCGATATCTCCGACGGCCACGGCAGTACCGTGCGGCTATTTATAGATCAGAAGACCGGGATGCCTGCCAAGATAGAGTACCCTTCGATAACCATCGGTGGGCCCCCATCGACCATCGACGAAGCTTATGAAGGCTTCGCGGAAGTGGATGGCATCCAGGTGCCCAAGCGCATGCTGATCACGCAGAACGGGCGTAAGTATGCGGATGTCGTGGTCCAATCCACCAAGCTCAACACGGGATTGAAACCCGCGGATCTGAGCAAGAAACCCGAAGATACGAGTAAGAAACCATGAAGACACTGTGGGTGGCTTTGCTATTAGCCGGCTTTGCCGGCCATGGCGCGGCCGCCGAAACAAACCAGCAGAAGGGTAAACGCATTATAGACGAGGCCCTGGCGGCGCTGGGTGGCCAAGCTTTCCTCGCCATGCAAAACCGCGTGGAATCCGGCCGGATCTACGGCTTTTATCGTGAGAAGCTAAACGGATTGGGGGTGGATGCGCTATACACCACTTACTTGCCGCGGCCCGAGACGCTGGACCCCACCTTCCTGGGCGTGCGCGTGCGGGACGCGCGGGGCAAGAAACAAGACGATGTCATTCTATATACGGACGGGAGCGGCTATGAACTGACGTTCCGCGGCGCACGTCCTTTAGCCGATGTCGTGATCAATCAGTTCAAGGCAGATACGCTGCACAATATCTTCTACGTTCTGCGGCAGCGCTTGGGCGAACCGGGCCTGATCTTCGAATCGCGCGGCGCCGACTTCTTTGAGAACCGCCCGGTGGAGATCGTGGATATAACCGACACTAATAACGACACAGTAACCGTATATTTCGACCAGTCTACCAAGCTTCCCACGCGCCAAAGTTACAACAGAAGAGACCCTGTCGATAACTCGAAAATCGAGGAAGTGAGACTCTTCAGCAAATATCGGGACGTGGGCGGTGGCGTGATGTGGCCCTTCACTATCCGGCGCGAACGCGACGGAGAGAAGGTCGTCGAACTGTATTCCGAGACCGTGGAAATCAACAAGGATCTGAAAGACAGCATGTTCACCCTGCCGCCCAACATGAAAATCCTGAAAAAAGACAAGTAACTTGCGAATCGGGTACAATAGCGCGTTCGGGAGGCAACGCTATGGAAGACGCCGTGATCCGGCCGACGATGAAGTTCATCAAGCTCGGCTATGCAGTGGTCGTGCTAGTGATTATCGCGGCCATCGTGGGCGCGAGCATGCTGCCGCAGGAAGACGAGAAGTACCGGCCGTGGGCCATGGGGCTGCCGCTCCTGCTGCTGATCTGGCCGATCCGCCGGCACATCCAGCGCCAATTCACGAAAGCGACCATTGTCGGCGACCGCCTGCGTTATGAAGTCGGCATGCTCAGCAAAACGACGCGCAATATCTCGCTGCCCAAGGTGCAGGACGCGCGCGTGGATCAATCCGTGACGCAGCGGATGTTCGGCGTCGGTAGCCTCTCCATCGAAACCGCCGGCGAAGCCAGCCGCCTTACTCTGCGCAACGTCGATAAGCCGCAACAGGTCGCGGATGAGATTCTGGCCGCCTCGCATCAAGCCGCCGGGCCGGGACAGGTGCCGTGAGCGGCAAGCTGGCGGGCAAGGTCGCGCTGATCACCGGCGCCAGCCGCGGCTTGGGCAAAGCCATGGCGCTGGCGCTCGCCGGCGAAGGCGCCAACATCGCCCTGGTGGCCCGCGACCGCGAGGCGTTGGAGACAGCCGCCGAAGAAGTGTGGCGCACGGGCAGCGGCGCGCAGGTATTTTTGGCCGATGTCACCAGCGAAGAACAGGTGTTGCGCCTGGAGCAGGAAGTGGCCGAGCAATTCGGGCGAGTTCAGATCCTGATCAACAATGCCGGTATCAACATCCGCAAGCAGCTTACCGAATTCACCCTCGACGAATGGCGGCGGGTCGTGGACACCAGCCTGACCAGCACATTCCTGATGTGCCGCGCGTTCGTGCCGCACATGAAAGCCAGCGGCTACGGGCGCGTGATCAACCTGGCCTCCATCATGGCGCACGTGTCCATGCCGGGCCGCTCCGCCTATTCCGCTAGCAAGAGCGCCATTCTGGGTCTCACGCGCGCTCTGGCCCTGGAACTCGCGATGGACGGCATCACGGTGAACGCCATCAGCCCCGGCCCCTTCGCCACCGAAATGAATACGCCTCTGATCGAGAATCCGGAATTGAACGCGCAATTCGTCGCCAAGATCCCCCTGGGCCGCTGGGGCCGCGTGGAAGAAGTGGGCCAGCTCGCCGTCTACCTGTGCTCCCCGGAAGCCGCCTTCATCACGGGGACGGACGTGGTGATGGATGGGGGGTGGTGTGCGTTGTAGTTGCTGAGCGGGCGAAGGGGCGAGCGGGCGAGGGGGCGATAGCGCATAGTTTCGGTGGTGGGGAGAGTCGCGGCTGAGCGGGCGAAAAGGCGAGCGGGCGAGGCGATGGCGATTATTCAAGGCTTCCGTGAGTTGCACGTTTATCAAGAAGCCTTCGCGGCGGCGATGCGTGTCTTCACACTCACAAGCAGTTTCCGAACGAAGAACGTTATGCGATGGTGGATCAGATGCGTCGCTCTTCCCGATCGGTGTGCGCTAACATCGCAGAGGCATGGCGCAAACGACGCTACAAGGCGCACTTCGTTAGCAAACTGAGCGATGCGGAGAGTGAGGCGGAAGAAACCCGAGACTATAAAATATTTTGTGTAAATGGTTCTCCTGGTCGATAAGGAGACCAGGGTGGAAATTAAGACTGAGTTAATCGACGAGCTCCTGAAGGATTATCAGAAGCCGGAAGACATCATTGGCGAG
>Ga0302325_10013060_pt1 | contig 17758 bp, 18 predicted proteins | sample Palsa_T0_2_FD_201948 | JGI IMG/M metagenome (GOLD analysis project Ga0302325, IMG submission 201948) | Peat permafrost microbial communities from Stordalen Mire near Abisko, Sweden - Palsa_T0_2 | ecosystem: Environmental > Terrestrial > Soil > Palsa > Peat permafrost | place: Sweden: Abisko...
CCCGGAGTACCGGGAGAGGGGGCCGAGGGACGCGCGCGCCGAGGAATAAATCGAACTTGTCCAACTTGTCCCGCTTCCGTGCTGGCACGTTGCATCACAATTTGCTACTGAGAGTTTCATGTCCGACGTGTTCGAAAACAAAACCGCATTGGTGACCGGCGCGTCGCGCGGGCTCGGACAGGAAATCGCGCGATCGTTGCTCGCAGCCGGCGCGAATGTCGCGCTCTGCGCAGCACACGATTTTCCGGCGCCACCTGGGAAAGCAAATATCACGACGCACGTCGCCGATCTCTCTGATCCGAAGAGTCCCGATCGATTGATCCATGACGTAATTGCCGCGCACGGCCGGATCGACATTCTGGTTAACAACGCGGCGATGCAGGGTCCGATTGGGCCGTTTGAGTCGGTTGATTTTGAGCGATGGAAGGATGTATTTGAGATCAACCTCTTCGCCACAGCTCGGCTCATCCAACTGGTTATCCCTTTCATGCGCGCTGGCGGCGGCAAGATCATCAATCTCTCCGGCGGCGGAGCAACGTCTCCGCGCCCGCACGTCTCGGCGTATGGGGCGTCGAAATGTGCCCTGGTCCGCCTCACCGAAACGCTCGCGCTCGAGCTCAAGCCGCACCGCATCGACATCAACGCGGTCGCCCCCGGCGCGATGAACACGCGGATGCTCGATGAAGTGCTGCGGGCCGGTCCCGACGGCGCACCGCTCGAATTCGAAGCCGCTCGACAACGCAAAGAGACGGGCGGCGCCCCGCCCGAAAAGGCGGCCGAACTGGTGACGTTCCTTGCCTCGCCGGCAAGCGACGGCATCACCGGCCGACTGATTAGCGCCACCTGGGATGACTGGAAATCATTGAAAGCTAACGAGGTGGAAGGAACCGATCTCTACACGCTCCGCCGCGTCACGCCCAAATGAACGTCTCCGGTCCGTGGGTGGCGTGGCATGGGCGTCCCGCCCATGTTAGCGACGTGAAAGTAAAAGACTCCCCACAAACTGGAACACCACCCTCGTTCCAATTAGATTTCTTCCATGCGCGTTGCCATCATCGGTTGCGGCCTGATCGGAACCAAGCGGGCCAGATCGCTCGGTTCGGAGGATCGTCTGGTCGCCGTTGCCGATGTCCAGATTGAACGAGCGCAACTGCTGGCGATGAACCATACAAATTGCATCGCCACCGCCGACTGGCATCAAACGCTGCGGGATGACGTTGAAGCCGTCATCGTTTCGACGACGAACAACATGCTCGCCCCGATCACAGTGGCTGCGCTGGAAGCCGGCAAACACGTGCTGGTCGAGAAGCCGGCGGCCCGTAACGCCAATGAGCTGACTCCGGTCATCACGGCCCAGCGAACAAGCGGCGGCATCGTCAAAGTCGGGTTCAACTTGCGATTTCATCCGGCGATCGCGCGAGCCAAAGCGCTTGTCGACGAAGGAGCGGTCGGCCCCCTCATGTACCTGCGTGCCCGGTACGGCCATGGCGGCCGCTTCGGAATGGAGAGAGAATGGCGCGGCAACCCTGAGCTCTCCGGCGGCGGCGAAATGCTCGATCAGGGCGTCCATCTCATCGACCTCTCCCGCTGGTTTCTCGGCGACTTCATTTCGGTCACCGGCGAAGTGGCCAACTTCTTCTGGAACTGGAGTGTCGAAGACAATGGCTTTGCCTTGCTCAAGACTGCGGCGGGCCAGATAGCCTGGCTCCACGCAAGCTGCACCGAATGGAAGAATCTCTTCAGCTTCGAAATCTATGGAAAAGCCGGCAAACTGCAGATCGACGGTCTCGGCGGCTCGTACGGCCCGGAGCGCCTCACCTGGTACCGCATGCTTCCGCAGATGGGCCCGCCGGAAGCGACGGAGTTCACCTTCCCGTCCGATGATATTTCGTGGAAACGTGAATTCGAACACTTCCGGCAATGCATCGAGGATGGAACTGCGCCGGCCAGCGGGCTGGCAGATGCCAAAGCAACGTTGGAGGTGACGCAACTCCTCTACCAGCAGGATCGAAAGCGGCGAAGTCAGCCCGACCCGTTTCACATTGGAAAAAATTGCTAACGCTCTTGGTCGACCAGTTTCAGATTTTGATCCGATGTAGTGGACTGACGGCCTGGGCGTTCCTAAGTCTAAGGCACTGAGTGTTATGGCTTCAACATTGCAAAAAGCGCTCGAGTTGGCGGTCAAAGCCCATCGGGATACCGAAGACCCGCCGGGGGAACCGTATATCATTCATCCGCTGCGGGTGATGTTGCGCGTCTCGCAGGTGGACGATGCCCGTCAAGACCAGGACCTGCGCTGCACCGCCGTTCTTCACGACACGCTGGAGCGCGGGAAGCTGACGGTCAAACAACTTGAAGCCGCGGGCATGCCGGGACGCGTCGTGAAGGCGGTCCGGCTTCTGACCCATAGAGAGGGCGTGACGTATGCCGACTACGTCATCCGGCTCAAGCCCGACGCGCTCGCTCGTGCGGTGAAGATCGCGGACCTGATGGATAATGCCGACCTGCGGCGAGTCACTTTCCGCGCCGCCAGGTCGAAAAAGGATTCTCGCCGCGTGATCCGCTACGCGGCGTCTTACAAATATCTGACCGACCAGCTTAGTGAGTCCTCCTACCGCAAGGCGATGCGGCGCGGGGAGCAACAGGGCAAGCGGTGAGTGTGCTCGATGGTCAGTCAGCGGCGTCGCCGCTGCGAGCGATGCGGAGCGGAGTCAATGCGAATACCCCGCCGCAGTCGCTCTGCTTCGTTGGTTCGCACGCGTCGCATAGATCCTTGCCGAACACCGCTCGGCGCTGCGGCTCGCTCATCTCACGAAACGCGGCGCGAAGAGACGACAACAACGCGGATTTTGGTTTCTTCCCAAAGTGCGTGAACAACGCCTCCTCATCAATCTGTCGCCGCATCGGCCGCAAGTTTAAGCGCGCGAGCGTATCCCCGCCATCGAGCGGCTTGGGTTATTCCTCCCCCGCTTTCGGCTCAACTATCTCCACGTTATTTCCCGATGAACCCGATGTGTTTCGCCCCGGGACCCGAGCGCCATGATCATCACACGCAGTCCGCTGCGAATCAGCCTCGGCGGCGGGGGGACCGACCTTCCCTCTTACTTCCAGAAACATACCGGCTTTCTCGTTGCCGCGGCGATCGATCGATACGTCTACATCACGCTGCACCAGACGTTTCAAAGCGGACTGATCCTGAAATATTCGAAGATGGAGCACGTCGCATCGGTCGATGAAGTACAGCACCCGATCGCCCGTGAAGCCATGCGGTTGGTCGGCATTTCCGACCCGCATCTGGAAATCACCAGCATGGCGGATATACCCGCTGGCACCGGCCTCGGATCGTCCGGCTCCTTTACGACCGCCTTACTCAAAGCGCTACATGCATTTAAGCGAAATCTCGTTCATCCACAGGAGCTTGCCGAGCAGGCATGCACGATCGAATTGGATCGGCTCCATGAGCCGATCGGCAAACAGGATCAGTACATTGCCGCTTATGGCGGTCTCACCTGCTTTCAGTTTCTCCCCAACGGCACGGTCGAGGCCAGCCCCCTGAAGATCGATGCCGAGACCCAATACAACCTTGAAGACAATCTTCTTCTTTTCTTCACAGGATACAGCAGATCGGCTTCAAAAATACTCAAGGAACAGGACGATCGGAGCCGCCAGAGCGATCAGGAGATGACGGACAATCTCCATTACGTCAAAGAGCTCGGCTACCAGACCAAGGCGGCGCTGGAAACCGGGGATCTGCACCGCTTCGGGCAAATCATGAACACCCACTGGGAGCGCAAGAAACAGCGCAGCGGGCAGATGACCAACCCGGACATCGACCGTTGGTATCGGCTGGCGACGGAGAACGGAGCCGTTGGTGGGAAACTGATCGGAGCGGGAGGCGGGGGATTTCTGATGTTCTATGCGTCCGATAAAACACGATTGCGCCGCGTCCTCACACGGGAGGGATTGCGGGAGGTGCGGTTCCGATTCGATTTTGAAGGCACGAAAGTGGTTATTCAGTGAATGCGCCGGCGCTTGGACAGAAGAAAGCAGACGCTGGATGAAGAGAAAGACTCTTGCATCAACGACGTTGACGCTGCTGGCCGGGGGGCTGGCGACGCGCCTGCGGGCGGTGACGGACGATGCGCTGCCCAAGTCGCTGGTGGAGGTGGCGGGGCGGCCATTCATCGATCATCAACTTGAGCTTTTTCATCGGCGCGGCATCCGGCGGATCGTGCTCTGTCTCGGCCATCTGGGGCATCAGATCGAAACGCACGTTGGGGACGGCCGGGCATTTGGGCTGAATGTCAGCTATTCCCATGATACCCCCGGCTTGCTCGGAACCGGCGGGGCCCTGCGGCGGGCGATGCCGATGCTCGGGGAGCTTTTCTGGGTTGTGTACGGCGATTCTTATGTCGATATCAATTTTGCGGAGGTGTTCGAAGCGCTTCTGTCGACCGACAAGCTCGCCCTGATGACTGTGTTGAAAAACGACGATCGCTGGGACCGCAGCAATGTCGAGTTTCAAAGGGGTCGGCTGGTGCGATATGACAAGCAGACTCGCACGCGGGCGATGCATCACGTCGATTACGGCGTCGCTTTGCTGCGGCGCGCGGCCCTGGAGCGAATCCCGCCGGCCCGGCAGTACGACCTCGCGGACCTCTACTCGTCGCTGGTGGCGGAGGGCGCGATGATGGGATTCGAAGTCGCCAATCGCTTTTATGAGATCGGAACGCCGGCCGCGCTTGAAGAGACGCGAAAGTTTCTCGAATCGCTGACGACCCATTCTTCGCCACGCTGAAATACCATGTCATTTACCACCGATTACCTCGCGCAAACCCGGCAAATCCTCGATCTTCTCGACACCGTCGCCGTCGATCGACTGGTCGACCGCCTTGTCGCAACCCGCAGGCTGGGAGGGCGCATCTTCTTTCTCGGTGTCGGTGGAAGCGCCGCCAACGCTGCCCATGCCGTTAACGATTTCCGCAAGCTGTGCAATTTCGAGGCGTACGCTCCCACCGACAACGTCGCCGAGTTGACGGCACGCACCAACGATGAAGGGTGGGAAACGGTCTTCGTGAGTTGGCTGCGCACCAGCCGGCTCAGCGGGCGCGACATGATTTTCGTTCTTTCCGTGGGCGGCGGAGACCTGGCTCGGAACATCAGCCCGAACCTTGTGCGCGCCGTTCAATACGCTCGGGAGGTCCGGGCGACAATCGTCGGCATTGTCGGACGCGACGGGGGTTTCACCGCGTCGATGGCCGACGCTTGCGTGATCGTCCCGACAGTCGATACCCAGACGATCACTCCCCACGCGGAAAGCTTTCAATCGCTTCTGTGGCATCTGCTCGTGTCTCATCCCGCACTGAAGGCCGCCGCGACCAAGTGGGAATCCGCCGCAGCGGCGTGAGGTGATTGCATGCGCGCTTCAGCCGTCTTTCTCGATCGCGATGGCGTTTTGCTCCGCACCACAGAGCGAGATGGTGTTCCACACCCTCCTGCCAATGTCGATGAAATGGAGATTTTGCCCGGGGTACCCGAAGCACTTGGGCAACTTGCTTCGGCAGGGTATCGCCTGATTGTCGTGACAAATCAGCCGGACGTTGCGCGGGGCATTCAGCAGCGGAGCGAGGTCGAGCGGATTAATGATGCTCTGCGGAGTGCTTTGCCGATCCAGGCGATTTACGTTTGCTATCACGACAACGTTGACCGGTGTGCCTGTCGAAAGCCATCGCCGGGTCTGCTGCTTTGGGCGGCAGAGGAGCATCAGATCGATTTGCCCGCCAGCTTCATGATCGGAGATCGCTGGAGCGACGTGATCGCGGGAGAAAGAGCAGGTTGCCGGACCTTGCTGATTCATCGCCCCTACAGTCAGGCAGAACGCTGCATGCCAGGCTCACTTGTGGCCGATCTATTGGATGGGAGCGAACGAATTTTGCAAAACGCCTGGAGCCACCGCCGGGCGGGTTAATTTCTCTTCCATCACTATGCTCAACGAACTTCAAATTCAGATATTCGCCGACGGCGCCGATCGGGACGCGATGCTGGAGTTGGCGGCTCAGCCGCAGATCGCGGGACTCACGACCAATCCCACCTTGATGCGCAAGGCGGGGATTACCGACTACCGCGCTTTTGCCCTCTCGGTCCTCAGCGAGATCAAGGAGAAGCCGATCAGCTTTGAAGTCTTCTCCGATGATTTTCGCGAGATGGAACGGCAGGCGCACGAGATCGCCTCCTGGGGCGAGAATGTGTACGTGAAAATTCCCGTGACCAACACGCACGCCGAGTCGTCGGCGAAGCTCATTCGCCGGCTCGCCCGCGCGGGTGTGAAGCAGAACGTGACGGCGCTGATGACACTGGGACAGGTCACCGAGGTATCGGCGGCGCTGGGCGGTGAAACGTCCGCGTTCATTTCGGTCTTCGCCGGACGAATCGCCGATACCGGCCGGGATCCGGTGCCGATCATGGCGGCGTCCGTGAGAGCGCTTCGATCACTTCACAATCAGCGGCTGATCTGGGCCAGCCCGCGCGAAGTGCTCAATATTTTTCAGGCCGATCAAATCGGCTGCCACGTCATCACCGTCACGCACGACCTGCTCAAGAAACTCGGCGAACTTGGAAAAGACCTGTCTCAATACTCCCTGGAAACCGTGCAAATGTTCCACAACGATGCACGGGCAGCCGGATTCACGCTGCCGATTCGCCGTGGCACGGGCGTCCCGCCCGTGTTGGCGGCGTAGGAGTGAGAGTGCCGTTACGGCGCGGGCCGTTACGCCCAGCGTGATTTACATGGTCGGGACGCCCATGCCACTGGCAAGTTAGACTCTCCTGCGAATGGCAGATCCGTTTACGGTTTCGGTGGTGACTCCCTGCCTCAATCCCGGCAAGCATCTGGCCGCCACGATCCAGAGCGTTCTTTCCCAGGACTATCCGCACATCGAATACCTCGTGATGGACGCCGGTTCAACCGATGGAACCCCCGATCTGCTGCGCTCGTTCGGCCAGCGCGTCCGATGGATTTCCGAGCCGGATCGCGGGCAGGCGGACGCAATCAACAAGGGGTTTTCGCGCACCGGCGGCGAGGTTCTCGCCTGGCTCAATGCCGACGACACGTATGCTCCCGGCGCGATCCGGGCGGCAGCCGAATATCTGGCAGAACATCCGGAAGCCGACATGGTCTACGGCAACGCCGACTTCATTGATGGAGAGGGAAATCTCATCGGCCGCTGCGCACATGTTGAGCCGTTCAATCGGAACCGCCTGATTCACTATTCCGATTTCATCGTGCAGCCCGCGGCGTTTTTCCGGCGATCGGCCTTCGAAGCGGTCGGAGGCGTCGATGCGAGTCTGCACTGGGCCATGGACTACGACCTGTGGCTGAAACTCGCCGAGCGTCACACGATCCGGTACCTGCCGCGCGTACTGGCCAATTATCGCTGGCTCGGGGCGAGCAAGACCGCCAGCGGGGGTTGGAAAAGGCTCGACGAAATCCGCGCGGTGCTTCGCCATCACGGCGCCGCCGCCTCCGCGTACGTCCGGCTCGAATGCGTCAACGCGTTCATGCAGGAGGCGGTGGAAGCAATCAAGGCGGCCGACGTTCTCCGAGCCGTGGAAAGGACCGGGCGAGCCGCCGTAGCGTTACTCGTATCGCCGCGCGCGATCGCCAGTCTGTTTTCACTGCACACCTGGAGGATCATCTATATGGGGCAGGTGCTGAGGAAGCGGGGGGAAAAGGGCTCAAAGTTCAGGGTTCAGGAAAATGCGAATGACCAAGCTCGCACTTCCTCAGATCCCTCCAAACTCGAATGACGAAGCTCGAATCCTCGAATCAAGCTCGAATGACGAAGTGCGAATGACGAAACAAAGGCAGGAAGCATTCCGTTTCGAGCTTCTTCATTCGTCATTCGGATTTCATTCGAGGATTCGAGCTTCGTCATTCGAGCTTGAGAGGCGCTACCGCGAAGCGTCACCACAAGCCGTTTTCGCTGAACCGAGAACTTTTTCTACGCTCTCTTAAACTCCGGCGTCTGCGACACCGCGACGACGGTCGACCACCAGCGCATCAGTTGTACGGAAAAATACGCGACGGGAAGGAACAGGAGCATGAGCAGGGCCGGCAGCCAGCCGACGTAAGCGAAAACGAAGCAGACATCGTAGACGATGAGCCAGAGCAGTCCGTACAGCATGAGGCGTTGGCCTGCTTCGCGGCGGCTGGGGCTGCGGCGCCAGGTCCACCAGGCGAGGGCAACGAATCCAACGACGGCGGCGCCCGGGAGCGCAAGCCACGGAGTCAGATGCAGCCCGGACCATCCGCTGCGCTCCAGAACCAACGCGACGACGATTGCGTCAACGACGGTCAGCCCGCCGAGCACCGACCACCAATGAATCTTCGTCAATGGCGGCCGCTTTTGCTCCCAGACATACGCCACCGTCGAAAGGATCGTCACGTGTGTGAGCAGAAGCAGCGGGTGCCAGAGCACGGGAATTTCCGGGGCTGGAGCCAGGGCGTGGAGAAAACGGATCAGTCCCAGGGCGATCAAACCGGGAGCGACCAGATATTTGCCGGCGAAGTCGTAAAATGTAATCAGCAGGCCGGCGGCGACGACGAGAACGGGACTCATCCAGCGGCCGGAGAAATTGGCGTAAAGGATGCTGCAGGCCACCGCGCTGAGGCCCAGGAATGTGCAGATGGTGTGTGCCGTCAGCACGCCGACGCGTCCGCTGGGAAGAGGGCGATGCGACGCGATCTGACGATCGCGCCGGCGGTCAATGATGTCGTTGAGGCTCATTCCGAAGCCGTACAGTCCCACGGAAATGCCTGTGATGGAGAGCATGCGGCCGGGGTCGAGGGCGGCATCGACAGAAACGGAAAGCAGCAGGGCCGTGCAGTAGGCGTTGGAGATCGCGGTGAAGACCAGCGCCATGCGTGTGAGTTGAAGCACCGTGAGCAAGCGCTGGGAAAGAAGGGACAGCATGTTCGCATTATAACCGCATCTGCCGAAGTACCGGCAGATGCGGTTATAAGACAAGGCCGACACGTGGCGCGATTCTTCTCCGCGGGTTTTGCATTTCATGCGTCGGTTCGTAACTTGACCTCATGAGCTCGAACGTTCCGGCTCCCGTGACCGCTCGCATTCCCGGCGATGCGCGCATCGCCATTGCGGCGGCGCGCTTCAACGGGGCGATCGTCGCCGAACTGCTGAATGACTGCCTCAAGCAACTGAAGGCGCTGGGCGTCGAGGAGGATCGGATTGAGGTGCATCACGTTCCGGGAGCGTTTGAGCTCCCTCTTGCCGCGAAGCTGCTGGCAGCATCGCGGGAGTTTTCGGCGGTTATCTGCCTCGGATGTATCATCCGCGGGGATACGCCGCACTTCGATTACGTCGCCGGAGAGTGTGCCCGGGGAATTCAGGACGTGGCCCTGAGCGAGATGCTGCCGATTATCTTTGGAGTGCTGACGACCGATACCGAGCAGCAGGCGCGCGATCGGATCAACGCCGGCCAGCGCAGCGCTGACGCGGTGGCGGAGATGATCGCATTGCGCGCCCGGCTGACAAGCTGATCGTCCATCGCCCATCTTTCAGAAAGAGATATTGATGCCCGGACCGGTCAATCGATTTTTCGGCGATCTTGCCTGGCAGATTACGGTCGACCGGCTCGGTTTTCTGCTCAACAACGCGCGCCGGTACGGAGATGAGGTGTCGTACCGGATGGCGGGTCGGGATTTCTTCCTCTTTTCGCACCCCGATGCCGTTCGCGAAGTGCTCGTCACCCAAAATGATGCTTTCAACAAAGGACTGATGATGCGCCGTGCCCAGACCTTTCTGGGGCAGGGGCTGCTGACCAGCGAGGGGGATTTCCATCGTCGCCAGCGGCGCATCACTCAACCGGTGTTTCATCCGCAGCGAATGGCGTCGTACGCCCCCATCATTGCCGATTACTCGCGGCGGGCTGCCGAACGATGGCACGATGGAGAAAAACTGGATATCCACGCCCAGATGAGCCGGCTGACACTGGAGATTGTTTGCAAGACGCTTTTTGGCGCGGAGGTGGAGGATGAAGTCGAGCAGATCGGCCACGACATGGACCTGATCGTCCGGCGGTTCGCGCGCCTGTTTTCGCCATTGCATCAATTCCTGAATCGAATTCCGCTGCCCAGCAATTTCCGTCTGCAGCGATCGATTCGCCGGCTCAATGCGCTGCTGGACCGTTTCATCGTGGAGCGCCGTGCGGCTCAGTCGCTGGCGCCGTCGGATCAAAAGGACCTGCTGACGCTGCTTCTCAAAGCCCGCGACTCGGAAGGGGACCAAGGTGCGATGAGCGACAGACAGCTTCGCGACGAGTGCCTGACGATTTTTGCCGCGGGTCACGAAACCACCGCCAACGCACTGACGTTCGTGTTCCTGCTGCTGGCGAGAAATCCCGCGGCCGAGGCGCAGTTGCACGCTGAGGTCGATGCGGTGCTGCAGGGGCGTGCCGCGACCGCAGACGACCTGGACCGGCTCGTCTTCACTCGGGCGGTGATGTCGGAAGCGATGCGGCTGTATCCACCGGTCTGGGGAATCGGGCGTCAGGCGATGCGAGAGGTAAGGATCGCAGAGCAGACCGTTCCGGCCGAAGCAGTCGTGCTGGTCAGTCAGTGGGTGACGCACCGCGATCCGCGCTGGTGGCCGGAGCCGGAAACTTTCAAGCCCGAACGGTGGCTCGCGCCCGACCCGAATCGTCCGCGGTGGGCGTATTTCCCATTTGGCGGCGGCCTGCGCGGCTGCATCGGCGAGGCGTTCGCATGGACTGAAGGCATGCTCGCGCTGGCGACGCTTGCCCAGCACTTTCGCGTGGAGATTCCCGATCCCAATCCACCAAAACTGCTGGCGACGATCACCCTGCGGCCCAAATTCGGCCTGATGGCAATCGTGAAATCGCGGAACGTGAATACTCTTCCGCGTGGCACGGGCGTCCCGCCCGTGTCGGCAACGTAGCAGTTGTACAAGCTTCTCCCAGCGCTGCCTCGCATTGCTCGGCCGCAGCCAAAACAGGAGACACCACGGGGTCGCTGAGGCGCAACCGACACCTTGGAATGAACCGGACTAAACAACGATCCAAGACAACCACAGAGAGGGAAGAGCCCACAGAGATCACGGAGAGAATTCGAGTGCAAAAAGCCGTGATTGGCTGCGATTCTGCAACCAAGTTTTGGGACCAAGCTCTGTCTCTGTGGTCTCTGTGAGCTCTGTGCCCTCTGTGGTCGCCTTTGACCGCGAGAGCCACGCGGCGCCTGGCGATATCGCGCGCTGGAAATTTGCGCAGCGTGCGAAGATTTTAACGGACTGTGGCACAGCAAGGAATTTTCTTCAGCTCTGCACCGACTTCGCTGCGCCGCAAGCCTCACGCCACGGGAAAGCTTATGCCGTGACGCTGATTTTCGCCGACTGGGAATGCGCGTATACTTGAAGGCGATGTTGAAAAAGCGGAAGACGCGCGAGCTGGCGATGCAGTTGTTGTTTCTCTGGGATTCCAACGGCGAGCCGGACCCCGGTCTGGCAGAACAGTGTCTGCGCGATTCGGGCGCCGAGGCGGACGTCTGCCGCAGCGCGCTGACGATGGCCACCAGCGCCTGGGAACAGCGCGGGATCATCGAAGCGCGGGTTGAGCGTCTTGCCCCGCAATGGCCGCCGCGCCGGCAGCCCGGTGTGGATCGGAATATCCTGCGCCTCGCCATTTGGGAGTTGACCAGCGCTGATACTCCCCCGAAAGTCGTCATCGACGAAGCGATAGAATTGGCCAAGAGCTTCTCGACCGAACAAAGCCCGGCCTTCGTCAACGGCGTGCTCGATGCGGTGCTGAAGGAAATCGTGGCGCTCAAGTCGGAAGGGAGCGCGGGAGGCACGGAGGGGGAGGAGTCAGAAGCCAGAAGCCAGAAGCCAGAAGCCAGGAGTGGGTAGCAGAAGTCAGGAGTCCGGTTCAGAATGCGAGATGCGGCACTTCTTACAGCGGTTTCCAGGATGGTGCAGCGGGTCCGCGTTCGGAGGCGGCCACTAAAGTGGCCACGCCGGCGGTCGGGGGCGGTATAGCAACTTGAAAACCGCTGTAATTCTGACTTCTTACTCCTGACTTCTTGCTCCTGACTTCTGCTTCTTCCGTCACGTTCCAATCGCCAATCACCAGATCGATGCAATTCTTCTCCAAATCTCTCGATAAGCTCAAGGGCGCGCTGCGGCGCACTGCGCGGGTGCTCAACACTGACGTGCGCACGCTGTTCATTCCCGGACGGCAGATCGACGAGGGATTTCTTGACGAACTGGAGCAGAAGCTGCTGCAGGCGGATGTTGGCGTGACGAATGTCGAGACGATTGTCACCGAGGTGCGCGAGCGTTGGCGGCTGGGGCGTATCCGCAACGCCGAGGAAGCCGAGTCGATCGTGCGCGCCAAATTCCTCGAGATGGTTGCGGGCGCGACCCCGCAAGACCGGGAGCTGCATTTTGCCGCGTCGGGGCCGACGGTTGTTTTGGTCGCCGGGATCAACGGGGCGGGAAAGACAACGAGTATCGCGAAACTGGCCTGGCTGGCGCGGAACGAGCTGAAGCTGAAGGTCATGGTGTGCGCGAGCGACACCTTTCGCGCCGCCGCCGTGGATCAACTGACGATTTGGGCCGAGCGGATCGGAGTGGAAATCGTGAAGCACAAGATGGGGGCCGACCCGGCCGCGGTGGCGTATGACGCCTGCGAGGCCGCCAAGTCGCGCGGAATCGATCTGCTGATCGTGGATACCGCCGGACGATTGCACACGCAGGAGCATCTGATGCGCGAGCTGACGAAAATCCGCGATGTGGTCGCCAAGCGCATCGAGGGCGCGCCGCACGAGGTGCTCCTCGTGCTCGACGCCACCACCGGTCAGAACGCGGTTGCGCAGGCCAGGAACTTCGCGGCGGCAATCGGGGTGACCGGCATCATGCTCGCCAAGCTCGATGGCACCGCAAAGGGTGGTGTGGTGATTTCGATTCGCCAGCAGCTCAACATTCCGGTCAAGTTTATCGGACTGGGCGAAACCCCGCAGGATATCGAGTCGTTCGAGCCGGCTCGATTTGTCGACGCGTTGTTCGGCGGTGCGGAGGTTTAAGCCGCCTCTTCCTCTTGCTGAGCCCGATTATCCGTGTAGGGGCTGACCCCGCAACGCAATTCGGCTGGAGCTCCATCGGAACAGCCCGGCGTGCAATCTTCCGTCCGATGTGGCGTGCCCCCAAAATTGATTTTGAATCCGGCCAGTTGAATTGCTATATTGTTGGTGGCATTTCTAGTATAAGTCCGCGGTTTTCTCCCGAAGCGGGGCGGTATCGGAGATCCGATTGCGTGCCCGACGTTGGGCAGCTCGGTCGGAGGGCCTCGGGAACCCGCACGAAGGATATTGGCATGTCTTCAGAGAGCGTTGCTGAAGCGAGCGCGATTGGAGGCAAATACTGCCACGTTTGCGGGACCGACGTGTCGCGCAAGCCGCGCAAGAAAGACGAAAAAGGCCGCTATTGGTGCGTTCCCTGCTCCCAGTCAGCCGACGCCAAAAAGCGCGATACCGCTGCAGCGCGGGCGGGAGGCAAGGCGCAGTGCCCCGATTGCGGCAAATTTTTCCCTCCCGTGGCGATGGCCGACTTCGAGGGAACTGCAGTGTGCGATCCCTGTTGCCAGGTGCGGACGCAGGAGCGCGCCAAAGCGCAGTCGCGCCGGGAACAGGCGGCCTCCGGAGGCGAAGAGGAAAGAAAGCAGACCTCTCGGTTGACTGTGCTGCTGATCGTCGCCGGCGTCCTGGCGGTGTTCACGACGTACTGGAACTTCTTTAGATGAATCCGCTCGACGTTCTATTGTGGGTACTGCTGATCGGGCTGATTGGTACCGCTACGGTCCTGCGGGTCAAGGCGATGATGCGCCGCCGCGTGCGCATTGAGGCGGATGATTCAATGCGGCAGAAGACGATCAACCGCATCCTCGCCGGGGGCGAGCGGCATCACGTGCAGGGGATTTATGAGCGCGTCGAGCCGATGCGCAAATACGTCGAGCGCGCAACCGAGCGGCTCGAAGCTGCCGTCGCGGATCTGGTCCCCGATGCGCAGGTGATTTTCGAGAACCTCGAACGCGGCGGGGAACCAGGCCGGCTGCTGGATTTTCTTGCCAAGCAGAAAGTCGGCGCGCAAGACATCGTGGCTCGCAATCGCGAAATCGCAACGCTCGGCTACCTCGGCGGCGACATTCAAACCGCATCTGACGCCGTCGACGCGATCCTGGAGAGCTTCCCGAACGATCTGGACGCGCTGACCCGCCGTGGAACGATCTGCTATCTGCGCGGCAACGCCGACCAGGCCCAGGATCTCTACCTGCGGGTGCTGGCGATCGCCGAGCAGAATGGCAACGAGGAGGAGATGGCCGCAGCCCATGTCCATCTCGGAACGCTCTCTCAGCTCTTAAAGCTAATTGGCGAGGCGGAATTCCATCATTCCGAGGCCCTGAAGATTTACGAGAAGCTCGAAGATGAAGCCGGCATGGCCGACTGCCTTGTGAATATCGGGCTCATTCACCAGGTACGGAGCGAAACCGCCAAGGCGGAAGCCGCGTACCGCAAAGCGATGGAGATCAACGAGCGCCTGCGTCGGTTGGAAGGGCTGGCAGTAACCTGCGGCTGTCTGGGGTTGCTGATCTATGACCGTCGCGGCGATCTTGAGGAATCCGAGCGGCTCCTCGGGACCGCTCTCGATCTCAATACCCGGCTGGGACGACTCGGCGGCATGGCCAGCGCTTATGGCAACCTCGGGCTGGTGCGTTTCAAGCGCGGACACGTGAAGGCGGCGCGCGAGCTATTCACCAAGTCCCTGGCCCTGTATCAACGGCTCAATCGCCCGAAGCTGGCGATGAAAGTGCAGGCCTGGCTCGACCAAATGGAACCGGAGACCGGCTCCGCCGTGGTGGTTGTCAAAGCCGCGGAGTAAAGCGTTGGCAGCCTCGGAGGCGTTGGCGGTATCGGAAGTTCCTCCGATGTGCTTCCTCCCACTTTAGCCGCCCGCCTTGGCGGGCGCGTCGGGCGAGTGTAATCGCACAATTGTGCCAATACCGCGAGCAAGCTCGGCGGCTACACGGAGATCGGGTTCCGACCCCAAGTTCGGCGTCCATAACGAAAGCGCAAAGCATTGACGCTGATAGTGACGGTCTCCTTGAGCTTTACGCCGCTGCGCTTCTCCAATGCCCGACGTGCAGGTTCGCAATCTTCGCAAGCGATATGGCGACGTGAGCGCCATTGAGGACGTCAGTTTCGAGATCAACGGCGGCGAGATTTTCGGACTGCTCGGTCCAAACGGAGCGGGCAAGACATCGACGCTCGAATGCATCATCGGGCTGCGCGTCCCCGATGGAGGCAGCGTCGAAGTGTGCGGGCTCGATGCACTGCGGCAATCGCGAGAGGTCAAGCAGCGCATTGGCGCGCAGCTTCAGGCAACGGCGCTGCACGACAAGATCACTCCGCGCGAAGCGCTGCGGATGTTTGCGGCGTTTTATCGTGACGCTGCCGGCGTCGAACCGCTCATCGAACGCTTTTCGCTGAAGGAAAAAGCCGACGCTCGCTTCGAGACGCTCTCGGGGGGGCAGAAACAGCGGCTGGGGCTCGCGCTGGCGTTTGTGAACGAGCCGCGTGTCGTATTCCTCGACGAGCCGACCAGTGGCCTGGATCCCCAATCGCGCCGCGAGCTGCATCAGCTCATCCTCCAGATGCGCAGCGAGGGGCGCAGCGTTCTGCTGACGACGCATTACATCGAAGAAGCGCAGACGCTGTGCGATCGCATCGCGATCGTGGATCACGGCAAAGTCATTGCGACGGGGACTCCCGCCGAACTTGTCGCTGAGTCCAGGGCACTGCCGCGGCTCAGCTTTCGCGCGGCGCAGCCAGTGGCGGAGTCCGACCTGCGGGCACTGCCGAGCGTGCGCGACGTTGCGGCAGATTCCGCGTCGGCATATCGCCTGCGAACGACCAGCACCACGCGCGGTATCCTTGAATTGGTGCGGCTCCTGGAGGCGCAGAAGAACGAGCTGCTGGACTTGCAGGTGCAGAAGCCGTCGTTGGAGGATGTCTTCATCGAGTTGACGGGCACTTCATTGCGCGAGTGATTACCGGCAGGTTACATGCGCGGATTTCTTCAACACCTTCGCCTCACTCTCCGCCTGAATTTCCGCAGCCCGCAGGCGCTGGTGTACGGGTACCTCGTTCCGCTGTTTTTCCTCATCGCATTCGGAAGCATTTTTAAGACGGTCCCGCCGCTCTTTCGTGAAATGGGGCAACTTCTGACGATCACCACGCTCGGGGGCGCGTGTTTCGGCATGCCGACGGCAATGGTCGCCGAGCGCGAACGCGGCGTCTGGCGCCGATATCGCCTGCTGCCGGCGGGAACGATCGGCTTCATTTTCAGCACGATGCTGGCGCGATTCGTTCTCGTTGCCAGTGCCGCGCTGATGCAGATCGGACTGGCGAGGTTGGTTTATCGCACGCCAATGCCAGCGCATCCGCTGCAGCTTTTTGTCGCCTTTGGGTTTGTTTCGTTCGCGTTTTTGGGGATGGGGCTGGTGATCGCGATGCTGGCGGAGAATGTGCCGGCCGTGCAGGCGCTCGGACAGGCGATTTTTCTGCCAATGATCATCATCGGCGGCGTCGGCGTTCCCCTCAAGGCGCTTCCCGTCTGGGCGCAGCACTTTGCCGGATTTTTGCCCGGACGCTATGCCGTCGAGGCGCTGCAGGCGTGTGTCAACGGAAATGGACTCACCGCAGCGCGCTTCGATCTGGCCGCGCTGCTGTTGATCGGGCTGGCGGCGCTATTGGCTGGAGCAAAGCTCTTTCGCTGGGATGTGGGTCAGCGGCCCAATGCCGGCGCCCGCGCCTGGACCCTGGTCGCACTCGTCGGCTGGCTCGCAGTCGGATTGGTGTCCGAATCCCGCGGCACCCTGACGGTTAGATCCGAGCCGATAGGAAACGGGCTCATGGAAGCAATCGTCCAGCCGGAGACGACAACGGCGCCAAGCACCACAGCCGCCGGAGTTCGCTCTTCATCGCCGACAACCCAGTTTGCCACGACACAACCTGCCACCGCCCCCACTGCCCCAAATCCGCCCAACTGGCAAGCCGTGACCGCGGCTGACGCCGATCAGATCACATATGACGACCTCGAAGCCGACGACAGCACGGTGACGCCCATCGCTCATTCGCTGGATAATTTGCCGGAGGACGTGAAAGGGCAGATGGATGATCTGGCCGGCAAGCTCGCGGATTGGAAGCCGGGACACGTGGACGATCCCGTGGAGCGGGTGCGGAATCTGCTGTCAGTCTGCGCCCTGCCGGATATTCTGGAAGACCCCAATGAGTCGAACGTTCCGCTGGTGGTCTTCGAGCAGATCAAGGGGAGCATGCCCAAAGATCAGTTGATCAAAGTGCTGACCTGGATCGCGCTCAAGCCCGACGAAGGGACGTACCTGACGGCTCTGCCTGAGTTGGGATTTCCCGGGCCGTTGCAGCAGGACATCGTCCGCGAGCGGGCTGAGGCGTATGGCCGCAAGCTTTTGGCGCGGGTTCTGGGAAAGTATCATCCGACGACCGCCCAGTAGCTCGTCGGCAGCAGCGGTTTCAGGGTCGCCGATCTGCGATGACGCCTGGATTCACCGCAACCGCGGCACCCGCGCCAGCAGAGAGCCAAGCGGCTCTGCCGCCGGAGTTTTTACGAATTTCCGCGGAACTGTGCGTTTC
>Ga0302325_10013061_pt1 | contig 17757 bp, 12 predicted proteins | sample Palsa_T0_2_FD_201948 | JGI IMG/M metagenome (GOLD analysis project Ga0302325, IMG submission 201948) | Peat permafrost microbial communities from Stordalen Mire near Abisko, Sweden - Palsa_T0_2 | ecosystem: Environmental > Terrestrial > Soil > Palsa > Peat permafrost | place: Sweden: Abisko...
GAAGTTGCTCAACTCCGCGAAAACATTCGCGAGGAAAGCGTCAACGTCGCGTACGCCAAGGACCAGACCAAACCCCAGGTCGATCTGAACGTCGGCGTCGCGGAAAACGGGTTTGCCGGCGCCCCCGTCAACCTTTCGACCACGCCGCTCTTTTCGTTGCTGCAGGGCGAAGTGACCGCGCTCAACGAGCTGATCGGGCGCGCGAACGCAGCCTCGCCCGGCACGCCGATCGCGCCGATCACGGGCTCGCTCAACGCACCGCTCTTCCAAGGAACCGTCGGAAAGGTCGGGCAGTCCTACGCGACCGCTCTGCACGGCGAGTTTCCGCAGTATTCGATCACCGCGACCCTAGCCTTACCCTTGCAGAACCGCACGGCCAAGGCGAACTATGCCGCCGAGCGCGAGCGGAGTGCTCAGCTGCAGACCCAAGAGATCGCGCTGATCCAACGTCTCCAGTACGAGGCTCGCAACGCCGTGCAAGCGTATCGTTCCGCGCGCTCGCGCCTGATTGCCGCAACCGCGGCGCGCCGCGCGGCCGACATCGTTGCCGCGAGCGAGTTGCGCAAATTTCATGCCGGCGAATCGACCACGTTCCTGGTCCTGCAGCGCCAGATCACGCTCGCGAACGAACGCGGCAGTGAATTGCAGGCGCAGACCGATCTACAGAAGGCGCTGGTCGAACTCGACCGCGTCTCGGGCACGATCCTCTCCAACAATCACGTCGACGTCACCACGCTCGGCACGGCGCCCGGCCCGCCTGCTCCGGACCTGTACTCGCCGACCTCCGGCCGTCCGCGACACTGAGGCAAAAGGGTCGCGGGAACGTCGTTGGTCGGACGGCGTTCCCGCGAATCCGCATGTGATTGCGGATAGAAGCAGCTTAGTGCGGCGCGCTGAGATTGTTCTGAGAGCGACCGGTTCGCGTTAAGCGGAGGCCGACGCGTGGAAGGCGTCGGCGTTTCCGCGGTGCCCGAGCAGCCAGGCTGCAAAGGCGGGCGCCGGGAGCGGGCGGGCGATTGCAAAGCCCTGCGCGTAGTCGGCGCGCAGCAGCGAGATCGCGGCAAACGTCGGCTCGTCTTCAACGCCTTCGACCACGACGTCGAGATCCAAGCGATGCGCGAGTTCGATCGTCGAGCGCACGATCGCGGCATCGTGCGAATCACCAACCATGCCCATCACGAACTGCTTGTCGATCTTGACTTCATCGACGGGAAACTGCTTGAGGTGCGAGAGCGATGAGTAGCCGGTCCCGAAGTCGTCGATCGCCACGCGAACGCCTTGCGCGGCCAGACCCCGCAGGCAGGCGGCGGCGCGCTCGGTTTCGGTAACCATCGTCGTCTCGGTCAGTTCGAGGCAAAGGCTCGCTGCCTTTTGGGCGTAGCGGCTCAGCAGTCTCGGCACGATCGTCGCCAAACGCTCGTCGCGCAAATCGTGTGCGGAGAGGTTGACGGCGATGCGCATATCGAGGCCCGCATTATTCCAGGTTGCGAGTTGCGCGATCGCATTCTCGAGGACCCAGTCGGTCAAAGGTTCGATCAAGCCGATTTCTTCGGCGATCGGCAAGAAGAGGTCGGGCAGCAATAATCCGCGCTCGGGATGTTGCCAGCGCACCAGAACTTCAGCGCCCTTGACGGCGCCGGTGCCGATTTCGAGTTGCGGCTGATAGTAGAGAACGAGCTGGTTGTTGGCGATCGCTTTGGGAAGCGCGCTCGACATCGTCAAGCGCGTGATCGCACGGCCGTCTTCGTCGGCCGCGTAGAGCGCGACCCCGGTGCGGCGCCGCTTGGCGGTATACATCGCGACGTCCGCTTGGCGCAAGAGCGAAGACGGCGTCGAATCGGGCTCGGCGAGTGCAATACCGACCGTTCCGCCGATTGCGATGCGCTGGCCGGGCATCGAAAAGGGCCGGCTCAGTGCTTGGACGATGCGCTCTGCGGTCGTCTGCACTTCTTCGGGAGTCTGGTCGATCAGTGCGATTGCGAATTCGTCGCCGCCGAGCCGGGCCAGGGCGCCTTCGTTGCGGATCTGGTCGCGTAGGCGAATGGCGACCTCGCAGAGCAGCGCGTCGCCGAATTGATGTCCGAGCACGTCGTTGACGTCTTTGAAGCGATCCAGGTCGATGATCAGTAAGGCGAGGCGCCCTTGCCGCTTCGCACGGGCGCTCAATTCTTCGGCAAGGCGCCGGTTCAGCATCGAGCGGTTAGGGAGCCCGGTCAGCGTGTCGTACATTGATTGCTTGACGAGTTGCGCCTGGGCTTCGCGGTTTTCCGAGATGTCGCGCGCGTTGAAGATGACGCCGGCAACGGCCGGATCGCCGAGGCAGTTGGTCGCGACGACGTCCAGAGAATGGGGCGTGCCGTCACGCGCAATGATCTCGACTTCGAAACGGTGCACGTCGCCGGCTTGCGGGCGAACACGCTCGAATGTTTCGGCGAGTACCGAACCCTCGGGGCCTCCGGTTAGCACGTGATAGCCGGCCCCCAAGAGCGCGTGCGGTGCATAGCCGAGTAAGGTTGCAAAGGACGGGCTCGCGTAGATGGCCGTCGCTTGTGGTCCGACGACCAAGACGAGTTCGGTCGCGTTCTCGGCGAGCGCGTGGAAACGCCGGTCCCGCAACTCAACGAGTTCGCGCAGACGGCCGAGCATGGCTGCGGCGATGACGAGCATGGCCGCGGTGTTGAGGTCGAAGGCATGGACGCCGATGCTGCCGGCCAGTCCCACGCCGGTCGAGATGCCCATCGCCCGCACCATTCCGAAGCGATAGGCTGCGAAAGCGCACGTCAAGAGCGCAAGCGGAAGCATGACCGCATCGATCACCACATGCGCGGTTGCAACGGAGCTGTTCAGAACGAGCACGCCCACGATCAGAATCACGCAGGCCGCTACCGGCAGATTACGCGATTCAAAAGGCATGCCCGCGACTCGAGCGACCATATATACTGACTTGTCGGCTCAGGCAGGCCGGTCGTTGAGTGCCGGACCAAGCAACCAGCCCCCCCTTGCCAGTCAGGATCCCGCGTTACCGGCCATCCCCGCCCGAATATTCCGGTCCGGCGCCTCAGGAAGGCGGTAGTTTCGCCGCCGCAGCACGGTCGACGAGCCAGGTCAGCCGGCCGGCTCGCGGTTCGAGGATCTGGATCGGATAGGTCGCCGGGTCGCGCGGACCGTGCAGGACGGCTGCTAAGGCGTCGGCCTTGGCCGGGCCGGCCGTCGCCACGATGACATCGCGCGCGCCGTTCAGTACGCGCGGGGTCAGGGTGATGCGGTGGGTCGAGAACTTCTCGACGTAGGGAGCCCGCACGAGCAGTTCGTCGTCTTCCAGCGGGTCCGTGCCCGGAAAAAGCGAGGCTGTGTGTCCGTCGGGGCCCATGCCGAGCAGGATCAGATCGAGCGTGGGCACCAGATGGTCGAGCGGCAACTCCCGCAGTATGACCGCGGCATACGAACCGGCGGCGGCCTCCGGCTCGTTCTCGCCGTGCATTCGGAAGGTCGCTTCACGCCGGATGCTGAGGCCGTCGAAGAGCGTGAGTTTTGCCGTCCGGTAGTTTGACTGCTCGTCGTCCGGCGGCACGCAGCGTTCGTCGCCAAAGAAGAAGCGCACGCGTTTCCAGTCGAGGGCCTGACGGAACGGCGGTTCCGTCAGTAGCGCGTAGGTCGCCTTCGGCGTCGAGCCGCCGGCCAGAGCGATGTTGAAGCGCGAGCGTGCCGCGATTGCTTGGCGTCCAAGCTCGACGACGCGTTCCGCCAAGGCTTGCGCGAGCGCGCGCTCGTCGGAGACGACGACTAGGTTGGCCGCGCTCGCCTCCTTCATCCGAGGAGGTCGCGCACGGTTCGTAGCGATGTCTCGAAGATCTGGTCGCGCCCGTTCTCGAGAATTGCGCGCTCGATCAGCGAGGTGTTCTGGATATTTTGCAGCGGCACGTAGCGGACGGCTTTCGCGCGCGTGCCCTCAACCGAGAGCGCGACCACGTTTTCATCCGCGTCCGAGAGGGCGGCGCGATAGGTCGAGGTGCCCGCCCGCAAGACGATGCTGAGTACGCGCCGTTGATCGCCCTTGTCGACCTTCGTGAAGAGGACCGTCTTGCCGCGGGAATCGCGAAAGGTATCGCGTCCCGAAGGTTCCCAGGACAAGCGGCTGCCGAGCCAACCGGCGAGATACAAAGCTTCGGCATCCGAACCGCTTTCAATGTCGAGCGCGTCGATCGAAAAAAGATCTTCGCGTAAAGCGGGATCGTCGAAGAACTGCGCGATCATTTCTTGCCAGGGCGCGAGCCGCATGAAGGCGAGGTCTTGCAACGCTACGTTCGGAAAGCGCACCAGAAACTCGCCGAGTTCGCGGATCGTCTCCTCGCCGCGCACTTTCCCGGACGAATCGACGAGGACGGTCGCTGCGCTGTGGGCTAGGCCCGAGAATGTGCGGCTAATCAAGAAGCGCGCGCCGCTCCACCAGAGGACCGTCGGAATGTCAGGCACCGAAAGTTCTTGGGTCAAGCTGATGATCGCGGCGTGGCCGAGCGTCTTTACGCCGATGTCGACGCGTTCGTTGATGACGGTCGCGCCCCCGTTCTGGCGGGTCGAGAGCGATACGTCGACGCCCTTCGTCCGGTCGGTCGAATCGAGGACGATCAGACGCGACGGGTGTTTCTCGGCGACGGCCGAGGCGCGCTCGAGTACCCATTCGCGGTGCGCCGGATCGTCGACGAACACGAGGAAGTTCATGGTGGCGACGCGAGGTGCGCCGTCTCCCCCGGTCCCGCTCATCGCTTGTCGCGACTGGCGGAGTTGCTCGAGAATGGCTCCGATGTCGTCGACCGAGTCGACGTGCATGGGCGCCGAGCCCACTAGATACGCCTCCATTCGCGGCCCTCGGCGACGAGGAGCGCGTCCGCGCTTTGCGGTCCTTGGCTACCTGCGAGATAGTTGGGGAAATCGACCGTGCGTGCTTCACTCCAGCGATTCAGAATCGGCATGACCGCCTCCCACGCTTGCTGGACGGCGTCCCAACGGGTGAAAAGCGTTGCGTCGCCGCGCATCGCGTCGCCGATCAGCCGTTCGTACGCGGGTGCCGAAACGACACCGAAGCCCGAGCCGTAGTTGAAATCCATCGTGACGCCGCGGATGTGCATCTTCGGTCCGGGAATTTTTGCGTTGAAGCGCAGCGAGACACCCTCGTCGGGCTGGATCTTCATGACCAGCGTATTCGATTCGATCTGATCGCCCGTCTCGCCGAAGATGCGGTGCGGAATGTTGCGGAACGTCACCGCGATTTCGGAGTGCTTGTGGGCGAGACGTTTTCCGCTGCGCAGGTAGAAGGGCACGTCGGCCCAGCGCCAATTGTCGATCACGAATTTTACGCAGGCGAAGGTTTCCGTGGTTGAGTTCGGGTCTACGCTCGGTTCCTCGCGGTACCCGACCACGGGTTTGCCTTCGACCAGGCCCGCACCGTACTGTCCGCGCGCCGCGAGCTTCGGCACCTGATCTTCGGGAATGATGCGCATTGCCGAAAGTGCTTTGAACTTCTCATCGCGGATGTGATCGGCGTTCGGCGAAATCGGCGGTTCCATCGCGACGAGCGCGAGCAGGTTCATGACGTGATTTTGAATCATGTCCCGCAAGGCGCCGGCATGATCGTAGTACCCGCCGCGGCCTTCGACGCCCACGGTTTCAGCGGCCGTAATTTGCACGTTGTCGATGTACAGGCGGTTCCAAATCGGCTCGAACATGACGTTCGCAAAGCGCAGCGCCATGATATCTTGCACCGGCTCCTTACCGAGGTAGTGATCGATGCGATAGATCTGCTTCTCTTCGAAGACCTTCCCGACTTCGGTTTGCAGGGCGCGCGCCGAATTGAGATCCGTCCCGAACGGTTTCTCGACGATCACTCGCGACCAGCCCTTACCTTGGTCTTTCGGACCGAGCCCCGCGGCCGCGAGCTGCTGCACGATCTTCCCGAATACGGTCGGCGGCGTGGCAAGATAGTAGAGCCGGTTACCCGCCGTCCCCAGTTTCTCGTCGTTCTCATCGAGCTGTCTACGCAGTTCTTTGAAGGCGTCGAGGTCTTCGAACGAACCCGCGATGTAGTGAAGGCGGTCGGCGAAATCACTCCAGAGCGGATCGCGCGCGGGACCAGATCGCGAGAACTGATCGATCGCCTCTTTCATCTCGTCGCGGAAATCGTAGTGCGATTTGTCCGAACGCGAGAACCCGATGATGCCGAAGTTGGTCGGCAGAATGTCGCCCAGACGCAAGTTGTACATCGCAGGAATGAGCATGCGTTTCGTCAGGTCGCCGCTCGCTCCGAAGAACACGATATTGCAAGGATCGGTAATACGATCCGACTCGATTCCCGCCCGGAGGGGATTGGGCGCCAGCTGGCGCTCGATCGTCCCTACATTGGTCGCCATGCAGTCCTACGCTCCCACTTTTTCCGTCTCGCGCTTGACCGCGTGGCCGCCGAACTGATTGCGCAGCCCGGCAATCACCTTCGCACTGAACGACTCGTCCTGACGTGAGACCAATCGCGAGATAAGCGACATCGCGATCACGGGCGCCGGCACGCCCTCGTTGATCGCCTCGAAAACCGTCCAACGCCCTTCGCCCGAATCGTCAACGTATCCGCGAATGTCCGCGAGTTTCGGGTCCTCGCGGAACGCGAGTTCTGCCAGCTCCAAGAGCCACGATCGCACGACCGAGCCGTGCAGCCATAGTTCGGCCAGCTGATGCAGGTTGTAGTCGAACTCGGATTTCTCGAGAATCTCGAAGCCTTCACCGTAGGCCGCGAGCATGCCGTACTCGATGCCGTTGTGCACCATCTTCGAGAAATGACCGGCTCCCGATTTGCCGACATAGGCGTAGCCGTCTTTCGGCGCAAGCGTAAGAAAGATCGATTCGACCCGTTTCACGACCGCTTCATCGCCGCCGACCATCAGGCAGTATCCGTTTGCGAGTCCCCAGACACCCCCCGACGTGCCGGCGTCGACGAAATCGACCCCCTTCTCTTTGCATAGTTTGTAGCGCGCCTGCGAATCGCGGAAGTTTGAGTTGCCGCCGTCGATGAGGGTGTCGCCCGCTCCCAGGAGGCCGAGCAATTCGGTGATCGTGTCGTCGGTCGGCTTGCCGGATGGGACCATGATCCACACCGTGCGAGGCGCGTCGAGTTTCGAGACCAGATCGGAAAGAGAGGTGGAACCGGCGGCGCCTTCGCTCGCCGAATGCGTGATTGCTTCGGGATTCCGATCGAAAACGACGACTTGATGGCCGCCGTTCAACAATCGCGTCGTCATGTTTGCGCCCATGCGCCCGAGCCCGATCATGCCGAGTTGCATCAATGATTCCTTATCGCATGTGAGTGAGGGTTTAGGCTTTTGCGGCTACCGCGTCTTCGATTGCGTCCGTAAGTGCTTCGAGTGCGCTGTCGAGCGGAGCCGTCAAATGCCAGCGGGCGCCGCGGCGGTCGCGTTTGTCGAGCGATTCGAAATCACCGAGTGCCTGCGCGTGGATGAGGGTTCCAAAGGTGACCATGCCGGGGATTTGCAGATCGAGCGACGGGTCGGTATCGATCGTAAGTTGGAAGAAGACGCCGGTGTTCGGCCCCCCCTTGTGGAGTTGTCCGGTCGAGTGCAGGAAGCGTGGGCCGAAGCCGACGGTCGTTGCCACTTTGAGCGCGTTGCGCACGGCGTGGCGTATCTCTTGGAGTTCAAGTTTGTGTTGCTCGTTCATCTCGAAATAGGCGGTGAAGGCAACGTAGTCGCCGGGTTTCACTTGCGCAAGGATGGCGGCGACGGCGGAGTCGAGGTCGCTGCCGAGCGCATCGCTCTTCGAGCCGGCGAGCGGGATGACTTTGGCCTGCGGGGTCGAGAGTTTGGGCTGGTTCTCGGTGAACTTGCCGGCGCTCAAGTACTCGGCGAGGAGACGTTTGGTGTTGTCTTTCGATTCTTGGACGTTCGGTTGATCGAAGGCATCGATGCCCAGGACCGAACCGGCGGTCGCTGTCGCAATTTCCCAAAGCGCAAATTGTTCGCCGATGTCGAGGCGGTCGGACATGTTGAGGCGGATGACCGGGTGGCCCGCTTCTTCGAGCATGTGGAGGCGCGTCTCGATGGCACCGCCGTCCATCGAGCCCTCAAGGTGTTCGTTCGGCGGCAGCCCATGGCCGACGTAGACGAACACGCGGTCGTCGCCGTATTCCTGGGGCAGGCCAAGCGTTTCTCCCTCGATCGGGATGATGCCGGTGCCGCTCTTTCCGGTCGATTCGGCGATCAGTTGTTCGGCCCACGTGCCGAAGGCCGCGACTTCCGGATGAGTGACGATCGTCAGTTTGTCGCGGCCCTTTTTCGCGAGCGTTCCGATCGTCGCGCCGAAGCGCACGCCGGTTGAAGCCGTGACCTTGGTGTTGCGGTCGTTGGCGTGGAGCGTGCCGAGCGCGCGGTCGAGGATCGTGGTGACGTCGTAGCCGGCCAGGGCCGCGGGGACCATGCCGAAGTAGGAAAGGGCCGAGTAACGGCCGCCGATGTCGGGATCGTTTTCGAAGATACGCAGGAAGCCGGCCTCTTTGGCTTCTTTGCCGAGTTGCGTATTCGGGTCCGTGATCGCGATGAATTGTTTGCCGGCGTAGTCGGCGCCGACCACCTTCTGCACGCGCTCGAAGAAGAAGCGGAAAAAGGCCTCGGGTTCGGTCGTCGTACCGCTTTTGCTCGCTACGATGAAAAGCGTGTGGGGGAGGTCGAGCGTGGCCTCGAGCGTGCGGATTTGAGCCGGGTCACTCGAGTCGAGGACGTGCAGTTGGGGGAAGCCGGCGACCTGCCCGAACGTCGCGCGCAACACGTCGGGTGCAAGGGAACTGCCCCCCATGCCCAGCACGACGACGTGTTTGAAGCCCTGTTTTGCGATATCGGCGGCAAACGACGCGAGTTCCGGGCCGTGCTGATGGACCGTTTCGGGAAAGTCGAGCCAGCCCAGGGCATGTTTGATAATCTCGGCGTGCGGCGGGTCGGAAGACCAGGGCGTCGGATCGTGCTTCCAAAGTTTGGTAAGGAAGTCGTCTTTGGCGAGTTTCTCGAGGGCTGCCTCGACGTCGGGATTGGGCTTGCCGAAATCGGCTAAAACGCGCTGGTCGCCCGCTGCCAGTTTCTTTTGTTTCGTTGCGATTGCGCCGAGCATCGCGTTGTAGGATTCAGAGAACGACTTGACACCCTCGACCTGCAGCTTTTGGGTGACGTCGTAGAGGGAGATTTGCGCCTGCGCGAGCGCTTCGATCGTGGCGCGCGCGTCGCCGAGGCCGGACTCGGCCGTGTCCGCTTGAACCTTGCCGTGATCGAGCAAAGCATCGAGCGTGGCCGGCGGGACCGTGTTGACCGTGTTCTTGCCGACCAGGTTTTCGACGTACAGCAGATCCGAGTAGGCGGGGTTCTTCGTCCCGGTGCTCGCCCAAAGCGGACGTTGCGTGTGAGCGCCCTTGCTCTTGAGCGCTTCGAAGCGGGCCGATTCGAAGAGCTTCCGGTAGCGCGCGTAGATCAGCTTCAGATTTGCGACGCCGGTCTTGCCGAGCAGGCCTTTGAGCTGCACTTGACCCTTTGCGATCTTGTCTTCGAGCAGTTTGTCGACGGCGGTGTCGATGCGGCTGACGAAGACGCTGGCAACCGAGGCGATGCGGTCGATCGCGCCGCCGGCGGCCACCCGCTTTTCGAGGCCGGCAAGGTAGGCGTTTGCGACGTCTTCGTAGGTTTCGAGCGAGAAGATCAGCGTGACGTTGACATTGATACCGGCAGCGATCGTCTCGGTGATTGCCTCGATGCACTTGGGCGTCGCCGGAATCTTGATCATCACGTTTGGACGGTCGACCATCTTCCAGAGGCGCGCGGCGGCATCGATCGTGCCTTGGGTGTCGGCCGACAAGAGCGGGGAAACTTCGAGGCTGACAAATCCGTCGCCGCCCTTGCTCTCCTCGAACAACGGCCGAAACTCGTCGCAAGCGCTGCGGATGTCTTGAATGGCGAGCGACTCGAACAACCGGTTGGGGTCTTGCTCCGAGTCGATCAACGAAGCGAGCTGCTCGTCGTAGTCGCTGCCGCTGCCGATCGCCTTTTCGAAGATCGTCGGGTTCGAGGTCATGCCGCGCAGGCCAAGGCCGATGAGCCGGTGCAGCTCACCCGACTTGAACATGCTGCGCCGGATGTTATCGAGCCAAATGCTCTGACCGGCTTCGGTGAGTTGCTGCAGTTGGTTAGCCACGGTCGATGCGCTCCTTAAACGTTTGCGAGCAAGCCGGCAGCAACGTCCGCGACGTGCTCCGGCGTGAAACCGAATGCTTTGGCGATGGCCGCCGCGGGCGCCGAGGCGCCGAAGCGATCGATGCCGATCGACAGACCGCGGTCGCCGACCCAGCGATGCCAGCCGAACGTCGAAGCCGCCTCGATTGAAACGCGGGCCCGAACCTCGGGCGGCAGCACGCTATCGCGATACGCGTCGCTCTGTTGTGCGAATAGCTCGAACGACGGCATCGAGACGACGCGCGTCGCCGTCCCGCGTCCCTCGAGGAGCTTAGCCGCGTCGATTGCGAGCGACACCTCGGAGCCCGTCGCGATCAAGATGACGTCGGGCTTGGCGTCGCCGCCGTGCAGCACGTACGCACCCTGCGCGACGTTTGCGTTGCGATCGCCGAGATAGGGCACTTTTTGGCGGGTGAGCACGAGCGTCGTCGGGCCCGTGTGCTCGATCGCGAATTTCCAGGCTGCGAGCGTCTCGAGTGCGTCGGCAGGCCGAATGGTCGTCATGTTCGGCGTCGAGCGCAGGGTCGCGAGCTGTTCGATCGGCTGGTGCGTGGGCCCGTCTTCGCCCAGGAACACCGAATCGTGCGTGAAGATGAAGATCTCGCGCGTCTTGTTGAGCGAGGCGAGGCGAACCGCCGGCTTCATGTAGTCGAGGAAGTTGAAGAAGGTGGCGGTGAACGGCAGGATGCCGCCGTGCACGGCCAGGCCGTTTGCGATGCCGCCCATCGCATGTTCGCGCACGCCGAAGTGCAGGTTGCGGCCGGCGTAACTGCCGGGTTCGAAATCGCCAAAGCCCTTGAGGTAGGTCTTGGTCGAGGGATCGAGATCGGCCGAACCGCCGACGAGCTCGGGCAGCTCCTTTGCGATCGCGTTCATCACGGCGCCCCCGGAATCGCGCGTCGCGACGCTTCCGTTCTCCGCATTGAATGAAGGCCAGGAGAGGGTCGCCGGGAGCTTCCCAGCCTGGATGCGCTCGAGTTGCGCGGCAAGTTTGGGATTGGCGCTCCGCCAGGCTGCGTAGGTATCATTCCAAGCGTCCTGAACCGGCGCGCCCCGTTTGCCGACTTCACGCCACCACGCGAGCACGTCGTCCGGGACGTAGAAGTCCGGCTCGACCGGCCACCCGAGCGCTTCCTTCGTCTTCTTGACGTTGTCGCTGCCGAGCGGCTCACCGTGCGCACCGAATGTACCGGCCTTGGGCGAACCGAAACCGATGATCGTACGGATCGCAATGAACGACGGGCGCGGGTCGATCTTCGCGGCATTGATCGCCGCATCGATGGCAGCGACGTCGTTGCCGTCGTCGGCGCTGACGTAGGCCGTGTGCCAGCCGTAGGCGTCGTAGCGCGCCACCACGTCTTCGGTGAAGGTCACGTCGGTTGCGGCCGCCAGCGAGACCTTGTTGTCATCGTAAAGGACGATCAATTTGCCGAGCTTGAGGTGACCCGCGATCGAAGACGCCTCCCCCGAGATGCCCTCCATCAAATCGCCGTCGCCCGCGATGCAATACGTGTAGTGGTCCACGATCTGTTGCTCGCGGTTGTAGGTGGCGCCCACGTGCGCTTCTGCGATTGCTAGGCCCACGGCGTTGGCGAAGCCCTGGCCGAGCGGGCCGGTCGTCACCTCGACGCCGGCGGTATGATGCAGCTCCGGGTGCCCGGGTGTTTTGCTGCCGAACTGACGGAAGTTCTTGAGGTCGTCGAGCGAGAGCGGGTAGCCGGTCAAATATAAGAGCGCGTACAGCAGCATCGAACCATGGCCCGCGCTTAACACGAACCGGTCGCGATCCCACCAGGCCGGATCCTGGGCGTTGAACTTGAGATGGCGACTCCAGAGGGTGTAGGCCATCGCGGCGGCGCCGAGCGGAAGGCCAGGATGCCCGGAGTTAGCTTTCTGGACAGCATCGATCGAGAGAAAACGAATTGCATTGATGCGCTGCTGGTCGTCTGGCGTGTTCGGCACCGGTGTTCTCCTCCGCGTCGGGGTCGTCGTCTTTCGCCGCCCCATTGGCCTTTCCCCGAATGACCTCGCGCACAAGCGCTCCGCCAATCGTACGGGAAAGCGCATTAAGCTTGCTGTAAGGGCTGCGTGCGAGCGTGCCAGGACTTTCATGAAGCGGAACCTTATCCGTCTTCCTATGAACCTTGCGGAATTGCGCGCGCAGATCGAGGCATTGCATGCCGAGCCGAACGGCGTGCGGGGCGATGCCGGCGCTGCGGTCGACGCTGTGATCGACGCGCTCGACAAAGGGACGCTGCGAGTGTGCGAGCCCTCGGGCAAGGGCTGGACGACGCATGCGTGGGTGAAGCAAGCGATTCTGCTCTATTTCCGGCGCCACGACAGCGTCGAAATCGGGCTGCCGGCCGGCCACGCTTCGCTCGGTTCGCCCCCCTCCTACTACGACAAGTTGCCGACGAAGCGGAACTACGCCGAACTCGGCGCGCGCTGCGTGCCGCCCGGCGTCGCCCGCTACGGTTCGTACTTGGGGCGGGGAACGATCCTGATGCCGGGCTATGTCAATATCGGCGCCTACGTTGACGACGGTTCGATGGTCGATACGTGGGCGACGGTCGGCTCGTGCGCACAGATCGGAAAGGGCGTCCACCTTTCGGGCGGCGTCGGCATCGGCGGCGTGCTCGAACCGCCGAAGGCGCAGCCGGTCATCATCGAAGACGGGGCGTTCGTGGGTTCGCGCTGCGTTGTCGTTGAAGGCGTTTTCGTGGGACGGGAGGCGGTGCTCGGGGCGGGCGTGGTGTTGACGGCAAGCACGCCGATCGTCGACGTGCGCGGCAGCGAGCCGCGCATCAGCAAGGGGCGCATCGAGCCGCGTTCGGTCGTCATTCCCGGCTCGCTGCCCAAGACGTTCGCGGCCGGCGAATTCGGCGTGCCCTGTGCGCTCGTCATCGGTGAGCGGAGCGCAGCGACCGACCTGAAGACATCGCTCGAAGGCGCGCTGCGCGACTACGGGATCGCGGTATGAACCCTGCCATCGAGGCAGTCGGCGCGTCGGTCATTCGCGCACTTCATTCCAAGCGGCGCGAGAGTTCGATCGACCTCGGTCTCGGGGAGCCGACGCTCTTTCCGAACGTCGCGCACTTTGAACGCGCAACGCGCTGGGTGAGCGAACACGGCTGCCGCTACTCCTCCAACGTCGGCGACCCGGATCTGCGCGCGGCGATCGCGGCGCACTACGCGTATCCGTCGCTAAGCGCGGCAAAGAACGTGTGCATCACCACCGGCTCGCAAGAAGCGGTTTACGTCACCCTCAAGACGCTGCTCGATCCCGCGCGCGACGAAGTCCTGGTCGTCGAGCCGGTGTTCAACGTGTACGTGAAGATCGCGCAAGTTGAAGGCGTGCGCTTACGGCGGGTCGAGATCGAACCGTGGGCAGCCGACCCGTTCGATCCCGACACGATCCTCGCAGCAGTCGGCCCCGACACGCGCTTGATCGTCATCTGTTCGCCGAACAATCCGACCGGGCGCACGATCTCACGCGCATCGATGAAGAAGATCGCGGACGGCCTGCTGGCCCGCGGCGGCGCGCCGGTCTACGTGCTGCACGACGAGATCTACCGTGAATTGCGCTACACCGAAGACTTCGGTTCGTTCGGCGACGTCTATCCTTACACGATCGCGATCAACTCGCTCTCGAAATCGAACGCGCTGACGGGTCTGCGCATCGGCTGGGTGATGGCGCCGGCCGACGTGATGCCGGAGATCGTCAAGATGCACGGTTGGGCGACGTCGTGTGCGAGCACCTTCGCTCAGCGCGTCGCGATCGAAGTCTTTGCGGCGAACGAACTCGCTACCGCGCGGGCTTGGTATACCGAACAGCGCGCCGGCGTCTTGGCGCTGGTGCGCGAGACGTTGCTTGAGTATATCGAGCCCGACGGTGCGTTCTACCTGTGCGTTCGTGTCGGTAACAAGGACATGGACACGCTCCGCTTCGCCGAAGCGTTGCTTGAGGAGCGCGATGTCGTCGCGATTCCCGGTCACATCTTCGCGCCGAGCCTGTCGGGTTGGCTGCGCACGAGCTTCGTGAGCCCGCTGGCCGACTTGCGCGAGGGCTTGGGGAGAATTGCGGCCTTTGCCGCGGGGCGCGTTAGCTGACGAAAAGGAGGCCCAGGTGGATACTGAGTGGCTCGTCATTGGCGGCATCGTCGTCGTCGTACTTGCCATCGTCTTCGCGGTCCAAAACGTACGAGCTCGCAAACGGACGCAGGCCCTCGTCGCCGTCGCGAACGACCTCAAATTCGAGTTCGTGGGAAACAAGTGGGCCGATGCGGCGCAGGCTCAAAGTCTCAAGACGGCGCTATTTCGTAAGGGCTACGCGCGCAATTTTCGAAATATCATGACCGGTGGTTCGGCTGATCTCGGCGTTCGTCTCTTCGACTATTCATTCGTGTCGGGCAGCGGGCGAGAATCCAAGAACATTCAGCAGACCGTCGCCGTGTTTGTAAAGGGTGATCTGGCGCTGCCCGACTTCGAGTTGAGCCCCTCGGGTATTCTACAGAAGATCGGCGGCGCGTTGCTCAAGAACGACATTCGGTTCGAGGCGCACCCGCAATTTTCGCAGCGCTATCAAGTGCGCGGTGCCGACGAAGCGGCGATCCGCGCGCTTTTCACGCCTCCGATGCTCGCCTACTTCGAGAGCATCGATCCTGCGCGAAAATGGCACGTGGAAGGCGTCGATCAGACGGTCGTCCTGTATCGTGCGAACAAACGTGAAGACCCAACGACGTTGCGAGTGTTTCTCGACGATACCGGTACGGTCGCCGGCTCGCTGATTGGGATCGTGCGCGCCGACAACGCAGTCAGATGACGACGGCGAGCCGCGCCCCCGGGCGCAGCATAAGCCCGTAACATGCAGCAGGAGAGCGCTCGCCCTGTTGCTCTCCAGCTACTGAACAAAGCGGATATTTCAGATAGTTCACGCTTACACTATTAGCCAAGACAGCGCTTGACGGCCGCCTGTTCAAATTGATATGAATGATCATGTGATCGTGAACTACAGGTCCTGGGCCTCGTGCCGATTGCGGACCTGCGGGCTATCGGCGTTGCTCGTCGCAGGCTCACGCCGGGCACTTTGGTGCTCGTGACGGGCGGGACGCCTCCGCCGGGCGAGGTTGGCGACCGGCTCTGCCTTGCGTACCGTGCCCCAGCTAGCCGGTTAGCCGCCCGAAGGTTCCACCGAATCTTTGTGGGCTGCTTCGCGGCGACCCTCGCAGCAAGTGCGTTGCCGGCCCTTGAGGATCCGGCCGCCGCCGGCCAGCCGGCCTCGATTCCCGTTCCGGTCGTCGCTGCTGCGCCGGCCGCCAACGGTTCGATCGACGAGTCGTGGGCTAGTGCAACGCGCGTAACGCTCGATCGCGACTTTACGAACCGGCGCGCGGCCGGCGAGCCGACGAGCGTAGCGATCGCTCAGGACGGGTCTTTTCTCGATATCGCCTTCGACGTTACTCAGCATGAAGAGTTCGTCGAATCCACCGAAACCAATGGCTCGAGCGTGACGAGTGACGATTACGTCGGCGTCTACTTGTCTCCGAACGGTCCGCTTGGCTTCCAGTACGCGTTCTTCGCGAACCCGCGCGGGGCGCGCTACCAGACCTCGAGCGAGAATTCGGCGTATACGCCGCAATGGAGCGCTACCACCAAGCGCACCACCAGCGGCTATACCGTTACGATGCGTATTCCGCTCGGCGTGATTCGTAGCGGCGGCCTCACCAACTGGCGCGCCCAATTCGTGCGTGCCACCGTGCACGCCAACGCGCTTGACGTGTGGGCGTACGACGAACACGCTTCGAGCGTCTCGGATGCCACCTATTTCGGCACCATCGAGAAGATCGGCGCCGCTGCGACGACGACTGCGGCAACAAGGCCCCGTCCGCGAGCTCAGATCTACGGGCTTGGTGAGGCGACGTCGCGCGCGTTTGGTGGCGACACCTCACGCCTCGGTGCCGACCTTGCACTGCCCGTCACGCCGACCGCGTCACTTTTGGCATCGCTGCATCCGGATTTTTCCAACGTGGAAACGGATCAGCAAACGATCGCACCGACGGCGTTCGCGCATCAGTTCGTTGAGGTTCGTCCGTTCTTTACGCAAGCGGCATCGTCGTTCAATTTCAATGTCGCGAGCCTCAATGCGCCGGTCTTGCTCTACACCCCGGTCATTCCGACCTTTCGCGATGGCTACGCACTCGAAGGCACGCAAGGTGCGGCAACCTTCGGAGCCTTCGACGCGGTCGGCGCGAATCGCAACGACGCTGCGGAGACCGTCAACTACAATATTTCAACACCCGTGCACTCATACGGCCTCAACCTGCAGAATGTCGATGTCAACGGTGCGGGCGGACTTCACGACGACCTTTCGTCGGCCACGACGGGATACGCAAATCCGCATTCGCACGAAGTGTTCTTCCTGAACTATGCGGCCGAGAGCGGCGCAACCGTTACCAATCCACGCTTGGCGACCTACCTCGAAACAGGTGCCGGCTACGCGACCGCAACCACCCAAGCATTCATATTTTACGAGGGCATCGGGTCGCAGTTCGCGCCGGCCGACTCGTTCGTTCAGCAAAACGATATCGCTGGGCTCAACGGATTTCTCTCGGAGACAATTCCCTTTAAACCCAATACGATTCTCCATGATATCGCCGTGACGGCGTTCGGCGCCGGGCTTCGTGACGAGCAGGGCACGCCTTCGCAGAACGATGCCCAGACACAAATCAACTTCGATTTCTCGAACTTGATCACGGTCCACACGTACTATAACCAAAGCGCCGTTCGGACGTTTGCCAACCAGTTGCTGCCGTTCGACGCAAGCGGCTTTCTCGCCGGATATAAGTTCGCGACCAACACGCCCACCTACATCCAATATCAAGGGGGTCCCTACTACCACGGCAACCTTGATGCGTGGACGTACCTCACCACACTCAAGGTGGCACCGCGCCTGCACCTCACGCTCGAGCAAGATGAGGATCAGTACCTGTCGCGCTTCCCGGGCGAAATGCGAACCAACCAGTGGCTCGAGCGTGCGAGCCTTGATTTTCAAGCGAGCCGGGAGACACAATTCGACCTGGGCGTGCGACGAGTTATCGGGTCGTTTCTTCCGACCTTCGCGGCCACTCCCAACTTCGCGCCCGTCACGGGGGGAAACATCAGCGCCGCGCTCCACTTCCTCGCGAGCAACGGAAAGAGCGAGTTCTACGCGGTCTACGGCGACCCCAACAGCTTCTCGACGACGCCGGCCATCTTCTTGAAATACATCCGCTATATCGGTGCGCCCAAGGGAACGTAGTGGGGACAGGCCCGCCGGGCGCGAAACCGCTGCGGATGGACGAGGTCATTCCGACACTGGATCTGCGCGATCGTAGCGATCCGGTTCGACGCGAAGCATTTCTTGCCGGCTTGCGTCGGGCGCTCTTCGATCCCGGAGCGTTTTATCTCACTGGGCACGGTATTCATGAAGAAGACTCCGACGCAATGATGC
>Ga0302325_10013062_pt1 | contig 17756 bp, 21 predicted proteins | sample Palsa_T0_2_FD_201948 | JGI IMG/M metagenome (GOLD analysis project Ga0302325, IMG submission 201948) | Peat permafrost microbial communities from Stordalen Mire near Abisko, Sweden - Palsa_T0_2 | ecosystem: Environmental > Terrestrial > Soil > Palsa > Peat permafrost | place: Sweden: Abisko...
TTAAGAAACTATCACACCATACTTGATGCACCATGTAAAGCTCTCTAACGGATTAAAGTTGAATCATATCACGCAAGTTAAGCATGCAGAGACTGATCTCAGTCCGCGTCATTTCAATGAAAGATTATTGAGCTTTGCAAATCGTTTCTTAATGTTTTCCTTTGTTTTTCTTTCTTGACTAACTAGATCATGCAAACGTCACGCTGTGAAATCGGCTCCCAACCGGCGAGGGCCCGTTTATCGACGTCTTCTTGGCTCATAGTAATTCGGGCGCCCCATATTTAACGGATTTCGTCGATCTAAAGCCGGATCTCTAAAGGTACCTCCCGGAACGCGTTGTTGAAATGCTTGTTCCAGCCAATTGTCGATTCCTGCCCGTCCTCCATTGTCGATTCCTCCCGGCCTTCCATTATCATGGCGCCATCTATAGGGTAATTGATCCGGGCGGCTGTCTGCAATCCGATCACCATAGAATGTATTCCTCACTTCTCTTCTCAGGCGATTCAAGGGATTTCTGGCGCGTGCATTTATTTGATCATTGGCAGTTCTTCCTCCATGACGGTCCACTGGGGTGCTATAAGGTATGTTCCAAATGTTGTTGCTTCGGGCCCATCCAAACATTTTGAGTTAATAATCTTGATTCCAGATATCTGGATTAAGGAAGCTGAAAGTTGTCGGTATTTAAGTTGGTATTATGGGTTGAGATAAATTTGTTTATGTGGGAAGAAATAACTTAATGAACCTTGTGATGAGCTCGAATATATAGACATCTCGCGATTCCATAAGGTTCTCTGAGACATAAGGATGATTAAAATTGTTTGAAATTTTGCGGTTGAATTTGAATCTGTATTTGCTGTATGCTTCCGTTAATCGTTTGTTGAGTCAATAGATACAAGAAGTCCTCAATAAGCTAGTCAAGGAACCTGATTTCGCTTCACCCTGAATCCTTGAGCACACCTTGAATCATTTGACACTAGCACCCTCAAACTTATCTCAGAACACATAACCCTTCAATATCCAACTAGGTTCCCCTTTTAACAATCATTCAGATACTTTTAATCCCATTAGTACCAACTGCTAAAGGCTCATCATTTGTTTTATACTTCTAAACCGAACAAAGGCTCATTTGCTGGCTGTGGGAATATTGCATTCACAAGAAGTGAGCTTGGCGAGAGAATTGAATGGCTTTCTGAATCAAGAAAGCTTTTGTTGGATTTTATGAGTGATTCCTGAGCATTCAAGGAATACGGACAGAGAATTTGACTAGAATCCATGATTTACTTGAATCATTGGCTGGAAATAATCCAGAGCATTCTCTTCACAGACTTATGTACTCTCACCTCAACTGAGTTGATTTCTACATTATCGCTTTTACACTTCAGTGACTTGACCAAAACAGTCCGGAGATTACTTCTTCAGCGCTATATCAAACTCCACAACATGTCGGAAAGCATAACCTCGGAAAATATCAGAGGATAAAAAGCAGATTACCTCCGTTGGCCTGGACAGCGCTTCAACCCCGGGCCCTCCTCGAAATCATGAGCCAGGAGGCGAGCGAGATGGGATACAGCCTCGACAAATGGTGAGCATACGTGGGGCCTAGATAAAATATAAACCTGAGATTAGAAGATGGTCTTGATGACGAGGCGCCAGTTGTTTATTTCGAGACAGAACTTCCACTTAATATGTAACCTTACCTCAGAGCGAAGAGCTCGAGAAGCAAGGATTTGAATCATGAGGCCAAAGCCCAGAGCGATGCGCTAGTGTTTCTATCAAAGAGTGTTTGGTTGCGCTGCGATAGAGATGGGAAGTGAGAAATGGGTTGGCCACAAGAAGACGATGGTAAAAGTGCGTGGCCTTAAAAGTCGATACGACAAATACTGTCCATGGGCCTCCGATGTCAACAGTTCTGTATATTGTTGCAGCTTTTCCTACAACTAACCAGATAATTTTGTTTAATTTAAGACCAAAGTTCCATCTCTGTTGACATCACTCTTTGCAGCATTCGCATCCATTTTGATATCTTCCGCAGTCTCACCGTTTAACTGCAAGAACGCCCCTTTGATAAGATCAGCAGCCTTTTCACCTATAGCATAAGCTGGCATCTGCGTATGGCCTTGATTGAGCAACGGCATCACACTTGTGTCTGCAACTCGAAGACCTTTCACACCTCTGACTCGAAGCTCTGGATCGAGGACCGCCATGGGGTCGTCATCTGTACCCATCTTGCAGGTTCCTCCGGGATGATAACCTGTGATAAGTCAGCTCTGAATGCGATTAATGGGGGATTGAACTTACAGGTCGTTGCATTGTCCTTCACATACGGAACCCAATCTTCTCGCGAGGTATGCTTATGATGCGTTAAAGTCTTTGGCCAACTCCCCTCCACAATATCTTTTGTGCCCTTCCCCATTGTGATAATCTCATTCCCATACCTGGAAGCCTCGCTCAATACCAAAACATCAAGCTCATCTGATAGATAATTGTGGTTCACAACAGGATTCTCCTGTGGATCAGCAGACTTGAGTGTGACTGTTCCCCTTGACTTTGGTGCAAACAGCTCGGCAATAATCGAGAAAGCGTGGCTCTTCTCACCATCTGGATAATCTGTGAATTGTTTGGGGCCACCGTAGCACTCTGTGTTCCAGAACTCTATGTTGGGTTGCGTCGGTGCGAGACCCATGGGATCACGGCCTTCTTTTCTGGGAGCCGAGTTCCAGAGTTGTTCGGATTTTAAACGTTCATCGAGGCGCGCGTAGGCAAAGGCTCCGAAAGGGAATGTTGAGAGTGGTCCTCGCTTCTCTTCTTTCCATTGCCGGTAGGCTTCCCCGAGGGCATTGGGCTTGTAGAGAAGGTGGTCATTTGTGATGTTAGGTTTCGTGATTGAATAGAATATGAATACGATCTTCAAAGCTCATTAGTCACCGCTCTTATGAAGAAAATAATAGAAACTCACCAGATGGTCCATGAGGTTCTTGCCAACACCAGGAAGATCAACCTTGCAGCCGATTCCATGGGCTGCAAGCTGTGCTCTTTCCCCAATTCCAGATCTCAAAAGAATAGCTGGGGAGCAATAAGCACCACCGCTCACAATGACTTCCTTATTGGCCTTGAGGTCTCTTGCTCTTCCGTCCTTCTCAAGAGTTTTCACTCCAGTAGCTCGCAGGTTTGATCCTTCTCCTTCAAGAATGACTTTGTCGACAATCGTCTCCGTTTTAATGAACAGATTTGGGCCTTTGTTCAACAAGTAATTTGCAGCTGTTGTTCGATCGCCCTTATATACTGTCCTAGGTACATGGCCACATCCATGTGGGCTCTCACCAGTGCTGAACATATCAGGGTGTAGAGGAAGTCCTTGAGATTGAAATGATTCCATGACCAAATCCGAGATTGGGGCCTGTACTTTATTAGCGAGGGGTATTTTGTGATCTCCACTCAACAAACAAGATCATGAGGCTCATTGTCTAGCGGTCCACTGTAGCCATGAGAAGCTTCATCCCGCTGGAACCATTTCTTGGTATGGAAGTTTTCCGCCTGCATCGAGTCAGCTCTGTCCTCAACGCTACTCAGGTCTTGCCAGCCTTTTTCATGTACCCAAACACTTCCTCTCCACTCCATCCTGGAATATTCCAATCATCGTAATCTTGTTTAGTTCCTCTGATGCACAGTGTACCATTGACACCACTCGACCCCCCAAGAAATTTCCCACGACTAGCTTTCACTTGCCTCCCATTTGCTCCAGGGCTCGGCTCGGTGACGATATTCCAGTCTGCCTCGGTATCGAAATTTTGAGACCTATCATGATCAGATTATGTTCTAAGAATACGGAAGATTGCTTACCATCCACCGGCCATGATGGTGTTCTCGAGCAGAGAATTGTGTTGTCCAGCTTCAATGAGTAGGACTGAAGTGTTTGGGTCTTCGGCGAGGCGTGCTGCAAGGACTGAGCCTGAGGTGCCTCCACTGCATTTCATAAGACAGGTTGCATGGCGAACTTTGGAAATACGAACCCGCAGACGATATAGTCGTACTGTGAGCCTTCAGGCTCGATCGTGATATTGGAATTCATCTTGATCCTTTTGCAACCAAGTAAAGCTCGCGCTAGTAATTTGATCAGTCCTCCTCGTCAAATTGTTTCGCAGTAAGAGGGTGAGAAAATCGAGAACAATGACATCGAGGGTGAGATTGAGGTATATTGTGCATTGGGGACGGTCGACTCTCTTATCAAAGCTCACTCAAGTGGTGTAACCTCGTCCTACGGTTGAGTTGCGCTACTATTCCGCCTCTCGTTTGTGATATCGCGCACTTCTTCCGCTCTCATAATTGCCCTAAATCGATCTTAGATCTTCAGACTAACGCATGATATGTTGGAGATCATACCGTTTAGAGGAAGGCTTATTGCAAAGTGGATCTGCCGAGTTTTAGCCAGCCATTCCGATGCGGGGTACGGGGAGCGGGGCAACGGACCAAGGGTAGCCCATACTAAGTCGACCGACTTTCTTTTTTGGAAACGAGAGGATTTGGTTTTTGAGGTGGAATTGGAATGAAAACCAGCATTTCTTTTATTTTAGTTTCATACCACGGAGCCTCAGGATGTTGTGACTGGGTGGAATGTATGGAATAGATCAGGTGATCGAATTTCACTTTCTCATCTTTACGATTCTGTTCGAGAGACTCTAATGGGTCACAATGTAGCCTTTCCAAATTCTTAGACTACTATTATGCGTTGATAGAATGATGTACCACCATTTTCATGCCCATATGACGTTTTCGCGGTCAGCTACACAGTCAGATTTTCGGACCGCGGGCCAGTCACCTCATTCCCGACTCCCGAGTGCCTTGCCACGATTGAATGCATAGCCAAGTATGTTGTATGAGACAACATGCTGATTGACTAGAGAATACGAGCTCTATGGTAAAAACATAACTGACTAGCAGAGTCCACTCAAAGTCCTTTCTCTTCAACAACCTTATCTGTTGGCTGATCACTTTTTCTCAATTCAATCCCAGCTCTCTTTCCCCACCCCTTCAAACACTCAGTATGATCGGCGTCATCTTTCAAGCCTGCTATTGCATCCTCAAGATACCCGATTGCGAGTTCCGGCAGGCCAGTGTCAAATCCCGTCGATCGAATCACATCTTTCGTGATTTTCATATCCTTGATCAAGAGCGCAAGCTGATACCCCGACTGATACCTCCTCGTAAGTCCCTTTAAAATCATCAGCCGGCCAAGATCACTACTTATTCGCGATTGGGAAAAGAAGCATACCTCGTCTCGCATCGAGTAAGCAGTCGAGAAATTCCTTCCGGTCCCAACGTTCAGCACATCAATCATAGTCGCCGGATCAAGCCCGAATTTCTGACCTACAACCAGACTATCGCATAGTGCGATGATGCTGCCTACGGAGACATAGTTGTTGAGAGTTTTCATTGCATGCCCGGCGCCGGAACCGCCCATCGGAAAGATATACTTTCCCATAGCTTCAAGCACCGGCATGGCTCTTTTTATTGCTTCTGGGGAATCGCAGCCTAGCATGAAGGTAGCATCTCCCGTGCGTATGGCACGGAGATGGGTTTGAGTGATGGGCGCATCGATGAGTAGTAGTCCGAAGGCTTGAAGCTCTTCGTTGAGAGCCCGGGTATCGAACGGTGAAGAAGATGATGTATCCACGACAATCGTTCCTGAGTACAAGATCAGCTCGTTTCTAAAAATTAACAATCCATTCTTCCACTTTACTGAAATACTTTGGTCTGATTCGGTATTTCCTACCTTTTCTTAAGTGTTTGGCAATTCCAGTCTCGCCCAGCAGCACCTCATGGACGATTCTGCCATTTGGCAGCATTGTAACTAGTACGTCCACTTCACTCCATAAATCTTCACCATTTTCACCAGCGACGACGGAATTCGTGTTCTGCTCCACGAAGTTTTTAGCACGAGATTGGTCTGCGTCGCGAACGATGAGATTAAAGCCTGCGCGTGGAAGATTGGCGGCGAGATGGTAACCAGCATTCCCTAAACCTATGAAACCGATAGTTTTCACATTGGTAGCCATTTTTAAATCAAACTTGCTACTGATAAAAACGGATGTGGAGTGAGGAGATTCGGCTTCCTGTTGGACCGGATGGGGACTGTTGAGAAAAATGTCAAAGTTTTCTCTACTTTGAATTGGTAGGACTTGAATATGTCCAGTTCAGGAAGATCTGATTTTGCAGGTTCACCGTTGCAAGATTCTCCTTTGTATGATATCGCGAGGCTCCTTGGCCATGATGTCGAAGGAGGAAAGAGGGGTAAAGCCGTAAAGGGGGTTCTGCGATTTTGCATTGGGGTTTCTCCGAATATACTCACACTACTAGAAAGTATTCATGGTTAAATGGGACAGAATTCACTGAATATGATATTCTGATCATGAAGACCATATCAATGGTACGTTCAAGTTTTGAAAAGGGGTTGGGGGCGTTTTGTGGCTATGTTGACAGTCGACTGTTTCGTCCACCCAAAACAAGCCACGCCAAAAACAGTAAGAGGCTGAAACCATTGCCTTGCACAGCAGAAGCAGAACAACATTATTTGAAAAGTTTCAGGTTATTATTAGCGCCAGTGGATGAAATGCATATCATCGGGGTTAACACACAGATCCTTAAGCTTGCTGAGGCCAAATCTGTTCCTGGTTACGATTCTCTAGCTACATGTACAACGACCTCTTGCAGTAGTATTCATGATACAACGGTCTTCTCGAACCTCATATTAGAATGTCCGCACCCTCTCGAGAAGAACTAATACCTTGGTCCTGGGCAATCACACCCCTCGCTTCCAACAACCGCCAATGTCCTCCTCCTGCTATCCTTCTCGGTACATTTGCAGGTGTAAATGTTGCTGCCACCGTTTTCGGGGTAATTCTTGGTAGCAGAAAGGTCTCGGGAAAGATATTTTGGGTCCTTTCATGCGGCCGCTTTGGCAAGGAGCACATTGGAAGCTCCCAGGCGTATAAGTTCATGTGGATCTTCCCCCTCGCACTCAACTTGGGAGCCAATGCTTTGAACGCGTGGATGACTGTGATAGCGAAAGGCTATGATCAGAGCACTATGCCTCGTATTTGGGATCTGATGCTGTTTTATTGCACGAGGCCGAGAATTGGGTGGATTCCACTTGCGTTGCTAGCCTTCCGAGGCGCAGATATGGAGAATCTGAAAGATGGCCTGTGGACATCAGCTGGGCGACAGGCTGCAATAGCTGAGGCTATTCTGCAAATCATTGGAGTTTACTATATGGGCAGAACAGTCCATTTCGGGGCAATTCATGGCTATTTCATGGTACATCATACCGAGTTTCAAGATGGTGCCAACCTCCTCGTCATGATAATCGGAGCTCTTTTTTTTGTTGTGTATCTTCCCTTTGGGGCGGGTGCTTTAATCGTCCACGGATTTGGCTTTTACTACCGCTTCCCAGCGAAAAAACCCAGAAGAAAAGATGCAGCCCTAGTGTCTGTGGGAGGTGTTGGGTGGATAGGTTCATGGCTCTTCATCACAGGTTATGTGAGACTTGCAGGGGATCTGTAAGCCACAGCAGCTCCTTCCATCTACCTTACTAATAGTGAACAGATATTGCCCTCCTAGTTTCCTGTCGCAAGGAGTAGTCTGGACCGGGTTCAATGCAGTTGGTAATTTACCATAGTCGATTGATATTAGGAAGGTGCTGATAGCTACATAGGATCGTTTCTGGGTGGTGGTATTTAGTATTCAGTACTGAGTACCGACTATTATGAGAGGGTTTCGAACCAACAGTTTATCCTTACTGGGATCTGAATTTTCCGGCCACCCATGTAATGAGGACCGATTTTCACACATAAGACTGGCTACATCTGCGAGCTTTGTAATCTCACTATCTGAATTGACTAGGTTGACAGGATTTGCGTAGATCATAGATTTTTTTCTGACGGTACTTTTAGGTTGAGCTGCAATGAAAACAGCTCTTAGACAAAAAGGTAGTAAAGAGCCGTATTTCCAACACCCTGACCGACAATCCAGCTCCTACTCTCCATGCTCCTCTCGGAATCTTTTCAAAGAATCCTACTGGTTTCTATAGAATTGCGTTCCCTGTTGCCCCGCTGGCAGATGCATTGGATCCTGTGCATACCCACTCCCAGCATACATATCCTCTTCCTGTGGCGGGAAATGCGCTCCACCAGGCTGCACCATTGACGGTCTTTGCATCCCAACCGGCCCATAAACCATTGGCACGGCCTCATCCTCTCCTGCTTCTGTGTCCTTGAGTTTTGATCCTTGTCTGGCCTTCCGCTTCTGTCTTCGATCGTAGCAGATCGCGATGACGATGATGACGACTAGTAGGACTGCTCCGGTGACTGCACCAATGATTCTGCCTCTCGTGGAAAGGTTCTTGTTATTTTCATTTTCCTCGGTGGCCGCAACTGCGGAGCCAGCTAGGATTCCGGGGTTGATTGAGCCGCGGATAAGGGAAGAATTTTTAGGGAAGAAGGGACGAGGATATTTCTCTTTCCGTTTGTTTGGCTAAAGAGATTCGGATTACTTAAAGTATATTAAATGGAATTTAGTAGTCACTGCAATTGGCTGTAAGAGACTTACAATTATAAACCGTATGGTATTTTCGAGAGACAACGATTGTACAGGGCTGGCTTGTCGGTAACGAATTGCTTTTAAGGCAAAGGCATTGCAATATCGCGAAATTAAGGATCCGGGACTATTTAAGCGGGAGTCTTTTTATCCCTTGTAGTTTTTGGCTGTTTTGAATTTTTTTTTTTTTGTTTGTATTCCATAATCTTTTTAGCTACCAGAAGCGCTATGTAGACTCACTATATATAGAAGGATTATAGCCTGACTTACGCACCGCTCCGCGAGCCTATAAGTGTCTATTTTTCGTCCCTAACAGCACGGTATCCAAGCTGGTTCCCCTGTTCCGATTCTGTATAACACTATTACTAGATGATATTTTGCTGCTATAAATTACAGCTCCTTTAAAAATTTAATTAGAACTTTTTTGCACGAACATTATATAATCGTCTTCTATATACTTGCCCGCGGGTACCTTCCTCTAACGTAATTGCTTCCGGGTTTCCCAATTCCTTATTCTCTTCCTTCGTCTTTTACGTCGTGTACTCTTTCCCAAAAGACAGGCAAAGGACGCCCTGTTTCCCTACGCCTTAACCGGGTAAACAAGCCGATTGATTAAGCGGAATAAACAATACTTTATATACAGTAATAGCCAAGACCTATTGTTTTAAGTCTTTCGTGTAATAGCTATACCTGTAGTTACCTAAAAAACAGGTTTAAATTCCGGCTATAAATTCCCTTCCCTCTTTATACTCCTCTTTCGTGCTACTTAAAGCCTCTCCTTATCATTCCGTCATTATTGCTAGAGATTCCAAAGCCCCAAACTAGTAATTCTCTTTGCTTAAACGTCGTGTATATCTAGCCTTAACCGCGCGTAGATTACGTCCTTCGATCCTAATAAAAATATACGATTCTTGTACGCGTCAAAGAAGAAGCGAATTCATGTCGTATCTAGAGAAAAAATCCTCTAGTCTCTAGACGTAATAATCGTCGATTCGATATTACTATCTCTATATCTCGGTATAAAGTAGATTTAATAGATTATATAATATTTGGTTCTTGAGAATCAATATATTATTACTATACGCGATAAAAAATTTAATTTTTAGGACTCCTATATCAAAAAGAGACCCTGAAAATATATTAAATATCGCAGACGACTCAAACTTAGCTCTGCAGACTCTCAAAAGAGAGCTGGAGGTTCGTAGGAGACACCACGTACAGGTGTTGAGTCTTGTCTCCCTGTTTTGTAAATTGGACTTTAATTTTAAAAAGAACGTCCTTAATTTAGCATGTCATTATATCCTTTAGGAGATTAAAGGTACAACGTCTTTTAGGCTATTTTATTGGATTTAAATGACTATCAATCAATCAATCAATCAAGCATGAGGCTAGTAGGCTGCGTTCCAATGATCCACATGTACTAGTAACATATATTTAAATAAGTAATTTTGCGCGAATCAAGTCCATATTGGTGTATCGGTAACATTTCCGCCTCTCATGCTTCCACATATTGGTCGCGGTAGCGCAGGGTTCGACTGTAAGCTTCACTTCCCTACGAGAAAGTCCGGCAACTAATGATAGTATCAGCCCTGATATGGAAATATCCCACCAACCACATTCTTTTTGTTCTTTTTTGTCTTTTTGTGCTCATGTTACGCGAGTTTTTTTTGGGGGCAAGGAAGCTTGAAAAGGTGGAGTGGATTTTGTTGAATCTAGAATAATGGCCCCCACTCAAGGCCAAGCTAGCCTCAACCATCAACTTCTGATTCGAGGGCTCCATTGCCATAATCTCAGTCTTAGCACCCCCTGGCAAATTAGCAATCCACTTCAAGATCACGACTACGTGGCGAGAAGAGTTGTCGCGTTCGTTATGACGGAGAGAAGCATGCTGTCGTGGTGTTGTGGAAAGATTCCGTCGCTCCGGAGGGGCTGCGCATCCCTGTTGCTGCCGGTTGACGCTGAAACGGCGAAGCCTGCTAAGAATAGAAGGCCGCATGCGACACATTCCCTGGCCAATAGCAGACGCGGATATATCCTCAAATTTCGTCAATTTGAAATCAGGGAAGACGTCAATGTCAAGGTCAAGTTGAAGTTTTGGAAGTCAAGGTGGAGTCACTTAAGAAATGGAAACAGACGAGAGAGAAGGTACAGGTTGGTAGATTGGATGGATCTTTTGTTTATTGTGAGAAGCGGATGTATACAGTTAAGACTCCGTCAAGGAGGAGGTGGAATGCTCCATAAATCTAAATATGCAAGCTCTTTCCCAGTCAGCCTTTCTTTGGTCCAGTTCAATTCCTAAATACAGCTCTGTCCTCCCAGTTACTAACAAGCCCGAATCTCCTCACATTTCTGCTGCTGCCAAACCGATTACTGACAAAATTCTATGGGGTATAACGAAAAGAAGTGTGTTGATCTATCCTAACAAGTCTAAATGCGCACCATATCGGCCTTGTTGGCTCGTGCTGCTCTCCTTCGATAATGTTCGCGGAATTGCATTCGTCCGATGGTGCCGTATGCGATGGTCGCAATAAATAATAGTGTCCAGACGCCTGTGATGATTGCTCCGATTGGGAAGATCAAGATTTTCAATCCGGGCAAGACGAATGGTGAGCCTGATGGTACGACAAGGGTTTGGATTGGTGGTTGGAGGCGGGATTTTGTAGGTGTGACAACGGTGGCGAAGAAACCAGATACGAAAGTTGCTTGGTCCGAGGAGAGTGTTGTATTCACCATTTGGCCGCTTGGTTCTTGGCCTGTCAGTGTGACGGTTGGGACGAGAACCTTCTGCAGTGCGGCACTAAATATGTCAGCTTTGAATAATGGCGACAAAGACATTGTACTTACGTTCCCAATGGGGTCGTCAACAAGTCTTTGTTGATTTGTCCAACAAAGGCATATGATTGCACCAGCGTCGGAGTCGTCACTCGCTTTTGCAGTCCATTCTCATCTCTTGGCCACGAAATCATAGAAGTTCCTGTCTCATCTTGTCTTCGCTTCAGCGATGATGCGTTGACAGCAGATACTGTTGCTCCATCATATGCCAGTCCCACTTGCACATTTGAACTCGCAATATTCGCAAAACCTCCAGTCGGCGCTGAGATCATGTATATTCGGAGGTCGGCCTCGAAGAATCCAGTCGAGTTGTCCAAGAACGGCAGATTGTAGCAGACAGCCAGGCCAGAGGGATTGCTCGTAACACCGTTCAAAGCCTCCAACTCGGTTGTGCACGCCGCCGCAGTCTGCGCATTCCATGCAGTAACGTTGACTGCTCCAGTGCCTGATGGCATTTGCCTCCGTTCTATCGGTTCAACGATCCGACCGTCCACGTATCTTCGCACCTTTTGCTCCATCGATTCCTCCCTTCGAAGTAGTTGTGAAGACACATCGCTGAGGACCCCAGCAGAAACCACCTGGCTAATAAACAGAAGAGAAGCCGCTAATGCAAACATGTTGGCGGTTGAGAAAAGAGGTCGAGGTCGAGGACGATGATAAATTAGCAGGTTAAGTATCCGGCCAGCGGTAGTTTTATCCAAGATTGAAAGAGTGTTGGTCGTTCTTGCCGATAGGCAACGAAAGAATGAAAGGCCAGGCAAGAAGAGAATGTATGAGGAAGGGGCCTGCCCAAGAATCGAAGGGGGAAGGCACCTGATAATGTTTTGTTTCCAGACCCAGTCAATGAAGGAGAGTGAAGAATGGATACAGAAAGGAAGAGGAGGTAAGAATAGAAGCAGAAGGAAGCATGGCAGACGAAGCCCTAACTAGAAACTTTTGGGTCAGTGCATCATGCGTTCATACCAGAAAAAGAGGGCAGAAAGGAGATCACATTGACCTCAAACCGAAATGAAAAATTTGATACGAGCCATGGCTAAACTGGCGTGACCTTTCCCGAATCCCAGACAGATTTTGTCGTATGCACCCGCTGAATTAGGCTGGGCACAGTCCAACGGCCTCGACCATCGAGTCCAGAAGGCTAAATTCTGATAGAGTCCAGCGAGAGCATGAATGAAACGAGGGCAATTCAAGGGAAGTGGGAGACCATGAGACAGACGAGATGTCGTCTATCCTGGAGGTGTTCGGGATTTCTCGCCAAGCCCCTCGCGCACGAGTGGGAGCAGGGATCGCGGGAAGAAGGCAAAACGGCCGTCGTCCACCTTGGCATTTTGACTGGCTCATCAAGTGGATGGAGCTGCGTGGCCTGGGTAAGGAAAGCAACGTCGAGCCGCAACTGTGAGAGTGAGTGGAGGAGTCGTCAGCGGGCGGTGGGGTCGTGGGTGTGGCAGAGTAGCCAGTGCGCGCGACGTCCGAGACGAACTTGGAAACATGGTGAGGCTGGCGGCGTGTCAGAATTTGGTTACAGCCAGGGGCATTACGCTAATGACTAAGGAAGCAGGCTAAGCGAGCCACTCACAACACCCGCACAAGCCGCCCTCAACCTCCTCCCTCTATCCTGCGACAAATTCAGAATTTCGACACCACGATGGTGACCTTCTTGGCCCTCGATGACATCCCGTGATCGAAGAGAAAGCTCCTTCGCATCAGATTTTTGCGGCGCCACGCCTTGCACAGTCGTGTCTGCTGGTCACCATCGGGCCATCACGAATCACGATCTGAGGCCACGAAGCTCACAACACCAAGTGGGTGTGTGGATTCATGTTATTGATGTGAATTGCGAAGCCTTTGATCCTCTGAAATCTCGTTCATACGGCATTCCATGCTCAGTGGCATCGATGCCATATCTCCGACTCTATTCTGCGCATTTGCAGACCTGATTTCACAGTCAGTGCACTGAAACTCCTCTCCTGATCGCCTCTAGGAAAGCCCGCTTTTTCCTCACGGGCCTTGTGGGGATAATTCTAAATATATTTCAGTGTTCAATGGGAGCATGTAAAGCAGACACCGCAAGTTGAAGTGAGAAGCTCAGTCCTGGGGTGGGCCGCCGATAGCTGTCAAAGTTCACCCCACATCTGCTGCTAAGTCACTTCGAAACGGCCGCGCTGCTTGTTGATTCTGTGGCTTGGATCCTCATCACCCTACCTCATTTTGTTCAAGGAGAACGGCAGATAGCTCTGATGGTAACCAATGACTGCAATTTTCTGTCTGGTCTGGCATGTCGATGAGGGGTCGAAACCACAATCCACCCCACCCCCATTGCTTGAAAACCCCACTTGTCACTGCATACGTACGTTCAAGCCTCGAAAAAGATGGATCTGTGGACAGGATCCATCTTGAGCACTCATCATCAGCTCAAGCCTCCTCCGGAACACTTATCACCTTTCATGACTCAGTCCTCAACACGTAATCCCCACCTGATCCACGATATCGAGCTCCGAATGTAATCAGAATCAAGCCTTCCGCTAATTAATCCTCCCATATGGCTTCCAAGGGGCTCGTCATCCATGCGGAGATTGTGTTTCAGCACTCGTCCGATAATTAGAGTAGGTTCGTGGCTTGCATATTCGTCACTTTTGCCTCAATTGATTCCTTGTTGATATCGCACGGACTCGAGGTATCCAGGAAACAGGGAAACGAAATCGGTGTTGATCCTGAAGTCCTCATGATCAAGGTGAAGATGGACCGTCAACAAGCTCTACTGGAAAGTCTTTAATTTGTCTGGCATCATTCTTTTCCATCCTTTCTCTGAGCGCCAAATTTGGTGCATTCGGGTAAGAGTGACACCAACGGTCAAGGGCAACCCGGTGGTTTCTCCACGTCCAGCTTGAGTCTCTCGAGCGGAGAAGTCATCAGCAGACCTTACTCAGATGCCGCTCTGCGGTAGCTCTTCCGAATTACCTTTTAGTCTGACTGCATGAAGCAAACCGCCAGCATATTTTCTTATAAAATACCTGTAAGTTTTCTCTCGAGATCATTAGAGCGGCCGTCTCCAATAATCACCCAGATTTTTCAGTCACCCGGCGACCATCAACACACCAATAACCGGTCCCCAAAATTCGGACTCCCACTCTCAGACCGATTGCTCCTAGCTGATCATTCACTTTTACTTACGGCGAGGCGTTTCATTAGCGCTACCACTGTTCAATGAAACATTTTTGTCATTCAGCCATCGAGTTGACGAGGAGGCCGAGGATACTAGATGACAGGACAGATCAGATCGCTGCCGACTGACTTCCTTGGGATACGAATACCAAGCAGCGACAGCTCTTCAAAGTCTGGCGACTTCGCGTAGAATGCCATTCTTGTGCAAATCGCAAGCCCACATAGGCGGGCGGGCATGCTTTGTTGTGGAGTCTTGTTTCTTCGACGATATCGAAGAGAATTGCGTGCTCCCAAAATTCCATCCTCAAGGCTCGAAATTGTTCTTTGCCTCTCTGCACGTGGCAAGCATCTTGAAATCCTACTCTCCCATTTGCCTCTGTAGGCCCAAAAACCCTCCGCTTTCACGAAGTATCTCGGGCTCTCCAAATTTTCCCAAGAACCTAAATTTAGAAAATTAATATCCGCATCCGTTTCCAGCCTTTAAAATTTATCCCCGCTACCTGAGAAAATCTTCACGAATGACACACCAGAACCTCTTTTTCGAAACATCTCCAATATTCTACCGCCCACCAAACTCCTCAAAACCTGTCGATTCTTCTCGAATCACGGAAAAGAATTTCTCGCTACCCCTGGCCCGATGCATCATGACATCAAGGCAGCCGAAATTTTGCGCTCCATGTTCTTCTTACTCATCGTTCGGTCCGCCATCCAATCAGTATTCCTCCTCACCACTCTCAATGAAAATTTGTAATCCCGATCGCGCCCTTTGACCTGAGGTCTGACAAAGCCGAAGCTGAACGGCTCTCTCACTCGTTGGCGATTTACCGTATTGGGCACCCCGATCCTAGCCGAGCACCGTTTCCGAATCCCGCACTGCGCACTCGGATGCAGGCGGGGGTTTAGTCAGGGCGCGTGTGGCTGAAGAGAAAGGCTTTCAAGGCGTGTGTCAATATGACATGACGCCGACAAGGCGTACGGGCGTACATGGTTACTAATTACACACATTTTGAAAAGTCAGCTTGGATCCTTGACCACATGGCTTTGTTGAAGGAGGATAAAAGGAAAGGGTTCGCCGCTCGAGGAACAACATTCAGAACATCATCACATCAAAGCATCTTCAGATCAAAGCTTCAATCAAATCAATCCTCGCTTCAAACACACACTCACACACAAACAAACACACACATCACTTCATTCATCCTCGCTTCGCTTCACACACACAACCAAAACAAACAAACAAAACAATCGCAATGGCATCCACACAAACCCGCAACGGCTCCACCTCCACCTCCGCCTCCGCTCAACACCGCTCCCTCATTCAAAAGGTGGTCGGCGCAGTGAAGCAACACAACAAGGAGGTCAACGCTGCCTTCCAAGCTTTGTACGGCGTGCCCTCTGCTCCCAGCTCCAAGACTGCCAGCAAGGCACCAGCGGCTGCTGTTCAGCAATAGATGAATTGGGAATGAAATCAGTTAGAAAGAGGAATGGCGGGGTAATGGAATGAGACAGGGGTAATGAGGGGTAGATGGATAGATGAGATAAAAGAATAGATGCATTGGGGTGGCGTTCGGGAATTGCTTCACTGAGATATTGGCGATGAGTGGGATATATGGTCGAATAATTATAATGTCAAATACCCTTGAGAAATTCATTCATTTTTGCGAATTTGCCCCTTTTTTATCATTGTCAAGTACTTGTGAAAACTTAAATGAAATTATTTCACCTCGCTTTTATTTACCTTCAAATTTTTTGAATCAAATATATGTCGAGACCGGAAGTAATAGTCAATAGGCTTTAACTAATGTCCGTCCTTACGTCTCGAGATACACCTTGCGTGACAGCAGGATCACTGCACAGGTCCAGGCTCAGCGTTCAGTGGAATCCAGTTGTATTGAGAATACTAAGCTGGAGAGAAAAGAAGAGAAGAAGCTAAAAGAGAGGATAGTTAAGGAGAAGACGACGAAACAGCCACTGCGCCAGGCCAGCGCCAGGCCAGTTGGTGAACCCAGGGCCAAACTGGTCATGTGACCGGCATTCAGCCAGCGCCGTCACACCTTGTCACGAGACAAATTTATAGTTTTAAAAATTATAAAACTGTTTTTTAGTAATCTTAGTCGTGGTGTTTCCCTCCCTGGGTTTAGCGGCAACAAAGGAAACCCAGGCGGCGCTCCTGAACAAGATCTTATGAGAACAGCTTATTAGTCTTTGCAGGCTTTTCATAAGGTGTACGTAACCGAATTCCCGCGCCAAAGCATGCTCCGCACCAAAACACGCTTGAACGCGTTTTACCAACCATTATAAAATACGCGATATTTATGCCAAAATATTTTATATCGATAAGACAGTGGCCATAATTCAAAGAGGGGAGTTCGTATATTATAAAAATATAGTTAATTATTATAATTATTTATATAATACGGTCTTTCAGTAAATTAAAAACTTTATTAAGTTAAAGAAGAATATTAATTTATTTTAATATTAATACTTTACTATTAAATAAAAAAAAATATTAATTTATTAAATTAATATTTTTATCGATCAGGAAATATCTTTCATTAGTTATATTATTAAAAATCTTATATAAGAACTTAAAGAAAAAGAGATTAATAAAAATAAAATAAAATAATTTATTAAGTATTATAAAATTAGATTAAAGAATTTATATCTTTATAATATTAATAATTTATATATTAGCGTTAAGTATACTTTTATATTTTAATTATTTTTTAATATTATTAATTAATTTTTTATTATTATTTTACGTATATATTATTTAAAATATATATTAATTTATTTAATTTTTTTAACTTATTATAATAATCAAAAAATATTAAATTATAATTAAAAATATATATAATTTTAATAAGAAAGGATTTTTAATAAAATTTAATTAATCTTTAAAAAAAATTATAATAAAGAAAACTTTTAAATTAAAATAAATTATTAAAATAAAATAAAATAAAAACCAGGAATTTATTTTAATTTTGGCTTATATTTTAATAATCGGAAAATAAATATTATTATTTTTTATTTATAAAAATAAATTAAATAATTTAATAAATATTTAAATTAATAAAATTTTTTTAATTTTTTAATTTTTTTTATAATATTAAATATTAAATAATTAAATAATATAATTAAATTAATATAATTTTAAAAAATATTTAAATAAT
>Ga0302325_10013063_pt1 | contig 17754 bp, 17 predicted proteins | sample Palsa_T0_2_FD_201948 | JGI IMG/M metagenome (GOLD analysis project Ga0302325, IMG submission 201948) | Peat permafrost microbial communities from Stordalen Mire near Abisko, Sweden - Palsa_T0_2 | ecosystem: Environmental > Terrestrial > Soil > Palsa > Peat permafrost | place: Sweden: Abisko...
TGTCCTTGGGGTGTGCTCTGATCTGCTGGCGCTTCCTGCGAGTCGATTGAGCGGCGGGTTGAGGATCGTTTTGCCTGCAATGCCTACAATGCGTTGACCCACCCTCGCGTCGGGCCTACCATTGGACCACTCCATGCTCGGCCAGACCATCTCGCACTATCGGATCGTCGAGAAGCTCGGCGGCGGCGGGATGGGCGTGGTCTACAAGGCTGAGGACGTAGCGCTACACCGATTCGTCGCGCTGAAGTTCCTGCCCGATGATGTCGCCAAAGACCCCCAAGCATTGGCCCGATTCGAGCGAGAGGCTCAGGCGGCGTCGGCCCTCAACCATCCCAATATCTGCACAATCTATGAAATTGGACAGCAAGCTGGGCAGCCCTTCATCGCCATGGAGTTTCTGGACGGCCTGACGCTGAGGCACGAGATTGCAGGCCGACCGATGGAAACCGAGAAGATTCTGTCGCTGGCCATCGAGATTGCGGATGCTTTGGATGCGGCTCATGCGGAAGGCATCGTTCACCGCGACATCAAGCCTGCGAACATCTTCGTCACCAAGCGCGGACACGCCAAGATCCTGGACTTTGGATTGGCAAAGGTCAGTGTGGCTGGCGGTTTTTCGAGCAAGATGGCATCGCTCGAAACCCAGACAGGGTCGCTGGAAGCGGATTTTCTGACCAGCCCCGGTTCAACGATGGGCACGGTGGTTTACATGTCGCCAGAGCAGGCGCGGGCGAAAGAACTGGACGCACGAACCGATGTGTTCTCGTTTGGGGTTGTTCTGTATGAGATGGCCACCGGGCACCTGCCTTTCCGTGGGGACAGCACAGCCTCCATCTTCGATGCCATCCTGAACCGTGCACCAGTGGCTGCTGGGCGGCTGAATCCCGACGTACCCGGTGAACTGGAACACATCATCAACCTGGCGCTAGAGAAAGATCGCAACCTCCGTTATCAGCATGCTTCCGAAATGCGCTCCGAGTTGCAGCGCCTAAAGCGGGATACAGAAATGGGACGCGCCATAGCTGCGAGTTCCGGCACGGCGGTGGGCGTACAGGAAAGCGGTGCTCAGGTTGCGCAACAGCCGTCGCCAGCTTCTGGTTCCTCCCCTGCGCTTGCTCAATCTGCGCCACTGAGCGCAGAGAAGATCGCCGAAGTTTCCGTCGCCAGCAGGAAACTCTGGAAGGTTGTGGTTTCCGCCGCCCTGATAATTGTTGCTACTGCCATTCCGTTTGCGTTCTACTTCCGTTCGCGCCAGGCACACCGCCTCACCGAGAAAGACAGCATCGTTGTCGCTGATTTTTCCAACAGCACGGGCGATGCGATTTTCGACGACACCCTGAAGACGGCGCTCAACGTCTCTCTGCATCAATCGCCCTTCCTGAATGTGCTGTCTGACGGCGAGGTTACGAAGACCTTGCAACAGATGACCCGTCCAGCCGATACAAAGCTCACGCCCGAGGTTGCTCGAGAGCTTTGCCAGCGAGTGAGCAGCAAGGCTTACATTGCTGGAGCGATCAACAGTCTGGGGAGCAGCTATGTACTGGAGTTGAAGGCCGTAAATTGTCGGAACGGAGACACTCTGGCGGAGGAGCAAGCGGCAGCGGCGTCCAAGGAGAAGGTGCTGGACACGCTTGGCGAGGCGGCATCGAAGCTGCGCGGCGAACTCGGTGAATCGCTGGCTACAGTGCAGAAGTTTGACGTTCCGCTCGAACAAGCCAGCACGTCTTCTCTCGAAGCGCTGAAAGCGTACAGCCTCGGCATGAAGGCCTCTCGCGAGAACAGTGAGACCGCAGCCCTGGCTTATCAACAACGTGCCATCCAGCTCGATCCGAACTTCGCCATGGCGTATCGGGCAGCGGGCGCGGATTACTTTGACCTGCAGGAGGTAGGGCGGGCGAGCGAGTACATCACGAAGGCGTTCGAGTTACGAGAGCATGCCAGCGAACTGGAAAGGTTAGACATCGCCGCCGCCTACTACCAGAACGTAACCGGAGAACTGGATAAAGCGGCAGAGACGTTTCAGGAAGAGATTGAGAGCTACCCACGGACAGCCGAAGCCTACGGCAATTTGGCCATCGTGTACGACCTACAGGGGCAGTATGAAAGAGCTGGGGATGTCATGAGGCAAGCCTTGCGCCTTGCACCTGACTCAGTGATTTGGTACGTGGATCTTGCCTACCTCACGCTTGCCCTGCAGCGTTTCGACGAGGCGCGTCAGGTCATTCACCAGGCACAGGCGCGAAAACTGGATGATTTCGCACTCCGCAATGCACTTTATGCCCTTGCCTTTCTCGGGGCGGACTCGGCCGCGACGGCCGAACAGCAACAATGGTTTGCGGGTAAGCCCGAGTATGAGAACTATGGACTTTCGCTCGCTTCCGACACCGAGGCGTATGCTGGTCATCTGGGTAAGGCGCGGGAACTGACCAAGCGGGCACTGGACTCCGCCATCCGAGCGGACAGCAAGGAAAACGGGGCAATATGGCAGGCAAATGCCGCTCTCGAACAAGCGGCTTACGGCAACCCCACCGAAGCCCGGCAGTCAGCGGCAGAGGCTTTGAAGCTTGCTCCCGCGAGTCTTGGGGCGGAGGCCGAAGCCGCGCTAGCGTTTGCCATGGCGGGCGACACGGCGCGAGCCGAATCCTTGGCCCAAGACTTGGGGAAACGCTTTCCGCTGGACACGCAGATGCAGTCGCTCTGGCTGCCCGCGATTCAGGCGCAATTGGCGTTGGATAAGAAGAACCCTGCTGCTGCCCTCACTGCCCTGCCAGCTGCTGCCCCCATCGAGTTGGCGGCAATTCAGTTCCTCAACAATGTTTCCTGCCTCTATCCTGTGTACATACACGGAGAGGCATCCTTGGCAGCCGGACAGGGCGACGCTGCCGCTGCCGAGTTTCAGAAGATCATCGACCACAGCGGCATCGTCTGGAACTGCTGGACGGGAGCCCTGGCGCATCTTGGAGTGGCCCGTGCCAACGCCTTGCAGTCGAAAACCTCGCAGGGAGCGGATGCCCACCTAGCCCGCTCTCGGGCACTCGCTGCCTATAAGGATTTCCTCACCCTCTGGAAAGATGCCGACCCCGACATCCCCATCCTGAAAGAAGCCGAAGCCGAGTACGCGAAGCTGCAGGGAGCGGAACAGAGGAACTAAGCTGCCGGGGCTGAGGCTTTGTTAGATGCTATAAGGAGAACAGCTTGATATCTGAATCTGGTTTCGAGCGTTTGAGGCGGCATGTGCAGCGTACCTCAAGTGCTTTATTTGCCGCCGCCATACTCTTTAGTGCTCCTCCATGGAGCTGTTACGCACAAAGCGAAGTCCCCAGTCTCACCCCAACCCAGGTTGACCGGGTCGTCGATCATCTGTCGGCCGCGCTAGACAATTACGTGTTTCCTGATATTGCGGCAAAGCTGAAGGCAGAGATACAGTCACACCGAGGCGAGTATCGTGGCATCGGTAACCCGACCGTGTTAGCCGCTCGCTTGACTGCCGACATGCGAGCCGTGGGCCACGATCAGCATCTGGCTGTCATGTTCGATGAGCAACTGGCTATCAAGAAAGATCCGACTCCGGAAGAGGAGCAGCACGCCCATGCCTTCGACCTGGCGAGCGGCTTTGGTGTCCGGAGTGCTCGGCGTCTCCCCGGTAATATCGGCTACGTCGACCTTTCGTATTTTTCTCCGGACCGGGATGCCGGCGCTGTCCTTGCGGCGGTCATGCAACTGGTGAATGGAACGGATGCTCTCATCCTCGATCTGCGCCGCAATGGTGGTGGGAGCGGAGAGACCGAGACCACTCTTTTGAGCTATTTCTTCAAGGACGCCACGCAGCTCTCGTCGGTGGTAGAAACCGTTGATGGGAAAATTCACGAACGCCAGCATTGGACGTCGCCCTACGTTCAGGGTCCACGCTATACTGGCAAACCGGTCTTCATCCTGACCAGCCGCCACACCCACTCAGCCGCTGAAGTCCTTGCCTACGATCTCCAGAACTGCCACCTTGCTATGATCCTTGGTGAACCGACGAGCGGAGACGCAACCTCCGCCACCGGAACGATGGATCTCGGCGACCATTTCTCCGCTTTCATCGCAAACGGACAGGTAAGGAGCCCAATTACCAGTCGAAACTACATTGGAACTGGAGTGCAGCCGGACGTTCCCACAGCACAAGCTGCCGCTCTGCTCACTGCCTACAGCCTTGCCCTGAAAGGAGTGACGTCCAGTGTCGGGTCAGACGAACTGACGAAGGAAAGAGCCTCTGCGATGAAAAATCCACAAGATGCCTTGCTTCAGGAGGTAAATGGATTTCCTCAATGAAAAGAGCGATTTTGCAGCCGTCCTTTCTGGTTTACTTCTCCGATTCCTGCACGGGATTCTTGAGCAGCCTCGTTCGCTCGACCAACCCTGAGTGAGTTTGAAGGGACTCCTCAGTGTAGTCAGCTTTCGTCCCCTACGTTATCTCGACCAATCGCATTCGGACCCCAAACTCAACCTCGTCACTATTCCGTCGACCAGATCGCGACGAGCGAGTCAAGGTCGAGGAGCGGCGCGCATTTCTCCAGGCGCCGCCACGGCCGCCAACGCAGACGTTGGCGAGTGGAACGACTTTTCGCTTGGCTCCATCATTTTCGTCGGCTCGTGATCCGCTGGGAACACCGTGTCGAGAACTTCTTCGGCATGGTTCGCCTGGGTTGCATGCAAATCTTGCTCAGAAATTTATGAGCGTCTACTCGTATCGCAAAGCTACTATGGGATCGACCTTCGAAGCGCGGCGCGCTGGCAGGTAGTTCGCGAGGAACGCCACCGTCCCTAGCAGTGCAGCAACGCCTGCGAAAGTCAGAGGGTCGGTTGCCGTAATCCCAAACAGCATTCCTGCGATTAGCCGCGTCATCGCGAGCGCAAGCACGGCGCCAGCCGCGACGCCCATGGGGGCGATCGCCATTCCCTGCTTCACCACGAGCACGAGTACATCGGGCCGACGGGCTCCCAAAGCCATGCGGATACCGATTTCGTGAGTGCGTTGCGCGACTGAGTAAGACATGACGCCGTAGAGTCCAATGGCCGCAAGCAGCATGGCCACCCCGGCAAAGATGGAGAGCAGGAACATGCTGAACTTCCGCCGTTGAACGGAGTTGGCGATGAGGTCCTGCATGGTGCGGACGCTGGCGAGAGGGACATCCTTATTCACGCTCCAGACCGCATTCTGCGCTGCCGAAGTGAGGCTCGTCGGGTCAGAGGTTGCGCTACGTATCGCCACGAACATCGACGGCCATTGCGCCTGGCCGAGCAACTGGTAAATCTCAGAGTGGGGATCTGCGTCGAGCCCGACGTGACGGACATTACCCACGACCCCGATGATCTCCAGCGTCAAATCGTTTGGGCCAAAATGGCTGAGCTGTTTGCCGATTGGGTCCTGTCCCGGAAAAACGGTGCGAGCTAGAGCATCATTGACGACCGCCATATTAACGGAGCTGCCCACGTCACTCTCGCTGAAGGTGCGGCCCGTCAGCAACGGAATCCGCATCGCGCGGAAATAATCGGGAGTGCTGACGCGAATGTCCGCCTCGTAGCTTTTGTCGATTCCGGGCACGTAGAAGCTGCGGGAACTGTTGCCTCCAGACAACGGCAGCCTGCTTACAGCGCCTACAGCCTCCACGCCTGGCAACGCCTGAAGCCGGTCCACGACTTGTTGGTAAAATGCGAGTTGGCGAACAGTATCATTGGAGGACGTAAGTCCGAGGTTGAACGTCAAGAGGTGATCGGGATCGAAGCCGACATTCACCTCCATCAGCCGTGCGAAACTCCTGAAGAGTAGTCCGGCGCAAACCAGCGGAACCAGCGAAAGTCCAACCTCGGCGACCACTAGGGCGGAACGGGTTCGCCCCCGGTTCGCCGTGCTTCCGCGTTCGCCTTGCTTCAAAGATTGGTTGGGACGCGATCGCGACGATTGCAAAGCGGGAAGCAGGCCAAACAAAACTCCGCAAGCGACCGAGGTCAGCAAACTAAACTCCAATACTCCGGGATTGATTCCAATCTGCTTGAACTGGCGTATATCCGGCGGACTCAATGCCAACAGCGAGGGAACGGCCAGAACTGCCAGCAGAAACCCGATGACTCCTCCTGCCAGGGCGAGCAGACAACTTTCGGTGAGCAACTGGCGCAGTAAACGTGAACGGCTCGCTCCCAGGGTCGTTCGTATCGAGATTTCCTTAGAGCGCACTGTGGCCCGCGCCAGAAGAAGGTTGGCAATGTTGGCGCACCCGATCAGAAGCACGATAACCACCGCGGCCAGCAGAACCATCAGAACCGGACGAATTTCGCCGACGATATACTCGTGTAAAGGTAAAAAGGTCACTCCGACCTTGCGGTTCGAATCCGGATATTGTGTCTCCAGGCGACGGCCGATGGTATCGAGCTCCACGCGGGCCTGCTGCATCGTGACCCCTGGCCTCAAACGGGCCCATACCTCAAGATAGTTTCTGCCCCTGAATTGGCGTGGGTCTTTGTCAGGCACGAGAGGATGAGTGGGGACTCCCCATGGAGAAGGCAGCCACAGCTCGCCGTACTCATCTGCAGAAAAGTCCGGTGGCATCACTCCGACAATGTTGTACTGCTCACCATTGAGGCGGATGTCGCGGCCTACAATGGCCCGATCTGAGGCAAAGTAGCGTTGCCAGAGGCCGTAGCCGAGTACAACCACGTGATCGCTGCCGGGCCGCGCATCGCTCGCCTGCAAACCGCGCCCGAGAATCGGAGCTACTCCAAACAGAGGAAAGAAGTTGGGCGTGGTCATCGAGCCTTTGACCAGCTCCGGACGATCTCCCGTCGACAAGCTTCCTTGCCACCCGCGAGAGGCGGCCATCTCGTCGAAGATCTGGTTTTGTGAGACCCAATCCAGATAGTTGGCGGGAGAGGCATTGTCGCTCGATATGCCCTCGAACGTCTGCGAGACCTTTACGATTCGGTCCGAATCTGGATAGGGAAGCGGACGCAACAACACTTGATCGACCACACTGAAGACCGCGGTGTTGGCACCGATCCCCAGCGCCAGAGTCGTCGTGCAACCACGGTGAACCCGGCGCTCTTACGCAGCTGGCGCGTTGCGTAACGAAGATCCTGAAACAGTCCGGTCATCGCTCTCTCCTCACTTGTACTGCAGAGCTAGTTCGCGCCAAGATTCAGGTGAGACTGCTCCGCCGGGCAACCGTAGCCCAGATAGGGCCTTTCCAGGGCAAGACCCTGACCGATCTAGCTTAGAAGGTAACCCCTTGGTTGCAAAGGAGAAAACGAATACCGTTGCGGAAGCAAAGCAGGCCATCCTGTCCGCCCACGGACAGCCAATGTTCAGAAGCGAACAGAGACACTCAGTCGCCTGGGTTTAGGAGACCCGTTCTAGATTGCATGGAGTTACGATTTCTTTGAGAACATTTACGCGAACTTTACAAATCTTGTCGTTCCGCTTGATTCGCTGAATCATCAACGCTGTAGCGGGAGAACTTATGGAGATCATTCTTGTAATTGATGATGACGTTGAAATGTGCGGCATGCTCGCGGAATACTTTCAATCTGAAGGACTTCAAGTCGAACCCGTCCACAATGGTGAGCTGGGTCTCAAACGGGCATTGTCCGGAGAACATTCCCTTATTGTGCTCGACCTCACGCTCCCCAAGATCAATGGAATTGAATTGCTCCGTCGGCTTAGAACAGAGTCGAATGCGCGGGTGCTGCTTTTAACTGCACGGGGGGAGGAACTCGATCGAATCTTAGGGCTGGAAGTGGGCGCAGATGATTACCTTCCCAAACCGTTTAGTGCGCGTGAGCTGCTAGCTCGCATTCGTGCGATTCTTAGAAGACCTGAAACGGGGCCGGCAGCAAAGTCACGGGGACCTTTGCGAATTGTGCTAGGCGACGTCGAAATGGATAAGGGAACCCGCACCGTGAGGCGAGCAGGGTATAACGTCGAACTTACTGCGCTTGAGTTCAGTCTCCTAGAGTTGCTGTTGAGGATGGCAGGTCAGGTTGTTACGCGAGAACGGGTCGCAACAACTGTTCTGGGACGACAACTCTCGCCTTTCGATCGCAGCATTGATGTGCACATTAGCAAACTCCGTCGCAAATTGGGCCGGCAGGAAAAAGGGCAAGAACGCATCAAATCTATCCGTAGCGTCGGGTACATCTATACTGCGCCGACTCAGATCGAGAAGCTCTGATCAGTCATGCGGACTCTCTTCTGGAAAATATTCCTATCGTTTTGGGCCATTCTGTCGGCGGCTATAGTCGGTAGCTTTTTCTTCAGACCGAAGCACCCCTACCGGCGTGGCAGAACTTCGTTTCCGACGCTTTTGCCATCCAAGCCCAGAATCTCGTCCACCACCTGAACAAGCCTTTTGATCTCATCGCTAACTCTGAGAATCGCAGAAAGGGACGCATCGCCCGCCTCAGCCTTTACCAGTCGGGCCGTAAAGCCCCGGTCCTTCAGGGCGGGGATATAAGGCGGGTTAAAGCGGGGTCTTTTGTTGCTCAACGTATTGCTGGATGATGCCCAGCGGTGCCCCGCCACAACTGGCGGCAAAGTAAGACGGCGACCACAGGGCATTGTTCCAATAGAGTTTCTCAGTATCAGGCCGCTCGATACGGAGCAGCCGACTGGAAACGCCTTTGAGACTGTTGACCACGCTCGACACCGAGTGCTTCGGCGGGTAGTGGATGAGCAAAATTGCGCTATCGCCTGATAGTGCCAACTGACGCCACAATCTCTTTGCAAAATCAGTTTGCCCAACGAGCCGGTTGACCCGCGCACTCGCAAGACCACCTGTCTTACATAAGTTTTCTCTCTCGCCCTTTGGGAGAACTGGAGAACTCTGCGAAAACTCTGAAACTTATTCTGCCGCGGGACCGTATACGATTCCGTAGGAGGTTGACATGCATGACACGAAGGAGCGGTTGTCTCTATTTTGGATCTTCGCGTTATTGAACTACCTGTATGCGGACGTTATTGCCCTGTTTGCTATTGTTGGCTCGCTAGATCAAGCCCCGCATCTCCCACCATGGGCTCTGCTGGGTTCAGCGGTCTTGATGGAAATACCCATCGCCATGATTGTGGCGTGTCGACTACTTCCGTTTAGAGCGAACCGGCTGGCGAACATCATCGCGGGTGCAATTTTGACCCTTGTAAACGCTTTCCTGACCTTCGTTCCGCCTCTTGTCGGTGCCCGGACGCCCGCTCTTCCTGAGTACTTGTTCTTCGCGACGATCGAAACTGTATGCACCTCGGTCATCGTCTGGCAGGCGTGGACTTGGTCAGGGGTTGAAGCCGCAGTTAGCTAAAAGTTCTTGCTGCCCGGCGGCCCGTCGCCTGCGTCATTTCAGGCCGGCCGACCGTTCGGCTCGCCAAGCGCGCCAAAGCCGCCGGAATCATCCGGCGGCGGCTCGAAAAGAGGCGCCACATGGAGAATCCCGGTTTAACGCGTAGGCTGCTGAAAACGGAAGTACCGATGAACGTTCTTTTGGGATTGCGTCGAGCGCTCGTGGTGCTCCTCGCCGCTATCGCGCTGCCATTTGTGGCGCGAGCCGCCACCAGCGAAGGATTGCCCACGAGGGGTCCAATCGCTCCATACCTTATGCCCGATCGTCAGGCTGAAGTTGCCTTGGCGCGGAGCGCCGCTCCGCCATCGATCGCAGCAAAAGCAGAGGTGCTCGTGCTTACGTCTCACGGCTTCGAGACGGCGGTGAAAGGAACCAACGGTTTCGTGTGCATCGTCGAGCGTTCTTGGACTTCGCCATTTAACGATCGCGAGTTTTGGAATCCGAAAGAGCGCGGGCCCGATTGTTACAATCCTCCTGCGGCGCGCACCGAGATACCGCAACTGCTTCAAGAGGCGCAATGGGCGCTGGCCGGGCTCACTAGGCAGCAAATGGCGGAAAGAACGAAAGCTGCTTTCGCCGACCGCAGCTTTAAGCCACCGCAGGCTGGTGCATTTGGCTTTATGCTCTCGAAGAAGGGCTTTCTCAACCATGCCCACGGACCATGGTATCCCCACGTGATGTTTTTCGTCCCACGAGATCAAGTCGCTAGCTGGGGCGCCAACGTCGATAATTCACCGACGATGTCCGCTGATCGCGGTCCGTATCTATCGACGGTGGTTATGGTACCGGTGCTCACGTGGTCCGACGGATCGCCCGCACCGCACTAGAAGTCAAGGAGTATATGGATCTCAGGCTCGTCGCAAGATGCCGGCTTCGGGTGTAATGTAAGCGCCAAGCTGCGCGCGCGACGAGATGCCGAGCTTTTGGTAAGCCGAACCGAGGTGTTTCTCGACCGTCTTGTGCGTAATCGATAGTTCGCGCGCGATCTCGAGATTCGAGCGGCCGCGCGATGCCAACGTCGCGATCTCGCGCTCTCGAGCCGAGAGCGCGAGCGCGCCTTCGACGTTCTGCTACGCCGGCGTTGATGTATCCGTGGCCAATGGCGTCGTCTATGCAGGCTGCTATCACGACGACGGCGAGTTATGCGCCCTCGATGCCAAGAATGGAAACGTCCTCTGGTCGCGCGGAATCGTCGGCGGCGGCTATACGACCCCAATCGTGCTGGACGGCGTCTTGTACGGGTCGTGCGGCGGTAGCAGCTTCTGCGCCTTCGGGCTGCCGGAAAACGATCGGCGGCGATGATGCATAGCGCTCGGAAAAGGAGGCCCCGTGGTCCTCGCGGGGCTCTTGTAAAACCATGGCTGTCTGCCGATGAACCACAATCGACCGCGCAGGCGCGAAGACCTAGCTAGCAGGCTAGTCGAGAAGACCTGATTCCTCGCGGCTTTTTCGGGGTATTGGAATCGTCAAACAGAGTCGACTTTGGAGCGAAAATCCGTGACGGACGAACGAAAAGACGAAGACGCCTCGAGCTTGCAAGAGATAGCCGATCGTAAACTGGGAGGCCTGCGCGCTCCCGTCACGCCCGCGGGGCCGACGCTCGGGCCGACTCCGAAAAGTCCCGAGCCCGTTCCCGGGCCGGAGACGATTCCGGGCGACGACACCCCACCATAACCCTGCCGCCTTGCTCGCCGGAAGGCAGGCCTGCTAGGGCGGGGTCTGCGATTTTTCCAGGCGCGCGAGCTCCCTTAGCTCGCTGCGTCCTTGGCTGGCGGTGACCCGCTCGATCGCACGATAGGAATCAAGCACGCGGGCGCCGGTCGCCGTCAATTGGGCTCCGCCGCGTTTGGCCCCGCCGCGGAAGACGGTAACGACCGGTTCGCGGAAGGTCCGGTTCAACTGATCGATGAGCGACCAGGCGCGCTGATAACTCATCGCCATGGCGCGCCCTGCCGCCGCAATCGACCCGTGCTCTTGGATGCCCGCGAGCAAGTCGGCCTTGCCCGGCCCGATGGCGCCTCCAGCCGGCAAGATAATCCTGATCCGAACCCGCGGGGCCGGTTTCACTCCGCCCGTCTTTTTCTACCGGCCGGGTGCGTTCCGCATGTTATTGCGATCACGCAGGATAGGCGTCGCTGAACGGTTGCGTCCGCGCGCGCTTGCCGTTGATCGCGAAGACGGCGTTCGCGACGGCGGGGGCGATCGGGATTACGCCAAGTTCGCCGATACCGGTCGGGGAGGGCGCGTTCTCGAGCACGTCGACGTGAATCTCCGGCGCTTGATCGATGCGCAGCACGAGGAAGTCGTAGAAGTTGTGCTGCTGCACCGCACCGTTCTCGATCGTGATTTTGCTCGCGAGTGCCATCGAGAGCCCGTAGTTTGTCGCCCCCTCCAGCTGCTGGCGCACGATTGTCGGATTGACCGCGATGCCGACGTCGGCCACGACGAAGGCGCGGTGGACGCGCGGCGTCGTTCCGTTCATGGAGACCTCGGCTACCGTCGCGACGGGCGTGTTGGCCCAAAAGCCGAAAGCGAGACCGTGTTTGGTTCCCGGCGCGGGCGAGCCCCACGACGCATTCTTTGCAACCCGTTGCAGGACGTTCGTCGCGCGTGGATTCTTCTTCAAGAGCGCGAGACGAAATGCTAGCGGATCTTTCGTGGCCGCATGGGCAAGCTCGTCGAGGAACGTCTCCATAACGAAACCGTTCCAGTTGGCCCCCGGCGCGCGCAGGCTACCCGGCGGAATGCCGCTGTTTGGGTTGATGTAATACGCCTGGTAATTCGGGATCTCGTATGGTGAGTTCATCACCGAATCCATCGACACCGGGTCCATGCCACTGGCCGGCAGCGGAAAGCCGAGGCCCTTCAAGATCGAATCCATCACGACGGTGTGCCGCATCGCGACCAAATTACCGTGCCCGTCGAGTACGGCGCTGACGGCGTTGGCGGCCATCGGCTTATACCAGTCGTGCTGGATGTCGTCTTCGCGCGTCCAAATGACTTGCACGGGCGCCTTGATCGCCTTACTCACGGCGACTGCGTCGTTAGTGAAGTCCACATAGAGACGACGCCCGAAGCCGCCGCCCAAGTATGTCGTGTGAATCTTCACCCTCGAGAGCGGCACGCCCGCGATCTTGGCCGCATACGCTTGGGCGCTTGTTTGGACTTGCGTCGGGGCCCAGATTTCGACACCGTCGCTCGTCACCGAGGCCGTCGCGTTCATCGGCTCCATCGTCGCATGAGCGACGGGTTGGCCGAAGTAGACCGCCTCGAAGCGCGTGCCTTGCACGCTCTTCGAACCGCGCTCGACCGCCGCGATGGCGCCCGTGCCGCTGCTCGCGAGCTTAAGGAATTGAGCCTTGAGACTCTCGCTGCTGGCGTTCGCAAACGCGCCGTCGTCGTATGTGGCCGTTAATGCCGCCTTGCCTTGGAACGCGGCCCACGAATTGGTCGCAACGACCGCGACGCCGCTAGGGACCTGGACGACGGCGATGACGCCTTTGACCTGCTTGGCCTTGGACGCGTCGAACGACCTGACTTTTGCGCCGAACACCGGCGGATAGAGGATCGAGGCGAACTTCATGCCCGGCACCCGCACGTCGATGCCGTACTTCGCCGTGCCGTTGACCTTCAGCGGCGTGTCGATGCGTTTGTCGACTTTACCGATCAGCGTGAATTGCTCGCGACTCTTCAGCTTCGGCTTCGCCGGGACCGGCATCGAAGCGGCCGCCCCGGTGAGGCTGCCATAGGTTGCAGTCCGGTTGTTCTTGTTGTCGATCACGCTGCCGGCGTTCGTCGTGAGCGTCGACGCATCGACGCCCCACTGCTTGGCGGCGGCCGCGACCAGCATCGCGCGCGCGCTCGCACCGGCGGTGCGCAGCGGCATCCATGACGACAGCATGCTCGTGCTGCCGCCGGTAATCTGGATGTGAAAGTCGGGATCGTTGTATGCCGCGGCGGCCGGCGCAAATTCGACCAGGACATTTTCAAACGGGATATCGAGCTCGTCGGCGACGATCGTCGGCATGCCCGTCGCGACGCCTTGACCCATCTCCGATTTGGCGACGAAGACGGTCACTTTTTCGTTGGGATGCACGATCAGCCAGGCATTGGGCCTGAAGGCGGCGCGGGTTCCGGGTGCGGCCGAGCTCGGCGGCGCGGTGCGGCTTTGGTTAGCGCAGCCACTCGCCCCGACGCCTAGGACGAGACTGCCGCTGAACATCGACCCGAGGCGGACGAAATCCGCGCGATTCAGAGTCGTCATGATTGCTGCCCCCCGCCGGTCGCACGCGCGACCGCTTTGCGGATACGACCATAAGTCCCACAACGACAGATATTGGTAATCGACTTGGCGAGATCGGCATCAGTCGGGTGCGGGTTCTTCTTCAAGAGCCCGGAGATCGCCATGAGCTGGCCCGATTGGCAGTACCCGCATTGCGGTACCTCTTCGTCGACCCACGCCTGCTGCAGCGGGTGCGGCTGTTCGGACGTGCCGAGTGCTTCGATCGTAGTGATCGACTTGCCGGCGACACTGCTGACCGGGGTGATGCACGAGCGTACGGCGCCATCGCCGACGTGCACCGTGCAGCATCCGCACTGCGCGACGCCGCAGCCGAACTTCGTGCCGGTCAGTCCGACGACGTCACGAATCGCCCAAAGCAAGGGCATCTCATCCGGAACATCGAGATCGTGCTGTTCCCCGTTGATCGTAAGAGAAACCATCGGTCGACATCCTCCCTGAAGCAATGGCCGTCGGGTCACTGGCCGATCGCCCTGATAAGAAATATCCATCCGGGGCGGTCGCCTATCCTCCTAGCTTGCGTCGGGAGCCCGACCTCAAATAGAGCCGAATGCGGCCGGATATAACCGCCCGCATATTACGGGGCGTCCGGCCGTCACACGAGTTGCGAGAGCCGCTGCGCGAATTCGGCGATCGTTTTCTTGGCGACGCTTTCGATCAGCCGGCCGCCCACGCTGACGATGATGCCGCTGACTTGCGCGTCCGTGTGCAACTCGACGTGCGTCTTGCCGTCGCGCGGCACGAGCCGGGATACAATCGTCGCGCGCACCCCGCCGCGCCCCTTAACGTCGTCGCCCTGCACGCGCATCGTCGCCGTGTGGGTCGCTTCGTCGAACGATTCGACGAAGATTGTCGCATTGTAGGCGATCGCGACCGGGCCGACCTTGACCGAAACCTTAGCGCGGTACGTCTTGTCGTCGACCTTCTCGGTCACTTCGGCGTTCGGTATGCAGGTCGCGACGCGCGGCACGTCCTTCAGCACCGGCCATACGCGTTCGATCGGGGCATCGACATCGAAGGCGTCGTCGATGATCAAAGCGTCACCTCTTGCAGCGGCGCCGGCTGTGCGATGGAGCGCTCGCTGCCGTGAACCGGCGCCGTCCCCTCACGCAGTCGGCCGCCGGCGCGGCCGGAACGCAGGGCGACGATCTCGGCGGCGATCGAGATCGCCGTCTCTTCCGGCGTTCGCGCGCCAATGTCGAGACCAATCGGAGCGCTGATGCGAGCGAGGTCACCATCGCCGATTCCCGCTTCTCGCAGGGCTGCGATACGGTTCGCGTGGGTGCGCCGGCTGCCCATCGCGCCAATGTAGCCGGCCTCGGTTTGCAGCGCAACCTGGAGCAGCGGAACGTCGAACTTGACGTCGTGCGTTAAAACGACGAGGACCGTCCGAGCATTGACCGGCGCTTCCCGCAAGAACTCATCCGGCCACGCGACGACCACCTCATCGGCGTCGGGGATGCGGCGCTTGGTTGCAAAGATCGGGCGAGCGTCGACGACCGTGACGCGGTATCCGAGGTACTTCCCGATCTTAGCCATGGCTCGCGAGAAGTCGATCGCGCCGAAAACGTACATGTTCGGCTTTGGCGCGAACGATTCAATGAAGACCTTGACCTCGACGCCGACTGGTTCGCCGTCGGCGCCGAAGGTGCGAATCGCCGTCTCGCCTAGGTCGAGCAGCGCTCGCGCTTCAGCCTGGACGGCGTGGTTGAGGCCGGGAGAGCCCAGATCGCCATCCGTCCCGTCGTCGTCGACGAGCAGCTTGGCGCCGGCTCCCGTACCGTCGATGCACGTGGCCAGGGCCGCTGGGCGGTCGCCGCGCAAGTTTGCGGCGAGCCGTTCGAAGAGGCTCCTCACCAGTCCAGCCGCTCGACGAAGACGTGGATCGTGCCGCCACACGTCAAGCCGTGCTCGGCTGCCTCTGCATCGCTGATGCCGTAGGTTACCAGGCGAGGCCGGCCGGTTGCAATTGCATCCTGGGCCTCCTCATAGACGGCCCCTTCGACGCATCCGCCGCTAACCGAACCCGCGACCTCGCCACGTTCGTTCACCGCCAGCACCGCTCCGGGATCTCGCGGTGCGGAGCGTTCGACGCCGACGACCGTCGCAAGCGCAATGCGCTGACGTTCCCCGCGCCAGCGCTCGATCGTGTCCAGAACGTCCATCATCGGCGTGGTTTCCTTTCGAACGTTTCCATTGGTCTTGAGCCTTTCGCTCTGTGCCCGCTCACGGCCCCGCGTCCGCCGGCCTCGACGGCGCCGGCGATCGCCTCGAGGGAACGCAGATTGTGCCCGGCGACGAGGGCGTCGACGTAAGGAAGCGCCGCCGCCATGCCGCGCGCCAACGGTTCGAAGGCGGGGTGCTTCTTTTGCGGATTGACCCACACGATCCGGCGGCAGAGCTTTTGGAGTCGTGCCATCTCGCGCGCAACGAGTTCGGGGTCCTCACGTTCCCAGCCATCCGAAAGGATGACGACCGTGCCGCCCCGCGCGGCCCCGCGCTGCGCGTAGCGCGCATTGAAGGCATGCAGCGCCGCGCCGATTCGGGTTCCGCCGCCGTAATCGCGCAGCTCGCGCCCGAGCGCGCCCATCGCGCGCGTGGGGCCGGCGCGCATCAGCGTTGGGCCGATCTCCGTCAACCGCGTCGCGAACGCAAACGCGCGCACGCGGCTGCGCTGCAGCGCACTATAGCGCGCGTACTGAAGCAGCGGCCGCGCGTACGGGACCATGGAGCCGGACACGTCACACAGGAAAACGAGCGGGCGCAGGCGTTCGCGGCGCTCGCTATTGCGACGCCGCAACAGCTCACCGGCGGTGCGCGCCGCGTTGCGCAGCGTTGCGCGCAGGTCGAGCCGGTCGCCGCGCACCGCCGTCCGGCGCAGCCGCGAGCGCCGGGTTTCCGCGATCGACGCCAGGCGCGCGACGGCGCGACGTGCGAGCGCAAGCTCGCGCTCGTCCATTTCGGCGAAATCCCGATCCACCAGGCGTTCCTCGGGCGAGGCCATCGCGACGAATAGCGCGGCATCACGCGCCTCGGCGTCGCCGGCGCGCCGCTCGTCCGGCGCCGGCGCACGCATGCGCGGCGACGCGCGTTGCAGGTTCCGGATGACGTCGTCGCGCGGAACGTTCGGCACGAGTGCGGCTAAGATGTCGCCTTGCGGCAGCGCGCCCCAAAAATCGAGGAAGGCGGCGTGGAACCGCGTAAGGTCGCCAATCGAAGGCAGCATGGCGATCCGGGCGCACCAATACAGTTCGGGTCCCGTTTTGGGCAGCGCCTGGGCCAGCAGTTCGGCAAAGGCGAGCGCGCGGGTCGTTCCCGCATCGACGTTATAGTAAGCAAGCGCCCGGTCGAGCAGGGTAGCCAGGGTGGCTGCGTCGTGCTGCTCCATCTGGTGCATCACGAAACGAGCTTGTCCGTGATGGCGCGGGCGATTTCCATGTCTTCGGGATACTTCACGACCGCCCCGAGCGAATCCGCAACCGCTTCCCGGTCGAGGCGCGGCCGCCCGAGCGCGATCAACGTTTCAGCCCAATCGAGGGCTTCGGCGATCCCCGGCGGCTTGCGGAGCTCGCGGCTGCGCAACATCGCGACTGCAGCGGCGACCTGTGCCGCCAGATCCCCAGAAAGCTGCGGCAAGTGGAGACGCAGGATCTCGATCTCCCGCCCAATCGACGGATGGTCGATCCAATGGTAGAAGCAGCGCCGCTTCAGTGCGTCGTGCAGATCGCGCGTGCGATTCGACGTTAAAATCGTGATCGGCGGATAGTGCGCCGCAATGCGGCCGCGTTCCGGGATGGTCATCGCGTGGTCGGCTAGGAACTCGAGCAAATAGGCTTCGAACTCGTCGTCGGCGCGATCGATCTCGTCGATCAGAAGGACTGCACCGTGCTTGCGCGTCGCTCCGAGCGCGGCGAGCAGCGGGCGGCGGATCAGGAACTCGTCACCGTAAAGGTCCGGAACCGCCGCAGAAGACGCTTCGGCCGCGCGGATCGCGAGGAGTTGTCTGGCGTAGTTCCAGTCGTAGGCGGCCGCGTAGAGATCGAGCCCTTCGTAGCACTGCAGGCGGATAAGCTCGGCCTCGTAGACGCGCG
>Ga0302325_10013064_pt1 | contig 17753 bp, 17 predicted proteins | sample Palsa_T0_2_FD_201948 | JGI IMG/M metagenome (GOLD analysis project Ga0302325, IMG submission 201948) | Peat permafrost microbial communities from Stordalen Mire near Abisko, Sweden - Palsa_T0_2 | ecosystem: Environmental > Terrestrial > Soil > Palsa > Peat permafrost | place: Sweden: Abisko...
CCTCGCCCAGCGGCAGCTCGACGTCCTCAAGAGACTTCTGCCAGCGCTTGAGCACGCCCGGGGGTAGGGCAGCGAGCAATTGATTTTCTTTGGGATTAACGCCTGCGCTTGTCACAATCTGCCTCTTGGCGCCTCCATTGACGTAGCCAGAAATTGTCGGTCGATCCTGGGAGTTTGGTCTGTTCGTTAGCGCACACAGACCGCGCTTTCTTGGGCGGTAAAAATTACAAGCTATGTAGGACAACGTACAGACGTCGGCTTCTGCAAAGCCGTATGTTCGCTGTCCGGATTGACCGCTAACGACCTAACAACAGCCACGCAACGGCTCGTGAGATCCCAACAATGTTGCCGCACACAGCAAATCCAGACATGCAGAGCACAAACGAGGTCTCCCAAGCGGTCGCGGCCATTCGCCGTATCGACGCGGTGCCGACGTTGCTCGAGGTGTTGTGCGAGATCACCGGCATGAGATTGGCCATGGTGGCGCACGTCAGGGCCAAAGTCTGGACCGTATGCGCCCTGCAGGACGGCTTGCATTTGGGGATAACTCCCGCAGGCCCGCTCGCCATCAGGACCAATTTAGGTTTGGAGTCCCAAGCCTCGCGAACCCCGATTGTGATCGAACAGGCCAGCACCGATCCACGCTACATGAACCGTCACAAGCGCGGTCTGTATCAAGTCGAGAGCTATGTGTCGGTGCCTATTTTTCTGCCCAGCGGAAGCTACTTTGGCACCTTATGTGCACTCGATCCGCAGCCTGCCAACGTGGGCCAGGCATTCGTCCTGTCCACGTTTACACGATTCGCCGCCCTGATCGCCTCGCAGCTCACCCAGCAAGAACGAGAACAGACGTTACTGCACGATGAGCGCGCCGCCGGCGAACTGCGCGAGCAGTTCATCGCGATCTTGGGCCACGACTTGCGCAACCCGTTGCAGGCGGTGTCCGCCAGCAGCGAACTATTGCTGCGAAAATTCCCCGACCCTGCCGTATCCGCAATTGCCACCCGCATCAAGACCAGCGCATGTCGCATGTCCGCGTTGATCGACGATGTGCTCGACTTCGCACGCGGACGGCTCGGCGGCGGAATTGCCTTGGAGCTGACGGATGTGGAAGACGTCAATACCGGGCTCACGACGGTTGTGCAGGAACTGCAGGATGCACAACCCGAGAGCACGATCATCTCGGACATCAGCGTCGACTGCTCGGTACGCTGCGACTTGGGCAGGCTGCAGCAAGTGGCCTCCAATCTGTTGGCCAACGCCCTAACCCACGGCCTGCCGACCAGTGCAATCAAAATTTCTGCACGGGCGGATGAAACTGATTTGGTGCTCGAGGTGTGGAACGCCGGCGAACCCATCCCTGCTCAGAGTATCGACAAGATATTTGAACCCTTTTGGCGCCACTCGGTATCCGCCAGCCGTCACGGCTTGGGATTGGGATTGCACATTTGCTCGCAGATCGTGCGCGCCCACGATGGGCGGATGACAGTCACTTCGACACGCGAAACCGGCACCCGATTTACGGCGCGGTTGCCGCTGTGCTTGCCAAGAGTATCTCGCTTGGTCGCGGACGCTGCCGATACTGCCGAGCGCCTCCAGATCAACGGGTATTCCGCGCAGCAAGTCAGCTGCTGATCGGCTATTTGCGCCCGTTGCCGGCGATGGCGGCGGTCAAACCGAGGCCGATGAACACACTGCCCGTGACGTACCGCTCCCAGCGCAGGTAACGACCCTTGTGCCTGATCCAGCGCCCGGCCGTACCGGCCACCATCGCACAAAGGCCATCGCTGGTAAATCCCATCAGGGTGAACAGCAGGCCGAGAAAGGCAATCTGCAACGCCACGGCGCCGCGCGCGGGATCGACGAATTGCGGCAGGAATGCCAGGAAGAACAGCGCCGTCTTTGGATTCAGCAGATTGACCACGAAGCCGTCGCGATAAAGCCGCGCCAGGCTGCGCCGCGGCAGCTCGGTCTGCGCGATTGGGGCTTCTGTCCGGCTGAGAATCCGCCGCGCCCCGATATAGATCAGATAACCGGCGCCCGCAAACTTGATGACCGCGAAGGCCGGCGCGGAAGATGCCAGCAGCGCTGACAGGCCGAGTGTGGCCGCCAGCACATGCACGAGCGTTCCCGTCGTGATACCGCAAACCGAGGCCAGCCCGGCGATGCGGCCCTGCTCGACGCTGCGCGCAACGATGTAGAGAACTGCCGGGCCCGGTGTCAGAAGCAGCAAGACTGCCGCCGCGCAGAAGACCCCGATTGAGGTCGCGTTTGGAATGACGATGTTCATGTTGTCAGCCTCACGGTACGAGACTAGCACGCGGATTTATGGCGCGCCCAAGAGTAGGCGATTTCCTACAGCACACAGGGTTCGGCGCACATGCGCATTTGGCTCGCAACGGCCTACGATATGGGCTGTTCGAGAACCAATATTTGTAGGAAATTCATTCATGAAAGCACGTAGTTTATGCACTGCGGTGGGCGTTGCGGCCGCTGCTTTGCTGTTCAGCGCTGTGTCATTCGGCGCCACCAAAGATCAAATCGATGCGCGCGTCCAGTACGCCCTCACCAAGTTCTATGCTCTTAATCCAACTCACCAGGATTTGGTCGGACGGGCGAAGGGAATTTTGGTATTTCCGCGCATTACCAAGGCCGGTGCCGGTGTCGCAGGCGAATTCGGTGAAGGGGCACTGCGCGTCAATGGGCAGGACGTAAGCTACTACAGCTTGTCGTCAGGCTCAGTAGGACTGACGCTCGGTGTCGCCAGGCACTCTGAGATCATCATGTTCATGACCCAAGAGGCATTGGATAAGTTCACCAGCACCAAGGGGTGGGCGATAGGCGCGGATACGGGCATTGCCGTGATGTCAAAGGGCGCCGGCAGCGACTATGATTCCAAGACGCTGCAGAGGCCGATCCTCGGCTTTGTGTTTGGCACCAAGGGATTGATCGCCGATGTATCGCTTGACGGCTCGAAGATTACTCAGCTGAACCGCTAAACAGTCGGACATAAAGAACGCTCGGGCCGCTCTGGCCCGGGCTTTTTTTTGCGCTTTTTTTGAACTTCACCCGGCATTTACACGGCGTGCCGATAGACCACAAACCCGGACCTCTCAGCGACTTGGTCGTAGAGCTTCATTGCCACGGCATTGCTCTCATGCGTCCGCCAACGGCGCGAGCTGGATCGTGCTCCGATGGAAAAGAAAATGCGCCAGCCCGACCAGTGCGCCTGCCTCCACCGCCACCAGGGCGTGCATGGCTTCGTCGGAATCGAAGAACCGAGACCAGGTCGCCCGGGTAATCTCCAGCGGCAACGCGAGTTGGCGAAGCGCCCGTAAAAGGCGTTGTACCCATCCCAGAGCGTGGGCTACGGGCCGGTGGACAGCCTTTCCGGCTGGTCGGGGTACAGCAGCTGATGGTCCAGTAATATGCGCACGCCGCTTGCCCAACCCTCCTCACTGCCGGCGAAGTTCGCGGATTGTTCATCCACGAGCTTGCCGGTATGCGCATCGCGTATCTCAATCGCAATGTAATAATCGGTCTGGGTGGCCCGTCGCACAACACCGATCAGCGACTGCTCGGCTCCGAGCTGCAGCGCCATGGCCGCCTCGCACCCAGCGCAATCGCGAAGCAGAATCGGCTGCGCCGAAGTCGCAGGTGGGTGGGTCGCCGCGATTACCCGGTAGCGCCCGGAGCGCGTAAGCGCGCGCCGCGCCGAGTCGGTGACCTTCTCCAAGGCGGCCGCGCTGCTGGTCGACTGGTGCAGGTAGGATGAAGCCGGCGTGAGATCATCGAGCTCAAAATCGAACACCGCGATCGCGATCGGCGGCGCTGGCGCCTTGCTCCACACGGCAATGGAGCCAAGGACGGCAACCAGAAGCCCGGCCAGTCCGAGTACCAGGCTAGAACGCTGTGTTGTGTTCCACCGCATGTAGCTTCTCCAGTTGCCTTCGGGAATCAATTATCGAAGCTGAACTCGAGCACCATTCCGAGTTGCACCAGCAAGCGGGAGACCGCGAGCGGCACGGTAAAGTCGGGCGTCGTTTCACGATCCAGGCTCAGCAGCAAGGAGACATCGCCGCCCTCAGTCTGGATCTGCTGCAAAAAGCCCTGGTGGACACTCAGACGGTGCAAGCAGAGCGCCAGCAGCGAATCAACGCTCCACAGCCGAACAGCGCGCGCGGCGCGAGAAGTTCGGGCGGCGAGCCTGGCCGCGAGCGCACCTGAGCTTAAGGGCTCATCCGCGCTGGTCCACAGATCGGGGCTCACGGGCGCCAGCCAGTAGGATTGGGTATGAAAACCTGAGCGCCCGTCAGCCACATGGGTTGTGCGCGCCTCGCCGGCCTTGAAGCAGTGCTCCGGCTCGAGCCGCAACGTCGCCGATATGGTTTGCGGGTCCATCGAGGGATGCCGGATGCGTAATGACAGCTGGTTCGGCATGATCTTCGCTTGCGGCAATTGACGTGCTTTCATGGAACAGCGACCTCCATTCAAAGTATAGGCTTGGATGCGGCGATTTGGATCAAGATGGGCATTCTACCCCGAGCGTGTCAGGAACTCGCGGCGGCTCTGGGCTTGCGCTTATCGCCCCGGATGAGGGTCACCGCCAGCAGCGCGGAGGCGACCATGAGGAACAGGCTCACGGCATTCAGCACCGGGGTGGCGCCCTCGCGCATGCGGCCGTACATCATCACCGTCAGCGGCGAATCGGCGCCGACCAGCATCAAGGTGGTATTGAAATCCGCGAACGACATCAGGAAGGCAATGGCCCCGGATCCGAACAGCGCGGGCCGCAGGTAAGGCAAGACGATCACCCGCAGTACGGCGGCTCTGGAGGCTCCGAGATTGAGCGCAGCCTCCTCGAGGGTGCGATCGAACCGGCGTAGTCGCGCACTGATGGTCAGCGTCGCGATGGTGGCGATGTAGGAGAATTGTCCCAGCACCACCAACGGCAGTCCCGGCCTCAAGAAGTCGACGTCCAGCCCCAGGCTCGAGTCGAGCAGATCGGCCACTTGACTGGCGAAGGCCAGAATCGAGATGCCGAGAATGACCCCGGGGATGACCAGCGGTGCAAGCATCAAGATCGACAGTGCCTGCTTGCCGGGGAAGCGCGTGCGCTCGATGAGAAAGGCGTTGGCGGTGCCGACCGCCACGGACAGCAGCGTCACCCACGCAGCGACCACGAAGCTGGTCCAGATGCTGCCGAGCAAGTCGCGGTCGGCAAACAGCCCGGTGCGCCCGGCCGAGGAATTGCCCAGAAACCAATCCAGGGTAAATCCGCGCCACGGGGGCGCCGGGTAGGGCGCGTTGTTGAACGCAAAAATCGCCACCACGACCAATGGCAGAAATAGAAAGATCAGAAACGCCGCCAGGTAGGCGGCAGTGGCTCCGCGCAGCCAGACGGGGCGGGGCAGCGAGGGAATCATGTGCGCATGACCTCGCCGAAGCGTTGCCCGCTGAGCCTCAGGCCTAGTATCACCAATCCGGTCGACAGGACCAGCAACAGGAATCCGAAAGCGGCACCCTGTTCCCAGTTGAACCGGGTGATGAACTGCGTATAGATCTGCTCGGTGAACCATTGCGAGTTCTTGCCGCCGAGCATGTTGGGGGTGAGGTAATTGCCCAGCGTGAGCATGAATACAATGATGCAGCCCGCGGTGATGCCGGGTGCCGCGTGCGGAATAACGATGCTGCGCAGGATGGAGAAACCGCTTGCCCCCAGGTCGTAGGCGGCTTCGATCAGCGCATTGTCGAGGCTCTCCAGGCTCGATACCAGCGGTACCACCATGAACAGCAGGGACGAATACACCAGGCCCACCAGCAGAGTGGAGTCTCGATACAGCAATTCGACCGGGACCGCCGTGATGCCCAGTTTCACCAGCAGCGCCGGCAACACGCCGGACTCGCGCAGCAGGATCATCCAGCCGAGGGTGCGAACGGTTTCGCTCACCCAGAACGGGATCAGGCACACCACGAACAACAGCGAACCGGCGCGTCCCCGCGCCAGCTTCGCGATGATCCAGGCAATGGGAAAGGCGATGAGCAAGGTCAGCAAGGTGGCGATCACCGACAGCAACGCGGTGCGCACAAAAACGTGCCAGTAGAGCGGCTCGGTAAAAAACGTCTTGTATTGCGCGAGGCTGGCGACGTAGTGACGCGGTCCGATGCGCTCGCGAAAGGACAGAATGGCGAGGTCCACGTGCGGCAGGACGATGAGCGCGCCCAGCCACAACAGCGCCGGCGCGAGCAGCAACCAAAGCAGCAATCGCGCATGCCACTTGGCTTCGCTGGGCGAAATGGCGGTCATGCGCCGTCGCGGCGCGCCGGGAAACACACGGCACGCTGTGGATCGAAGCTGAACACGACCTTTTCCTGCGGCTCCAAATCGGAGAACTGGCCGGTTTGGGGCAGAGCGATGCGAAATTCGCTGCGGGTGACCGATTCCCTGAGCAGCACCGCCGAGTTTGCGCCGTCGAACAGCACGCTCTGTACCTCGCCAGAATGCGGAGGCTGGCCGGGAGGCAGCTCTGCCAAGTTGCGACCGAGGCTGGCCGCCTCCGGCCGCACGAAGGCTTCGACTGCATCGCCCTCGGAAATCGCCCCCCGGCGCTGCGCACGCACCAGCCAGCCGTCCGCAGTGGCGACCTCGACCACCGCGCCTTGCGAGTTGCCTGCACGGCCGAGAATGCGGTTGTTCGCGCCGACAAATCCGGCGACGAAAGGGGTTTGCGGCCGATAGTACAAATCCTGCGGCGTGCCCAACTGCTCGAACCGTCCGTGGCTCATGACGCCGACATGATCGGAGAGCACCAGGGCTTCCGATTGATCATGAGTGATGTACACGAAGGTCGTGCCGAACGCCGCCTGCAGTTGCTTGAGCTCGATCTTCATATGCTCGCGCAATTTGAGATCGAGCGCCCCCAACGGCTCATCGAGCAATAACAGCGTGGGTTCCAGCACCAGGCTGCGCGCTATCGCGACGCGTTGGCGCTGGCCGCCGGAAAGCTCGTCGACGCGTTTGCCCGAGGCGCCGCCGAGCCCGACGCGCTCCAGCATCTGCTCGCTGCGACGCACACGCTCGGCGCGGCCCGTGCCGCGTCGCGCCAGCCCAAAGGCGACATTTTCCCCGACCGACATCATCGGGAACAGCGCGAGCTGCTGAAAAACCATGTTCACCGGGCGTCGATTTGGTGCGACGCCGCGCATGCTGTTGCCGCCGATCGCGATATCCCCGCTATCAGGCGCAATGAAGCCCGCGATCATACGCAGCAGCGTGGTCTTGCCGCAGCCGGAGGGGCCCAAGATCGAGAAGAAGCTGCCGCGTTGCACCGCGAACGACAGAGTATCGACGGCTAAGTGATCCGCGAAACGCTTGACCACGGCGTCCGCAACCAGATCGGGCGTGCTCAATCGGCGGCCTTGACGCGGTCGAGCACGCGCCCTTCGATTTCCTCCAATCCCGGCGGGATGGCCGGATACCAGTGGATGTTCTTCAGCGCACTGTCCGGAAACGATGCCACGAATTGCGCCCGCAGCCGTGGGTCCACGAACGGCGCAGTTCCCTTGGCGGCGGAAAAGTTGCCCACCGACTTGATGATCTTGGCGGCCATCTCGGGACGCATGGTGAAATTGATCCAGGCGTACACGGCCGCGTCATTGCGGCCCTTGGCCGGTATGGCAAAGGTGTCGAGCCAGCCGAGAGCGCCGGAGCTCGGCACCACATATTGAATGTCGGGATTGTCGCGATTCAGGGTCCATCCTCCCGTATCCCACATCAGTGCCGCGGCCACTTCACCGGAACGAAAGCCGTTCAACAGCTGATCCTTGTTGTCGAAGAAGAATTTGAAGTTCGGCTTGCAGGCGATGAGCGTGGCGCCCACCTGATCCATGAGCGCCGAGTACGCCTTCGGGTCGGCGTAGAGCGCAAACGGGTCCTTGCCCGCGGCGAAGGCAAAGGCCATGAGGACCGGTCGCCGCAGCCGGATGGCGGTCTTGCCTTTCAGGTCGGGCCGGCACACATCGGTGTAATCGGCCACTTTGGCCTGCTTGGTGTTGACCACAATGCCGTCGGTACCCCACAGGTACGGCAAGCCGTAAGCCTTGCCGTCCAGGGTGGTGTTCCGGCGCACGATATCGAGAAGCGCGGGTTGAAATTGCTCGAGCTTGATCTTCGACAGATCGATGGGCTTGTAGATGCCGAACTCGCGCTGCGCGGAGGTTATGCGGTCCTGCGAGGGCTGGGCCAGATCGAAGCCTGCGCCGCCCGTCGCCCTGAGCTTGGAGATCATTTCCTCGTTGTTCGACAGGGTGACCTCGACATCGATTCCGGTTTCCTGCTTGAACGCCGCGATCAGGTCGGCGGGCACGTAGTCGGCCCAGGTGAGGATTCGCAGCTTCTGATTGTCGGCATGGGCCACGCTGCCGCCGAGAATCAGGGCGAGCGCGATCGAGGCGGCGAACATCGGTCTCATGTCGAATCTCATGGCACGACGGTGGTGAACAGATAGATGGCGAAAACCACCAGCAGGGCGATGCCATGCAGGACGATGGTGCGCCCGGTGCGCAGCGCGAGTGCCGCCACGAACAGCGACAGCAGCAAGAGAACGGTGGATTTCGCGTCGATTCCCAGAATGAGCTTGGTGTGCATGTACAGGGAGAGAAAGCTGACCGCCGGAATGGTCAGGCCGATGCTGGCGAGCGCCGAGCCCAATGCAAGATTCAGGCTGGTTTGCACGCGATTGTGGTGCGCGGCGCGCACCGCCGCGAGCCCTTCGGGCAGCAGGATGATGGCGGCAATAAGGACGCCGACCACGGCATAGGGGGCGCCGGCGCGCGCGACCGCCAGCTCGAGGCTCGGGGCGAGCGCCTTGGCGAGCAGCACCACGGCGATCAGCGAGATCAGCAGCAATACCGCGCTCGCCGCGGCCACCGCGTTGCCCGGCTGCGCCGCGTGGGCACTCGCGTCACTCTCGGACTCCGCTTGCAGGAAGTAGTCGCGGTGGTCCAGGGTTTGCGTGAAGATGAACGCGCCGTAGACCACGAGCGAGACGACCGCGACCAAGGCGAGCTGGCCCGGAGAGTACAGCGGGCCGGGCGTGGTGAGCGTGTAGTTCGGAAATACGAAGGTCATCACCGCGATCGTCGCCAACGCCACCAGCGAGGCGCTCACGCCTTCCAGGCGGAACACTTGTTCGCGGTGCTTCAGGCCGCCCAGAGTCAAGCTGAGCCCGACGATTCCGGTCAGGATGATCATCACGGCCGCAAACACCGTGTCGCGCGCCAGCGCCTCGGCTTGCGCTCCGCCGGCGATCATCAGGGAGACCACCAGGGCCACTTCGATCAACGTCACCGACAGAGCCAGCACCAAGGTGCCGAACGGCTCGCCGATTCGGTGCGCGACCACCTCGGCATGATGAACCGCCGCGAATACGCTGGCCGCAACCGCCAGCGCGATCAGGCCCACGTAGTATCCCTGCAGCCCGAGCGCGGCTCCGATCAGCACCGCCAGCGCAGCGAACGGGGCGATGATGGCCCAGAGCGCCATGTCGCGCAGAAAACCGCCGCGCGAGCGCTGCGCCACGGACGCCGCAGGTTCGATTGCCGATGTCATGGGAATGAGAGTATGGCATGAGACGCGCGAATCCATTAGTGTTTGCCTGAAGGAGAAGGCGTGTGGCAGATACTGAGCGGCGTGACTGGCGGACCGACGGGGTCAAGGTGATCAAGAGCGATCGGCTGGACTCCAATACTGCGCAGACTCCCGGCATGCTGCGCGCGGCGGCGATAAATTTCGCCCGCGTGGGCTCGCAAAAGCTGTGGGCCGGCACGGTGCTCATCAATCCAAATGCCAGGACCGGCGCGCATCACCACGGCGCGCTGGAGAGCGTGATCTATGTGGTGCGCGGCGCTGCGCGAATGCGCTGGGGAGAGCGCCTGGAGTTTGTCGCCACAGCCGAGGCCGGCGATTTTATATTCGTGCCGCCCTATGTGCCTCACCAAGAAATCAACGCCCTGAGCGATACGCCGCTCGAATGCGTGCTGGTGCGCAGCGACAACGAATCCGTCGTGGTCAATCTGAACATCGATGCAGCCGAACGCGTGGAAGAGGTCTACTGGATCGATCCCGTGCACCGCGACCCGGTCCCTTAGATGGAGCAATTCGACGTAGTGGTGATCGGAGCCGGAATTGCCGGCGCCTCGGCCGCGGCGAATCTCGCGCCCGAGCGCAGAGTGGCGATCCTGGAGCAGGAAGCGCAGCCGGGCTATCACTCCACGGGACGTTCCGCGGCGATTTACTCCGAGATCTACGGGCCCGAACAGGTGCGTGTGCTGACGCGGGCGAGCCGCGAGTTCTACTGTTCTCCGCCGGCGGGTTTCACGGAGGTGCCACTGGTCAGTCCGCGCGGCTATCTGTTCGTGGCGAGGAGCGACCGGGTGGCCGAGCTCGAGCGCTTCGCAACCCTGCCGGATGTCGCACCGGCGGTCGAATGGGTTCCCATTGCGCGCGTTTGCGAACTCTCACCGCTGCTGCGCCCCGGCTACGCCGCCGCCGCCGCCCTCGAGCCGGGCTGTCTGGACATCGACGTGCACGCGCTGCACAGCGGCTACCTGCGCATCGTGCGCGCCCGCGGTCGGCTGGTGACCGACGCGCCGGTGCAGCGGTTGCAGTTCATCGCGGGCCTGTGGCAGGCCGAGACGCCGCGCGGGACCTTCGCTGCGCCGGTGGTGGTGAATGCGGCGGGCGCATGGGCAGATGCCATGGGCTCGATGGCCGGGGTCGGCGGATGCGGCATCCAGCCGTTCCGGCGCACCGCCTTCACGGTCGATGCTCCCGATCTACCAGGATTGCGTGCCTCGCCGATGACGGCCGACATCGACGAGCAGTTCTACTGGAAGCCGGATGCCGGGCGCATCTTGATCTCGTTGGCGGAGGAAACGCTGGCCGCCGCGGGCGACGCGCAGCCGGAAGAACTCGACGTTGCGCTCGCCGTCGAGCGCGTCGAGGCGGCAACCGTTCTGGAAATTCGCCGCATTCAACGCAAATGGGCCGGGCTGCGCAGCTTCGCTGCGGATCGCGTGCCGGTGATCGGATTCACCTCGAAAGCCGAAGGCTTTTTCTGGCTGGCGGGCCAGGGCGGCTACGGCATCCAAACCGCGCCGGCCGCGGGCCGCCTGGCCGCCGCGCTGATCGCGCGACGCGCGGTGCCTGAGGATCTGGCCCGGCTCGGCCTCGATGCCGCGGCTGTCGCGCCGGACCGGACGGCCCTCGCCGTTCCGGCGGAGCAAGTTCAGAACATGTAACCGAGCGCGATAATCAATGCCTGCGGCCCGAAACTGATGTTGGTCGTGCGGATCACACCAGCGGTGTCGGCCGAGAGATGCGTGTCGACCTTGGCGATCGAATACGAGGCGTCAAACTCCCAATGCTCGGCCAGCTTGTAGGTAAAGCCGACAGTGCCCGCCGGTCCGACCGAGGAGCTTAGCGAGATTTTGGTCGGGCCGCCGGTGGCGGCATCGCCTGCCGCGGTGGAATTCCGATCATAGAAAGTGGTGTAGTTGACCCCGGCGCCGATATACGGCTGAAACGGCGAGTCTTCCCGGAGCAGCCGGTACTCGAGCAGCAACGTGGGCGCAATCCAGCGCGCTGTGGAAATCGTTTGCCCGTTGTACGGCACAGATCCTAAGGTCGCGGGACCCTGCCCAATGGTCTTGCTCAAGGGAGGATAACCCAAGACGAACTCCGCGTCGAAATGCCACCACAGACGCCGTACGTATCCGAAGTACAGGGTTTGCAGATTCTGTTCCTTCAAATTGACGCCGGGGGGCACATAGGGACCGCTCAGATCATCGGCGCTGGTGTGATAAAACACCGCATAGAGCCCGAGGCGCACCGCGTTATTGACATCCTCGTCCGCGCGCGCGCTGTGTGCGTACGAGAACAGGGCGGCGACTGCAAGCAGCGCGGCGAGTGTGCGGACATTGATATTCATCATGGCCTATACCCTTAGAATTGGCTGAAAAAGGAGCGGGCTGCGAGCGCGCAGAATGGGAACACCGAGACGTGGTAGTTCTCCACGATCGTTTGCTGCGCCTCCGCGAGCGTCATACCGCCGCCGGCGGCGGTCTGGTAGTAGGCGAGCGCCTGGGCTTGGCTCTCCTGGAACCCACCCTGCACTTGGGCGAAGGGACCGGCGGGCGTGGCGCTGACATCGAGCACGGTGACCAGCCCCGCTGGCAGGGCGCTCCAGAAAGCCTGCATGACCAGCGTGTTTACCTGGAAAAACACGGTGGGGTCTTGATCTCCGCCACACAGCAGTGTCGGCACCTGCGGGGCCCAGCCGCCGTTGCGCAGGTCATTCTTGTACAGCGCCAAGCGGAAGGTCTGCGTCGGCGGCTCCGCCGCGAGCTTGGCGCCGGCCGTCAGCGTGGGGAATGCGCCGTCGGGATCCGTCGCCGCTTCCACCGCGTAGCTCTCGCGGAAGCTGTTGATGATCAAGTACGGCGAGCCGAAGCCGGCTTGGAACAGCGGCGTGTTCGCGCTTTGCGGGTTGAACGCATTGGGCGGCACGCTCAATGCTTCGGTCAGCTCGCCGGATAAGGTGGGATTGCCCGGCACCGTGACCACCGGGGTGGTGCTGTCGAATAGAGCGGTTTTCGGCAGCATTCCGTCGCCGATGATGGTGTCGATCGGCGTGTCGCTCGGCAACAGCGTGGCGATGTTGGTTGCGTAGGTCGAGGAGTACACATCCGTGATCGAGGAATAGATATTCCCATACGCATGTTGATAGCTGGTGGTCAGCAGCGGAGCGAACACCACCGAGTCCAGATCGACCGCGCCGAAGAATATGGCGTCACCGAAAGCCTCCAGGGCGTAGGGTCCGGACATCGGCGCCGCCGCCGTCACGGTGCCGCCGCTCGACTCGATGGCGCGCTGCGTCGCCATGGCGACGTGCCCGCCCTCGGAGTATCCCGTGATGAACAGCTGGCCGTTGTCACTGGTGGTGGAGGTCATGGTCTTGGGGAGCGCCGCGCGCGCCGCGGTGAGGATGTTCATCATCTCGCCGGACTGTTGCGCGGCATCCAGGAACGGATGGTAGCCAAGCGTCGAGATGTCATAGCCGGCATAGTTCGGCGCCACCACGATGTAGCCTTGCGCGGCAAACATGGCGGCGATCACCGCGCCTTCGGTGTTGGAGGTGTTGATGATGTCGGCGATATTGAAGGCCTTGTCGGTCTGCGTGCCGTGCGAATACAGCACGATCGGCCGCGGTCCGGAGCAGGCAGGCGCGGCACCGGTGGGCACCATCAGGGCACCCGAGGATTCGGTGGTTTCTCCGCTGCCGCCCTTGGTCCAGAATTCGAGGTAGTAGAAGTCCACGCCGCAGGCGGGGTTGCCCGTGACCTCGAGCAGCTGCGCGCCGGTGGGTGTGGCGCCCAGGTTCGACTGCAAGGCTGCCGCGTTCAGCGAGGCAATGCGAAACGGCGGATTCTCGCTCAAGGTGCCTGGGGCGGTGGAGGTCGCGGGCGTCGAGGTTGCCGTGCTGGATCCGCCGCAAGCCGCCAATAGCGCGGCGCCAAAGGCGGCGCTCAGCGGCCTAATAAACTTGAACATGCCTGTCTCCTGACTTCTGTCCAGAGGAAAAATTTAGAGAGCCACTCCCGCGCGGCCGATCTACTTGTTGTACTGCGATTGCCGGCTCGCGAAAGCCGGCATACTACTCCACCTGCGCTTAATGGGCATCTAGATCGGCGCGAATCGGGGATCGGGATCGCGTCCGGCCAGCCATGCGTGAATTTGACTGACGATGGCGAGCGCAATGCCTTCCGGCGTCACTGCGCCGAGGTCCATGCCCACAGGCCCGCGCAGCCGACCGTGCAATCCTGCGCCCGCGGCGCCGAGTTCATCCGCCAGCCGTGCGCGGCGCGAGGAGGGCCCAAGCAGCCCGACATAATCCGGCGCGCCCGCCACGCTCAGTGCGCGCAAATAGGCTGCGTCGGAGGCCAGATGGTGGCTCATCACGACGGCGGCATGGCAGCTGTCCACGGCGATGACGGACTGCAGCGCGGCGGCATCCGCGAGCAACACCTGGGCGCCGGGAAAACGCGCGGCGACGGCAAAGGCGGGTCGATGCTCGACCACCGTCACGCGCCAGCGCAAGGCGCGCGCTGCGGCCGCCACCGGCTGCGCGTCCGGACCGCCGCCGCAAATCAGCAGATGCGGTGCGGGTGCGAGAAATTGAATGTAGCTGCGACTACGGCCGGGAGCATCGAACTCGAATGCGCGCGATGCGCCATCGGCCAGCGCTTGCTGCGCGGCGCGGATCGCGACCGCGGGCAGCGCATCGCCCGCGCCGTAAGTTCCCAATGCCAGATCCGCAGAATCGTGCACGGTCAGAAGCCAGCTCTCATGGCCGGCGCGCGTGGCGCGGCCGGCCGCCGCAAGCGCCGCCGCGGCGAGACTGCCGGCGCCTGCCGGCTCGAGCATGACGCGCATCGCGCCCTCGCAGCCGGCGCCGATGCCGAACAGTATGTCGTCGGGGCCGCGCATGTCGTACTCGACCGCGCGCGCGGCGCCGCTGTCGAGCACCGATTGCGCATGCAGCCGCAGGTCCGCCTCCAGGCACCCGCCGCTCAGCAGGCCGAGATGGCTGCCGTCGGCCATGATCAGCATGCGCGCACCGGGCTTGCGATACGTGGAGCCCGCCGTCGCCACCACCGTGGCGAGCACTCGGGGGCTCGAGTCCGCGGGCGCGCGCTCGAGCAGCAATTCAAGGCTGGTGTCGAGCCGTACGCGGTGGCGGCTGGCCGGCCGCGCAGATTCAGCCGTTCGAACTGCTTCACCCATTATCATGCGCTATTCTGGCAGCAGCGGCGCGCCGCGGGCTAGTGGAAATGAGCATGGAGTCAATGAACGGAAAATTGCATGGCGATCATCGCTGACAACCCGGTAGCCGCGCCAATATCCTCCAGCCAACCGCAGTTCAAGGTGCTTGGCGCGTTGAGCTTCTCGCATATGCTGAACGATACGATGCAGTCGCTGTTACTGGCGATGTATCCGTTGTTCAAGGGCGAGTTTTCGCTGAACTTCGCGCAGATCGGCCTGATAACGCTCACCTACCAGGTGACCGCCTCCCTGCTGCAGCCGCTGATCGGGCTGTATTCGGATCGAAATCCGCGGCCCTATTCGCTGGCGGCCGGCATGTGCCTGACCTTGGCCGGGCTGATCACGCTCGCGTGGGCCGGCAGCTTCGGCACGGTACTGGCGGCCGCCGCGCTGGTGGGCAGCGGCTCATCGGTGTTCCATCCCGAGTCATCGCGCATCGCCCGGCTCGCCTCCGGCGGCCAGCACGGACTGGCCCAGTCGATTTTCCAGATCGGCGGCAACACCGGCAGCGCGATCGGTCCGTTGCTTGCCGCCTGGATCATCCTGCCGTACGGCCAGAAGAGCGTTGCCTGGTTCGGCCTGGGCGCGCTGCTTGCGATCATCGTGCTGTGGCAGGTCGGACTCTGGTACAAGGCGCATCTCGGCGCCGCGCGCGGCCGCGCACCTTCACGAAGCCACCAGCACGCGCTGCCGCGACGCACCGTCGCGTGGTCCATCGCGATTCTGGTGTTGCTGGTGTCTTCGAAGTATTTCTATCTGGCTAGCTTAAGCAGCTACTACAGCTTCTATCTGATCGCGAAGTTCCAGCTATCGGTGCGCTCCGCCCAGCTGCTGCTGTTTGTTTTCCTGCTGGCGGTGGCGATCGGCACGCTGCTCGGCGGCCCCATCGGCGATCGGATCGGCCGCAAGCGGGTGATCTGGGTGTCGATTCTCGGCGCCGCGCCCTTCACGCTGGCGCTGCCGTACGCGAACCTTTATTGGACGGTGATTCTGACGTTCCTGATCGGCCTGATCATCGCCTCGGCGTTCTCGGCGATCGTGGTATTCGCGCAGGAGCTGATGCCGCATCGAGTCGGCGCGGTATCGGGATTGTTCTTCGGCTTTGCCTTCGGCGTCGGGGGAATCGCCGCCGCGGTGTTGGGCAGCGTCGCGGACGCCAAGGGCATCGAGTTCGTCTACCAGATCTGCGCCTACCTGCCGCTGCTGGGAATCGTCGCCGTGTTCCTGCCCGACCTGCGGCAGCGCGCGCAATGAAAGCGCCGGACTCGCAGGCGCGCAACGAAGCCGAACTGCTGGATGCCAATCGCAGCTATTACGATTCGCTCTGGTCCGGCGCTCATCTGGTGGAGCCGCAGCGTTTCAATACCTGGTCCTTGGTGCAGTCCATCAAGCCGCAGTCGGGCAGGATGCTCGAGGTGGCGCCGGGGTTGCGGCCGCGCCTGCCGCTGCAGATCACGCAGTTCATCGACATCAGCGCGCCGGCGCTCGGCAAGCTGCGTGACCGTGGCGGATCGGTGACGCTAGGGCAGGTGCACTTCCTGCCGTTTCCCGACCGCGCGTTCGACCTGGTGTGCGCCCTGGATATCGTCGAGCACGTCGATGACGATGATGGCGCGCTGGCGGAACTATCGCGCGTTGCGGCGGTGGGTGCGGTGTTGCTGATGTCGGTGCCGCTGCATCCGACGCGCTGGACTTCGTTCGACGACTTCGTCGGGCACAAGCGCCGTTACGAGCCGGCGCGCCTCAAGGAGAAGCTGGCGAAGAATCATTTCACCGTGGAGCAGAGCGCCGTGTTCGGGATGCAGCCGAGCTCCTCGCGCCTGCTCGATCTTGGCATGTGGTGGCTCATCCACCATCGCGAGCGCGCGCTGTGGTGGTACAACCGGGTATTCATGCCCATGGGATTGCGCTTCCAAAAACCGCTCGAGTTCAATGCAGGGATGATGGACCTGGAGAAGGTGGATGAGATCTTGCTGGTATGCCGGCGCGCTGCGGCGCCGGGGGATTGAGGAATCGCGTACCATAAATGTGCGCGGCCATGAGGCGCCTGTATATCATCTATAACATGAGATAATCGGAGTAACCCATTGAAAATAGGGATTGTCGGCGTGGGCGCCATCGGGGGCTATATCGGACACCGCCTGGCGCATGCGGGCGAGGACGTGACCTTCGTCGCGCGCGGCAAGAATCTGGCGGCGCTGAAGGCGAACGGCATCCGGCTGATTCTCGCCGACGGCAGTGACCAGGTCGTCGCGCCGGTCAAAGCCACCGACGATTACGCCGCCGCGGGCCCACAGGACCTGGTGCTGCTGGCGATGAAGGCGCATCAGATGGAATCGGTCGCGGCCGACGTGCCGAAGCTGTTCGGCGCCGCGACCGTCGTGGTGCCGATGCAAAACGGAATTCCCTACTGGTATTTCCATCGATATGCCGGGGCTCTCGCCGGCACTCAAATCCGCAGCGTCGATCCGAGCGGCGCGATCGGCAGGCATATTCCAGCGGAGCGGGTCATCGGCTGCGTGGTGTATCCGGCCACCGAACTGCCTGCCCCGGGCGTCATCAAGCACGTCGAGGGCGACCGTTTCCCGGTGGGCGAGCCGGACGGCAGCAGCAGCGAGCGCGTCACCCGGGTGTCCGAGTGCTTCATCCGCGCGGGACTCAAGGCGCCGGTGCTCGAGGATATTCGCGCGGAGATCTGGCTGAAGCTGTGGGGCAACATGACCTTCAATCCCATCAGCGCCCTGTCGCGAGCCACGCTGGCCGGCATCTGCCAGTACCCTCCCAGCCGCGCGCTGGCGGCTGCGATGATGTCCGAAGCCCAGACCATCGCCGGCAAACTCGGCGTGACTTTTCGCCTGCCGCTGGAGAA
>Ga0302325_10013066_pt1 | contig 17751 bp, 17 predicted proteins | sample Palsa_T0_2_FD_201948 | JGI IMG/M metagenome (GOLD analysis project Ga0302325, IMG submission 201948) | Peat permafrost microbial communities from Stordalen Mire near Abisko, Sweden - Palsa_T0_2 | ecosystem: Environmental > Terrestrial > Soil > Palsa > Peat permafrost | place: Sweden: Abisko...
AATGATACCCTGATTTTGAACCTTGGCACAAGTTCCCATGGTCATCTCCTTACGAGTTACAGAGTTCTGAGATCTAAGTCTATCTAAATCATTTACATCCGTCGATCCTACCCCGATGCCTGTTGTTACAGAAAACCAGGACATCAATACAGCCATCATTTTCTTTTCTCTAGAACTCATCCACCTTGATTCCATTCTTCTTTTCTGACACCAGCCTCTCATTATTCACATCTACCCACCATCCATGCGTCGGATCCTTCGATACATTCTTCCCCTCCACATCCATCTCATCCCATGGCTTCGGCGCTAGAATATAATGTATATTCTTAACCTTATCATCTCTCCAGATCTCCGCATGTACACCCTCTCGTCTCAGCGTCTTCAATGCATTATAAATGTACGGCAACGGAACCCAACATCCTCTGAACAGATCGGAGAGCAAAGACTGATCAGCGAAATCCATATCGATTGCGGCATCGGATTCCATGTGTGCGAGGATCAGGTCGTAGACGGATTTTGAAGGGTTCACAACTTGCAGACCGCCGTTCATGAAGCCTAGGGGTCCGACGGCGGGGTCGGGGCCGGTGGTTTGCGCGATCTCTGGGGTGAAGTGTTGGCTTGTGAAGGCGCAGTTCTCCGGCACCCTGCATGTAGCTTCTCGTAAGCCCCAATCTTCTAAATTCGAAATAAAATGACGAAGGGAGGAAGACTAGCATACCAGTCCTTGGGATAATGCGGCTTCTTCAACGGATTACAAACACAAGCATGCCCCGCCGCAAAAACCTTCTTCCCCTTCCCCTCCAACTCCGGCCCATCAAGCTCCAATTCCATCAGCTCATCCATGTTCTGCATCACCAGCATATCGCTGTCTAGCTGCACCACCCTGTCATATTCCACGAGACTGAAGGGCGTGAGTTTGGACCAGCAATCGTAGAAGCGGGGGTCGTTGGAATAGTCCTTTCCTGCTTTCGGGAGGAGATATGCGATTCTTTGTTTCGGGATACCGCGCGCCTCGAGCGCGGCGTGCCCTTCGGCGGGGAAGGCATCGGTGTACAGAGCTACGAGGGGGTATTTGGAGCCGTGTTTCTTGAGGCTGTAGTCGAGGGTGAGGAGGCCGGAGAGGTATTTTGTGTTGGTGATGAGTGTTGTCCACACTCCTTTTTATCAGTAATTGGATTTGTTCACAAGGAAAATCTGCATGCGTACCTTTCTTGGACTCAGTAACTCGCGCTGTTTCGACCATCTTTGCTGGAAGTTGCGTACTGTACTGTGCGGGAAGAAGCAAGTCTTACGGAAGTACAGATAACGAGATTTGTAATATGTAATCTTATATATAGAAAGATGAGAGGGGATTGTTTGACAGCGCACACTCGTTGCACAGCTTGTTATAAACTTCTGCCCAACCTTGACGTGTTTCCCATGGTCCACCCGCTGTCAGAGATGTTCTGCAACACAAACACGTCGATGTTTAGGTAGTGGGGTAGAGGGGGAGGGGCAGTTGAGCGGCTTGTTTCGGCTAATGTCGCGCAGGGATCGGGTCCCGGATTAGCGAGTCTCAGGGGCTCTGAATGACTTGATTGGCATCTTGCTGGGATGCGGATGTCGTGCGACTTGGACAGACACTGCCCTGGATAACGTTGTTTGGACGGCGTATTCCTTTTCAAGTTTGCCACAATTCTATATCGGTCTTGAGTTCGCAGAATTAGACTCGGAAACGCGGACGCGGAATATCTTGACCCCTTTTTAGCCAGAGAACATCTAGATGGACCTGTTTTTCATATGGCCGAGTATTTTTCAATATTCAGAGAATAAGACCTGCTTTATATTGAGTTATGCCTAGAAGCGTCGGGCCGTCATCTCTTCTCTGAATTTTCCTCCTGATAGCAGCTAATAATGAGTAGCAGCCGTTCTATTCCCTGGTTGATGGGGGTGAATATACGGAGTCCAGAAAATAGCATTACTCAGAAGAGCATAAATCGTGGCATTGATTCTATCAACATATCCACCTCGGTCTTTTCCGAAGTAATATCAATGAGCTTTCTTTAAATTTTCGAAATGATAGTGAGAGAGGAAAGAATAGTCATGGTGTTGAACCAAAGCCTAATCCTTCCATCCTTCATATAGACTGCAACGAAGATGTCCAATAAAACCCCCATCAATTGATCCATGTTAAGAACTGTTCAACCGTGTTTGGGTATTCCCTTCATCGTGCGGTTGAGCAGCCTCATTGCTCGTTCACCTTCATCCACGTCCCCGTTCCCTTCCGAATCCTCGTGCTCGTTTTCATCATCTGTCATGTCATCATCATTATCATCATCATCGTCATCGTCATCATCATCACTGCCGTCATCGCTATCGCTATCGCGGTCAATATCCATAGAATGTCCTTCCTTGATAGGAGAATTGCCGTCTTTGTTTTGGCCACGAGGATTCTCCAGCGCTTCTTTCCAGGCCTTTTCCAAGTTTTCAATCTCAGCCATAACCATCTTTTGGACTTCGAGACTAACAGACGCAACGGGCATGTTGTTTGCTTGAAAAAGCGGAGCCTCCAGCATTTGTTGGACGTCTTTGCTCAGCTTGTCTCGAGCATTCAAGGATGCTTGAGCAAGCCTGATTAATATGTCGTCCGCCATCTTCTTCAGATTCTCAGAAATTATCTCGGATGCCATCGTGTACATCTGGTCAGAATGTTTCTCAATATGGTCTGATAGATGTGCCTTCATTCGAGCACCCATTCCAGATCCTACAGCAACAGTCAGTGTCCAAAAACAGATACGAACATTGGAATCTACGTACCAGACTCCTCCTTACACTTTCTATAGACTGGCCTCATGCGGTTCAACACCAATCTCTTTACAACGCTGGGGAAATTCCGGGCGGCTTCTTTCCCTAGGCGTTGAGATTCGGCGATTTTCGATTGCACTTGCTTCTCAAGCAGCAAAATTTGACTAAGAATACCTTTGAGAGGCTGATAGGAGGGCCCGCAGATAGGAGCAACAGATTCTTCCAGGTTACGGGAAAATTCCCTTAGTGATTGGATGACTGTTATCGAGAATGTCCCATAGAGTTCCAATAACTGTTCGTTCAAGACTCTACCCCATGGTATTGCTAATGGCTCGAGAAGTATATCCGCAAATTCCTGGTTCCAGTCATATCGAAGCTTTTTACTCTTGGGAAAATAGCCTTTTCTTGTGCAGATTGCTTTCCATGTGTTAGGTGCAAGTCCTCTGAAAGAGATATTTTTGCAAAGTTGAGCCGCCTTCCTCGGTCCTGCGCAGACTGCTGTTTTTAAGCTTGACCCGATGTACTGATCAATGTCCCGGTGGAAGTGGGACATCATATCTACCAAAGCTTCGCGAGAGGTCTAGGAAGTGTTAGTGCTCTGGCACTTATTGAAGTAATTGGATCATTTACCTTTTCAAGCGCTTGCAAGTGTTGATCCAGGACAACTTGCAGCTGGGTCTTCTGAAACTCTGACAGTCCACAACTCGCATTCCTGTTTTCTGCCCATACCTTGATCGAGCCGTTCATTAGATTCAAACTATTGATAAGCTCGTCAGCAATTACCTCTCTTTGCCCAAGTGTAGATTTCTGGGCAAAATCTTGCAGCTGTGGGATCTGTGTGTGATCGAGATCTGGAAACCCTCGTGGTATTTCGGCCCGTTTGAATCTCCCGCTCAGGCTCTGATACGCCTTTGAGGAGACACAGAATGACTTGAGACTGGTTTGCGACGTAGCTCCGTCTTATTAGCAAAGCTTTCTACGAAATCCAAATCGTGAGTTTCAACTTACCTTGAGCTTTGGATGTTTTTGCTAATTTCGTCAACCCATCCTCGTCCAACTGCATCAATTCTTGCTTGAGCTCAAGTAAGCCGCCTTCAAAGTCTATTTGAAGGTGACTCTGCGTGTACCTATTGCGTGCTGCAATGCACTGTGTGTCCACAGCAACTTTCAAATTGGCAAGAACTTTCTCAATCTGATCCGCTTTGGCAGTAAGCTCTTTCTCGTCGTTTCGGCAAGCCTTTTGAGCTTCCAGAAGGCTCTGACGTTCTTTCTTGATGTCGCTGAGTCTCGAGTTCGCAATGGCCGCGCCGGGTTTGTTTGATGCTCCTTCAATCTCGTCGCGTTCCTCAAATTTGCGCTTTCGAACCGGCGAGCTCTTAGAGGCTACATCGCCCCCTAGGCCTTTCTTTTCTTTGTTGAGTTTCTTCAAAACCTTTTCGATCTGCTTGCACTTCGTAGCGAGTTGTTCAAGTTGGCTCTTCACTTCCGCCAGCGCTTCTCTTTGCTCTATCTCTCCTTCAAGCTTTTCGTTCAAGGCCTCATCCTGTCCCTGCAATGATCTGATGACCTCCATAGAATTAATTTGGTCCGTTTTGGTCATAATAAAAGTCACAAAATCGTCGTCGTATCGGCCTTCCATGAGCAGTTGCCTTTTGAAGGAACGGCCAAGGAGCTCTTTGGCCACAGAATCATCGATAGCTCGCACAATATCCGCAACAACCCATATGTGGTGCAGATTCTGGATGAATTTTTCGGCAACGTTAGCTCTTCCGGCATTAGAATCTCCCAGTCCAGGTAGATCAACGAGCACGAGCCCATTCTGTAACAACGGCGCTTTGATAAATACTTTAACAAGACGTACGAGAGGCCAATATGCCCCTTGGCCTCCTCCGTTCTTATTCGAGCTATCGATATACGCGTTGATCAGGGCAGAGAATTTTTTGGGAGTGGCTTCATGAACCTTAGTCTTCTTCCCAAGGATTTCTGATAGATCTTGCTCCTCGTGTAGCTGCTCTGGGCTCATGTCAAGTAATTTGGTGATTTCAACGCCAGGGTAAACGGCTGCAAGCTTAGCATATGCGATGCTTGCCTCGTTGCCAGACTTGATCCCAAGTTGCTCTCCTTCTGGACGGTTCTTGATATCGTGAGCAAGAATTTCAATTTCCGACATCCATTCTTCGGGGGTGATGAATTCAATCTCGGCCGCGTATTTTTCGGTGGGGTTCTCAGATCTGTTCCAAGAAAGTTCGACAACGGCGGATGTGCTAGCCCGCATGGCGTTGCATGGGAGGACCATCTCTTCATCAACGAGAGCATTGATTAATGAAGACTTCCCACTGCCAGTGTAACCCAGAACTCCGATCAAGACCCTAGGTACTTCAGCCTTGTTGATAATCGTCTCTAAAGCGAGTGTGATCAGCAATCGGTGGAACATTCAGAACGAACGATTGGAGTATTTGCTGGAATAGTAACTTACCCGACTGGTCAATCCATTCTTGACATTTTGGGAAAGCGGCGACATGTTTTTCCATTACTGGAATGAGGCGTTTCAAAAAAGACATGCCAATGTTTACTGCCTCCTCTTTGTAAGCGACACGAATATTCGTCTCTTTCTCATCTTCCTGATTTGAAAATCCTGTCAACAACTCCCTTCGAGATTGGGCAACGTATGACATACCCATGCGGATGCGAGAGCTGTTGACAAAGAAGCATCCATGGTCTTGCTGTTGAAACAACTGGACCATCGAGCAAGTAAGTTTGGTGAGATCTGAAAGGTGACAATGAGCTTGGGTTCTGTGTTGCCATCGGTGTCTATCTTAATCCCAGATTCATCTTTGGCCACCATCTCTGACGATCTCATAGAATGCCCCATTCTGTAATTAAACTTCATCTCGAATGAACTGCGCGGAACTAAAATTGAGTTCACTTAAAACAATTCTCTGTAGCGATTGGGAAATGCCTAAAAGTAGAGATGCAAATACCTGAGATCAAGGTCTCAAAGCTGAGACAATGGCCGACGAAGGCGAAACCATGAACACGATGGCAGGAAATTGAATAGAATAGAGGCCGCCGAACGTGACAGAGCTAGCGTTCTTACTTCAACTTCACCTAGATATTGGGTTAATTCAAGGCTTGATTGCCAAGATGTTGAAGTAGGTAAATGAAAGAGGTGACGAGGATGGAAGATGAGGGAATTGAACGCAAAATATGGAAACGCCAAGCTTTAGATCTTGTATCTGTCAGGTAGTTTGTGATAGTGTAAGCTGGAGAGTGGTGTATTGAGATAGTGTATGGCAAAGGAAAAGGTTGATAACGTATTGGAGGTAGGGGAGATATAGGATGAGAATAACGAGAGTTGAGTGCTGGATGCTGGGGAGAAGGATTGTTGTAGTTCATACCCCCAAGGAGGACTAATTGCTAGTTCATTCTACTCGAGGACGGTGTTCGTTGTTGGGGAGGAGTGTAGAAAGATAGTGTGTGCAAGGAGAGGCTGAGAGTAAAGTCTGTATGGGAGGAGATGTAATGTAAAAAAGATGGGGGTGAGTCCTTACTGCGAAGGAGAAAGCTTGTTGTGATTGATTACTGATAAGTGAATGAACTGGTGATGTACGTTTCTAACGAGTAGCGGTTGGCAAAGTGATATACTGCGGATGGTGATTGCAATAAACTTGACGAATGATGTATTGACCGATGAGCGATGAGTGATGAGTGCGCCAAACGGTAGTGAAGTTGATAAGGTTAAGAGTTGGCGAGGCGTGCCGAGAACAGTAAGGTGAGAGTCTCACTCAGCGGTCGAATGATTTGAAATATGTAGTATGCCGAAAGGTCATGATGGCCAGGAGATTGAGGCGAGAGTTGCTATGTGGTCGAGAGGATCTGTGGCTGCGGAGAGCTGTGAGTCGTCAAGTAGAGTAAGGTATTCGGTTGTGAGGTAAGAGTATTCAACACAGACCGAATGATTCGAGATATGGGAATTTAGTATCCTGCGAAGCGATGAGATGCAAAGCGGTGAGGTATAAAGCTCCAATGGCAAACGGCGAAGTTGAAGGACGTAGGGGAGGAGGTTGAATGAAAAAGATGTGTGAAAATGCTGAATTGAAGCAGCTTATTCAAGAAGTGATGCGAAAAAAGATACGTGAGGAGGTTGAGTAATGAAATGAAAGCTGAAGGGAGAAAAACTTGTCTATTCGTAGAAGCGTTGAGAGCAGACGCACTTGAGTGTCACTATTCGGAAAGGGCTTCTACAATTGGTGTTAAAATGCAGAATATAGAACACATGGTCGGGCCTTTCAACGAATGAATGAAACTATTGCTCTCGTAAGAAAATGAAGGAGAAAATTGTTGCGGTCGATAGAGTGGAAGCGGAGAAGATAGTGACTCGTCGAAGGAGTGAAAGATTCAAGATACAAGAAAGTATGCAGGCTTCCGTCCCATTTCGAAGAAGGTTGCGGGGAACTCAGTATTGAGCAACAAACCTCAATCAGGAAAGTGAGACTTAAATCAGAGTGCACAACATCCTCTATCGGCGATGCAGAGTGCGCTTGACGTGGAAATCACTACTTGCAAGAGTTTCAAGACGTCAAATCCGATATTCACGTTTTGTGGCGAGATGAGCCTCGGCAGGATGGCGCGGTGGCATGGAAATTCTGCAGCAAGGCTGACGACACGTGAAATGCAGCTCTAATAGTCGGAACAAGCAAGTGTCCGCCGAGTTTTCCCCGGAACATTAATTTTGTATGGCGCGCACACCAAAAATCAATGTTATAACACAATTAAAATGGGTTATAAATTTAAAAGGGTACAAAATTTCCATTTCTCTAAATCAAGTCAATTAACCTTGCATCAAATTCTACGTTGTATATTAGAGCTATCTATTAGAATAGTAGAGGAGGCTTGAGTCTTTGTTAGATAAACAAGAAGCGGGAGTTTCGGTGTTCTTTCGGAATAGCGTTATTCCGGCCCGGCTTGGCGGCTAGTCGTAGCCAAACAGATAGTCTTGCTTAGTAATATAGGAGAAGTAATAATAATTATAAAAATTATTGCTTTCATTTTAGAAGGGTTTGCGACGCGTGTTACTTGCAATTTTTTGTCCTAAAGTCGATGCTAAAAGTCGGGTTTTCGGTGGGTTTTTAGTGTTCGGGGAATTGTCGGCGGGACACTTGCTTGTTCCGACTACAAGCGAAGGGTAACCGACTATTAGTGCACAACTGATTGGCGCATCTTCAATCATCATATCAGCATCAATGATTAGATTCAAACGAACAGCATGAAGGGGGCACGATGACGGAGAAGAAGGAGAGCCATAGTAATTACAAGGGCTTTGTAGCGGGTGTGTTTTCTGGCATTGCAAAGCTCACTGGTATGTCATCATCCCACTTCTACAACAGCATCCTTCGCTTTCAAGCCGAACGGCTTCAATCACAGGATGGGAGATATGCGAGAAGTTGTAGAAATACCTAACATACCATCTAGTTGGTCATCCATTCGATACAATCAAGGTTAGATTGCAGACGTCCAACTCCACCCGCTTCTCCGGCCCTCTCCAATGTCTCCTTCAGACCGTCCGAAAAGAAGGTGTCTCGGGACTCTACAAAGGAGCTACCCCGCCGCTTGTAGGATGGATGTTTATGGATAGCATCATGCTGGGATCCCTCACCTTCTACCGCCGAATCCTTCACCAAACCCTCTTCAACCCGCACCGAATGTACGCCTCACCCTTCGCCTTCGCCCAACAAGACCTGCCCCTCCCCGACTCCAAAATCCACAAACTGCCCACGACAGGCCATGCAATGGCAGGTGTAATGGCCGGCGCCACAGTCTCGTTCATCGCAGCACCAGTCGAGCACATCAAAGCGCGTCTACAGATCCAATACTCGTCTAAGAAGTCTGAGAGGCTATATAAAGGGCCTATTGATTGCTTGACGAAAATATATAAATACCACGGCATACCTGGAGTCTACCATGGTCTTTCTGCCACTTTATTATTTAGAAGTTTCTTCTTTTTCTGGTGGGGAAGTTATGATATCTTCACAAAAATGTTGAGCGAGCGGACGGAGTTAAGCACGCCGACTGTGAATTTCTGGGCGGGAGGGTTGAGCGCGCAGGTGTTTTGGGTGACGAGTTATCCTAGTGATGTGGTGAAGCAGAGAATTATGACTGATCCGCTTGCTGGGGGACTTAATGATGGAGTTAGGAGGTTCCCAAATTGGATGACTGCTGCGAAGACGGTTTATGCTGAGAATGGGTGGAGGGGCTATTGGAGGGGTTTTGTACCTTGTTTTTTGAGAGCGTTTCCGGCGAATGCTATGGCATTGGTTGCATTTGAAGGCGTTATGAGGGCTTTGCCATAGAGAGATATAGAGCGGAGATTTGGTATGGCGTTTGGGGGATATCAACCACTTTGAGGAGAATGTTGATGTAATCTTACAACATTGTATAGAATAGAATAGACCAATCTCAATTCATGTTGAAATCTCCACCTTTAACTCACCTTTAGAAAGGCTTGCTCAAAGACACATAAGTTTGGTCGGAGAGCGGCTTGTGGATGGTTTCTGGTGACAGGAACAGAAACAGCTCGATATTGTCAAGCTATGTACGCTCTATATCCTCGATCACTAGCCATCTTCACATACATCTTAGCCAACCCCCTTACTCGTCATCCTCCTCATCGGCATCGTTAACAACATTGAAAAATCGGAGCTCGTAAACACCCTTGGAGGTGGAGACAACTCGGAGCCAATCTCTCAACTGTTGCTTCTTGAGGAACTTCTTTGTCCTATTCCCAACACGTCAGCATTCATCCTTCTTTTCACTTTCGAAGTCGAAAGTATATGGGGTGCTACTCACAAGTACTTGAGGTATCGTCCAGAGAACTGGGTGTGCGCGGTAACCTCAATCTTTCCATCGCCGACATTCTTGATCTGAACGATATCGCCGAGGTTTCCGACACGGCCGTCAACCTTGATCTTGTCTTGAAGGAATTTCTCGAAGGCGGAGACGTCGAAGATCTTGTCGCTGGCGGGTTGCGAAGCGTTGATGATGAACTTTCCTTTTCGTCAGCGCCAATTCTCTTGCACACTTCCTCTACTCATATTCTATGAGAAGTAGGGAAAGGTTTCGCGGTAGAGGAGAGGAGCAACGTACCTTCTTGGTGACCTTGGCCTGCTTGCCCTTGGCGGATTTCTACAAATCGATGATCTTAGCCTACTGCATCACGCCGCAACCTCGCAAGAGGCGGGCCAACAGCAAAGCAATTTCATGTACGTACTGTTGATGGTGCCATTTTTAAGTCGAAGATGGTCGCAAAGAGGTGTAATCCTGCGCCGTTTGTCGATTGAAATGGATTGATGTGGAAGTCGTTGTTCTTGACCCAAAAAATTCGCGAGGAATTTCATTGTGGGTGCCAAGATTTAGAGTTCGCTTGATCTAACCCTTTTGGACAATCACGTGAAAGTGCTGGTTTGAAGTCGTTCAAGTGACTGCAGAAAATGGAATCAAGGTATTGACTGGAAGTGAAGGCTGGGTTTAGTAGTTACATGAACCGGCCAGATTCTGACAGCATGCAGCAATTCGTTCTGTAGAGGAGAGTATTGAGAGAAAAAGACTAGGGTCTTCACGTGACTTTAATCTTGGGAGCAGATTCTGTTCGCAATTTAACTCAACCTATAGTTTCTGCAGCTGTTTTTAAAAAAATGAAATATTTTGTTATACGAACTCAAGGCATCAGGTAAACATGTTTAGCAGGGGTATCGAGAATCTCTTGATTTCATTAATTATTGTATATTAGGCCGCTCAACCTCAAGGAGACCGCAGTCCGTAGAGCTGCTGGCCAGGAACAGAAGTCTGATCAAAAGAGATGACGCAAAAATTCCAGTCCTCCCGTTATGCAATCATGACCGCATATAATCCATGCCCCTCATGTCCAGCTTCCCAGCCATTCGCCGTTCTGCAGCCAACTGGAGTCGAGTGCCGAGGGCAGACTTAAAAGCCGAACATCCCGTGCCAAGAAGAAATCTTTGGAAGATGACGGTGCGCTAAAGCCGTGATGCGGATGGGATAAATCGGCGAAGATTATGTGAGTCGGGCCTCGCCAGAGAATAGGATATCGGATTTTGGATTGAGGAACATCGTCGTCGACTCTAATACTTCAAGATGATGTACCTGCGACTTGTTAGTGATCGCTCTAGGGGCCATGACGTCGCGGTTCGCGTCCGGGTGGGGCATCAAAGCTCCGTGGAGACTTGAGACACCCCGTTCCTGACAACACGACAACGGGAAGTACATACAGAGCGTGAATGATTCCAGGAATATAACCAAGAATTGTCAAGAGGATGTTGATCAAAAGGTCGGCGCCACAGCCACGCTAGATATTGTTGTTAGCTTTGCTCTCGACGGACAGGGGGATCGCGTGTTTCTTACCTCAAGGAAGACACCAAGAGGAGGGAGGATGATGGCAAGAATGATCTTGCAGATGTCGCTGGTGGAGGTCAGCTTCTGGTGGTGGAAATGGCGCTTTCAACGGTCGCGCCATGGCGCCCGGATGTGGAAGTCTTCTTACCTTGCTTGGAAAGCCATTGTGAAGTGGATTTGTACAGGGACGGAAACTGATATATGTTCAATACAAAAATCTGAAGGTTTGCGATTGAGATGGAACTGAGAAAGTTTCGGTCATGGGCAGGAATGTGAGAATTGAGGAAATCGGAGGTCTTATTTAAAACTTGCCCGCCGGGTCGCGCCCACGTCATTGCCTTGGCAAGCATCAATCAGCTCACCCGCTCGCGTTGCCAGGATTTCGCTGGTGCTCACTGCGTTGCACTTCCCTTGCCTCTACTCTGCGTCACTACCCGCTAGCAGCATCTAGATTGCTTCAATTGCCCACCATCCGACCAATGCCGTGGCCGTTCCAAGGAAATAGACTTCAACGACTGGACAGACGCGTCGACCATTTCGAGATGTGGCGGTGAACTGTGGCTGAGGCTGCAGAAAATCGTCAGGAGATCACCAGAATGGGGGAACCATTCCCCTCTATGGTGATTCTGGGGGAACATCGGCGGCGAGGTTCAGAACATCAGACATCGGATATCAGACATCAGCAAGTTTTCGATCAGCACAGCACAGGGTTGCACGCTGGAATGCCAATGCATTTCTAATTCCATTCCCGAGCTTTCCGAATTCCGCACACATGACGACTAATCCCGCTGGCTGAAGAATTGAGGCCTGGTCCACACATTTTCCGAAGAGGATCAGCTGATAATCTAGCAGCACTTTGTCGTACTTGCTGGCTCAGGACGATAATGAGCAGAATGTGTACAAACTGGCAAATGGGAGCTTGAAACTCACATGCGGGTCTCGCCATTCTGGGGTTGTTCAAATCAGCGCAACATGCATATGCACCATGTACATTTTTGAGCAATGGCCAGCGCCCCTTCCCCTTCCGCCTAACTTGAGGTTTTCACTCTCTTCCTACAGACTTCACACTTACTCCCTAGACAGCGAGCCCAGAACACTGAAATAGGACACGGTCTCAGTGGCTGCTTCCATGGGGACTCTATTGGTACGTCCTGGCTTGTGGCTGACATTGGTTATTTCGTTAGGCCAATCAAATGCACCGTGTTTAACGGCAAGTTTTCCAACCTAAAATATTCATATTATTGCCTTTCGCCTTGCAAAGTCCGCTCCCTTTCTTCCTCGTGTCCTAGAGATTTGCGTTTTTGATTGCCTTCAATCGCGAAGCTGCACGCGTCGCAACTAGCAATATGCTAGCGGGCGTCACGGTTATCTACTGGCAAGTAGCCCTTGCGCTTCTCATCATCTTTATCAATTATGTTGTTATCAAAGGATGGCACTCAAGAAGACTGTTCTACAAGCTCAGGCGGCAGGGGTTGGTAAGTCGAGATCTCTATCTTTTCCTCTGCCTGAGATTTCTGACGCCTGGTAGCCCATACCTTCTTGGAACATTGTCACTGGCAATATGCTCGCCGTCATCGCTCTTCTGAAGCGATTTCCAAGCAATGCCCATCAGAACTATCTAATTACCGAGATGTCTAAAAGCTTCACCAAGTGGGATTCGGCATTTTATTTGGACCTGTATGTATTCGAATTTCTCCTCACTCAGCTCGTAACCGAAGTTCCGACAGCAAGAGTTAAAGCCTGATCTTACAGGTGGCCCTTTAGTATACCATTTCTGGTAGTTTCCTCGCCATCTTTAGCTATTCAGGCAACACAAGAACTCGATTTGCCTCGGCCATTTGATCTGGACCGGTTCTTCCGTCCACTTACTGGTGGAAGCAACACCCTCTTTACGTTGAATGGACCAGAGTGGAAAAAGTCGCATGATATTTTCAAACCTGGTTTCAGTGCAGGTTACATTCTAAGCCAAACGGATCACATTGTCAGAGAAACCGCAGACTTGGTTGAGATTTTCAAAGATCATGCTAACAAGGGCGATATCTTCCTCTTGGACGATCTACTCGGTTATTTCATGATGGACATCATTGGAGCTGTAACTTTAGGCTCCCGGCTGCACTCCCAAAAACAATTCAATCAGCTGGCATATGCAATGAGGAGCCAGGTGCGATGGCAGATCGCGGATGGCGAACTGAACATCTTCAAGAGATGGAATCCAGCTCGGCCTCTGGTCCAATGGTACAACAGCTGGCAGATGGACAGCTATATATCAGAGGAACTTGACAACCGATTCGCGGAACGTCAAAACAGCAATGATAAACCTCTCCGTTCAATCATGGACCTTGTTCTGGAAAACTACATAACGGAAAATCCGTCAGCGAAAACATCAAGTCGAATAGATCCAACCTTTAAGAAATGGGCAACAGTTCAAATACGTGCTTTCCTATTCTCGGGACATGATTCAACAGCATCCACGATTGAATACTGCTATCATCTACTTTCGAAGCATCCAGAAGCCATGGCACGCATCCGGGCTGAGCACGACCAAGTTTTCGGAACTGATCCTTCAACCGTCGGAGCACAATTGCTAGATCAACCGCAGAAGATCAACATGCTGCCATACACCACCTCAGTATTAAAAGAAGCAATGCGCCTATTTCCAGCTGCTTCTGCCGTCAGAACAGGACTTCCTGGGGCTGTTCTTCAGGACCCCAACGGCAATCGCTTCCCTACGGAAGGAACGACAATCCTGATCATGCACAGCGCCCTCCATATCAACCCAAATTACTGGAAAGAGCCCAATTCGTTCATCCCCGAGCGATGGCTGGTCGGTCCCGAACATCCTTTATATCCCGTCAAAGGAGCATGGAGGCCATTCGAGTTTGGTTCTCGGAATTGCATTGGGCAGACGTTGGTGATGCAGGATATTAAGACTGTGTTGGCTATGACTTTGAGGGAATTCGACGTTTGTAACGCTTATGCTGAATGGGACGAATTGCATCCGAGGAAAGGGTTGAAAACTGCTTGGGGGGAGAGAGCATATCATGTTTTTAGAGCTGCTGCTCACCCTGCTGATGGCTTTCCATGTCGAGTGACAAGACAGAGGAGATGATTTAACTTCTGCTAGATTGTGAAACTATTTGTATTTCAACCGGCTAGTGATTTGGTCAAAAAGTGCAATTGCCTTGGAAATTGTGCAGGATGTATGAATCACTTGAATCAGGACTACCTCCTCGGAGCTTTTCAATCAAGATTTTGGGGCACTCGGGGTTTAGTTATGCTCGAAAACTTACATCTTAATTCCATGCCTTCGAAGTTGATGAAGGGTCGGACTCCCAACCATCGAGGTCTACGTCAAGCAAAACAGTAATTGAAAGTGTATATCCCTCAATCTCGGAGGCTCTCTGGCGCACACTCGTCGGCAATCGCTCCTCGGCTGGCCATTCATCTGCCCCAGAGTCATACTCTTGCCTTTTATCTCTTCAGCTCCTAGAAGCATGGCAGAATGAATTTCTATCTTCAGATGTAGCATATTGACTTGGGGAAACTCTCACACAGTTCCGTTCGGGGAACAAAGACATGGACATATAATATATTTAGTATGAAATTAGGGGATATATTAAAGTCACCGAGTCTCGTGTCTAACATCAAGAACGGATCCAAAAAGTGGACAGACGCTGCCTCATGTGCGAGGAAAATGTTGGAGTATAGAAGGCTTTTACAACGAGGAAAGGATATCTGGATGTTATGCCTGCAAGTGCAAGAAGTGGAGATATTGTTGCGACTCTGACTGATGCGGAGATGGTGGTGATTTTGCGGCCGGTGGATACAGACCGAGAGAAGAGGTTGCACAGAGTGATTGGATTAGCTTATGTGTATGCATTGATGGATGGAGAGATAATAGGTAAGCTGAAGGGGGAAAAGGCTGAGATGCAGGACGTCAGGTTTTGCTGAAATGTCTCTTTGTGATAGTTTTTCAATCCACGGACTTCGGTCCCAAACCCCAGAAAAGAATCAACGTTTCCTTCTCTCAAGATTCCTCTAGCTTGCAGATAGGATCCTTTCCTTGCCCCGTATCATGTGCTCTGACTGACGGTATTCGGCCGCGATAACCTTATCCTGCTTCGCTACTACTACAGTACGTGATACCATGTGACTCTGGCACACCCCTTTTTGGTTGAATAATGCAAAATTTGGGGTATAGTTGTCTTCTCAAGCTCATGTGTATCCTTGGCTTAGAACTATATCGTGGCTACTAGTGTGCAAGCAGATGTTTTCTAGGCTGCGGTCAATAAGACGAGAAACTGTGAGCGTACAAGCAGGCCAAGTGCAAAATAGAACTTTGTAGGCTTTCATTTCACCGAGCACCACAAATCCAAGGCATCTGCAAGTCAGTCCAGACTGATAATCTACTTCGTAATGCCATAGACTGCTGATTTAAGTGACTCTTCATCACGTGTTTAGCCCCTGTGATAAATAATAGAAATGGATTGGAGAGCCAAGCGACAATTCCTCTGATGGAGTGCCAGATTTTCTTGCACCGCTTTTCATGCCTAAATCGTTGCCGCAGAAACGAGGCCGCCATTGTATGTAAGCCAATGGTGTGCTTTAGCGCAGAGCTAGCGCATGCAGGACTTCTGGAGTTAGCCCCCAAACAGCCCCCAAACAGCCACCATTAGGTATTCATGCTTAATCACGTGTTTTGGTCGCCTGCAATGGTTTTACCCTTTATTTAAACTTGATAAATCCGTCGCTCTAATCTCAAAATCAGGAGAAGTGTAGCACACCTTTTCAAAATCCCATCCCCAACGACCGAATGCTTGGTTTGGTTGTGTCACGTGATTCACTCAAGTCCCTTTCCGAGTTTTCATCGAGTTCGTTCGAGGGACAATCGCAAATTACCTGTCGAAAGATGTAGGATTTTTGAGTCATAACATTTTTCAATCTTCTAAATTTGTCGGGCTTCGACCCAATCCGGTGTTACCAGAAACCTCAAGGGTCTGCGGTTTTGCCAAGCCAAGCTACCCCTCTTCAGGCTCTTCTTGAACCTCCATGTCTGACGAAACAAGAGTCTCCTCCTGTGAGCCCTCTCCGACCACGAGCGCCTGCCCGGGGTGTAGTTTTTCCACATGTCTCTCTCTATCATGTTTCCGCACGAAAGCCTTTCCGCAGAATTTGCAATCGTATGGTCGGAGATTCGCGTGAGTTCTTTTGTGAGCCTTGAGATTATGAGCTCTCGTGAAGTCTTTCGAGCAGATATCGCACACATGCTTTGCCGGCGGCTTCCTGATTTTGGGAAATAATGCTGACGGGTCAGGATGGTTGACGTTGATGTGTTTTTTCAGCTCTTTCTCCGTACTGAAACCATAGTGACTTCGTGAGCAGCTGCTCTCACTGCAGAAGAAGGGTTTTTCATGCCGACTGACATGGTTGTCACGACGAGCGCTTTCAGGAAAGCCTTCGTGGAAGTAAAAACAAGCGTGGCGAGGACATTTATGCCAGTGAGTTCCGTAGTATTGTTCTAGCTTGTTTCTTGTGGCAAGATCAAGATCTTCAGATGTGCGTAAGCCCTCCAAGATAGCTCTGTTCTTGGTGATGATCTCCCCAAATTCTCCCAGGGCATCGATTTTCTCTTCTTTTGCTCTGAGCTTTCTCGTGTTACTCACTAGGAGTAAGAGGTTTTCGTAGAAATCAGCATCCTTGATATGTTTGCATTTATCCCTCAACTCCTCTGTTATGTCCTCATGACTGGCGTCGTCCGAACCATAAGCATCTTGGAAGTTATTAATGGCGGATCCAATATCATCTGTATAAGGCAAGTAAAGAATTGAAGCCTCGAGATGATCTACCCAATGTAGGATCGCATAGTCCTCAAAGGCGTAGTATCCCTTCATCATATACTCTTTGATCGTCTCTTCAGACAGACAAGGGTCGAAGCAGTCGAAGAGAAGATACTGTAAGCACAGAATCGCGAGTTTGTGCTCTTCATCATGAATCTTTACATAGTCATTGTGTGTCAAATAACTGTTGTTATCAAGTCAGTAACGGTGTAAGAAGAAATCCATCAGTGCAAGTCGTTTTAGCGAGCAAGTATATTTCTAAAAAAAAAAAATTGTAGGTAGTTGACTATGATGACTAGCAAACGCTAGAGTGGGCTTCATGGGTGGCAAGAGCGTTTCTGGTGCGGAATGAATGATGATGAATTAGGAACGACTTACGATTTAGCTGTTCCATGCACGAGCTGCACTCGATCCCCAGGAAGAACATCGATTAAAGATCCACAAATATCCCTGACATGTGTACATAACTGACGGTTCTCGAAGTCCACAGTCTGGTTTTGTGTATTCATGGATACGGCCCCTTGAATCTCGTGCCATTTTAGCGGTCGTTTTGAGCAAGCAATCCAACCGAGCAACCTTTGCGCAGTGTTACGTTCTGCTAGATTTGGATTGCGGTAGACTCGAGCTACGATCCTGGCATAACTTTCAAAAGTCTTTCAGCTCGAAACTCATCTCAAAAGAACCCGAAACCACTTACGCCTGCTCAAAGCCTTTTGGAAAC
>Ga0302325_10013069_pt1 | contig 17748 bp, 16 predicted proteins | sample Palsa_T0_2_FD_201948 | JGI IMG/M metagenome (GOLD analysis project Ga0302325, IMG submission 201948) | Peat permafrost microbial communities from Stordalen Mire near Abisko, Sweden - Palsa_T0_2 | ecosystem: Environmental > Terrestrial > Soil > Palsa > Peat permafrost | place: Sweden: Abisko...
AAAGAAGATGATGCCGAAGAACAGCAGCACTCCTTCGCGCCAGTTGAGAATGATCCATCCGACATTGAGGGCAACCGCCAGCGCCACCAGGGTTATGCCCAGGAAAAGGAAGAAGACGATAGCTCCGCGGCGGCTCGTGATGCGCATGGCGTCAGCCCGATTTTACCGCGTTCACGGCCGCAGGGTTACGAAACGCCGAAGAGGATGGATGGACCGGAATACCTGAGGCTGAGCCGGATTTCCCCTGCTGCCTTCCGCGCGTGCACCAACCCGTGGGACACGACAATCTCGCGTACTACCCTGCAAAATGTCTTCCGTTGGCAAGGATTTTTTCATGACGTCTGGACGGCCACGGCTGTTCGTTCCGCTGTCCGAGGCATAAGTTCGGCAACGGTGGAAGGTAGAGCGTGAGGATAGCAACGATTGTCTTGCCACCCGTGGGAAGTGAGCTCATCGCGGTTCGTGGGGCTGATCTTGGTGATCAGAGCCTGAGCCCGAAGCTAGCGGAGTTGGCCGCTGAACAGACGGAGCCGCGGCGAAGCTCTTTTTGTCGTCGGTGGTTTCGCGAAAGAAGTCTCGCGAAAGAAGATGGTGCGGCGGCACCACCACGCGCGAGTTGGTGAGCTGGCGCCAATGGCTGCAGTCAGAAGGCCGCACCCATGTGGCGCCGGAAGATGATTTTCGTGGCAGATCGCAATCGGCCCAGGGGTTGACTCCACCATTCTTGTTGGGCACCAAGGGAAACCGGGCGGAGAGTAGCCCGCCCGGAGACCCTGAACCCAGTCGCGCCAAAGTTAGGGAACCTCTACTTCGATCGCGGCTGACTTGCTGCTTTCGTCGCCGGACGCATTCACCGCTGTGGTGGCATAGTAGTACTTGGTGCCGCTCGCGACCGTGGAATCGCTGTAGAGCGTCGGGACAACCAGGCTCGAGTTGATCCTGCTCCATGTCGTTCCGTTTAGACCACGATAGACGTTGTAGCCTGCGACGTCGCCCGACGTCGAACCGTTCCAGCTCAGGTCCACGACATAATCGGGCGTACTCGTACCTTGGATGACAACCTTGTAGGAAGCGTCAGCGGAATGAACACCGCACCCGAAGACCTCCACAACGAAGGAGTCGGTGGCTGCCGTGGTCGGCGTTCCGGCGAGGACGAGCGACGTCGTCGTGCTGGACACCTCCGTGGTGACGCCCGCGGGCAGCGCTCCGGATGCGATCTCCCACTTGTAGGGAGTGCAGCCGCCGGTGGCCTCGATGACCGCAGAATAGCCGGTTTTGACCGTGCCATTCGGTAGGCTGGTGGTGGTGATGCTCACGTTGGGACTGGGACCGACCTCAGCTTCGACGACAACCTTGTAGGAAACTCGAGAGATAGCACCGCCGCACCCGGTGACCTCCACAACGAACGAGTCGGTGGCTGCGGTGGTCGGCGTTCCGGCAAGCTGCAGGGATGTCGTCGCGCTGGACACCTCCGCGGTGATGCCGGCGGGCAGCGCTCCGGATGCGATCTCCCACTTGTAGGGAGTGCAGCCGCCGCTGGCCTCGATGACCGCGGAATAGGCGGTTTTGACCGTGCCGTTCGGCAGGCTGGTGGTGGTGATGGCAACGGATGCCATACATGGGGACGCGAATACGATCAGCAGGAGGGAGACTCGCCAAGTCTTCATGACCCGATAGTGGCGCGATTCCAGGATTCGCAACAGGTTGGGAAGGTTCTAGAACTTCTCATTTTTTCATTCGTGGTTCCATGGGGGGACGGCTTCTTCGTGGTTTACAATGTGGGGGGAGCCAGCGTTCGGGGTATGAGGGAATCAGGCGGACACCCCAGTCGGGCCTTCGTGGCCACTTGCCAGCGTCCGCCGAAAACAGAAACCCGCCAGAGAGGCGGGGTCTTATCCCAGAAAAGCAGAGTGCAGCTCTAGTCCCCCGCCGCTGCCGCTTCCGGCAGGGCCGCGGTAATAAGCCGTCCATTCGGTGCCGCCGCCAGCCCGTTTTCCAGGTCAGCCAACTTCACGCGCTTGATGTCCCAAGCCAGGCCTAGCCGATTCAGGGCCCAGATGCCGTACCAGTTCATGTCGATCTCATACCAAGTGAAACCGTGCTGCGCCGCCGTGGGATGGGCATGGTGATTGTTGTGCCAGCCTTCCCCGAAAGTCAGCAATGCTACCCACCAGCTATTGGTGGAAAGGTCGCGGGTGGCAAAACGGCGCGTGCCCCAAGAGTGCGTAGCCGAATTGACCAGCCAGGTAGCGTGCAGGCCAACCACCGTGCGCACGAAGATGCCCCACATAAGAAACGGAAGCCCGCCGATGGCGAACAGTATGACGCCCAGCACAATCATGGGAACGTAGTGATACTTCGTAATCCAGACGTGGAATTTATCCTTGGCGAGGTCGGGGACATAGCGGGCCAGTGTGGTCGTGTCATGGTGCATGGACTTGCCCATGAGAATCCAGCCCATGTGCGCCCACCATTTGCCCTCGATGGGCGAATGCGGGTCGCCATCCTGATCGGAGTATTGATGATGAATGCGGTGCGTGGCTACCCAGAAAATCGGTCCGCCTTCAAGAGCCAGCGTGGCGCAAATGGTCAGGAAATACTCGACCCACTTCGGCGTCTTGTAGCCGCGGTGCGTGAGCAGCCGATGATAGCTCATGCCGATGCCCAGGCTGCCCGAAACCCACCACAGGCACAAGGCCACGAACAGTGCCTTCCATGTAAAAAAGAAAAGTGCCGCCACCGCTCCGATGTGAAACAGCGCCATGAATACCGCAGTCACCCAGTTGATTTCACCGTTTGCCGCTTGTCGTTTTTCCAGGCTTTCCAGTTCCATGTCCAAAGTGTGCCCCATTTGCTGGTCTTGAGTTCGCTACCGTACATACCTAACCTATCAAGAGATCGGGGCAAGCCACTGTAATACTTGTGTAATAGCGGGATTCCGGGGCGTTACGGGGCATTACGGAGGTACTGGAAGGATTCGAAAGAAGAAGAAGAAAAGGAGCAGGGCGAGGCCACCGGCCGCGCCCTGCCGAACCATGACTCATGTAGACCGTTAGGCGCTCATCGGCATCTGCTTCATAAATTCTTTCTGCGCTTCTTCCATTTCTTCCATCGTCACATCGCGTTTGTGGGTTCCGATGGACCACTTGTGTCCGAAGGGATCGGCGAGCTTGCCGTAGCGGTCGCCCCAGAACATGTCAGCGACCGGCATCTCCACGGTGGCCCCCGCCTTCACCGCGCGATCAAACGCCGCGTCCACATCGTCAATATAAATGTGCAGCCCCATGCCGCTGCCGCCCGTGGACTGTGGCGACAAGGAACCGAACTGGGGGAATTCGTCGGCGAGCATGATGATGGAGTCGCCGATGCGCAGCTCGGCATGCACGATCTTGCCGTCAGGTCCTTTCATGGCGCCTTTTTCTACGGCGCCAAACGCCTGCTTATAGAACTCGATGGCGCGAGCAGCGTCGCGGACCGTCATATATGGAGTGACGGAGTGGTAGCCCTTGGGAATCGCTTCAACAGTCATGTGGTCCTCCTAAATTAGGAAATTCCGGCGGGACGAAGTTTACACCAAAAAGTGCGGATCGGCGTGTCAAATGTCTGTTACAAGGGTATTTAGGGCCGGCGACAATCTGCGCTCGGGCTGGGAAAGAATTAGAAGAATCGGGTCACGCCCTCTTCCAGCACGACCACGCGGTCCTCGATCCCGGCCGAGCGTGCCTCCTGCTCTAGCAATTGGAGCGGTTCATCCACTGGCTCGTGCGATAGCCGGAAGGTTCCATAGTGCATGGGTACCATCCAGCGTGCCTTCAAATCGAGGAAGGCACGGGTGGCGTCGGCGGGATTGGTATGCACGTTGCGGAAGGTCGGGGGATTATAGGCGCCAATGGGAAGCAGCGCCAGTTCCGGCGACAGGCGCCGGCCGATCTCGCGGAAGCCGGCAAAGTAGGCCGTGTCTCCCGCGTGATACACCGAGTGTTTCCCTGACCGAAGCACGTAGCCGCCGTAACCCCGGTGCGAATCCTTGAGGATCCGTGCTCCCCAATGCCGTGAAGGAACGTGCGTCACCGACAAGCTGCCGTGCCGCGAACTGTTCCACCAGTCAAGCTCGATGATCTCGGAGAAGTCCAGATCGGATACAAGGTCCGTCACGTGGCTTGGAACGATGATGGCCGGGGCGGTGCCCCGTGTGCGCAGATTGTTCGCCACGATGGCGCGCAACGACGGCCGGTGCAGATGATCGAAATGCGCGTGCGTCACCAGCACCAGATCAATGGCCGGCAAATCGCGAACTCTCAGCCCGGGACGACGCAACCGCTTCAGCACAAAGAGCCAGCGAGCGAAGTTGGGATCGATCAGCACGCTCTGCCCGCCTACCTGCACGAAGAAACTGGAATGTCCGATGAAAGTAACCCCCAGCTCGCCGTTCGTGGCAAGACGCGGCTTGTGGGTCTCGCCGCAAAGCGGAGTTACGGCCGAGCGGCGTACCAGCCGCCCGAACTGCGACGCGCGCTTGCGGAGAGCCCGACTGTGAAGCGTTGCTTTGATCATCCTGAATTGATCGTCCCGAAAGCCAGTCTCGTTGTTGGATGAGGGGTGCCAGATGCTGGCTCTATTTTAGTTCAGGCCAGTAAGGAAACGTGCGTAATTCTGGCAGTTCCTCCACGACGCTTTTGACGTGCACGGGACCCACCCAGGGCAGAGCCAGAACAGCCAAATGAGCGGAGAGTGCCTTAAAAAGCCGCCACCCATGAGAGCCCTGCTTGACCTCGATCCGGTCGCTCATATCTAATCCGAAAAGTCCTTTCCTCGCGAGGAGAAACTAGAAATGCGCGTCGCTTTCTTGGGTCTGGGAATTATGGGGCATGCCATGGCCACGAATCTGGTCAAGGCCGGCTATGAAGTCACGGTTTGGAACCGCACCCCGGGCAAACTGGTGGAAGGGGCGGGCATCGCTCCCACTCCCGCGGCGGCGGCGCAAGGGGCCGAAGTCGTCTGGCTCTGCGTTTCCGATACCGCCGCTGTCGATGGAATATTGTTCGGCCCCGATGGCGTCGAGGGGTCGCTGGCCGAGGGCATGATCATCGCGGATTCCAGCACCATCTCGCCCTCTGCCACCTTGAAGTTTTCCGAGCGGGTTCGCGCCCGGGGAGTGGCCTACGTCGACGCTCCCATGACCGGATCGAAAATCGGCGCGGGCAACGGGACGCTGATCTTCATGGTCGGCGGTGACGAAGCAACCATCGACCGCCTCAAACCTCTGTTCGAGGCCATGGGCAAAAAGATTTTCCGCATGGGCGAGACCGGCAAGGGTCAGGCTACCAAGCTCGCGATGAATCTGCAGATTGCCCTCATTTTCGAAGGCTTTGCCGAGGCGCTCACTCTCGCCACCAAACTCGGGGTGGACCCGCGGCAACTCGTGTCGCTGATCGAGGCCACGATGGTCCGTTCTGGCGTGGTGGAATACAAAGCGCCCTTCGTCCTGCAACGCGACTTCACGCCCAACTTTCCACTGCGCCTGATGCACAAAGACATCTTGCTCACGCTTGAAGCCGCGAAAGAAGCCCGCGTAAAGTTGCCCGCTCTTGAAACCGTGGAAGAGATCTACGAAATGGCCACCGAAGATGGCCACCGCGACCTCGACTACGCCGCGACCTTGACTCTCTTAGAAAAGTGGGCGGGAGTACTGGTGAAGGGCGAAGCAGCGTAATGCGTTGACGCGACGCCCGTTGGCTCCTGGTAGGGTCGCCACAGAGCGGGCCTTTTCCTTGATCGGCGAAACCATCTCGCACTACCGCATCGTCGAGAAGCTCGGCGACGGAGGGATGGGTGTGGTCTACAAAGCCGAAGACGTGAAGCTCGGCCGCTTTGTCGCGCTTAAATTCCTGCCCGACGACGTAGCGAAAGACCCGCAATCCCTCGCCCGCTTTCAGCGTGAAGCCAAGGCGGCCTCGGCACTGAATCATCCCAATATTTGCACCATTTACGAAATCGACGACCAGCACGGACCGGCGTTCATCGCCATGGAGTTTCTGGATGGAGTTACGCTGAAGCAGCGCATCGGCCGAAGGCCCATCGAGACCGATGTTCTGCTGGGCCTGGCGATCGAGATTGCCGACGCCCTGGACGCCGCTCATTCGCAAAATATCGTGCATCGGGACATCAAACCTGCAAACATTTTCGTAACCAAGCGCGGACGCGCCAAGATTCTGGATTTCGGCCTGGCCAAGGTTTCCCTTCCTGCCAGTTCCGCCAGCCAAATCGCTGCACAGAATACGCAGACTGCTACCTTCGCCGCCGACGAACATCTCACCAGTCCCGGTACGACGCTGGGAACGGTCGCCTACATGTCTCCGGAACAAGTCCGGGCCCAAGAGTTAGACGCTCGCTCCGATTTGTTCTCCTTTGGCGCAGTGCTCTACGAGATGGCTACGGCCACGCTGCCTTTCCGTGGCGAAAGCTCGGGAGTCATCTTCAAATCCATTCTGGACGCGGCTCCCACACCTGCCGTGCGGCTAAATCCCGATCTGCCGCCCAAACTCGAAGACATCATCCACAAGGCTCTCGAGAAGGACCGCAATCTGCGCTATCAGAGTGCGGCGGAGATGCGGGCCGACCTGCTGCGGCTGAAGCGAGACACGGACTCCGGCAGGTCGATGGCTGTGACGGTGCCGGAACCTGTTTCTCGTAGAAGACGGCTGCGATGGGTCGCTGCCGGGGCGGTTGCGCTTATCGCCGCCATCATGATCGCAGTCTGGCTCTGGCAGTCTCGGCATGCCGCCGTCTCCTCCTTCGATTCTCGAAACCCGAGGGCGATTGCCGTGCTGCCGTTCCAAAATGCGGGCTCCGACAAGGATACAGATTTTCTACGACTCGCTTTGCCAGATGAAATTGCGACTGCTTTGAGCTACGTGCCGTCGTTCTCGATCCGTCCCTTCGCCACGACGAGCAAGTACAACGGGCCGAATGTGGACTTCGAAAAGGCTGGTCGGGAGATGGGAGTGACCTCCATCGTAACGGGACACTACCTCACGGAAGGCAAACAGTTGGAGATCACGCTGGAGGCGGTGGACGTCGCGAATAACCGCAGTGTTTGGCGAGAAGCCATCAGTGTTCAAGCCTCCGACAATATTGCCATGCGGGAACAAGTCACCTCGAGAGTGCGGCAAGATCTCGTTCCCATGCTGGGAGGATTGTCAGCCTCGGGGGAGGGGGGGACTCGACCGAAAAGCGAGGAGGCGTACGATTTGTATTTGCGCAGCATTGCCGTACCCCGTGATGTTGCTCCGAACAAGGGCGCGATCGCAATGCTCGAGCGCGCCGTCGGGATTGACCCCAGCTACGCGCCTGCTTGGGAAGCTTTGGGCTTGCGGTATTACTTTGACGCCAGCTATGGCGACGGCGGAGAGCAAATGTTAAGGCGTTCGGACTCGGCCTTTGAACGCGCTATCGCGCTTGATCCAGACCTGACTTCCGCCGTCGGGGACCTGATCGTGAACCGGATCGATGAAGGTGAACTGGGGAACGCCTACGCCGAAGCAACAGCACTGGTCAAGCGACGGCCCCAGAACGCCCTCGCGCACTTCGTTCTGAGCTACGTGCTGCGCTATGCCGGGCTGTTGGAGGACGCGGCCCGAGAGTGCGACACTGCCTTGACGCTGGATCGGAGAAATTATCAATTCCGTTCATGCTCGGCAGTTTTCATGCAATTAGACCAGCCTGAAAAAGCCATGGAGTTCGTCCGTCTGGATTCAGGTTCAGAATGGGCGACTCGATCTGCTGCCTACATCCTTCTCGGCCAAGGCAAACTGGCCGAAGCACGAGAAAGCATCCAGAGAACCTCGGCGGATCCTCGACTGGGTCGCGATTTGCTTGCGGCCTGTGTCGACCCGTCACAACACTCGTCATTGGACAGACTGGCGCATGAGACGGAAAACACCATGCTGAGAGTGACGGATGCGGAGCCTCGCTACCTGGTCGGAACTTTGCTCGAGTACTGTGGCCAAAAGGAGGCCGCCCTGCGGTTGCTGAAGAGTGCTATCGAACACAACTATTGCGCCTACACCGCCTTAGAGACCGACCCGTTGCTTGCCAAGCTCCGGGGAACTCCCGAGTTCAGCGCATTGCAATCGGCGGCGAAACAGTGCCAGGACAGGTTCTTGGCGCAGCGAGAACAGCATCCACAATGAAACCCGGTCCGACATCACCATCCTAAAGGCAGCCCGAGCGGGGGATGCGAAGCTGCCATTGAGATATTCATTCAGTTCTCGATGAGGACTTGTGGGCCAAGTTAGTAAGCCAGCAGGATCCTCAAGTCGCGCAGGTTGTTCCCCGTGGGCCCGGTCTCGATGGCATCGCCGAGCGCGCTGAAAAACGGATACGCGTCAAATTCCTTGAGCGCTCGACCGGCATCGAGCCCTCTTAACTGCGCTCGCTCCACCGTGGTTCCATCCACGACCGCGCCGGCTGCCGGACTGTTTCCATCCACTCCGTCCGTTCCCGCGCTGAGCACGGTGATGTTCCCTCCCGCAATCCTGGCGGCACACGTCAGAGCAAACTGCTGGTTGCGTCCACCGACACCACCGTTCGTGACTTTCACCGTCACTTCCCCGCCGGAAATCAGGCACACCCGGCCGGATTCTCTTCGTAGTTCGCGCAGGCGTTTCAGCAAATACTCTGCCGCTCGCTCGTAGTCCCAGTCGTCACAGGAGTTGTCCACATGGACCGTGAACCCGGCGCGCTCGGTCGCCGCACTCGCCTGCTCGACAGCGGTCTGGTTGGAGAGAATTGTCCACCAGCGCGAACGATGAAACGCCTGATCGTCGGACTTCGGCGTCTCCTCCAGAGCACGGCGTTCAAAAAGCTCGCGCGTGGAGTGCGGAAGCTGTGGCAGCAAGCCATGCTCCTCGGCGATACGGTAACAATCCTCTACGCCGGTTGAATCGGGCATCGTGGGGCCGGACGCCAAAGCATCGGGAGTATTGGCGGGGACGTCGGAAACCAGCAGGGAGACCTGCTGCGCCGGAAACGCCGCCTGCGCCAGCCGTCCACCTTTCACGGCCGAGAGATGTTTGCGGATGGTATTGATTTCCGCGATGGGTGCGCCCGAATGCACCAGTGTGCGATAGGTCGCGATCAGATCGTCCAGAGAGATTTCGTCGTCGATGGGCTTCTCGACGATCGACGACCCTCCGCCACTGATTAGAAAGATCACCAGCGACGACGCGGTTTGCGCGTCCAGCGCCTTGCGGATGGCGTTCGCCGCGTAGATAGATTCGGCATTGGGCGTGGGGTGCCCTCCGCGAAAATAGCGGAAGCCGCGTACCTGCGCGGACGGCTCGACCGAACTGGCCACGATGCCTTCGAGCGCAGACTCGCCGACCTGTTGGGTCAGCGTCTCGACCATCGTGTGTCCAGCCTTGCCGATGGAGACAACCAGCAGGCGCGAATATGCCGGCAGGTGGTAAAGATCTTCGCAGAGTTGCAGCACCCCGCGCTCACAATGCGCGTGCCGCGCAAATGCCTTGGCAATCGAAGCTTCGGCGAGCGCGTGACGAAAGATTTCGAGGGTTGTGTCACGCATCTGGCGAAACTGCGATTCGCGGTCGGCTTCGGACATGGCAGGATTATAAACACTGCTTTCAGCCTTCTGCCGTCAGCCAACACAGTGAAATTCGCGTCGGGACCAGCAAGCTCGAAGTCCGGCACAAGGCAAATGCTGATTTAGGGGATGGCTGACGGCTGACGGCTGAGAGCTTGCTTCGCCCAATCTTCAATCGCCTCTCGAAGTTCGCGCAACCGGCCTTCGAAGAAATGATCCGCCCCTTCAATCACAACAAGTTTCTTCGGTTCCGCTGCCGCCGCGACCAGAGCTTCCAGCTTGGCCAGCGGAGCAAATTGGTCGCGCGCTCCGCTGACAAACAACTTCGGCTTCGCGCATTCACGCAGGAAATCAAGCGCATAAACTCTTGCTGCTTCCGTATCGGCGGCCACTGGAATCGCCGGAACGCCAACTCCAATCAAGGCTTTCACCCGCGCATCCGGACACGCAGCCCGCAGTCCGACTGCCGCGCCGAAAGAGAATCCCGCAAATAGGAGGGGCAGGTGAAACTCCGCGGACAGCCAGGCGAGAGCGGTCCGAACATCTTCGACCTCCCCGTTGCCGCGATCGTGTTCGCCCTCGCTGAGTCCGGCGCCACGAAAGTTGAAACGCAACACGGGGAAGCCAAAACCGTTCAGCGCCTTCATGGTATGGAACACGACCTTATTGTGCAGCGTCCCGCCAAACAGCGGATGGGGATGGCAAACTACCGCCGCGTGTGTCGCGTTTTCTGTGCCCGCGTTGAGCAGCGCTTCCAGTCTTCCCGCTGGGCCCTCGAGGAAGAGCGACTTGATGGTTGAACTCTGGGCGATCACAACATCCAGATTACATGAAGTCAAAAGTGAGCAGTCAAAATGAAGGGATTCAGACTTGACCCGCCGCGGCGTTCTTACTTCCGACTCCTGACGTCTGCGGCGCTTTCCGTCTGCTATTCTCTTCCCTGATGGACGCTATCACGCTCACTCGCCAACTCATCGACATCGAATCGATCTCAGGCAACGAAGCTGCGGTCGGAAACTATCTCTATGGAGAGCTTTGCCGCGTCGGCTACCAGACTTCGAGAATGCCGGTACAGGACGATCGCTTCAACGTCTATGCTACATCGCCAGAGCAGCCGCATCCGAAAGTGGTTTTCTCCACGCACATGGATACCGTTCCTCCATTCATTCCCTCTTCCGAAGATACTGCACGCATCTACGGACGCGGCTCTTGCGACGCGAAAGGAATCATCGCCGCTCAGATCGCGGCTGCGGAACGGTTGCGACGAGAGCAAATCTACGTTGGACTGCTGTTCGTGGTGGGCGAAGAGCGCGACAGCCTGGGCGCTAAGGTAGCCAATGATTACGCCGCGCATCAGCAGACCCAGGGCGTGTATTTGGTCAACGGCGAACCCACCGAGAACCGCATCGCGCGGGCGTCGAAAGGAACTCTGCGGGTGGAAGTGACGGCTTCCGGACGCATGGCGCATTCGGCCTATCCTGAGCTCGGCGAATCCGCGATCGACAAGTTGATTGAGGCTCTCGCGCGCTTGCGAGCCATGCCGTTGCCTTCCGATCCCGAGATTGGTCCGTGCACGTTCAACATTGGATTGATCGAGGGTGGACGCGCGCCCAACGTGATTCCTGATTACGCTCACGCGGACTTGGTGTATCGTTTGGTTGGTTCATCGCAGGATCTTCGCCGCGAGATTCTCAGAGCAGCCGGCGATCAGGTGAAGGTTGAATTTCCTCTGGAGCTGCCTTTTCTGCGCCTGCGCACCATTGACGGTTTGCCTACGATGATCGCGGCGTTCACCACTGACATTCCCAAGCTCACGAACTGGGGCGAACCGCTGCTGATTGGTCCGGGATCGATTCACGTCGCGCATACCGAAGGCGAGTTCATCGAGAAACAGCAACTGGGGGACGCGATTGATTTGTATTGCGCGATTGTGAAGAAGCTTTGAGGACAGTTCTCGGTTCTCAATTGAGTCGGTAGAGCTTCGTGGGGACACCTTACGCCTTCAGAATGCGAAGCTGTCTTGCGGCGTTCGACGTCGGCGAGGGCTGCGGTGACCGCCTCTTTTTGGTTTTGTGACCACCGGCGCGGCGGGCTTATGAATCGACCTGGTCGCGGTCATCAACCTTGCGGGCCTTCCAGTTTGGGGTGTTCCTCGTGAACTTCTTCTGTGGTGACCGCGATCCGCTTCGATTTGCGGTACACGTTCGCCACTGCCATCGTCCAGAAAGGAACTAAATCAACCCCGGGCACGAGCTTAGCCAAGAACGTCGGCATAAATTCCCAATGCCAGCCCAGAAGGTTGATCATCATGGCTGCAACGCCGAAATCGAGAATGTCGTCAGCGGGGGAAAGAGCGCCTTCAACAAATGTAGGAAAAACGACGATTTGCAGCGCGTCCGCGACAACAGCCAGGATCATGGCCGTTCGAAAGCGCGGACCCGGTGAAATCGTGATTGTGGCTTCGGTCATGGCAATGATTACCGGCCCCCTAAGTTTCCATTCTAAGCGATGCGACCGCGACAATTGAAGTGAGTCAGTAGAAAGATGTCGGGGTCAGCCTGTTCCTACTCCCGGTTCCTGCCCCGGCGGCTCGGTCAAGAACCTCGACACATCGAAGCGTCTCGCGGCGGTCGGCCTCTGGCCCAAAACCGGGCACCAAAAAGGATGGAGCACTCTCCGTGTCAAACGATCCCGAAATCGATCCCGGCGGTGCCCAAGCGAGCCGGGCTTCGCGGCGGAATGAGCCTTGTCTGACAGGGCCAGAGAACTCCGCGGACCCGCAGTGCCTATGAACTCGCATTCGACGAACCCTTCATTCATAGCCTTTTCCGAAGGCCCCTCGCCTGGCTTTGCCAATAGAGATTTGATGATCCAGCGGCAAATCCCGACCCGAGATGATAGTCGAAACGCTGATGGAGCAGAGCCTGGGTTCGGCGCACGATGCGTGTGTTGATCGACCCCATCAGAAAAGGAGTCGCCCAGGCCTGGACATCGGTGTCATAGCGGGCTCCGGCTGGGTCGGCATTGCGGACGAGTTCCTCCGCTGTGTGCGACACCGGATCAGGGTCCAGCAGAAACGGATCAGGGGTCATTTCGATCTGACCTGTTTCGGCCAAATTGAACACCGCCGCCCGTGTACCGCCGTTGCTACTTCCGCCCCGTCCATCCAGAAGTACACCGAGACGTTTACGCAGTCAGAGTGCAACACTTCGCGGACATGACGCGAGATGAGCCAAGCCCCGTAGTCGGATGGAATCGAATCGTAGCCGCAGCAGATGATAATCCGCGTGCCGTCGGCTGCGGCTCGCGCGTGATGGCGGTCGATCAGGCGCCGGATCCAAGGTGTCTCGCCCGCGATGTCGCAATAATGAGTGCGATTGCGAACGCTGGCATCGACCAACTTCGAACCGTAGAGGCTGAACGGCCCGGCTGTAGTGGCCACGACCCGAGTCAGCGCCGCCACCCGATTGAGCGCATCATCATCCTCGCCGTCGGCAACGAGAACGTCCACACCGGCCGAATTCACGGTATCGAGCTTGGGTCGATTTCGTCCCGCGATGGCCCATCGCAATCCTGGGAGCAAACTGCCTGCAGTACTCAACCGTCTGCCTCCCGGTGACTCCCGAGGCTGCATAGAATACGAGGTCGTATTTGCGGTCTGCCAAGAGCATTTGTTCAGTCATTTGAGCCCGCTGCCGTCTGATGGCGGTTCACTCCTGGATCGGCGACGGCCGAAGCTTGCGCGCGTGCGGGACCCAGTGCTGTCGAATTGCCGCACCAAAGGGCGACGCTTGAGAATCCAACATGACAAGCATGGGACGTAATCAAAACGAAGCCCTATCCAGATGGCCAAGTTACCGCAATCCACCGCGCTTATCCTAGTCGATGTGCAGCAAGCGTTCCTCGATCCTCATAGAGGGCAGCGCAATAATCCAAACGCAGAATCGAATATCGCCCGGCTTCTGCACAGCTGGCGTAAGAGTGGGCGACCGATCCGGCACGTGGTTCACGACTCGGTAGAACCCGATAGTCCCCTGCGTCCAGGTCTTCCCGGCAATGCGATTCAAGCTCTAGCGGCTCCCAAAACTGGCGAACCCATCTACCGCAAGCACGTGAACAGCGCTTTTATCGGGACGGACCTAGAGAGAGACCTGCGTCGGGACGGTATCGACACGCTCGTCATTGTCGGTCTGACCACAAACCACTGCGTCTCAACTACTGCTCGGATGCCAGGAAATCTGGGCTTCGAGACGTTCGTGGTTTCCGATGCGACCGCGACCTTCGCCCGGCCGACCTTGGACGGTACGATGCGTCCCGCCGAAGCCGTTCATTCTGCGGCTCTCAGCGATCTTCACCAGGAGTTCGCCACGGTAGTCGATACGGAGGAAATATTGAAAGGCTCCGCTCTCTAGAATGACTGCGGGAACCGGGACTCCCTGAACTCTCCGAATTTCGCCGTCGCCTTAAGCTGCGGAATGGGGCGAATTCCTGGAATGCCGAGTGAAACGCATTCGGGGGCGATCCACTCGCCCTGAGGGCCAGCCCCATCTTGGACGCTTCGCAAGGTTGCCGCCAAAGATGCATGCTCAGACGGCGAAAGACCGAGGCGTAGAATCATCTGTGATGCTGGGGTTTACCGCCATGATGCTGCTGGTCACGATCAGCTCGGCTGGCGCTGTGGCTGAAGACGTCCACTCGATCGCCGCGGCCGTGGATGAGCACTACAACCACTTGCGCAGTTTGCAGGCGGAGTTTACCGAGGTTTATCGCGGGTCGGGCCTGGAGCGGACGGAAGCGGGGACGGTTTGGCTGGCGAAAGGCGGGGTGAAAAAACCTGGCAAGATGCGGTGGGAGTACCGTTCTCCCAGGGAGAAGCTGTTTGTGAGCGACGGGAAAGATGCGTGGTTTTACGTCCCGGGTGACCGGCAGGCGCGCAGAACCGAGGCGCGGAAGCTGGACGACATTCGCTCTCCGCTTGCATTCTTGCTAGGCAAGAGCAAGTTGGAAAAGGAGTTGCAGGGGTTATCGCTAGCTCCTGATGTTGCGCCGTTAGCCGCCGGGGATGTGGTGTTGCGGGGAGTGCCGCGAGCCTTGGCCGACCGAGTCAGCGAGATCCTGCTGGAGGTGACGCCGGAGCACAGGATTACGCGGATTGAGGTGGAGGAAGTGGATGGGTCGGTGACTGAATACCGGTTCAGCGATCAGAAGGAGAATGAGGCCATCCCGGATGGGCGCTTCGAGTTCCATTCACCGCCGGGCACGGAGACGGTGGAGAGTGAGCCTGAGCATTGAACATTTAGGCGAGATAAATAGTTTTATCGCATTGATGTACTTAGACTTACAAGTCATCCGCGCCAAATGTAGCAACTCCCTCAGGGGCTCCAGCCGGCATCTGGATTGAGGGTTGGCAGCACGGGGGAAGCCGACCGGTTCAGAAGAGCGAGGTTGCACAGGTTCGTTGTGAAATTTCAAGGGCTGGGAGTCGGGCTGATCTAGGCTCGGGATCACAAAGCGGGATGTTAGACTAGGCGGGGGCGGTAGCGCGCCGCGCAGGCAGCGCAGAGAAGGGCGAGAGAACGGAACCATGGCGGAATTCGTCATAAAAGTCGCGGACGAGCGTGGCCACACTCATCAGCAGGTGGAGCACGGGTACTCGGTGGCGGAGGTGCGCGACCGCTTTGTCTCGCAAGGCTATCTGGTCCACTGGGTAAAGCCGCAGGGATTGCTCTCTGGCGGCTTTTCGTTGCGCCGCGGACGCAAGCTAAAGAACAGCTCGTTTCTGGTGTTTAACCAGCAGTTTCTAACCCTGATCAAGGCTGGGCTGCCGATTCTGAACTCGCTCGATCTGCTGATCAAGCGGCAAAAAGATGCGAATCTGCGGCAGGTCTTAGAGAACGTGCGGGAGCGGGTAAAAGGCGGAGAGATGCTGTCCGATGCCTTCGCCGCGCATCCCATGGTGCCGAAGATCTATACCACGACGCTGATGGCTGGAGAGAAGAGCGGAAACATCGACGAGGTGCTAAACCGCTACATTAGCTTTCAGCGCCTGGCGATGACTTTCCGGAAGAAGTTGTTCGTATCGCTGATTTATCCCACGCTGCTGGTCAGTGTGGTGACGATCATGGTGATGTTTCTGTTCACCTATGTGGTACCTAAGTTCGCCGATCTGTTCAATAGTCTGGACGCGAAACTGCCGGCGATTACGTTGTTCATGTTGGCGGTGGGCCAGGACGCGCAGAAATACTTTCCGTTCATCGTGATCGCACTGGCGCTGGCGAGTTTTGTGTTTTGGCAATGGCGAAAGACGGATCGTGGGGCCGACCAGATTGACCGAGTGATCCTGAGTCTGCCATTGCTCGGTGACATCCGGTTGAAACACCAGGTGGCTACTTTTTCGCGGATGCTGGCTACGCTGCTGCAAGGCGGGCTGCCGCTGGTGCCTTCGATGGAAACGGCGGGCACTTCGATGAGCAGCCGCCGCATCCTGAAGGGTGTCATGCGGGCGAGCGTGAGAGTTCGCGAAGGGCAGGGACTGGCCAGCAGTCTGGAGGAACAAAGAATCTTTCCCGACCTGGCGGTGGAGATGCTCGAAGTGGGCGAATCCACGGGCGCTTTGCCGGCAATGCTGAATTCCGTGGCAGAGTTCTATGAAGAGGACGTGCAGACGGCATTGAGTGCGTCCATGGCATTGATTGAACCGCTGATTCTGGTCATTATGGCGGTTTTCGTGGGCGGAGTGTTGATTTCGCTATATTTGCCGATCTTCACTCTAGGGGTCCACTGATCCGGGATATGACATGAACGCGGGGATTTGAGAATGGCGACGGCGGACAAAAAATCACTTTTCGTAAGCGGCGAAAACGTCGGACAGATGGTGACCACGGGGAATCCCATCACCGACCTGGAACGCGCCCAGGACGTGGCGCGGCGCTATCGCTGCGAGTTTGTGGATCTCACCGACTTCCAGCTACACCACGAACTGTTCAAGAAGTTCTCGCCTGAACTGATGTTCCGCTACAACTTCGTGCCCCTCGAAGAGACGGCGGATGGCAAGCTGGCCATTGCGATTGCCGATCCCAGCCAGCTGATGATGATCGACGAGATTAGCCTGCTGCTGCAGAAGCGGATCGTCACCAAAGTGGCGACGCTAAAACAGATCAGCGACATTCTCAAGAAGACGGAGCAGTCGCAGCGCGTTCTCGAAGAGGCCAGCGAAGGCTTCCAGATCATCCGGGAAGACGAGGCCACGGGCGCCGAAGAAACGCTGACCATCGACAAGCTGACGGGGGCGGGCGATACCAGCCCGATCATCCGGCTGGTCGATACGACGATCTTCACGGCGCTGCAGCGGCGAGCTTCTGACATTCATATCGAGACGCGGGACGATTCGGTGGTGATCAAGTTCCGCATCGACGGCGTGCTGACCCAAGCCATGCCGCCCATCGGCAAAGAGCATCACTCCACCGTGATCGCGCGCATTAAGGTAATGAGCGAGCTGGATATTTCCGAGCGCCGGGTGCCGCAGGACGGCCGCTTCCGGGTGAAGTACAACGCGCGCGCCATCGACTTCCGCGTCTCCATCATGCCCTCGATTCACGGCGAGGACGCTGTGCTGCGCGTGCTGGACAAAGAGTCGATGAGCGAGAAGTTCCGCACGCTCACGCTTGACGTGGTGGGCTTCGACGAAGACGACTTGCGCAAGTTCCGCCGCTACATTAAAGAGCCCTACGGTATGGTGCTGGTCACGGGACCGACGGGAAGCGGCAAGACCACGACACTGTACGCCGCGGTCAACGAGATCAAGACCGACGAAGACAAGATCATTACGATTGAAGACCCGGTCGAGTACCAGCTTCGCGGCATCACCCAGATTCCGGTGAACGAGAAGAAAGGATTGACCTTCGCGCGAGGCTTGCGATCGATCCTGCGCCACGACCCGGACAAAATCATGGTCGGCGAAATTCGCGACACGGAGACGGCGCAGATTGCCATTCAGTCCGCGCTCACCGGCCACTTGGTCTTCACCACGGTCCATGCCAACAACGTGGTCGACGTAATCGGCCGGTTCCTGAACATGGGCGTCGAGCCTTATAACTTCGTTTCGGCGTTGAACTGCATTCTGGCGCAGCGGCTGGTGCGGTTGA